>Ga0180442_100099_pt1 | contig 43273 bp, 40 predicted proteins | sample ChrtobMetP5_16mM_FD_119746 | JGI IMG/M metagenome (GOLD analysis project Ga0180442, IMG submission 119746) | Chrysochromulina tobin associated microbial communities from unialgal haptophyte culture, Seattle, Washington, USA - P5_16mM MetaG | ecosystem: Host-associated > Algae > Haptophytes >... | reverse complement strand
TGGCTGAGTGTCCCCGCCTGGTCGCATGGTGATTGCCCCTCCCCCCAATGGCATGCTGATTGCCCCACCTCCCCACCCCCACCCCCATATGCATGCATGTCATCGTCGCGACCAATATCGCCGAGACCTCCCTCACCGTCGACGGCATCTACTACGTCGTCGACTGCGGCTACTGCAAGCTCAAAGTCTACAACTCGCGCATGGGCATGGACTCCCTCTCCGTCTTCCCTGTCTCGCAAGCCGGCGCCAATCAGCGCTCAGGGCGCGCGGGGCGCACGGGTCCGGGCGTCTGCTACAGGCTTTACACCGAGTACGTTGATTGCCACTGATGGCCACTGATGGCCACTGATGGCCTCTGATGGCCTCTGATGACCTCTGATGACCTCTGATGACCTCTGATTGTCTCCCTCTTCAGGTACGCGATGAAGCACGAGCTCCTTGTGCAATCAGTGCCCGAGATCCAGCGCACCAATTTAGGCAATGTCGTGCTGCTCCTCAAGTCACTCGGGATCGACGATCTGCTCACCTTCGACTTTATGGACCCGCCGCCACAGGCGAGTGCACCTTGAGTGCACCTTGAGTGCTCACCTTAAGTGCACCTCGAGTGCTCACCTTTGCTCACCTTTGCTCACCTTTGCTCACCTTTGCCCACCTTTGCTCGTTGGGCCCTTTGCCACAGGACAACTTACTCAATTCGATGTACCAGCTTTGGTTCCTCTCTGCCATCGACAACACGGGCACGCTCACGTCGCTTGGGCGCAAGATGGTCGAATTCCCACTCGATCCGACGCTCGCCAAGGTGATTCACTGATTGCCACTGATTGCCACTGATCGCCACTGATTGCCACTGATCGCCACTGATTGCCACTGATCGCCGCTGATCGCATGCAGATGCTCATCTTCTCGGAGGAGCTACGCTGCGTCGATGACGTGGCGACCGTCGTGTCCGCTCTCTCGATGCCAACAATCTTCTACCGGCCGCGTGAACGTGAAGAGGAGAGCGATGCGGCGCGCGAAAAGTTCTTCGCGCCCGAATCCGATCACCTGACCTTGCTCAACGTGTACCTGCAGTGGAAGAAGAACGGGTACCGTGCCGACTGGTGCGTGCGGCACTTCATCCACGCGAAGGCGATGAAGAAGGTCAAAGAGGTGCGTACACAGATCCTGGACATCTGTTCACAGCTCAAGATGCGGGTCGAGACGTGCGGCACGGACTGGGACCAGGTGCGCACATGAGATAGCATTTCGCTGAGTCCCATCTCGCTGATCTCGAGATGGGACCTTGCGCACACGAGATAGCATCTCGCGGATTGCCATCTCGCTGATCTCGAGATGGGACCTTGCCACATGAGATGGCATCTCGCGGATCGCCCCCCGCCCCCAATTTGCATGCTGAGTGCCCCTCCCCGATTGCATGCTGATTGCCCCCCGATTGCATGCTGATCGCCCCCCGCCCCCAATTTGCATGCTGAGTGCCCCTCCCCGATTGCATGCTGATTGCCCCCCGATTGCATGCTGATTGCCCCCCGCCCCCAATTTGCATGCTGAGTGCCTCTCCCCGATCACACGCAGGTGCGCAAGGCGGTGTGTTCAGCGTACTTCCAGAACGCCGCGCGCATGAAGACGGTCGCGGAGTACTTGAACATGCGCTCGGGCATGCCGTGCCACCTGCACCCTTCGTCGGCACTCTACGGGATGGGCGTGCAGCCCGAGTACATAGTCTACCACGAGCTCGTGATGACTTCCAAGGAGTACGCTGATGATGATGATGATCGCCCTTTGTTGGTCATCATGAGTGCAACAGAGTGCCTCCGGAGTGCTCCTGATTGCCTCCTGATTGCCTCTTGATTGCCTCCTGATTGCAGTCGAATGCGTCTGAGTGCCACCGAATGATGCGCCCATCCCTTTGATCAGGTTCATGCAATGCGTCACGTCCGTCGAGCCAGAATGGCTCGCCGAGCTCGGGCCCATGTTCTTCTCCATCAAGCAGCAGGGCGAGACGCGCGCCGAGAAGCGCCAAAAGGAGCGTGGCCAAGATGGAGGCCGATTGCATGCTGATGGTCCCCCGATTGCATGCTGATGGTCCCCCGATTGCATGCTGATGGTCCCTCCCCCCATTGCATGCAGGAGCGCGAGCACGTGGCCAAGATGGAGGCCGAGATGGCCGCGTATCAGGCTGCCCAGGCGGCGAGGGCCGTCGCCGCCTCCGCCGCGCCCTTCGGAGGCGGCGGCTCGTCCTTGAGCTTTCGACGGCCAACGACGATGGGCTCGTCGGCGCGTCGGCGCATCGCCACTCCCGGCGGCGAGGCGGCCGAGCTAGGCGGCGGCAGCGGTGCAGGCAGCGCCGACGGCGACGGCGGCGGCGGCGGCGGCGGGGGGGGGGGGAGCAGCAGCGGCGCGACCAACTCGACGGTGGTCAAGCGCACACCCAAGCGGCATATTGGCATGTAGAGAGATTTGTAACTGACCAAGCTACCTACATATTCCATTGGCATATAGCGCTAGCGCTAGAGCGGAGGCGCTCGTGCGATTAATATCATGATTCCAGAGCATACGTGATACGACCCACCGCCCGGTGGACCGCGGAGGGGACGCGGGACTGCCGTGCGCTTTGTACCTTGCATGTGTCAAATATATCTAACATTCCCGCATTTCGAGGACCGTGCGGCGTGCGCGGTGCGGTGAGCGACAACGCGTAACGAACGTAAGCAGTTGGCCATGGCACTTTAAGCTGTGCCATGTTGCACTTTTCCTTTGCACGTTTCTTTATTTCTTACGCTCCTACGTCCTAGTCGCTTCAGTGTGCCCTCTATCGTTGTATCGCCAGCGCCCCACCCTGTCTAGTATGCTTCCCTGCCTCCTCCTGCTCATGCTGCGGCGTTGGCCCCGGCTGCTACCGCTGCGGCGGGCAAGAGCATCAACGTCCATGTCAACGTCATGCCCATAGGCTGGTCCTTACCGCTGGGACCTCCGCCGGCTTGCTGTTGATCAAAGGATGCAGCTGGCGCAGCTCAGCCCGGAGCGCAGTCAGTTGGCCCTCTAGAGCCGTTGCAACCTCAGTGAGTCGCTTGTTGGACTTGAGTTCGCCCTCCAAAGCCGTAGTCACCTCGGTGAGTCGTTTGTTGGACTTGAACTGTTGTCAGAAACGAGGGCAATGTTGTCAGATGGCACATGCAGAGAGGGACTGAGAGGGACTCAGATGGCTGCCTCAGATGGCGTTCTCAGATGGCGTTCTCAGATGGCTGTCAGATGGCATTCTCAGATGGCTCTCTCAGATGGCATCCTCAGATGGCATCCTCAGATGGAACTCTCACCTGCTCGTCTGCCAGCCGTTCGATCGCCTTCTGCATCGCCATGAGAGTAGCTTCGCCGCTGATCGAGGCACCTGTGTCCGGTGCAGCCCCTGGCGACATTCCGGAGCCCGTGGTTGGCGACCAGCTCCTGCGCACCGCCTGCAAAATCAGGGATCCGTCATCTTCAGCGCCGTGCTGCGAGCGGTCCATGAACTCCGTCGCGAGGCTTTGGGAATGCCCATCCCCATCCGAGTCGCCTCTGACATTGCGCGCGTAGATGTAGTGTGAGCGCCCATGGAACTTGACGCCGCGGCGAGCGCAATCCTCCTCCGCGGCGCGCACGATGGAGCGCCGCAGGCACAGATTAATCTTATGCTTCTTGATCACCATCCGGATGCGCCGCGGGCAGTCGTGGATCAACTGGCGGAGCCGCTCGCCCCGTATCGCGTAGGTCCACAGGTACGAGAGCGCGATGACGGGGAAGGCGGCACGCAGGCCAGGGATGTCGAGGATCTCGTCCGTGCGGAAGGCCGCCCCCAGCCCGAGCACACGCCCGGCGTACAGCGCTCGCCCCCGCGCGGAGACGACGTAGAGGGAGCCGAGGGGCACGGTCTCATTCGTCGGGTAGACGTGAGCTCGGAGTTCGAGGGCCAGTCGTACGTGTAGCTCTCGGTCCGTTTGCCCGTTGATGCCCTGAAGCCACCAGAGGCCCTCGAGCCAACGCTCGTTCATCTTGAGCGCAAACTCGCCTGCGAGGCCGGGGGAGAAGAGTTGCATCAGGCGTATCCGTGTCGTCTGCTGCCGAAGCTTCATCGTCTGGTGGACGTACTCGCGCAGCCGGTAACGCAACTCCGGGGGGATCTTCTCTTTCTCCATGTGCCAGTTGAGGTCTGTGATGTCGACCCGGAACCCGGCCTTGTCGGGCGAGAGGGTCGAGGCAAGCCCGCAGAAGGAGCCAATGATGTACGCGAAGCAGAGGACGCCGCAGTACATGAGCGCCAAGCACACTATCTGCTCCTGCGGCTTTTGCTTGATCGCGGACACGTCGCCGTACCCCGTCGAGGTGACGGTGGCCACAGCCCAGTAGATGGCGCGGGTGTAGAGCGTCTCCGTGCCCATGCAGCTGTACCCGGTCTGCGGATAGAGTTCGGATGGCTCCCTCACGTCGCACTTCTGGCCTGGCGGGCACGTCGTGGTGGGGTCCCAGTCGACGCAGTAGCCTTGGCCATCGGGACCCATCCAACTGCTGATCGGGTCAAATGAGGCTTGGAGCCCCCATACGCATGCGAACACGTGGCACATGTAGATGAGCCCGAGGAGCAGCATCGAGATCGAGAGCGCCGCATAATTGATCGAGATATGCAGCTCCCACCGCTTGACGATCGTGCTCCGGCCGAGCAGGTTCACGAACTTGATCAGCCGCAGCGCGCGCAAGACGCGCAAGCTCTTCAAGCGCGCGAGTGGCCCGTCCGCGTCCGCGAAGATGTCGAAGGCGGAGACGGCAATCGACACCAAGTCCACCGGGAACCAAACGCTCGTCAGGTAGTGCCACGCGATCTTGCGCCGAGACGTGATCCACTTTTCGCCCTTATGGCTCTTATGGTCGGGCACCGAGTACCTGTGCGCAGGGCACGCGAGGAATACGGGAGGCAATCAGTGCTCATCATCCAAGAGAGCCTGATGAGGGAGGCAATCAGTGCTCCTGCACAGTGCCGCCGGTAACGCTCGACTCTCGTCGCGAGCACGCAGCCGTGCGCACATGATGAAGAACTGCATCAGCAAGTCAATGATGAAGATGATGTCGACGCAGCGGTTGGTGATGAAGAGTCCATCAGACCATCGATCCTGCGGGATCGCCATGAAGCCCACCTCGACGGGCGTGACGAATGCGATGAAGATGAGCGTAGTCCCCGTGACTACTTCCCAATAGCGCATGATCCGGCTCTTGCGTGGATCGAGAAGCAGGAATGGGACGGGGACCTCCTCGTTCTTCATTCGCATCCTGATCTCATTCTCCAGAATGGTCCACCTTTGAAGATCCTCGCCATGAGTGTCTTGTGCTCCCCTCTTCTCCTCTGTCTCCTCGCCCCTCCTCGGTGAGCCATGCTCAGATGAGCTCGCAGTGACCGCGGCGGCGATCATCAAAATGCAATTCTGGAGAGGAGATGGTGATGCGCTGCAGGCCTTTGTGATCCAATTTCGTGACGCCTATCAGTCGCCTCACAAGTTTCCAAAAAATAGATCGGCCTTTTTTACTGAATTTAAGTACCTCACGCAAAGTAGGCGCGGTGGACAATGCGCCCTACTGACTGTTCTTGTACAGTGCACTGTAGTCGTCTCAGCGTCAAGTTCATGCAGTTGCTGTGCATGCACAAAAGCCTTTCAAGGCCGTTTCCGGTTTGCCGCTGGTGCCGCGCTTCATCGATCGAGGCCAACTCTGCACTTGGGCCGGCGAGACAGAACTCTGGACGGTGAGACAGAGGCGGCCGAGATGTGGTTGAGCGAGGCAGCTCCAGCCACAACGGCCGAGGACAATGACACGCTGAGTCCGGTGCCTGGCGCACAGGCGTTCTTGCCCTCGACTGAGCACGAGGACGGCGAGCTTTTGTCTGTCTCTTGCCGCCAGTCTCTTGCTGCCGCTCTGTCTCCTGCGGCCAGGTCTGTCGAGCTCGCCAGGGAGACGAGGGTTCGGATTGATGCGATGGCCAATGAGCTGCCAGCCCAAACGACCACCATGCACCGCCGGGCCCCTTCGAAGCCCAGTGCACATCTCTGGCCGACGCATCCGCACAATCGTCCGCACCAACGTTCGGCGCCGACGTTCGCCTCCCGAAGGCCACAACTCTCAGCTCCGGAGTACATGGCTCTCGTCGGCGGGGTGACACTCTCCGAGAACGGCGCACAGGAGCATAGGCTTGCGCCCCGCCATCCACTGCGCACGAGCACGAGCAACGTCTGCCTGACCAATTCGCTCAAGTACGGGCGCGGCTTCCCACCGCCAGGGCCGACGCCAGCCGACGTACTCGAGAGCGAGCTGATCGCAACGTCCGCGCTGCTCGGGGAGGCGAACCAACTCATGTCGGAGCAGCGGCGGCAGGCGCAGCGCGATCGGGTCCGTCGCGAGCGCGAGTTCGCTTCGCGCGCCGCCCACGCAGCCGCACAGGAACGCGCCCGGCTCGAGGCGCGTGCCGAAAAGGACAAGGCGATGAGGGAGATGCGTGCGGCGCGGGAGGGCGAGTACCATGCAAGCCTCGGCGGGAGCAACCTTGGGGTGCAGCGCGCGCAGCTGCTTCACTTGGCCGAGCAGGTGACGGACCAGCGCCCACGCGGCCCTCCCCCAATTGCATGCTGATTGCCCCGCCAATCACTGAGCCGAGCAGGTGACGGACGCCCACACGGCCCTCCCCCAATTGCATGCTGATTGCCCCGCCAATCACTGAGCCGAGCAGGTGGCGGACGCCCACACGGCCCTCCCCCGAGTGTACGCTGATTGCCCTTCCCCCCCATTGCATGCAGGTCGCGAAGCAGCGCAAGGCTCTGGTCGTTGAGCTTCGCACCGAGCAGGTGCAATCTCTCCCGTGATCTCCCTTGATTGCCCTTGATGGACCCCTTTCGAGCTGGTCGTTGAGCTTCGCACCGAGCAGGCGCGCCGTTCCGAGCGCGAGGTCAGCGACGAGCAGTGGGCGTGCTCACCACGACGCCCTCTCTCCTCTCCCCACAGGCGCGCCGTTCCGAGCGCGAGATCAGCGACGAGCAGTGGGCAGCGCGCGTGCACGAGCTGTCGCAGCAGACCGAGGCGGCCATGGGTGAGGCGGCGCGGCATCTCGCAGCCCTCGAGGAGCTCAAGGTTCGTCAACCAGAGCCCACTGATTACGTATGATTGCCCTCTGATTGCTTCTGAGAGCCCTCGGGAAACTCCAGGTTCGTCACAGCCGGATGCATGCCGCGTGGGTCGAGAGCGTTCGACTAATTGCCACTAATTGCCACTAATCGCCACTAATTGCCACAGGTTCGTCACAACCGGATGCATGCCGCGTGGGTCGAGAGCGTTCGACGTGTCGCCCACCGGCGTCGTCGCCATCGCACCCTCCTGCATGCTCTCGGTACGTGGGCGGAGCATGCATCCATGCAGGCGCTCCTATCTCGGGCTTCGTCACTCATGGGCTCCGAGTACGGCGGGCGACAGCGCTCGACCAAAACGGCCATGCGCGCCCTCTTCTCGATCTGGGCGGTGCGCACACGCGAAGCCGCGGAAGAGGCCGCCGAGGCCGAAGCCCGCGCCAAGGCGGCGGCGCATGCACTGCAGCTCGCCGATCTCGAGCGCGCCAGATCGAAGGTGCTCGCCGAGCTTGACGAAACCAGAAAGGCGAAGCTCGCGAGCGACGAGCGAGCTGCCGATCTCGAGGCGCAGCTCGCCTTGGCCAAGCAAGAGGCCAAGGCTGAGTTAGCTCGCTCGCGAGAAAAGTAAGTCTGCCGACCGCGTAGAGACAACAGCGCGGAGGAAACAGTGGAGCTACCCCTCGGGCCTCGAGCGATGCCTGATTGCCACTGAGTGATCTCGAGCGATGCCTGATTGCCACACTAAGTGCCTCTGATTGCCTCCCTCATCAGGTACATAGAGGAGATGGGTGCTCGAGCGATGCACCGGCTCAAGCACAGCGGCATCCTGCGTGGCTGGGGCTCATGGCGCGAATGGTATGCTGATTGCCCCCTGATTGCCCCCGATTGCCCCCTCAATTAGCACAGCGGCATCCTGCGTGGCTGGGGCTCATGGCGCGAATGGTATGCTGATTGCCCCCTGATTGCCCCCGATTGCCCCCTTAATTAGCACGGCGGCATCCTGCCTGGCTGGGGCTCATGGCGCGAATGGTATGCTGATTGCCCCCTTCATTACATGCGTGGCTAGGGCTGATGGCGGGAGTGGCGCTTTGTTGACTACTGATTGGCTCTCTGATGGCCTCTGACGGTCTCTGATGGGCGCTGTGATGGGCGTATGGGCACTGGCATATGGCACTGATGGCCACTAATTGCTACACTAACACTGATGGCGACGAATTGCTACACGAATTGGCACCCTCTCCTCACCCTCTCCTCACCCTCTCCTCACCCTCTCCTCACCCTCTCTCCTCCCAGGTATGAGGAGGTGACCCTCAAGACTGAGACGCGCCAACGGACCCGCGACATCTTGAACACGATGCGACAGCCTGGGCTCGCCCTCGGCTTCGGTCGGTGGAGGGACCGGTGGGCACTGCGGGCGAAGCTCAACCGCCATTCCGAGTTGGCCGCCGAAGAGGCGAAAGAGAAGTCCCTCGCACAGCGTTTCGCCGAGGTGAGTGCCATTGTGATGCACGCACTGATGTGACGCGTGCACTGATGTGCATGCACTGATGGCCCCTCCTGATTGCTCCTTAGGATATATTGATTGCTCCTGATGACCTATTGATTGCTCCTGATGACATATTGATTGCTCCTGAGGACCTCTCTGAGTGCCTCTGTCGCCTCTGATGGCCTCTGATGTGCCCTCTGATTGCCATCTGATTGCATCCGATTGCCTCTGATTGCTTATGATGTGCCCTCCGGCCTCTGGCATACTCTTCTGTGGCTACTCAGTGTGGCACGCGCACAGCGAGCGTCTTTAACTCTCTAGGCGCTCCAGATCGTGATTGCCTCCCTCATCAGCCGATTGCCCCCCTCATCATCGCAGGCGGACTGAGAGCGTCTCGAGGCGCTCCTCATCTGATTGCCTCCCTCATCAGCCGATTGCCCCCCTCATCATCGCAGGCGGACTGAGAGCGTCTCGAGGCGCTCCTCATCTGATTGCCCCCCTCATCAGCCGATTGCCCCCCTCATCATGGCAGGCGGACCGAGAGCGTCTCGAGGCGCTCCAGATCGTGAGCAGCACACGGCTGGTCCTCGTCGAAGTGGAGCAAGCGCTCGCCCTCGAGCGCACCGCCTCGGCGGAGCTCCGAATCGCGGTGCGCTCCACACGGCGCCTATGATTGCCTCTGATTGCCTCTGATTGCCTCGGCGGAGCTCCGAATCGCGGTGCGCTCAACACGGCGCTCACCCGCTCAACCGCTACCCCCGCATGCTGATTGCGGATGAGTGCATGCTGATTGCGTGAGTGCATGCTGATTGCGCGAGTGCATGCTGATTGCGCGAGTGCATGCTGATTGCGGATGAGCTACGTAGATAGTGGTGCATCAGCACACACTCGGTGGGACCTTGGGGCTAAATGATCAATCGCCCCCAATTTGCATGCTGATTGCCCCCCCCCGATTGCATGATGATTGCCCCCCGATTGCATGCTGATTGGCCCCTCCCATTGGCATGCAGGTGCGTCAAGCGCACTCGGACCTGATTGCATGCTGATTGCATGCTGATTGCATGCTGATTGCATGCTGATTGCATGCTGATTGCAGGTGCGTCAAGCGCACTCGGACCTGGTGGAAGCTCGACGTGCCGAGCGCGGGGCAAACCAGCGGCGTGAGCAACAGTCGGAGGTTGAGAGGCGGATGAAGCTCGCCATCGAGGAGGCGGAGCATGCGAAGGCGGAGCTCGAGCGTGTGCGTGAGGAAGCCAAGGGAGCTGCATCGCGTCAGCAGGTGGCCGAAGAGAGTGACCGAACTTGCCCGAACTTGCCCGATGGCTAGGCTGAGTACCGCCCCAATTGCATGCAGCCCTGATTGCCAGGCTGATACCAGGCTGAGTACCGCCTCAATTGCATGCAGCCCTGATTGCCAGGCTGATACCAGGCTGAGTACCGCCTCAATTGCATGCAGCCCTGATTGCCAGGCTGATACCAGGCTGAGTACCGCCTCAATTGCATGCTGAGAACTCCCGATGGCCAGGCTGAGTCCAAGCCCTATACATCCCCCCCAAATGCATGCAGGTCGCTGCCGAGACCGAACTCGGCCGACTGCTCAAGGAGCAACGCGCGCACTACGAGTCGATGATCCATCAGATGAAGCACGAGTATGAGGAGGACCTGCGCACCTCTGATCACCTCTGATCGCACCTGATCACACCTCTGATTACCTCTCACTGATCGCCTCTGATCGCCTCTGATCGCCTCTGATTGCCTCTCTCATCAGGTACGAGGAGCACCTGCTCTCGCTGCACGCGCGGATTGCGGCGTACGAGGCCGTGAAGCCGCCTGTGATCAGCCTCGACCTCAACCCTCCCCCGCCAGCCAAGCCCAAGTTGCCAGGATGGCGAACGGAGCTGCGGATCGAAGAGAGACGCATCGAGCTCGCCGCCGCCGCCGCCGCCAAAGCCGCCGCCGATGGGGCGGCCGATGGGGTGGTGGTGAACGACGACCGCATCGCACGGTGGACGCCCAAGCAGAAAGGCTACTATGTCTACACGTTCAACGTGAAGGAGGGCGAAACGGTCACGACGATGCCTGTCTCATCGCCCACGACCACGCAGGCGCCCACGACAGCGCCGAGGACGGGACGGGAGCTGCAATTGCATGCGCGTAACTACAACACGCGAGATCTTTGAGCAGCATGCGCCATGTCCACGTGGAAACGTGGCACGTTGTCGCACGTGTGGCCTCGTGCTGATATCTACTGAGATCGTTCTGAGATCGTTCTGAGATCGTTCTGAGATCGTTCTGAGATCGTTCTGAGATCGTTCTGACGAGTCAGCTCACACGCAAGGGAATGGGTGTGCGCTACCAGCCCCAAGGCACACGTTGAGGCACACGGGCGCCATGGCGGGCGCGATGACGGCACACGGCCCGGTTTACAGCTGACGCACACGGAGCGGAGCAATTTATAATTGCAAATTGGTGCGGGGGAACGGGAAGGTGAGGCTCACTAGTCACTTGACCCAAAAGGGTAGGGGAGGGTATTCTTTCTGGATTCACACACTATCCCCACCACCTGATTTTGAACTCAGTGGTTGACCCAAAAGGGTAGGGGAGGGTATTCTTTCTGGATTCACACACTATCCCCACCACCTGATTTTGAACTCAGTGCTCTGTCCTCTGACGGGGGTTCCCGTCCGGGGATGCGGGGAAGGTGAGAGTACCGCTACCGGACGGAGGTGAGGCGCGCGACGGCCCCGTCGCCCGTGTGGCGGGCCCTGACAAAATTCGATTCAGTTACGTTCTACAATCCCCACCATAGAAGCTCCCACAGCCGTTGCGAGTCGGTAAACGCTAAACCGGTTCCGGACGCGGTTGCAACTTGCATGCGATGCCCCCGCGGCCAGGGTGAAACGTGGCTCGGACCCGCCCGGCTGCGTGGGAGGCGTCCGTAGGTGGCGTCCGCGGTTTCCGCTGACCGGGTCCGGGTGCGAGTTTTGTATAGAGAGACGAAAAGAAAACGAAAAGCGGGTCCCCAGCCCTCGCCCCCTGGGCCCATATTCACATCGTATTTCTTTGAGGGCAATCAGTAAATCTCACAAAAGCCCGCGGTCGTGACCTTCTTTCCGGCGCCTTGACCATCTCGGCGCACGTGAAGCCCGCCTTGTTCAGGCCTTGCACATGAATGCGTGCAGCGTTCGCGTTGTCGCGTAGAGGCGGCCCTGCGGCGGTCCTCAACAGTCGGTCAGGCGAGCCGAACGCTGGCGTTGCTTTTGGCCAAACCGTTGCTTTAATCTTTTTGGCAGCACGTCGACTCAGGCTCAGGTGGGCGGGGGGGCAAGGGTCGGGCGTATGCGGGCAGCGTGTCAAGGATCGCGCGCCTTCGGCTTTCGTCCTCTCGCGCGAGATGTTCGCGCGAGGTGTGATACTCACGTCTCACATCTCACATCTCACTCACTCTCTCACTCAAACAAAATGTCGACGGCAAACTCGACGTCAGTCGGCTTTCTCATCGTCACCCTCGCGCATCTCTGGATGAAGTCGCCCATAGAGTCGACAGAGAAGCACCATTGCAATGATGGTGATTGCCGATATGCCGGTGATAGCCCATATGCTGTGATCGCCATCGATCAACGTGTAGCCAAAGTTGGTAATCTTGATCTGCACCATGGAAAAGGCGGCAGTCTAGTATGGTAGTAGTCACTGAGACGGCAGCGGTCGCGTGACGACGTCTCTGTTCACCTCGTCTGTCCCGCCATGCATATATGCGCACAGTCTACAAGTGTGAACGCCCGTCATGTTTTTCAATTGCTAAAGATTGGCTGTGAACGCGGTAGCCGCATCCGTATGTTTGCCGGTCCGGTGTTTTGGGCGTCGAACTACAACCATTGGCTGTGAACGTGGAAATGTGGTCCATGCGAGGGGGTCCATGGTCTTCTACCTAGCGGTCAACTTTTAACCATTGGCTGTGAACTTATTGTGGACCCCCCCGGCATCTTGCGTAATGAAATTTCGGAACCCCCATTCTTGCCCTTAGTACACTCGTGTGCACACGACCTTGGAAAGTTGCGGTAAAATTGCCCGAGCGCCGACCAATCTGCGGAGCATGGTGCATGTTTTTTTTGGACTGGGATCTCGTGAATCTTCTTGCGAATCACGGATTGTTTGTTTCATTGCGATTTTTAAATAGGAACATAGAAAACCCAATTGTGGTGAACCTCGCGAGATCCCTTCGCGCACTCATCATCAAGACCACAGTATGGACCCAACCTTTTAGGCTGCGCTTCGGCGGCCGCGCGCGGCGACCTCGCGCCTGACCTGCACTAGGCGACCTTCGGCCAGCGAGCACGAGCATCCTTCAGAGCGCGCCTTCGCTCGTGCTCGCTAAACCCTCCTCTCACGCACACGCGCGCAGATCACCCAAACCAACAACAGTCATGCAGTCCGTTGCTGTCATCGCCCTTGCGCTCCTCGAGTCGGTCCAGGCCTTCCAGGCCCCGGTCATGCGCTCGCGCCCAATCTCGATGACGTACGAGAACGAGCTCGGCGTCATCGCTCCCACCGGATTCTTTGACCCGCTCGGCCTCTCCACAACCATTGACGAGGATACCTTCGCCCAGTACCGCACGGCCGAGCTCAAGCACGGCCGCGTGGCGCAGCTGTGCGTCATCGGCTACATCGTGCCGGAGATCTACCGCTTCCCCGGCGAGATCGCCCCGGGCGTCGCCTTCGCCGATATCCCCAACGGCGTCGCCGCCATCAATGCCATCCCGGCCCTCGGCTGGCTGCAGATGGTCTTCCTCATCGGCGCCGTCGACTACTGGGGTGTCCTCGGCGACTTCAGCATTGGCAAGCCCGAGCTCGACGACGAGGAGTTGGAGCGCCGCAAGCTCTGCGAGCTCCAGCACGGCCGCATCGCCATGCTCGCCACCCTCGAGCTCCTGCGCCACGACTCGCAGAACTTCGTCTCGCCCGGCTTCGACGGCCTCGATAAACTCATCACCGGCCTCCCCTTCCTGTACAACTAGGCGTCCAGCCTGGGTCACGCCCACGGTTCTCCGCCATGCGTCATGCTAGCGCTCTCGATGCTTCATCAAGCCGATGCTCACATCAAGCCGATGCTCCAGGCGCGCCTGAAATAAAGCCTGAAACCTTTATTGGGAGAGAGAACACTGATGTCGGAGGACGCGCCGCCCTTCCAAGGTCCAAGGAATGGCATGTAATGTAGTACATACTCTGTGGTGTCCGTACATAAAAAAGGATGTTAAAAAAGGTTCGCCGCGGCTTATAGCTAGGACGATGTCGTTCGCGCTGTTCGATCCTTCCGTTCCCGGATCCCGCGCCGCTTCGCGGGTCGCCCCCGGCCGCCGAGACCCCGGACCCACGTCGCCCTAATTACCTATACACATCACTGAACTTTCAATGACTTTTGACGTGACTTCAGACTTGAGCTTCAAAACCAAATTGGTTGCAGGTCTTCAGCGCTGTGTCTCGTTGCATAATCGTCATTAGTTATAGTAAATCGTCCGTGGTCTCGAGTCGGCTTCCTGCTCGAGTGGAGGGGGGGCGTGTACATCGCGGTCATGCGCCGACGGTGCCCCGGTGACACATGGTTGTTTGTGGGAGTGCGCGATGCCCCGACGCGTTCCGACGCGATGGAATGGTATGCCCAAGAGTGACTACAAGCTCAGCCGCGCACACGGTCCAATGCGCGGGGCTACCCGGATGCGGGAGAGGTGTCGGAGGCCCCCCCGACATGGGAGGGCAGGGACCTCGCTCTCGCGCGCACTGTGCCCGCCACAGCGCCCGCCGTGCGTTGTCAGAGCGCAGAGGGAGAGGAGGGGCAACGGTCGCCTGCCGCCATGCGCCCAGGACGACGCTCAGTGCACAGAGGGAGAGGAGGGACAACGGTCGCCTGCCGCCATGCGCCCAGGACGACGCCATCGGCTGCCATCCCACCTCTGATGCTCGTTTGCATGCGGATCGTACGCACGCGCGCCGTTTCGGGCGCGCGGGCGGCAAAGGGTACACAGGTACACAGGTACAGCGAGTGCGCGCCAAGGCGCAGGCGCTCATCCCCTCGCAAGCACGCCCTCTCCCCCGTGCTCCCGGGGGGGATGCAAGCGGGGGTCCAGAGGGGGGGGCGCTCAGGGCCACGCCAGCCGGGCGTGCACACCCGTCGGTCCGCTCGAGAAGCGGCGGATGAGCATCGGCTCCGTGCTCTGCGTGCTCGCCGTCGCGTGCTGCTGCCTGCCGATCGCGACGCCAAGCAGCAGGGCAGCGGCATGGGAGGCGAGCAGCACGGCCACGATGGCGAGCGGACGGCCCCATGGCACGAGGCTCGGGGGCGCGGGCCCCCACCACATGCCGAGCGAATCGTACTCCTCCTCCTCGTCGCTCACCTCCACCCCTCCCTTAGAGGGCGCCGCCGCCGCCGCCGCCGCCGCCGCCGCCACCGCCGCCGCCACTGGCCCCGCAGCAGCGCCAGCGGACGGGAAGGCGAGCTCCGTGATGCCCTGCAGCACACCGTATTTGCGCGCGGGGCCTCGAGGCTCCTTGGTGAGGTGCTCGTGCTCGTAGGTGCACGACTCATCGGGCGCGGCGCACATCGCGGGCGGCTCCGACGGCGCGGCAAACGGCGGCCGCCCATCGTAAGACGCATCCGATGCAGCCATGCTCGGCTGCCCGTGCGGCGGCAACAGCGAGCACTCAGGTGAGAGGATCTCGGACATGGCGAGGGCGGCGACGCTCTCGCCCTCGTGCAGCAGCGAATCGCTCATGTGCCGCGGCGAGAACTCGGGCGTCGCAACCGGCGACGGCTGCCAGGTCCATAATGAGGGTGTCGGTTGGGCCGGGTGCATGGGGAGCGCCCCCGCGGGCAAAGAATTGGCGTCCGCCGCGCTCCCGAGCGACCCCGTCTCGTTGGAGGGGGATGGTACATCGAGGACCGGGACCGAGCCCTCGCCGAGCAGTGAGTGCGGCACCATGCCCACCAAAGCGTCCGGATGCGTGACCGGTGGCCTGGGACCCGTGTCCTTCGGGTGGACCGGACTTGAGGGCGGCACGAGGATCCAGCTGTGACCGGCCGGGTCAAAGACCTTCTCGTACGAGGATGAGAGCGCGTTCAACACGTCTGCGTCCTCCATTGCGTGGTGGCAGTTGGTCGCCATAGGGTGCAGTCCGTCTCCGTCTTGGACGTCGCGGAAAAGAGTTGGACGGAAAGAGATGCACGATTTCGCGCCTTTTTGGAGGTCAGCTTCGTGTCGAGAAAGTCGATGTGTTCGTTGTGGCTGCCAGCCTCTAACCTTTCGATTTGTCAGGCTTAGAAACGTGACGAAACCGTGAGTCGTGGCCCATGTCTATGGACCTCAAGGGCCTCATCCCGAGCGACCTCATCTCGCGCAATGCGCGCGTGCGCGTGTGGTATGAGGAGGACGGCGTGAAGACGAGCTACGTCGGCACGGTCACCACGTACGCGCCCGCGCAGGGCATGTCCGTCTGGTTCGACGGTATGACCCGGCTCGAGCAGGAGTGGGTCGACGGCGACGATGAATGGGCATGGGAAGAGGAGCCGCCCGTGCCCGGAGCCGAGTCGCTGAAGTTGTCGGCGGTGCGATTGCACATGCGCGGGCCCACCATCAGCGAGATGATGAACATGCGCCTGCGTGGACTGCCGGTGGATCCCGCGCCGCCGACCACAACGTTGAGGGTGCTGAGCGGGTCGAGCGTGTTGAGCAGCGGTGCGCACAACCCAAGCCCGCGCAGTTTCGGCAAGAAGGCGCGGCTGCTGGCGGCCGCAGCCGAGCTGCCGTCGTCGCCCGCCGCCGGGGCCTCGGTCGCCGCCGAGTCGACCTCTGGCGGCAAGCGAGCGGCAGCGGCAGCGCTGCCTGGCAGCTTCAGCAGCGCTCCGCCGCCAAAGGTGTCGCGCTCGGGTGCGCGCAAGCCGGCCGCGCCGGGCGCGTCGGACGGAGCGGACGCGGCGGCGGGCGCCGCTCCTCCTACCAAGTCGCCGAGCGCTCCGCGCGTCGCAAGTCGCAAGCCGGCGGCGGAGGTGGCCGACGCAGCGAGCGTTGCGAGGAGCGCCGTGCCGAGCGGTGCCCTGAGCGCCGCGGCGGCTGGTAGCGGCGGCAGCAGGCGCAGCAAAGGGGCGGCGGCCGGTCCGGGCGGCGCCGCCGCCGCCGCGCCTGATGGCACCCCTGGCAGCCTTGCTCGCTATGGCAGCCATGCTGCTGGCGCTGTGCCGCCTGCGTTGCATGCTGGCGATGGCACGGCGGGCACGGCGGAGGCGGCGGCGTTGGCCGCGCTGGCGGCCGCGCGTGCGAAGCGGCGCGCTGGGCCGTCCACATCGCCGCGACTGCTCGTGCGCGCCGACGGCGTCCGTCTGCTCGTGCCCGCGGCCAAGAATGACGAAACTGACGAAACGCTCCGAGCGCTCGGCTTTTGGGGCAAGGCAGGGTCGTACCCGCCCGATGCAGGTGCCAAATATGGCCTCTGTGCGCTCTCGGGACTGCCCGCGCGCTACCGCGACCCGCTCACGGGCGTGCGGTACGGCAACCTCGATGCCTTCAAGCGGCTGCGCGCAGAGCATGGCGAGCTGCAGGTGGGGGGGGCGGGGGTCGCGGGGGTCGCGGGGGGCGCGGGGGGCGCGGGGGGCGCGGGGGACGTGGGGGGTACGGAGGGCGCGCCGCCGGGTGGGGTGCCGGAGGCGGCCGCGGGAGCATCATCATCATCAGCAGCAGCAGCAGCAGCAGCGGCAGCAGCAGCAGCAGAAGCAGAAGCAGAAGCGGCAGCGGCGGCGGCAAAGGGGTGGGTGCCTGAAGAAGGGGCATTGAGTGAAGACGGCGAGTCGCTAGATGTGCGCCTCATGGAAGTCGAGGGATAGCGTCCGTTGCCATAGCGACGCTCGTGCGCTCAGGACGACGCTCGTGCGCTCAGGACGACGCTCGTGCGCTCAGGACGACGCTCGGGCGCTCAGGACGACGCTCGGGCGCTCAGGACGACGCTCGGGCGCTCCCCGTTCGCCTGGTTGAGTGATCGAGCCGCACCTCGTGCAGCTGGCTAGTGCAGCGCGGCTGTCGGCTACCTTCGCAACCCCCTCGGACTTGTACGGTCACCGGCCAAGTTGCAGTGGTCCGCACACTTTCCAGCTGTGAATGGCGTGCCCAGCTCGAGCATACACTCAAGGCTCAGGCCGGGCAGTGGGGGGGCAGTGCGGACACGCCGGCGAGGTTCGATTGATATGACGGATGGAGCCGAGAGCCATGCCAATATTCGCCAGCAGGGCGGGCGTTATAGTTACGCTGTACCGCGGCCCCCGCGAGAACCGAACAGTTACTGCAAAGGAGGCGCAACTGGCCGGCCGGCCCCCGACCGCGTACACGCGCATGACATTGTCATTTTCGATTTTGCGGGCGTGTCCGTGTGTGTACGGGCTACGGCTACGGGAGGATGATAAAAAATATGATTAAAATATGATCGCCCCTGCGCACCCGCACGGGGCGTGCGACCTTTTCCGTTCGTTAATACATTTTCATCTCGCGATGACGCATGATGACCGATCTTGACATGCTGCACATGCGAAGACATGAGCATGTGAATCTCTCGCAATCTCTCGCACCTGCTGCTCTCCTCTCCTCCTTCTTTCCCCCCATCTGACCAGCTTGATTTTCGCGTCGACGGTCGCGCGGCTCGCATCGGCCGCCTCTCCCTCATGCTCATGCCTTCCGCCATGTGAGGACGTCAGCATGCAATCAACATGCCATCAGCATGCAATCAGAGCAGCGAGCACGAGGCGCCCCCATCGCCACGTGTCTCATCGGCACCGGCGGCATCACGGCTCGAGCTCGCAGTCTCTGCTATCGCCAAGCTCGACTCGTCAGCATTCCGTCAGGCCTTTACCCACGTGACTGCTCCCGTCTTCCTCAGGCCGCTCTTCTCGTACACGGCCGCAGGAAAGAGGTCCGCGTTCCCCAAGTCACGCCAGCACTTCTCCTTGGCGACGGCGGCGACGATCTCGGCGATCTCGGGCTTGAGGGAGGCTCCGCCCACGAGGAAGCCGTCGACGTCGGGGCACTTGGAGAGGTCGGGCGCATTCTTGGCGTTCGCGGAGCCGCCGTACTGGATACGGATCTCGGCCGCCACTGATGGCGAGACTTCCTTTGCGATCCATTGCCGAATCGCTCGGTGCGTCTCCTGGGCCTGGGCGGGCGAGGCAGTCACGCCGGTGCCGATACTCCACACGGGCTCGTACGCGAGCACCACACGCGCAGGATCCAGCATGCCCTTGATCTCGAGGAGCTGCGGGATGAGCGTCTCCATCACAGCCTTCAGACCCTTCTCGCGCACCGGAAGGGGCTCGCCGATGGCGAAGATGACTTTCATGCCCTTCTCGAGCAAGTACTTGCACTTCATGGCCAGCAGCGAGTTCGACTCGGGCGGCGTGGGGAGGCCAAACTCTCCACGCCGCTCCGAATGGCCGATCAGACACCACTCCAGGCCCATGTCGACCATCTGATCGGCCGACATTTCTCCCGTGTAAGCGCCACATCCCTTGTAGTTGCAGTTCTGGGGCGCCACTTTCGCACCGTTCTTGAAGCTCTTGTACACGATGCCGATGTGCAACGTGGACGGGCAAACGTACACGTCGCACCCAGAGGTGTCACAGGCGTCGATGTTGGCCACGAGCTCCTTGAGCTCAGACACCTTCGACGGGTTGCACTTCCAGTTGCCTCCGACAATCGGCTTGCGGACGACAGGAGCCGCGTCGTTGCACCGAGGGCAGGTTTTGCAAAGCGCAAAGTACGAGAACGAGCAGCAGTTGCACCGCCGAAGCTTGTAACGAGCACTTCCTGCTCCGCCACGGGGCAGCATCTTGGAGCCGCTCTTCACCTTGTCGACGTTGACTACCTTCATGCCGCTGTCGGCGCCTGCCATCTGCGATTGCGCGCAGCCCATTGGTGGTGGAGTTGCTTTGGGGCGTGGGGAGCGAGAGCGAGCGAGGAGCGCGCCCTTTGAGGGCGTCGCGTGGCTGACGGATCGCGACCCGAGGTCGTGCCGACGGATGCGTCGGTGATTCATGGTGATTTGTCAAGATTCATGCCGAATCGCCTGGGTGATGCGGGACGGAAATTGCGGGACGGGGCACGACAGGGCCACCCGCGGTGTAGGCGCCTATGTCCAATCGCCTGTCGTGCTGGCGAGCGCTCCAAGGGGCGAGCTGCTGTCTCCTGCTGGTAGTCAAGTCAAGTCACTTCATAAACAACTGACTTTGACTTGACTTGACCTTACTTTTGTAAAAGGTTGGATGTGAATGTGAACGAAGCGCCGTGTTGAACTTTTCGTCTTTCCACGTGCTCAGGCAAGGCCCTCTTCTGCTCCTCGTCTCTTTGCTGTGGCTGCGCGTCCTTAAGTGCCTGGCCGACGGCCCGCCTGATCTGACGACCCGTATGGCCGACTCCCGTGCAGGAAGCAGCAGTCATGTCGTTCAAGCGGCACGTGGAGATCGGTCGTGTGTGCCTCATCTCGTTCGGTCCCGACATGGACAAGCTCTGCACTGTTGTCAACGTGATTGACAACAACCGCGTGCTCGTCGATGGCCCGGAGCCGGTGACTGGCGTCCACCGCCACGCGATCAACATCGGCCGCCTGCAGCTGACGGACCTCAAGGTCAAGTGCAAGCTCAATGCCTCGGAGAAGTGAGCAGCAGCCAGGGCTCGAACGCACGCCGCGCCGTCTCGAGGCGGCGCGCTGTTTCTGCCGCCATCGCCGTGGGCCCATGCCCATGCAGCGCCAGGCGCGGGCACTCAGAGGTTGGCAGCGATCACGGCGCTGCTGACGAGCGTCCGCGGCGGCGGCGGCAGCATGCAGTACCGGTATCCTCGGCGGGGGCAACAGCGGCAGGCGGAGGCAACGGGAGCAGCATCAGCAGCATCTTCAAGTCGATGCTTGGTCGCAGACAGATGCAGCGACGCACCAACGCATCGCACCTCGCTGGTACTCACGCGCTTCCGTGCGCCGTCGCGCGTGTGCGCAGGGAGCTGAAGGCGGTCTGGACATCGGATGGCATCATGGCCAAATGGGAGGAGACGAGCCAGGGCAAGAAGCGCAAGGTCCGCGCGATGCGTGCGTCGACGAACGACTTCGAGCGCTTCCAGATCCAGGTAGCCAAGTCAAAGCGCTCGGCCATCCGCAAATCGAAGTAGACCGACTCACTAAGAATATACGTGTGTCGTCTCGTGCGTCATGAGCGATGAGGATCGTCGAGCGGTCGTTGAGCGTGCTAAAGCCCCGTAAACATCTTTCTATTCTCTGTTGCGATCCTTTTCTGATCAGTCCGAACATGGACGGTCTAGTCGTCTCGAGACACGAGAGACGAGACCCGGCCATCGATGCGACGCGGCGCCGCGGCAGCCGGCACGCTGCGGCGGGTGGCGGTGAGGTGAGGTCGAGGCGAGGATGCGCGGCTGCGGGCGGACCGGGCGACATCTTCATAACACCCCGTCCCCGGACACGTTTGTGCGGTTCGACTCACTGTACCGCTGGCGTGCGGCCGACGCCGCTCGGGCGGGTCGGGCGGCCCAGCCTGCCTAGTACCTGGTGTTCCACAACGAGACGGCGAAGCCACGACCGGACGGTACCATGACGAACCACCGGCGCGCTCGAAGAACGAACAAGCATCCCAACCATCCGACGTCCACACCAACACGTCACGATACACAGGAAGATATTCGATGTCTGCCCCCACGCCCGCCGGACGCACCACTCGACTGTGCACAGATCACCCGCCACGTGGCTCTCGCCCGCCACGTGGCTCTCACCCGCCTGTCCAGAGCGCCCTCCGTACTTGTAGCGCACGGCCGTCGCCATCGGCAAAAGCCCCCCACCATCTCAGCCGCCGCCGCCGCATGCTGCCCCCCCTTGTGGGGAAGGCAGATTGGAATCCTCTTGTCGTCCTCGGAGGCGCCTCACAGCCACGCCCCGCGCGCCCATCACGGCGCCTGCGCCTCCGCGCCGGACGAACCGCGCCTGACGACGCCGTGCCTGACGACGCCGTGCCTGATGACGCCGTGCCTGACGACGCCGCGCCTGACGACGCCGCGCCTGACGACGCCGCGCCTGACGACGCCGCGAATGATGCCCCCGTGCCTGACGACGTCACGCAGGCCTCATCTCACTTGGCCTTGGCCTTGCCTTTGCCTTTGGCAGAGGCCGCCGAGGCGGCGCCCTTTTTGGCGGCCACCGGCTTCACGTCCTCGTCCTCGTCGCCCTCCTCGCCGCCCTCTTCGGCGTCGCCGCCCTCATCCTCCACCGCTTCATCCTCGACGCCATCGTCGGTGAAACGCATCAGACCGCCAGCGCCGCCAGCGCCGCCCCCCCCCTTCTTCTTCTCAAACTGCTGGTGCGACTGGTTATACTTGCGCGTCAAGGCGGACTTGGCGGCTGTGGGGATCTGCGCGAGCGCCGGCTTCGCCGCCCCCCCCACCAAGAGCTCAAGCTCGAAGATCGTGTCGAAGTCGTCCTTGGTGATCCCATACGCATCCAGAGACTCGAGCACCTCTTCCACACCGTCGGTACCGCGCTCGGCGAGCGGGCGCAGCAGCCGCGGGCGCAGTGCGGGCACGTAGCTATTGCGCACCTGCAGTGCACATCAATCCATGGCAATCAATGGCAATCAACGGTAATCAGCGGCACTCAAGAGCGCTCAGCCATCAGAGTGCATCAGAGGCAATCAAAGGCAATCAGTGGCCCGCAAAAGCACTCAGCCCACCTCTTCCTTCGAGCCCGAGACGTGCAATCAAAGGCAATCAAAGGCAATCAGCGGCAATCAACGGCATCAGCCCACCTCTTCCTTCGAGCCCGAGACGTGCGCGGACAGGTGGCCTGTCAGCTCGCGAAGGAGCCGTTGGCGCTTCGTACCTGTGGGGAGGGCGTCCGGCGCCGTGGTGAGCACAACTTGCATGCGCCGAGCGCGCGAAGGGTCCGTTGGCGCTTCGAGTTACCGGTCGAGTTCCTTCCGAGCCACTGTGGGAATTGGAGGCGGCCGAGGTTGCCCTGCATCATGTAGCCGGGCGCCAAGCACGAGAGCGCGCCGTGCAGCGGCGCGAGGCCCCACTGCTGCTCTTTCAGAATGCGAGCACCGACCACATCCGAGCATGCAATGAAATCCGAGGCGAGCGTCGCGCGGTGCAGCAGCCAGGCCTGCAGCTGTGCGGGCGGCAGGCCGGGCGGCGGCGGCGGCGAGACGGACAGGTAGTTCTCGTACACGAGCAGTGGCGTCATCGAGGTATCCACGAAATAGTGGCGCAGCCGTCGGTCGAAGTCCGCATTCGGCTCGCGGAAGAACTTGTCGGCGACGTCGAAAGGGCCGACGTCGACATCCTTGAAGGCGCTCTGCATGTTCTTCGTCACGTCGCCCGCCGACATGCCCGCGCCGGGCGCGCCGGCCGCCGGGCGCCAGATCTGGAGGAGATTGAGCATCTGACGAATGTCCTGTGTGGGGAGAGGGGGCACGGGCGCCGTGTTGAGCGCTTGCATGCTGGACCCACAGGAGAACCCAATCGATCGAAAACAGGACCCACCGCTTTGCATGCCTCAGCGATCTTTTCGAGTGCAGTCAGAGGTCATCAGAGGCCATCAGAGGCCATCAGAGGTCATCAGAGGCCATCAGAGGCCATCAGAGGCCATCAGAGAGACTCACCGCATTGCATGCCTCAGCGATCTTATCGAGCGTCTCCTCGCCGAGCTTGTACCTGATGAAGGAGGCAATCAGACGTCATCAGAGGTCATCAGAGGTCATCGAGCGTCTCCTCGCCGAGCTTGTACCCTTCGTTCGCGACGACGCGACGGAGCGCGGCCTTGATTTCGAGTGCCGCCGGGCGGCGGAAGCGCAGATCGAGAGCGTGATTGGCGAGAGATTTGACCTGATGAGGTCATCAGCGGTCATCAGAGGTCATCAGAGGTCATCAGAGGTCATCAGAGGTCATCAGATGTCATCAAAGGTCATCAGATCGAGGGTGTTGACCTTTGCAGACTGCCGATCGTTGCAGATGCAGATGATGGGCATCTTCGAGGCCTTGATGACGCCAAGGAGCGCCATCATGCCGCCGCGGTCGCCCGCGCTCATGCCATCGCACTCGTCCATGATGAGGGCGAGCTTCCTTTGCTTGCCTCCCACCTGATGAGGGAGGCAATCAGAGGTCATCAGGGTGAGCAGCCACATGATGAGGGCGAGCTTCCTCTGCTGGCCTCCCACCTTGCCGTCGGCAAAGTCCGCAATCGACGTGTTGCCCACCATGTCGCCGGCGAAGGCCTGCAGCTGCTTCTGCGAGCGCGTGTCGGACGCGTTGAGCTCGACCACGTCGTAGTTGAGCGCCTGGAGGAGCACCTTTGCCGTTGAGGTCTTGCCCACCCCGGGGGGGCCTGTGGGGAAGAGGGTGAGCGCCGTGGTGAGCGTACGCACACGCCCAACGGCGCCGTGGTGGGCACTTGCATGCAGGGCGGGGTCACCTGAGAGGAGGGCGGCCTTGTGGAAGGTCGATGCCGCTTGCCCCTTGGGCGCCTTCTCCCTCGCCGCCGCCGCCGCCTCGAGCGCTGCGTTCTCACGGTGCCATGAGCCCAGCCACGCTTCGAGTCGCTTCACCTGATGAGGGAGGCCATCAGCATGCCCTCAGAGAGGCCAGCAGGTAGCTTCGCCTGATGAGGGAGGCCATCAGCATGCCATCAGAGAGGCCAGCAGATAGCTTCGCCTGATGAGGGAGGCCATCAGCATGCCATTAGAGAGGCCAGCAGGTAGCTTCGCCTGATGAGCGAGCCAATCAGCATGCCCTCAGAGAGGCCAGCAGATAGCTTCGCCTGATGAGCGAGCCAATCAGCATGCCATCAGAGAGGCCAGCGGGTCGCCTCGCCTGATCGGCATTCCCCACAAGGTGCGTCTTGGCCGTTGGCCGATACTTTTCGGCCCAGAGGGGCGGTGCTTCATCGCCCGTGGCTTCGCGAGGCATGCGCGCGGGCACTGGCCCTCCCGGCGCCTTGCTGCTGCTTGCGCTCGAGCTTGCGCCGGCGCCGGCGCCGCTTCTGCTGCCTGCACCGGCCGCCGAGCCCGTGGAGGTGGAGGTGGAGGAGAGGGCGCCGCCCTCGCGCTTCACACCCATGTTCACACCCATGGGCCTCGGCACCTCGGCAGGTGGCGCCGCGACCTCCTCCGCCTCCTCCTCCTCCTCCACGGGCTCAGGGGACTCTGGCGGCTGCGGCGCCGTCTTGCGAAGGATGTCGAAGAGCTCATCCTCATCGATCACCTGATAAGGGAGCCAATCAGCATGCACTCAAAGAGGCACTCAGAGAGGCGGGCCTGATGAGGGAGGCAATCAGCATGCACTCAGAGAGGTTATCAGAGGCCCTCCTCGTCGCTAACCTAATGAGGGAGGCAATCAGCATGCACTCAGAGAGGTTATCAGAGGCCCTCCTCGTCGCTCACCTTGCATCCCTTTTGCTCGCGCGCCTTGGTCACTTTACTCGACTCCATTGGTTGGCCATTCTCGTCACAGCCACGGAGCAGGTAGTTCGTCTTGCTGCTCACCTGATGAGGGAGGCCATTAGCATGCACTCAGAGCCATGCTCGTCACTGATGAGGGAGGCCATTAGCATGCACTCAGAGCCATGCTCGTCACTGATGAGGGAGGCCATTAGCATGCACTCAGAGCCATGCTCGTCGCAGCCACGGGGCAGGTAGCTCGTCTTGCTGCTGACCGAGCCTGTCATCAGAGGCAATCCTAGGCAATCCTAGGCAATCCTAGGCAATCAGGAGCAGGTGGCTGCCCACCGAGCCTGTCGTCAGAGGAAATCAGAGGCAATCAGAGGCAATCAGAGGCAATCAGAGGCAATCGTAGGCAGGTAGCTGCTCACCGAGCCTGTCACGCGCCCACCTAAGCGCTCAATGAGAGCGGCGGCTTCCTCACGCTCGAGAGAGTCCAACGTGCCTGAGGAGGAGAGAGGCCATTAGAGGCAATCAGCATGCCATTCAAGAAGGGCACACTCAGAGGCCATCAGAGGCCATCAGAGGCCATCAGAGGCCATCAGAGGCAATCGTACCCGTGATCACGAACGTGAGGCCTGCGAGGCACTGGGGCGCCGCCATGGGCACCCGCTTGTTGCCCTTATTGGGCGGCGCGATGTCCTTCTTGCCCGGGTACCACTTGCTCGGCGGCGGCGGCGCGAAGTCGGCGCTCAGCGGCGCGATCGGGCTACTGCCGTCTCCGGCCGGGCTGGACGATGCGTCGAGGGCTGCGCGCGCGGGCGGCGGCGTCGGCCGCTTATCCGACGGCCCTTTCTGCTTGCTCGTGCCTGCGGTGGTGTGCTCGGGCCGCTTGGCCGCCGCCGCACCGTCGGCCTGGCCGGCGTTCTCGTCATCATCACGATGCCGCTTCACGCGCTCCGGCTCGCTCGGCGCTGCCTTCGGCTCCGCCACCGGAGCCTTGGGCGGCGGCGCTGCGGACTGCTCAACCTTGGCAGAGGACGAGGGCATTGGCTTGGCCGCGCTGCTGCCCATGGCGAAGAAGGATGCAGGGTCGACTTTTTGGCGCACGGGCGGTACGGGAGTGTGGCCATTTGCACTGGGCAGCGCCTTCTTCTTGACCTCGGCGGCCTCGGCGGCGGCGGCAGCATCGCCAGCGCTGGCGCTGGCAACGTCGTCTTCGGCTTTGCGCTTGACCTTGGCCGACGCGCCCGCAACAGGCTCGATGCCGTCCGCGGCTGGCTTCGCCGCCGCGGCGGCCGGCTTCTTGGTGAAGAACTTCGTAATGTCCATTCGGACGCGCCAAGATCGGCAAGAGCGCGCGCCAAAGCGCGCTCGCGAGAACGCCTCGCGAAACATTACGACGCGCCGAACGTTCGCGCGAAAAAGAGACAGCGCTTGTCGGATTCTCATGTGGAGGAACTTGTGGAGGAAAGCGATCGCGTCGCGGTGGGAGGGCGCTAAGGCGTCCAATATGTACTCCGCCGCGCCAACCTCCTCGCGCGAGGAGTGGCACGAGGAGGTTGGCGTTCAGCGGGTGTCGGCCAAGATCTTCGACAGCGTGCAGCAGTACCACGCGCAGATTGGCGCCAACGTCGCCATGAGCGAGCTCACGGCGCTCGAGGCGAAGCTGCTCAAGGAGGCGAGCAAGGAGTGCTATGCGCAGAACTGGGAGGAGGCGCTGAACCTGTTCACGAACGCGCTGGCCGTGTCGGAGAAGACCAAGTCGTGCGCCGACCCGGGCACGCGCGGCACCTTTGTGCACAACATCGGCTTCTGCCTGCACTGCATGGGTGAGTTCGAGGCGGCCAAGGCGTACTACGAGCAGTCGATCGAGTGCCTCAAGAAGGTGGATCCGCCGCTGCTCAAGAAGTTGCTGAACGGGGTGCTTTACCCGGAGCGCCTCGTCTTTGAGGTCATCTATGGCGGCCTCAACTACAACCGCATCCAGATGACCAAGGAACGGCTGATCGACATCGAGTTCAACCGCAAGCCAGATCTGAAGGTGAGACGGGTCGGCGCTCTGATGGCATGCTGATGGCATCGCCGATCACATGCTGGTTGCATCTCTGATGGCGTGCTGCTTGCCTCCCTCCTCAGGTGCTCGACGAGTACGGGCGGCGTAAGCCGATGCCCGGAGCCCGGATCGACCCGATGAGCGGCCGCGCTGAGCCCGAGCAGCCAGAGGAGAAGCCATCGCCACGCCGCGCCGAGCCCGACGGCCACGGCCCTGATGAGGGAGGCCATCAGCCTGCACGGAGAGAGGCACGCAGCATGCACTCCGATCGAGAGCCCTACGGCCCAGCGTCGGATCACGTAGGTGTACCGACCTCGTCCCCGGAGCATCCGGGGGTGGGGGGGGCTCGCGAGGGGGAGCCTCGGCGGGGGTCGGGATGGGTAGCGGCGGCGCAATCTCGCATCGGTAACGCGTCGTATCGAGCAGATCGGGTGGCGCCGCACGATGCGCCTCGAACAGCTCGCGAGACGGCGGGCGCGGGCGAGGGCATGGGCGCGGCGGGCGCGAGCCTGGGTGGTGCCGACGCGTCCGAGTCCGAGCTCTCCGAGGAGGAGGAGGAGGCTGCACGCAAGGAGTGGCTCCAGTACTACTTGCAGACGGGCGAGTGGGCGAAGGCGGAGGAGCTCGTGGTCACGGCGGAGGAGCGGGAGGACCTCGAGTACCTCGTCGCCAAGGAGAGGCGCGAGCGGCCGCCTACGTTACCGGCGTGGGTCTCTACAGGGAGGCAGCTCTGAGGATACACGGTCGCCCGCGTCGCGCGACCTATACGCGTACCGCCCAGCACGCATACCAAAACCGCGAAAAATGACACTTAAAAATATCTATACCGTTACTGGGGGTAAGATACTATGGCTAATAATATAAGCGACCTTTCGCTTTCCGATTATTCGATAGCGCGTTTTCGTTTGCGTCGCACGTCCTAAAGTTGGGCATCGTCGCGAATTCGGACATCGGAGCCGAGCAGCTCGTGATCAGGACTGCTCGTGCTACCCTACGAGGTAGATGCAGCTGCGAGGACGTCCTCCAACGAACTCTCATCCTGACGCGCTTCCGGAGCATCCGCGTCCTCCAGCTGCACCTCGACGGCGGTGGCATGCACGCCAAAGCTTCGCATCGTACTCGAGACGCGCGCCGTGATGAGCAGCTCGCTCGCACCGGCGTCCGCGCGCACGCACACCGTGCCGAGGGCACGTGAACGAGTATGGCTCCAGACGCGACAATGGGTCACTTCGCGCACATGAGGCAGGGCGCGTACGGCGGCGAGGCAGCGGCGTAGCCCACTGCCTCGAAGCTCTTCGGGCAGGCGCAGCAGCAGGAGCGTGGACGAGTCCCGCAGCAATGGAAGCGCCACCGCCAGGATGCATGCGGCCACCAAGAGCGAGCACAGTGGATCAGCCCAGTGCCAGTGCAGCCGACTCTCAAGGAAGGAGGAGGCGATGGCGGCGACGGAGCCCATCGTATCGGCGAGGACGTGCAGGAAGACGCCCCGCATGTTATCGTTCCCGCCGCCGCTGCTGCTGCTGCCGAGTAGTCGACTCATCCAGCCGGCGCCGTTTCGGGCGCCACGACTGCCGCCGCTGCCGCCATTGCCGCCGCCATCGCCGCCGCCCTTGCCGTCGTCGCCGCCTTTGCCGCCGCCATTGGAAGTCCATTCAGTACTGCCGTTTCGCGCCGGGAAGAGCCCGGCACGGCGCCCGCCACCGCCGCGGCCGGCGGCCCGTCTGCCGCTCGCGCGCCCGCCCGCACTGCCGATACCGACCCAGCCGCTGTCGAAGGCGCAGCCGCCGCCGCAGTCGAGCCCACACGCATCGGCGCCACTGTGCGCAGCGTGCAGGTGCTCATGGAAGTAGGCGAGCCCCAAGATGTTGATGGCCAACCCTCCGATGGCGACGGGGAGCAACCTCGTGTCGGTGAGCAGCGGCGGCGGAGCGAGCCGATGAAGGGCCTCATGAGAGAGATCGGCGTGGAGCATTCCACAGAGTCGATGGAGGGCCTCGCAAGCCACCGACGTGGCGACCAGGAGCAGGAGCACGGCGTTGATCATCCCACAGAGCGTCTCATACCGCCCGTACCCAAAGGGATGTGAGCGGCTCGGGGGGCGGTGCGCGGCCGTTTCTCCCCACAGCCCGACCAGCAGCGCCAGGCAGTCAATGAGCATGTGCGCCGCGTCGGTCGTGAGCGTGAGGGAGCCCGAGAGGAGCCCAACCGTCGCCTCGATCCCCATGAAGACCAGCGTGAGGCACAGATACGCAGACAACTGGAGAGAGGAGCGGGTGGCGGTGGCAGCACGCCAGAGAGCGACGCAGCCGGCCATCAGCCCACCGCGCCCGTCCCTGCGCCCGCTTCGGCGTCGCCGCCCGCTCTGGCGTCGCCGCTCGCCCAACAGATGAGCACCCTGGCCATCCTCCTTCTCCACCTCCTCCTCTTTCTCGTCGTCGTCGTCGTCGTCGTCGTCGTCGTCGTCGTCGTCGTCGCTGCCATCGCCCTCAGCCTCGTCCTCGGTCCCCTCGTCAACCGCCCCGCAGACATCGGCCGCAATCCTCGGCGTGCCCGCGTCGTCCGAAGCGCCGTGATGAGCACTCCTCGAGCCGCGCACCGGCAGCTGGACGGCACTGTACGGCAAGAGGTGCAGGTCGTCCTTCTTGGCGAGGAGCTCCGCGAGGGCGAGCAGCCGTCGTGTGCCCTCGAGCAAGCACAGGGCCGCGACCCACGTGTGCGGCCGCGCTGCATGCTCCCCTCGCCACCAGTCGAGCGTGCAGGCCGTGAGGAATGAGGTCGCGAGGGCGGCGACGGCCGCGCGCGAGGCGGACAGGGCGATGGTCGCGAGCTGCGCCCAGTGGCTGCCCGCGAGGCCGAGGACCGCAAAGATAAGAGAACGCCACGCCAAGGAGGAGGCGCCCGAGACAGCGGTGGCGCCTGCGACGGCGCCCGCGACGGCAGTGGCGCCCGAGACGGCGCCCTCGGAGGCGGAGGCGCCCGAGACGGCGCCATCCGAGCGCCACCCTAAAGAGGCGACGGTTACGTTTCGGGCGCCGTAGCGGGCGAGAGCAAGCTGCCAGAGCGCCGGCACCGCACACACGAGCGCCGCCCGCGCCGACGTGGCGCAAAACAGGCGGAGCGGCCCACCCATGTCGCGTGCGAGCGGGCGGGCCGCGCGCTGGTGCACGGCCATTAAGAGCGACGCGATGAGGAGCGCCATCTCTCCCAGGATGTGCGTGGGCCACCACGCCCACGGCGACGCGTCCGAGGGCTCGTCCTCGTCGTCGTCGTCGTCGTCGTCGTCCACCTCGTCTTCATCCGTGGCCAACGGACGTGGCCAATGGGCGCTGATTTTGGAGGCACCCGGCGGCTCAGTCCGCAGCGGCTCAGTCCGCAGCAGCACCTGTCCAAAATTCCCGCCCGCTGCTTCCTCCGAAGGCAGCGCGACCGCAGCCGGCCCGCCCTCCTCGCTGAGGCGGCGCGCGCGGTGCGGGTGGGCACCGTGCGTACCGAGCAACAGCACGAGCGCGACGAGCACGAGCGCGAGCCCGCCACGCCATGAACCGCGCCCGCGCTTTCTTGCCGCCCCACGCAGAGGCAAGGCGATCGCGGTGATGAGCGCCACCTGTGACGCCTCGACGAGGATCGCGCGTATAGGACCGCAATGCTTCAAGCCGTAGCAGAAGAGCCACATTGCGCTGGCGAGCACCACGGCGTGCAGGGTCACGCGGCGGCTCTGGTCATCCCGGCGTCCCTTGGTTGCTTGAGGAGACCGCCCTTGCAGCACCGCCGAGACCGCCGCGGAGGCGGCCAGCGTGAAGGTCAAGAAGACGGCGAGCGGTACCTCGGTCAGCACCAGCGCGTCCGAAGCGGCGTACAGCCCGATGGCACGAAGCCCACCCGAGACGGCCGCCGCGGACAGTAAAGCTGCCCAAGAATTCTCACGACCCTCCATTACAATGTGAACCCTTCGCGCGCGTTGTGCCGGTCGCGATCTTGCGCCCCACAAACTAGTACATGCGCCGATCTATACGACTGCTCGTTGACTCTCTAGACACTGCGCGCGCCGTGTGGATCAGATACACATCCAGCCGCCTACCAGCCGCCATCACCCCACCTCTTATTTGCTTTGCAAGCAAGCTTCGATGAGTAGATCAAGCACATCATCAGGGAACTTCATGCTGTATTTGTTCAGCCACAGCAGCAGCAAGACGAATTGCTGGGTGGTATCATTGAACAACAAATGATCTTTGCGAGACCACTTGACCATGCCCCAGACTTTGATCGTCTTGTCGTGCGATCCGGACACAATCTTGGTCCCATCCGGGGAAAACGCGACCGACTGGATCCAGAGGCTGTGGGCATTCGTCTTCTCGCTCAGCAGCCCCAGCGCGCCTGGCAGACAAGCCACAGCAGGCATCAGTTTTGGCCAAGGAGGGGCGATTTTGAGCTCGCACAGCGAACCAGAATCCCAGACTTTGATCGTCTTGTCGAATGATCCCGACAGGATCTTGGCCCCGTCCGGGGAAAAGGCCACTGACGTGATTCCGCTGCTGTGCGCATCCGTCTTCTCGCTCAGCATCTCCAGCTTGCCTGCCAGACAAGCCAGCAAGCGTCAGTTTTGGCCAAGGAGGGGGGATTCGAGGCTCCGGCGCACCTGAATCCCAGACTTTGATCGTCTTGTCCCACGATCCCGACACAATCTTGGTCCCGTCTGGAGAAAACGCCACCGACAAGATGCTGCTGCTGTGGGCGTTCGTCTTCTCGCTCAACAGCTCCAGTTTGTCTGCCAGACAAGCCAACAAGCGTTAGTTTTGGCCAAGGAGGGGCGATTTTGAGCTGGCGGCGCACCCGTATCCCAGACTTTGATCGTCTTGTCAGTCGATCCCGACACGATCTTGGTCCCGTCCGGGGAAAACGCCACCGACCTGATGTGGTCGCTGTGGGCGTTCGTCTTCTCGCTCAGTAGCTCCAGTTTGTCTGCCAGGCAAGCCAGCAGGCGTCAGTCTTGGCCAAGGAGGGGCGATTTTGAGGGCTCGCGGCGCACCTGTATCCCAGACTTTGATCGTCTGGTCGTAAGATCCCGACACAATCTTGGTCCCGTCCGGGGAAAACGCCACCGACATGACGTAGCTGCTGTGGGCGTTCGTCTTCTCGCTCAGCATCTCCAGCTTGCCAGCCAGACAAGCCAGCAGGCGTCAGTTTTGGCCAAGGAGGGGCGATTTTGAGCTCGCGGCGAACCCGAATCCCAGACTTTGATCGTCTTGTCGGTAATGCCGCAACTTACGATCTTCGATCCATCTGGGGAAAACTGGACGCAGGAAATGGAGCCCATGATGCCAGAAGCATGCGCATTCGTCTTCTCGCTCAACAGCCCCAGCGCGCCTGCCAGACAAGCCAGCAGGTGTCAATGGTGGCCAAGGATGGGCGATTTGAGGGCAAAAGCGCACCCGAATCCCAGACATTGATCGTCCCGTCGTCCGACCCCGAGACAATTTTCGTCCCGTCCGGGGATAAGGCGACCGAGTTTATAGCACTCGCGTTGGTCTTCTCCGCTACAAAGTTGATGAGCATCGCAATCATCCTGCGAACAAGAGAGAAGAAGAGAGGCTTAGGCGGCGTGTGTATTCGGCAGCATGGAGATATCGGACCACAAGCGGCTGAAAGCTCGAAGGGCGCTTGAAGGATCTCGACGCAGACAGCAACAGCCAACAGCGTGCCGCGAGGATGAGGGGAATCGCGTGCGGAGTGTGGCTCCGAAGCTCATGGCGAACGGAGAGTCGCATGCCCTTGTGAGAGGCAGCCCAGCTCGGGGTCTCAGGATTGGGCAGTCACCTGGGCGGTGAAACGCGCGGGGGCGGAGAGGAGGGAGGCCGACTTGTCGGCGGCGGCGCGCGACTGCGGAAAGGCACGCGAAAAAGCCCACGGTCGCGAGTGAGACAAAGGGAGGCATAGGGGTAAGGGCATGTGTGCTCCCTGAGATACAAAAGTGTGCCCGCGGGCACCGTGGAAGAAAGTACCTACCTGAGCGGACTCGATATATTCCGTGTGCGAAGGCAGTGCGGTGTGCGCGTGCAGCGATCGCACCGACGCACGTTGAGCGAAGGACTCGATGATTGACAGTGCACCAAGCGCGGAACGGCGAAAGGTGTGAACATGTCTGTAAGTCAAGAAGGGGCGTTGACGTTAGTGTGGTGGCCCGTTTTTGTGAGAGACGCGACGAGGGCGCCCCCCGACACGCGCACTGCAGAGCAGGGGGGCGGTAACGCGGGGTGCCGCTTCGTCGTGAAGAACTCGACGTACCGGTAAATCCGGTGTTGTGTCCAGCGACCATGCGCGCAGGCGTGCATCGAAGGCGTGCAGCGACTCACCACGTTGGAGCCGGGCGCCGCCGGGACGTGTATTTCGATTGCTTTCTTGTTTTTCAAACTGTCGACAGCACGTCTGCACACCGCCACGCGCTCGAGTGTCTCCGGTGGCGCGGGCTCCGGGCATCGCACCACGCGCACACGTTTCATATCAGCCCCCGTGAGGCGGGAGCCCCCGCCGCCCTTCTCCCACTGTTTTCCTCGCAGCCGGGCACACACAGTTCCTCGCCCCGCAGCCACGTCACACACGCTGAGATGTTCACATACCTTGCATGGGTTGCCGTACGTTCATACGTTCGCCAGACCGTGCTGCTGCGCTCCGGTAGGCCTTCCTGCCCTCTGCCCACTGCCCTCCCTTGCTGCCTGAGGCCTCGCCAGTGGCCTGAGGCAATGGCCTCGCCAGTGGCATGAGGAAGTGGCCTCGCCAGTGCAGCCATCGTGCCCCCGGTCGGCGCTCTTCATCGGCTTGGCAGGCCGCCGTGTCGCCGGGGCTTGCACGCCATACTGCACCCCGCCCACCATGCTCCCTTGATGCGCTGCATAGACGGGCCACGCTGCTCCCCGATGGCCTCTCCCCTGTCCCTCGCTCCCCTGTCCCGCCCGACCTTGCCGACTCCCTCGGACAGCGAACGCCCATGACAGCGCGTGCGCCTCGAGGGACGCGCCGCCTCGAGCGCCGCCATGCGACGCACTTCGACGTGCGCTCACGACGGCGCGGCGCGGGGCACGAGCCGCCCGACGCACGACACGTCGACGATGCCGTCGGCCGAGAAGCGGAAGGTACCTACCTGCGAGAAGGCACTGCCCGCGCGAGAGGCCGCGCGGTGGAGGGGCGCCGCGTTGGGCGCCGAATCATACAACGGAATCTCGTCGTCCATGGTTTCGTCAAGCTCCTCCGCGCCCTCCTCCCCCTCCCCACCGGCCTCGCCGGCCTCGCCCTCCTCCGCCGGCGCGCCCGGCGTCGCCGAGAGCACGCGTGGCGCCGTGGTGAGCACGCGTGGCGGCGCAGCGGGCGGCGTGGGTTGTTGCCAAGTCGGCATAGCGGGCGCGCCGGGCTCGGTGGTGCGCGGCTCGACGAGGCGTGAGAGAGACGCATCGCGCGCGTCGAGCTCTGCCTTGCGCTTCGCCTGTGCCGCCGCCTTGCGGGCCGCGGCGAGGTTGCACAGCCCGCCGTGTCGGTAGCCGCGCGTGCACTCTGGCGAGAGCAGGCACTGCATGGGCGCTGTGCCGCCCTCGATCGCCGCCGCCGCCGACGCGGTCGCGAGCGCCTGGGCCGCGAGCACCGCCGCGTCGGCCGCGCTCGGCACAGCGCCCGGCGTCGTCGCGAGCCAGGGGTTCGTCAAGCGCCGATCGGGCGCCAACGGGCGCTGTGCCGGGCGCTCCTGGCTGGGGGCCTTCACGGTGCGCTCCGGGAAGCGCTCGAAGGCGTGCCCCGTCTTGCGCGCGTGCCGGCGCAGGCCGTCGATGTTGGCGTACACGTGCACACAGTCGGCCTCTCCGCACCGGAAGGCGCCGCGCGCATGGACCGGGTCGTTCTCGGGAAGCGCTGCGTTGGGCGTCTGGCCCGGTAGGCTCGCGGCGTTCGCACAGCGGGCCACGTGGCTGTTGCGCGCCGACGAGTTGTTGTGCAGGAACGTGCGGTGGCACAGCGGGCACGGCGGGAGCGTGGTCGTCGATGGCACGCGCTTCGCGGGCGCGGCGGCGCCACCCGTTGCTCTCGCATGCGCGTCGGCCATTGCATGCTGCGCGGCCAGGTGTGAAGCAGCCAGGTGTGAAATCATCTCGAGGGGCGTGGCATGCTCGAGCGGGGCGAGCACCGATGAGGGTGAGGGCACGTTCCCCTGCCGCGCCGCCTTGCTCGCCCGCGACCCTTCGGCCGCGTCGGTCGCCCGTACGGGCGGCGGCATTCCCAGCCGCGTCTGTGAAGGGCGATCGGCCTGTGAAGGGTAGGGCGCGGCGGACCCGTCGACGCTCCCAGCGCCCGACACGGCGCCGGCGGCCGGCGACCCGCGCTCGTCACGGCGCTCGTCCCGGCGCTCATCACGGCGCTCGCGCGAGTGGAGCTCGCGGAGGGAGGCGACGTGCGCCTCGTGCCGCGCGGCTGCGAGTAGGAAGCCGCCGGGATGGGCCATCGCCTCATCGGGCGTGCCCATCGCCGAGCCCATCGCCGGCGGCAGCGGCGACGCGAGCGGCGAGGGCGTCGTCTTGGGCGAGGGCGCTGAGCGGGTCGAGACCGACGAGCTCTCATGCGGCGTGCCGGCGCCGTCCTGGGCGCCGTCCTGGGCGCCGTCCTGGGCGTCGTCCTGGGCGTCGTCCTGGGCGTCGTCCGAGTCCTCGTCGGCGCACGGCGCGCACGGCGCGTCCGGCGCGGGCGCGCCCGACGCGCCCGGCGCGCCCGACGCGCCCGGCGCGCCCGATGCGTCAGAGCCCGAGCATGGCGACGCCCAAGGTCGTCCCGCAGGCGACGGGCCGCTGCCGGCGGGCGAGCGCACGCCCGCGCCGTACTGGGCGCCATCCGCGCCGTTCTGGGCGCCGACCGCGCCGTGCTGGGCGCCGACCGCGCCCGAACCGGAGGGCGAGAGGAGGGCACTCGCGCCGTACTGGGCGCCGGCGCCGCGCTGGGTGAGGGGGGCGCGGCTGCCGCCGGGCGAGAGGCCTTCAGCGCTCTTCTCGGCGTTCTTCTCGGCCTTGAGGGCGGCCGCCTGGATGCGCAGGTACCGGTTGCGGCACATGGCGACGGTGCGCTCGATGCCGGTGAGCTCGGCGACGCGTGCCGCGATGGTCGCCCAGCGCGTGCCGTGGGTGCGGATCGCCTCCTTGAGGGCCATGTCCTCGTTCAACGCCCACGGGCAGTAGAGCTGCTGGTTCAACGAGATGCCGGGCGCCGAGCCGGGCGCCGTCGCGCCGGGGGAGGTACCGGCTCCGTGGCGGGGCAGCGCAGCGGGTAGGGGGCTGCCCTCGGTGGGCGCCGCGGTGGGCGCCGTGGTGGGCGCGGGCGCACCTGCACCGGCCGCGGCGAGCATCATGGAGGACATGCCCTGCATGACGCTGGCCGCCTCGTGCTGCGCGTTGTCGGCGCTCGGGACGGCGCTCGGGTGCGCCGAGGTGGAGGAGGAGGAGGCGTTGGTGGCGGCGCCGGCCGCGCCCGCCGTGGGCGAGGGCGAGGAGGAGGAGGAGCGGGACGAGGGGGACGAGAGGAGGCCGCCGGCGCTCTGGGCCACGCACTGCAGCCCTCCCGGCGCGCTGCTCACGACGGCGCTCTGGTCGGTGGCGCCCGGGACGACGCTCAGCCCCTCTTCGGGCAGCGGGCGCAGGGGGGCGAGGCTCGCGAGGTCGTACTCGGGGTCGTCGACGGCGCGGCGCAGCTCGGCGAGCGCGCGCCCGCTGCTGCCGCCCAGCATGGACCCCGCCCTGGCGCTGTCGAGGAAGGTGGCGTGGAACGCATCGACGCCGCGGCACGTGTGCCCTTTTTTGAACTGGCCGCACGCGGTGCACCGGTTGTTGGTCGTCGGGTTGAGCGCCGCCTGGCGCAGGCCCGCCTGGATGCGCAGGTACCGGTTGCGGCACATGGCGACGGTGCGCTCGGCGCCCGTCTGCTCGAGCACGTGGCGTGCCACGTTCTTCCAGCGCGTGCCGTGCTTCTCGATCGCTGTCTTGAGGGCGTCGTCCTCCTCGGGCTCCCACGGGTTGGAGATCATGCCCATGAGCACGCCCGCGCCCGTCTTCGGCGTCGGACGCTTCGCAAAGATCGGCACCGGCAGATCTCCAGCCGAATCTCCCGCCGAGGGCGGCGGGGCACTCGAGGCCTCTGCGGCGCCGGCGAAAGCGAGCATCAAGAGCGCGTGCGAGGCGTCCTCCGGGGCCGGGCCGTTCTCGTCGTTGTCCACCACCTCCTCCTCCTCGTCCTCGTCCTCGTCCACCTCCTCGTCGGAGACCGCGCGCGGCGCGCTCTTCTGCGAGTAGACCACCGTCTCCATCGAGTCGGTGCGCTCGGCGAGGCGCTTTTGGGCGTCGTCGGGCGCGTGCGCTTCGAGCTCGGAGCTGTATGTGTGCTTGCTCAAGGCGGTGGGGGTCTTGCGCCAGGCCGACTTCGGCTCTACGCCATTTTCGGTCGCGTCAGAGTCACTGCGGTAGAGTCCCGCCTTGCCGTTCGACAACATCGCGTCGGGGATCGTCTTCACCTTGCGCTGGCGCTTCGCAACTTCCATGGGCTGCCAGTACTCACCCTCGTAGGAGTCCAGGCGCTTCTTCTCGGGCGCAACTATCGCGGCTGCTTGCATTGGAACCGCGGTGGACTCGGCGCGCTCGGTCACCACTGACAAAATACTGGTCACGAGCGCTTTTGTCGGTGGCGCGCTCGTCTTGGCTCGGCTTGGCGCGAAGTCAATTAAAACAAGTCAAGTCAAGTTCGCCCCTGCTAAACGCGACTGGGGGGGAGCAGCTTCTCCGACACACTCATAAACTGTTGTCGCGGGACGGATTGCGAAGTGATTTGACTTGACTTGCCTTGACTTGCGAACGCGAGCACATTCGGTCGGCGTCTTGGCAAGGGGCCTGGGAGCCCCTTGATCTTGGCTCGCCGAGGCGACAATCGAATGCGACTGCACGTGAGTGGCCTCGGCGGCAAGCACGACGTGGACGTGACGCCCGAGGACTCGCTCCGCGTGGTGAAGCAGCGGCTCGAGCCCATGGCCGGGCTCGACGCCGACCAGATGAAGCTGCTCGTCAAAGGCAAGCAGCCGGACGATGCGGAGACCGTGGGTGCACTCGGGCTGACCGATGGCGCCAAGGTGATGCTGATGCGCTCGCAGCTCGGCGCGAAGAAGGCGGCGGCCGCCGCTCCCGCGCCAGCCTCGGCCGGCCCCTCGTGGCTCGTCGTGGGCGCCAAGGTGCTCTACCGTGCGGCGGGCGGTACGCTCGAGCACGCCACGGTGCGTGCGGTGCACATGGATGATCTGACCGCACCCTACTACACCATCGAGTTTGACGGCAGCGAGCGGCAGACTGCGGGCGACCGATTGCTCAAGCCGGACGACGGGGCGGCACCGTCCACATCGGCGGCCGCGGCGGCACCGGCCGAGGCGGGCGCTGGGTCCGTGACGCTCACAGTCATGCAAGGCCGGCGCCAGCTGCTGCTGCACTGTGAGCCGACGAGCCGCGTCGCCGATCTCAAGGCGCTCGCGAGCGGGCTCGTCGACGGCACCCCGCCCACGAGCATGCGCCTGCTCTCCAAGGGCAAGGAAGCCTCTGATGAGAGCACCGTGGAGGCGCTAGGGCTGTGCTCGGGTGGCAAGCTTATGCTGCTGTTCCGCGCCGGCTTCCACCGCGCCGCCGTGGGCGCCGCCGTCGTGCGCGACGCGGCGCCGCTGCTCACCGACCTGCGCGAGCGTATCGCCGCCACGCGCCACAAGGTGACCAAGCGGCTGCTACGCGGTGCCGAGGCGCTCGGCGAGCTCGGTGGCTTGTCGGACGAGGTGGCGGCGCTCGCTCAGGACGTGACGAACGCCGCGCCGCACGAGGCGGCCGAGGCGGCCGCGCGACGGACGGCGCAGCTCGCCGAGCTCGAGAATCTCGCGGCCGAGCTCGAGGAGGCGCGTCGCGTCGAGGCCCTTGCCGAGCTGCGCGGCCAGATTGGTCGCTAGCCCCCTTCCCCGCGGGGCCCTGGGGAGGCTTGATTCGCCGTGGGAACGGAAATTGGCGAGAGTGAGTGAGTTATTGAAACTCGGACTCACTCACTCAAAAGGGCCAAGTGTTTATCAACAGGGGCGGCCAAAAAAACCGAACGCCATGTTACGAGCAACGAGGTCGTCCGATGCGTCACCCGCGTACTGAGTTTCTACGCGTACACTCAGCGCAGGTGTCCATTGCGTTGTCTGGTTCATGTGTCTGATGCTGCCGCCGCCTCTGCCATCCGCGCTCGAGCTTCTCTCACCCGCTCCCGGCTTCGTCACCGCGCTCGGGCTTCGTCAAACCGCTCCCGGCTTCGTCACCGCGCTCGGGCTTCTCTCACCCAGCCTAGAGCCTTACCGCGGCCTACTGATCCGTGTCGTCCCCGGGATGACATAGATTGGAGGGTTGGCTCTGCCCGTGCCGCTGGCGCTGCTGCTGGCGTCGCCGCTGGCGCTGGCGCCGCCACGGGCGCTTGCGCCGCCAATCGTGATTGCGCTGCCAATCGTGATGGCCGGCGCATCTCCTCTGGAGGCGATCTGCAGTGCTGCCACACGCGCCGCACTCGGGGCGTCGTGTTGGGCGCGCACTCGCGGAGGTGCGGCCGTGGCGCCGTGTTGGGCGCCGGCTTGAGCTTGGAACGCGGGGTCGACGAGCAAAGTGATGGCCGCCTCTACGTCATTCGACGTCTGCTGCAGCGCGAGCCGCCCCTGCCCACGGCTAAAGCCCATCGCACTCAGGTGCTCGAGCGCCGTCGCGGCGGCCGATGACACTCTCTCCTCACGAGCTCCCGTCTCGTGTGCCGCGCGGCGCCCAACACGGCGCGGCGCGGCGCCACCGGTTGCACCCTCACTCGCACCCGCGACGCCCAACACGGCGCCGCCCAGCACGGCACCGGTTGCACCCTCACTCGCACCCGCGGCCGTGGCCGTGGCCGCGCTCGTGCCGGCGCCGGCCGAGCTCCTGCAGCAGGTCCGTCGGCTGCCGCCGCCAGCGCTGCCGCCGCCAGCGCGCCGAGGCACGACCGGTAGCACCGGTGCCCGCGGCGGCGCGGGCGGCGGCGCGGGCGGCGGCGCGGGCGGCGGCGCGGGCAGCGGCGGCCTCGGAGACTTCGGAGACTGCGCCGCGGCGGACGCCGATGCAGCGGCCGGGCCGGCGGGCGCCCCAAGAGCGCGGCGTCGGTAGTGCGGCGCGCGGCAGACGGGGCACTTGCAGGTCGTCTGGAGCGAGAAGGTCTCAAACGAGTCGAGGCAACGGCTGTGGAAGACATGGGTACATGAGAGGAGAGCGAGTGGCTCGGCTTCCGTGCATGCGTTGAGGCACACCGGGCAGTCGCCGAGCCCGCGCGCCCGCGACAGCGCCTCGAGCGCGACCCAATCGTCGCCGTCGGCCCCGCCGAGCAGCGCGCGCGACGCGGCGACCGACGAGTCGATTTCGGCAAAGAGGTCGTCGACGGCGGAGTGCTCGGCGTCGAGGCCCCGGATGAGACGGTCCGCGAGCCCGCCCAGCCGCTGCTCGCAATAGCGCCGCCGGCGCGTCGGGTTCAGGTGGCGCAGCGCCTTTGCGGTCGCGCGCCGGGCGAGCGCGCCGCGCGCCGCCGCCTGCAAGCGCACGACGCACTCTTCTCGATAGAGGTTCGCGCCGTCGTCGATGGTGCGCTTGCGGTAGTGCAGCTTGCGGCACACGGGGCAGCAGCGCGACTTGGAGTGCCGCTCCCACGAGCGCAGGCATGTGCGGTGGAACGTGTGCCCACACGAGAGCAACACCTGCTTGCTTGTCATGAACGGCTCCTGGCAGATGACGCACGGCTCGCGCGACGCCTCGCGCGCGCGCGAGGTCGCCGTGATCGCGTCCCATTCGCTCGGCGTGAGCTCGGGCTCGGGGGCCTCGGCCAGGCCCATGCGCTGCGCGAGCGTCAGTGTCGGCTTTTTCCGGCGCTGTCGGCGTGGGTTGCCGCTGCTGCCGTCGTCGTCGAGGTCGTCCGAGTCGGACTCACTGCAGTCGGAGCAGCGCAGGTCTGCTGGCTGCTGCTGCGGCGGCGGCGGCGGCGGCTGCGCTTGCGGCCGCCGGAGGGCGCTGGGCCGCAGAGGCCGGGGCGGCCCGAGGTTGAGCTTCATCTCGGCGAGCCGCTGCTGCTGCAAGGCGACGCTGTGCCACATCGCCGGGTTGCTCGCATAGGAGGGGTTGTTGATGGGCATGTGCGCGGGCGCACCGCCCGGACGGGAGCCGCTGCTAGCCGCTGGTTGTGGTGCGGACGCGCTGGACCGACCACATCTGGAGTTCCCGCAGCCGGCGATCCCGCAGCCGGCGTTGGCGGGCATTAGAAAACGCTGTTCACAGAGTCATCTCGCCAACTTACTTGCGGGTTTCGCGAAACGTGTAGTTTCGCGTGAACACACGTCAAGCCAACGGTTTGGCTTCCACAGAAAACTGGAAAGCGCCAAGTTCACGGCGAACCGGCCGGCGCTCGGCATGAGCGACGGCGGCGCAGCGGACGCCCGCATCCGCGCCGCGGCGGCGGCCGAGCGCCGGGCAGGTGCGTCCCGACGCCCTGAGCTCGTGGAGCCTCCACCCAAGCGGCCCAAGGCGAAGACGAATTCTCAGATCCTCGAGGAGCTCGGCATCACCGACCATCAGCGTGACATGGAGTGCACGCTGTCGCACCAGATCTTCGACGACCCGGTGATTGCCGACGACAACCACACCTACGAGCGTGCGTACATCGAGGGCTATTTTGCGAGCTGCAAGGGACGAGTCATCTCGCCGCTCACCAACGAGCCGCTGGCGAACACGCAGCTCAGGCCAAACCTGCAGCTGCGCAAGGTCGTCGAGGCGTATGTCGAGTTCGAAGTGAGGAAGGCGCGTGCGAGGCTCGGCGTCAGCGTCGCGCCATTGCCGACCAACGACGACGACGACGACGGCGTCGCCATCGTCGGCGCGGTCACGCGCGCCGAGCGCAACTTGGCGGGCCGGCGCGCGGCCGTGGACCTGACGATGGATGAGGAGGACGAGATGCTGCTTCCCGATGGGACGAGGATCGACGAGCTCGGACTGGATGAGGCCGCGCCGCGACCGCCGGAGGCGCCGCACGCCGTGCCCCCTGCCGCGCCTCTACCGGCGCCGTCTGCGCGGGCTGCCCTGCCTTCAGTGGCGATGCCAGCCGCTGCGTCGCTGCCGCCCGTTCCGGTGGCGCCCGGGCTGTTGGCGGCGGCGTCGACAGCCGCAGCCGCCGCGCCATCGACAGCCGCCGCCGCCGCCGCGTCATCGACAGCCGCCGCCGCAACATCGGCCCTGCCCACCAGTCCTGCCCACGACGGCGCTCGAGCTGTTCACGCCAGTCCTGCCCACGACGGCGCGCGGGCTGTTCACGCCAGTCCTGCCCACGACGGCGCCATGCCCACCAAACGCAAGGTCCTCATCCACGTACAGCGCACCCACGCGCCAGACCCGTCGAAATACTTCTACTCGGAGAACGGGCGGCTCGGGAAGCTCAAGGAGCGATACTGCGAGGAGGAGGAGGGGGCCGGCCGGCCGTTGCCGCTGAACGCGGTTAAGTTCCGGTTCGCGGGCGTCCTCGTCGGGGACGCTCACACGCCCTTGGCGCTCGGGATGGCGCTGTTGCCGCAGATCAATCTGCTCGAGGTGGACGAGCCCTCGGCCGAAGAAATGGAAGGCCAAGAACTCCCAAATATGGGAGGCCAAGAACTCCCATATTTGGGAGAGGCCAAGGCAGCGGCCGAGGTCAATGCATGCGTCGCCATCGCCGCCGCCTCCGCCGCTGCTACTGCCGCCTCCGCCGCTGCCGCCTCCGCCGCTGCCGCCTCGCCTTCCGCCGCCGCCGCCACCGCCACCGCCGCCGCCGCCGCTCCACTGGCGCGCGATCTGTTCACGGTGGCTGACGTGAATGCTCTTGTGGCATGCATGGACCACCCGATTCGGAAGGCTCGGCAGGTGATGAGCAGCCTGCGCGAGGCGACTCTCTCTCGCGATCTCCATTGATCTCCATTGATCTCCCTTGATCTCCCTTGATGGCAGGTGATGAGCAGCCTGCGCGAGGCGACTCTCTCTCGCGATCTCCCTTGATCTCCCTTGATCTCCCTTGATCTCCCTTGATGGCAGGTGATGAGC
>Ga0180442_100064_pt1 | contig 49002 bp, 36 predicted proteins | sample ChrtobMetP5_16mM_FD_119746 | JGI IMG/M metagenome (GOLD analysis project Ga0180442, IMG submission 119746) | Chrysochromulina tobin associated microbial communities from unialgal haptophyte culture, Seattle, Washington, USA - P5_16mM MetaG | ecosystem: Host-associated > Algae > Haptophytes >... | reverse complement strand
CGCCGCGACCCCCCCCGCCCCCGCCCCCGCCCCCGCGCCCCCGCCCGCCCCCTCCCCCCCCCCCGCGCCCGCGCCCTCGCCCTCGCCCTCGCCCTCGCCCGCGCCCTCGCCCTCGCCCTCGCCCTCGCCCTCGCCCTCGCCCTCGCCCGCGCCCGCGCCCGCGCCCGCGCCCGCGCCCTCGCCTCGCCCTCGCCCGCGCCCGTCGCCGTCACCATCGCCGTCGTCGACCTCGCAACCGAAGCAGATACTTGCGATGCCCGACCTGGCGGCCACGCCCACGAACGCACACTTGACTGGCGAGATGCTGTTCACAGCCCCTCGGGTTCCAGGAAAGGAAAAAGGAAATGCACCCTCGTGGGCGACTACAACAGTCACGACGGCCCTCCAGTGCACGCATGGTCGACACGTCCATGTTTGCGAGTATCCAAACGAGGGCACCGGCGTGGAGGTGGGCAGCAGCTGGGGCCTGCCTCTTTGGGGTCTCGCCGCCTTCGTGGCCGTACTCTCGGCCTTTGCCATGTTGGTCCATTTTCGTGGCAACACGGCGCGTTACGCTCAAGCTGGCGAGGGCAATGAGGCTGAGGCTGCTTATGAGGCATTTGCTGAGCCACAGAAACTTTGAAGAGGCGGCGTACTACAAATACTGCATGAAACGACCTTTGTCTGTCGGACCCGTACTACGCGGCGGCCGTACAGCTTCACCCAGCTTAACTGTGCCTCAACTTGTGTGGGGGCCCGACCGTACGCTGTACGAAAAGCAAGGCCGTACGCACGCGCGTGAAAAGGATACAGTGTACAGTGCCGCTGTGCTGTCGTCGAAGCTCGTGTGACACGACGCGATCATCGGATGACCGTCTCGACGCTCCTGTGTGTCTGTAATGTGTAACTGTATATTGTAATAAAATAAGGGAATGATCAAATACGTAATGCGGATTGTATGCGGATTGCGGTATGCGCGCGAAGTCCGGACGCGGGACGGGGCTCGGGGGCGCTCCATGGGGCGCTCTCCCTGCCAGTCTCGTGGAGACGTGACCTTTGTCATTGAAGTGATCTCAGACACCGTGGACTCTCTAACGTAAGTCTGAGACTTAGTCTCAGACTTTTGACTTGCCAGCATGCTTGCCAGGCTGGGCGATCCGACCCAGCGACTGCCCAGCGACGCCGACGGGGCCGACGCGCAGCCGAGCGTCAGAATATGACGCCGTCGCGCTAATGAGCGTCTTCAGCGACACGTATTTTACACGTATTCACGACAATCCACCATGATGCATGATCGTCAAAACTAACACAGCGCATCGCATCGGCCATCGCGAGATCAGTGCAGTTCGCATGATTGCTCTGCGTCAACCCCCGCAAGACTACGCAAGTGGCGTGTACATGATCTGTTGCCGGTCATCTCACACGCCGACCAGTTACGCTGACCATTCGCGTGGACGTCGTGAGCATGGGTGGTCTCATGGCTCGACTCACGTCTAGGTCCCTGTTATAGGTGTCGCTGTTGGCTGGCGAGAAGCTCTCGGTGAAACTAGTGTGGTGAAGCTCCTGCGGCGTCGTAGCACGCGTCGGCAGGAAGCTGGAGTCGCTCAGGTTGGCCCAGGAGGCTGAGGCTGTGAAGGCGCGGCTTGGGTAGCTCCCGACGACCGTGTCGTGCTGCTTCCCCAGGACTAGGAGCTGTCGCGAGCGATGGTAATTCATCTTGGTGTGCCATTCGTCCGTCTCCGCCAGCCGGTGCGCCTTTTCAACGCGCAGGTGCTCGCGGAAGCACGCCTCATTCTTGACGGCGTACGCCCTCTCAAACGCCATGAGTGCGCGCTTTGCTGGCAAGGCCGGAGGTCTGTGGAAGCGCACATAGTCAGGCACGACTTTCGCGCTGGACCTGCCGAGCGAAACATTGAGGAGGACGTGCGGCGCAGTGGCCTGTAGCGTGTCGCGCCCGCCCTCGGCATTCCCCGTCCTCTCGAGCAACGCGGAGCTGCTCGCGCTCGCGCGCAGTGGACTTCTGTGCGAGGCGAGGGTCGAGGTCGAGGACATGCTCTCAAGCCTGCCCCACGCCCCAGCACCGCCCGCTTTCTGCAGAGGCCGCGTCGTCTCGAAGTAGGAGTTGGCGGCCGTGTGGCTGTGGACGCGCATCGTCGATTCGCGCGCCCAACGTGGTATCATGTCGTTGGCGCTCAGGCAGTGAGCGTCAATGACTGCCTGAGCGCCTTCGCGATTGTACTTCTCGACATCCTCTCTCTGCCTATCGGCGGAAATTCGTTCGTCATCGTCGGCTTGGTGGCGATCGACGCGCCATCGCATAGCCGCAATACGTTCCTTTGATCGCTCTGACCGATACGTCGAGGGGGACGTGGTGCGCGGCAATTCTGCCAGCGCTTCACTCCAAAGAACTGCCATGTCGACCCCTTTGCGCGGCCGCCGCTGATGCTCCTCCTCGAGCTCAAGGTGGCGATGCGTTTCGGCCATCTTCCTGTGTGGCGAAGATCGTCGACCTGGGAGAGGCGCCGCAGTTGCACGCCTCAGTAACGTGCACAAAAATAGAAACACATTCTGAAATTTGCATGCACTCTCGTCCAGGCCATCAGGGAGCGGAAACTTAACGGCAATTTTGGAATTTAATTCCATGCATCCAAGGGAGTCTGTCTCAGTGGTCAAAGGTCTTCATTTCATCAATGCTCTTTTTAAGGTCCCTTCCTTCGAGCTTCGTCCCTAACCGAACGAATGTTTGTGCCGCACAGGCTTCCCCACCGCAGTTTGAGTGTCATACTCTCATCGTCCACGTTCGTGAAGCGCGAGGACACAGGAGTAGAAGCGGCTTGACTCGGTTGGCCCCAGTGCGAGCTCGATCAAGTCGTTTTGGCTCTGCGGCTTCAGGTGCGGCACCGCGCCGTAGGTCCAAGCGTCGATCGCGGGCAGTCGCTGCGGCACCAGCGTGGAGGCTTTCGAGGTGACTCCCTTGGCGAGAAACTCGGCCAGCCGGCCGGCCTGTGCCGCCACGCGCACCGCCTGCACCCAAAGATCCCAATGCGAGAAGAGAGCGCGCCAGAAGGGCTGCACGGCGGCGATGCTCTCAGGCGTAGCCGCGGGTCTGCCGTCAAAGTGTGCATCGGTCCATTCAACCCCCTCAATAGAGCCCAGCCCTGAAAAGATGAGCGGCAAGAAGAAGCCGCTGAAGGTGCGCGGCGCCGTCTCCTCGTGCCAGTGAGCGCCAACCCACGTCCTGCCATCCTCGCCGAATGCGGGGACGGTGTGCCGCGGGCGTTCGATGAGCTCTACGGCGAAAGGGCGGAATGGCGCGCTCACCGGCACGACTCGAGGAACTGGCGAGGATGCGGTCGGACAGCCCTTGCCCCTGCCGCCCTTGCCCCCTCCGCCCTTACCCCCTCCGCCCTTGCCCCCTTCGCCCTTGCCCCCTCCGCCCTTGCCCCCTCCGCCCTTGCCCCCTCCGCCCTTGCCACGACCGCCATCCATGCCGCGGCCGCCAAAAATGGTGCCGCCTCCCTTGCTGCCACCCCAATGGCTGCCGCCTGAGCTGCCCCCTCTGCTGCTGCTGGACCGACTGACGGTTTCCCACCCATCCTCCTCAGTCTTCAAAGCCTCAGCGTCGTGTCCCGCAACTGCACGATTCGTCACTTGGAGCAGCTCCAAGCCCAGCGCCGTATCGGGCGCATGTGGCACCGCACGACCAGCCGGTGGACCCTTGACATCGGTCGCGCGCTCCAGCCCCCCCGGCCGCATCAGCGCGACCGCGGAGAGCGGATCGGGCTCCCAGCGCGCTATCATCGTGCGCAGCACTTCCATTGGCACACCATGCGTGTTGCGCGCGTGCAGCTGCTCGAAGATCCCGAGGGTCGAGATCGCGTGCAATCAGAGACAATCAGAGGAGGGAATCAGAAGAGGCAATCAAGAGGCAATTCACGACACCCACCTGCTCGAAGATCCCGGGCTCGTCGGGGCAGCGCAGCTCGACGACGGCGACGGCGTACCCCTCGCGGCGCGCGGTGTGCTTGTAATTGTCATACTCCTTGAGCTGGGTATTCGTGTTGTCGACGATGACCAGTCCGGTGCGAGCGCGCAGGGCGTTCTCGAAGGCGCGTCGGCACGACTCATGCGCCGCGCCCAGCTTGCTCCTGTCGAAGCACAGCCGGTAAATGCCTCCGTGCTGTGCAGCCTCGTCCGGACTTCGCATGCCTTTGGAGGCGGCGAGCTCGTGCAGCTGCCGCCGAGTCAGCCCGGCGCCATTCTCGAAGAAGACATCAGCCGAGCAGACGGCGGTTCTCGAGCTCACGTGGGACGATTGGCTGGCGAGCAGTTCCCAAGCAGCGAGCAGCTGGCGGGTGGCTGTGCTCTTGCCGCACCCAGGCAGCCCTCGCATGATCAGCACGAGGCAGGCTCCCTCGGGGAGCGCGGCCGACCTCCAGGCTGTGTCGGCTGCGTCGGAAGCGGTATGAGTGGCGACGGTGGCACTGGCAGCAGCGGCGGTGGCACTGGCAGCAGCGGCGGCAGCGGCGGCGGCAGCGGCGGCGGCGGCGCGGATGGTCTGGCTGAGCGGCAGGAGTAACGGCTCCCGCGCGGCGGCGCCCCACAGGGCATCGGGTAGCGTAGCATAGATGACCTCCCCCGCAGCGCTCCGCTCCTCCTCTCGCACGAGCGCCGTCCCGAGCACCAAGGGACGCTCAACGCCCTCCGATCGCTCAGGACGGCGCTCGACCGATGGGTGTGGCGTCGCAGGCTGCGGCGGCGCCACGCCCGGCGCCAGCGCCGCCGCGGCCTCTGGCGGCTTCGGCTTCGGCTTCGCATACGTAAGGTCGATCGCCTCGTTCGTCGTCGGGTCGATGATCATAATCGCCGAAGATTTGTGGCGTGGTGGGGCCACTGACGGCACGGGCGCCGTAACGGGCGCCGAAGGCCCACCTGCCCCGGGCAGCGGCAGTGCATCCATCTTGGGCGCGCTGGTAGTGTGCGGCTGCAGGAGCCGCGTGAGCTCTGCCTGGTGAGACTCCGAAGTCCACACTTCCATCCAACCATACCCATGCTCCGACCCGCCTCCGCCAAGACCCTGCTCGCTCGGGACGGCGCTCGGTCGGAGCATGCCAAGACCCTGCTCGCTCGGGACGGCGCTCGGTCGGAGCATGCCAAGACCCTGCTCGCTCGGGACGGCGCTCGGTCGGAGCATGCCAGGACCCTGCTCGCTCGGGACGGCGCTCGGTCGGTGCTCGCTCGGGACGGCGCTCGATCGGAGCATGACCCCGACCAAACCGACCACGTCGAGCGGGGCGGGCTCGTCAGCTTCGTCTGCTTCGTCAGCTTCGTCGACCCCGACCAAACCGACCACGGCGAGTGGGGCGGGCACGTCAGCTTCGTCAGCTTCGTCAGCCTCGAGCGAGGGCTCGGCTGCAGGCGCGTGCGTGGCTTCCTGGCAGTGCTGCGCGAGCAGCTCATTCGAATAAACGGCAGACGTGCCAGGCGCTGTAGAGAGGGTGATGTGGGGATTTTTCTTCGCGAGCGCCACGATGGTGGGCGAGAGTATTTCGACTCGTAGGGCCTGGCCGCGCCCGTCCCTCACCTCTTCCAGCACGCGTACGAGGCAGGCCTCGCCCAGGTGCGGCAGCAGCCGATTCAGGTGCGCCGTGTCGGGCTGGAAGGCGAGCGTCATGTGCATCGAGGGAGGCAACGTCGCATGGCACGGCGGGTACCTGGCTTGCAACGTGGCTATGCTGGCTGGAGTGAGGAAGACGGCGCTGTAGTAGACACTCGCAATCGTGGTGGGCGCTGACGTAGGCGCTGTCGCATGGACCGGGACGAGAGGCGGAATGCTGGCGCCCTCCTCCTCGCCCTCCTCCTCCTCCTCCTCCTCAACCTCGCCATCATCCTCCCCTTCCTCTTGGTCCTTCCCACTCCCGACAACCTCCTCCTTCTCCACCATCTTCTCCACCATCTGGTGCGCCAGGGGCGTGTCGAGCCACACCGAGCGGCTCGCGCTCGCGTTTGGCGCCGCAGGCATCATAGCGGGCACTGGCATCGGCGGTGGAGCAGGAGGTGAAAGAACGGCCGCATAGTGTGGCGGGTCATATAGAGCATCGCCGTACACGACGCCTATGTTTCCAGCCGCGAACGCTGTCTCGGCATCGCCTGCTGGCGCCTGGCCCGGGTCCTGCATGTAGAACTCGAGTTCTTTTTGCAGTGAAGCCCGCCAGGAGCAGCCGTATCGAAGGGCGGAGCGCTCGCTTTCTTCGCGGACGTTCCGTTTCCACAAAGCAAAGGTTTCAACCCAACATGTGCTGTTTCATACCAGGAATAAACCCTAGGAGCGCACACCCCTCGTGTGGAAACTCTCTCCGCGTCTTCGCAATGGCCGTCGCCAAGAAGGTGAAGGTGCACACCTCGGCTTTGTGCTGGATCCCACCAATTGCACAGCAGGAAGCTATCCAAGCGCTACGCGCCGAATTTGACCGCCAAATCGACCGTTGGCCTCCGCACGTCAACCTTTTGTACCCATTTGTTCCAGTGAGTGAATTCCAGCTCGCTGCAGCAATGCTTGCCAGCGCGCTGGCACGTCTGCCTCCTTTTTCTGTCAACATGCAGCGCCTGCAGCACTTCAAGCACAGTCAAAAGAGTTTCACCGCGTGGCTTGACCCTGACGGAGCTCTGGAGCAGTGGCAAGCCTTGCAGAGCTGCTGCATGGCGGTACTGCCGCACTGCGTTGACCAAACAGCACGAGGCGCCTTCGTACCGCACCTGACTGTGGGCCAGTTCACCGGCGCATCTGACGTGGAGGCTTTGAGGGCGCGCATTGAGCACTCTTTCGAGCCCCTCGCCTGCCAGGTCGGCGAGATCGCCCTCATCTCTCGCGCTGGGCAGGTGCTTCCCACGCTCGCACCACTCTTGCTCTTGGGCTGACTCGTCTCCTCAGTCATCACCCTGTGACTGGTTCGTATCTCGCCGTTGCAGAACGAGCCATTCCTTGTGCATTGGAGAGTGCCGCTGGGTGGCGGCGAGGCGCACCGAGAGGACATGCCACATCGTGGCATCTTCGGCGGCCCAGGCGCATTTGCGCCGGCTACAGAGGCGTCGGCAGCAGCGGTTTCGGAAGCAGCAGCGGCGCCGTGCGCCACGGCCACGGCCACACCGGACCCTTCCTGCACAGCCATAGCCTCGGGCTATGGTGGCCACGTGCAAAGCGGAGCTCAGCAGGATTGTGCGACAGATCGAGCGGTGCGAGCCAGCGCCGCGGCCGACGGCATGCGCGAGATAAGCGTTGCGAGCTCTGAAGCCTTTACCTCCGTCGTGACTGAGCAGACGACGGGAGGTAAGGTCTGGGACGCGGCCGTCCATCTGCTCGGCTACTTGGAAGCGCATCCGCACTATCTGGTCGGCCGCCCCGCCGTGCTCGAATGCGGAGCCGGCACCGGCTGGCTGGGCATGTCGCTCGCGGCGCGGCACGACTTGTCCGAAATGGTGCTCACCGAGATGGTACAGGGCGGAGCCCTGCGGTGGCTCGACTACAATGTGCAGCGCAACCGTGATGCCGGCGTGCCGCTCACGACTGTGCGCACCGCGGCGCTGGACTGGGCATGGATGGACCAGGGCGCTCACCACGGCGCATGCCGACCTGCTGCGTGCGTCGAGCTGCTGAGCACTCGTTGGGACCTTGTACTCGGCAGCGACTTGGTGTACAACGAGGCGGGTGTGAGCATGCTGCCTCGCGTTCTCGCCGCTCTTGCCCAGCCGCGCACGAGAATCCTGTACGCTCACACATTCAACCGCTTCGAGTTCCTTGACTGCGACTTTCTCAAGGCGTTGCGTGCCCAAGGGCTGCGCTACAGAGAGGTTTGGCCCAGCTCGGGCGAGGGGTCGGAGCCTGCACACGGTACGCTTGCAGCACCCAGAGGCGATGCCGAAGCGAACGCTGACGGCAGCGAGTGCTCCTTCACCGGCGAGCTCTTCCCAGAGTTACGCTTGGCGGTGCTGCTGATCACGCGGGAAGACCAAGGTAGCCGGACCTAGACGACCGCCCACGGAGCAGAGCTTTCTTGAGTCGATTTCAGAGTCGATATTATACTCAACAGTCAACTCTTATTTTGACGTGGCGTGATTACGCACTGACTTTTTACTCAGACGCGGGCGGATTTACTCAGTAACTCGTCCACCCATGATGCCTTGGCCATGGTCTTTTCTCTGTTGAGTTCCTCCATCGTTCTTGGCAGGCTCTTGTAGATAGACGCAAAAGAAGGCTTCGGCTTCGGCATGTCACTCGTGAGCGGCCTTGTCCTGATGAGTCCTGTTCGCCTCGCCTCGCTGTAGGTCGGGTTGGGCAACGAGGGAAGCGAGTCGGGACGCCGAAGAGCGGCAGTCCATACAGCCTGACGATGGCCAAGTTGCTTAGCGACTGATGTAGCGCAGTGGAGAGCGTTTTGCCCACCGACCGCAGTCAGCGGACGGCCGAGCATAACGTCTTCCTGCCAAATCAGCTGTGGAGATGGAAACACGTTGATCGCTGCACCGACGGCGCTGTCGTTGCTTGCGAGGCTCGCTGACGTGGCCGACATGGCACCACGACTGGCGAGCTTTGGTCTTCGCGTGTATGACGGAGTGCTGCTCACGCTCTGCCAGGAATCACTCATCGTCGTCCCGGAGAAGAAAGGGTCGTCCAGAGAAAGGAGCGCGTTCGTGTTGCCGAAGCTTGCGCCAAATACATCGCTGGCGTCAAGGAAGGGATCACGACTCTTAGGGCGAAACTGCTGGTTAGCGGCAGCGACGGATTTTGACGCGTTCTTCGCTAGCTCTCCGCGTAGCCGCGACTGATACGTGCTCTCCCGCCTTTGGGCCATCTCTTGATAGTACGCCCGAAGCTCATCTGCATGGTGAATGCCGTCGGTCAACGAGCTGAGCGTGTGCACCCGCCGCTTCGACAAGCTAACTGCTTGTGGCTCGCGCTGTACGAGGCTTGGATGCTGACCGAGGAAAACGGCTTCTGCACGCGCATTCGCAAGGCGAGAGAGAGGGAAATCGACTGGGATTGGTCTACCTGTCTTCGTCGCGTCTTTCTTCGGAGATTCATCCATTCGCTTCGCGACGGCGACTGGAGCATCGTCAGGGATATCGAGGCCATCCATGATGCTGGACAGTGGGACCTTGGGCCGCACAGACTTGGGGACCCACAGAGGGGCCCGGGGCATCGGAACGCGCGGGGAGTAGAGACGGCCGATCCCTCTCTTGCGCTCTTGCGCGCTGACCCACACCCAAGAGTTGCCATTGTGCACCCAAGCGCTGCCATCAGGTTCGCCACTGGGCTTCTCATCTGGCTTGCTCGGCTTCTCGTCAGGCTCTTCGAAGAGCACAGGGCAGAAGAGCTCGAGGAATGTGGCGTAGTCAGTAACACGGCCTGTCCGTTGCACGCCGTCTTCGTCTATGAACGTCACTTCCTCTTGGAAGGGGTTCTCCTTCGGTTTCAGCATTTGCGCCGGGCTTGAGAGATTCACGAACCTGCGGACGTGCGCAAAGTTGGCCGCGGTGCGTGAGCATACCGGTACCGGTACCGTTACAATTCGACTCGGACGGCTCGACGAAGTTTTGTGACCGTTACATTTAGACTTGATGTAGACTTGTAGAGTCAACGAACCCCCAAGTCAAGCTACCGGTAAAAAGACACCGGGGGGAGCCGGGTACATGTTGAGTCTGCGGAATTCTACAGGCTAGTTCCGACGTCTACAACGGCCCTGCATGGCGCTCTATGCAGTGCCCCAGGCAATCGTGTACCGCTCCTGGGCGGCCGGTGCGGCAGCGAGTGGAGGCACCACCACGCGTCGGCTGCTGCTCCGCAACTCCGACCCATCGCAGTCCATCTCGTTCCGCCTCACTCTGCCGAGCAGCGCTGCTCTCCGCGTGAGTGGCGCGTGCGTGAAGCGCGCCACCTTTGACAACATCTCAAGCGTGGATCTGCCGCCCGGCGGCACGGAGGTGCTCGTCGTCGAGCTTCTGCACGACGCGGCAGCCTCAGATGGCCGCGCCGAGATCATCGACGAGCTGCTGCTGCGCACGCACGGTGAGACCGTGCACGTGCCACTAGTCGCTTTGCGCGATGATAAGGTACCGAAGGGTGGCGAGCCCGCTGAACGGCGCAGCGCACCGTCGGCTCACGAGCACTGGGACGAGGATAACTCGGACGACGACGATCGGCCCATCTGCAGCTCGCACGGCCGGCCGTCGAGCCGGCCATCGTCGGCGGCTGGCGCCGCAACGCGGCAACGCGGCTCGATCGAGGAGCTCGTGACGGCGGGCCTGCCGGTGCTGCTCACTCCCGCCGGATGCACCGAACAGGATGAGCTCGACTTTTATCGCACCATGCTGGCAGACGATGTCAAGGCGCGCGCTGTCGCCGTGCCGCCACCTGCCGCGCCGCCTCCCAAGCCAGCTGCACCACCCGCGCCGCCCGCACCACCCGCGCCACGGATGCGGCTGGTGCAGCTCGACACGGCCTCGATGCCGAGCGATGGCGCCGCCGATGACGACGAAGCCGCCGCCGCCGCCGCCGCCGCGCCGCCCGCGGGCGAGCTCGACGAGGAACTCGCCTTTTATCGCTCCTTCGTCGCTGCCAAGAAGCAATCGGCACGCGTCGAGGCGGCGTCTGAGGGGGCCGCGCCCGCGGGTACTGGCCTAGGCACCGCTCCGGCCGGCCCGCGGCCACCGCCGCGCGTGCCGCCCAGCGTGGCGCAGCGCGACGCGCGCAAGGCACTCGCCGAGGGGACGTACTTCGTGCTGAGCGGCACAGTGCACGACAGCCGAGGTCGCGAGCTGGGGCCGGTGCGTGAGGTGCTCGGGGACGAGTATGCCGAGGAGCCGGCCGCAGGCGCCAGGCACGCCGACGCGGACGTGGACGACGACGCGAGCTACGCGGGTGGCACAGAGGAGTGGCCCTTCGCCGACCATGCTACGGGCCGTGGCCGCAAAGGGGGCGGGGGCTCGATACGCGACGCTGCCGCCCTCGGCGCACTGCACAACGCGGGGCTTACGGAGCTCCGAAAGGTGCTGTGCGACGCCGACGGCGAGGAGAACGGCACTGCCACGCGCACTGAGTTGCTGCGAGGCCCTTGGGTGCCCGGAGGTGTGAATAGCCTGCCGAGCGCCGTCGAGCTGGCTGCGACCAAGGGCGGCACGATCAAGGGAGGCGGCAACGTCGTGCGAAGCTCGGCGCCGAAGAGCAAGCTCAGCGCGGCGGAGATGGAGGACAATTGGGCGAAGCTGAGTTGAGAGCCGCATCGATCTCCTCTGTCCTCTCTCTCTTTCTCTCGTTCTGCGCAGAGCCAGACGCGTGTTGTGTGAACTCTCTGCCAGCATGCGGTTCACCGTCTTCACGAGTCTCAGGTTTGTCAGCTAAGCAAGGTTCAGCCTCCCGTAAGTCATAGCTATCCACGGGGCCTTAGCTTTTTAGCTTTTTGGCATGACTTGACTTGACTTGAGGGTGTGTTCGTTCACAGCTTCCGTATAGAAGAGAGGTGTTGTTCGCTTGTTCTTGACCGACCGCGCGAGACGGATGATGCACAAGCGCGTCGCCGCGCCGCGTGACCACGATTCATCGACAGGCGCTGAGCTCCTCGACGATGAGAAGGTGCACTCGCGACTTTGGTATCATATTGGTATCCGTTACATCTTACTCGCTCTCACCGTCACGGTGACAGTGCTCATCTTGGTCGCTGGTTTTCCTGCAGCTTCAGCCTTGGATGAGCTCGAGTCCTTATCAGCTGAAGGCTCAAAGGCAAATTTGATGAAGCAGCGGATCGCGGCCATCTTGCAGCAGCAGCGGCAGCAGCGGCAGCAGCGTCGAGAGCAGCAGCAGCAATGGACGCTCGAGGACACAAAGGCCTCTGAGCTGGTGACCGCGAGGCACGACCTCAGTGCGTTTCAGCAGCGCTTGCAGGGCCGCGGCGGTGGGAATGCGTTAAGTTGGTGGGGAACCTTCGAGCCCGAGCCCAGGCCAACGTTCGCGGAGCTGTCCAAACGCTTGCCATCGTTCGAAGAGCTGTCCAGGGATTGGAAGCCTCCTGCCGCCGCCGACGCCTTCCCACGTGTGCTCCACCAGACGTGGCGCACGCACATGGTGCCGCCACGGCTCGCCGTGTTCATGCGCTCGTGGCGCGAGCGCAGCGCGAGCGGATGGAGCTTCCGGCTTCACACCGACGAGGACAACGCCGCTCTCGTCCAGTCGCGCTACTCGTGGCTGCACAAGAGTTACCTGATGATGAATGCGATCCAGCGAGCGGACGTGGCGAGGCTGCTCTACATGCATGCGTTTGGCGGTGTGTACGCCGACCTCGACGTCGAGCTGCTCGCGCCGCTCGACGCGCTGCTCAACCAGACTGCCACACTCGGAGCGAGCGCCATGCTTGGGCAGGAGCCTCTTCCCCACGCGGTTCTCCTCGAGCGCCAGCCTCGCCAGATCTGCAACGCAGTGCTCGCGAGTGCCCGCGGCCATCCATTCTGGCTGTGGGCGTTGCATATGGCGGCGCTGCGCGTGAGCACCGACCAGGGCTGGGGCGATCCAGTGGGCTCGACAGGCCCTCGAATGCTCGAACAAGCCGTCATCAAATGGCAGGCGAGGCATGCGAACACGGAGCTCTCACTGCAGATCGCCCAGCCGGACACCTTCTTCCCGTTATGGGATAGCATGCAGAAGGAGACCTTTGAGGCGCGCTGCCTCTTCAACGACTACGCGAACCAGTCGGAGATCACGGCGGCGAGCCTGTCGGACTTGGTAGTGTCCACGTGTGACAGGCTGCGGGCAGAGGGCTTCACACCCACGATCCCGCCCGACGGCTCCGCGCTCGCCGCACATCATTGGGCGCACTCTTGGATGGACAGCTTCTCGGACCGCTTTCAGGAAGACAAAGTGCGAGATGTCTTGATGCTCGACCAAACGAACGACCAAATGGCAGGCGACCAGACGCGAATTAGGGGTTTAGGGCATGAACAGTAGTTACCGAACCGAACACGGAGCTGTTCAGCTGTTATTGGAGACGGCCGGCATGGGCAGAGGCTTGGCAGGCCGCGCAGATTTTCACAAGAAACCTCGACCACATACAATGTCCTCGCCAGTCGCCTGTTGGGGTTCAAATCCCTCTGCTACCGTACCTGAAGTACCTCGTTTCCGAGAAGCAATGTTGTTTCGTAACCGGACAATCACAAAGACTTGAGGACTTTCAAGGTTTTTCGAAAGGCTCGTGGAGCCACCGAGTTAGAGGCTGTAGTGGCAACGTCCCCAATTCCGGTTTCGGAATAACTTTCACATGTTACCAACGCGTCCAAGTTTACGATTGACTTTCGCAACATGGCGCCCTTTTCATCGGAAATTTCATCTTTCAACACGATAAATCTCGAATTTATTGTCCTTTCTCGGTTTTTCACGCAGGGGGCGGAGAATCCAGAGTGGAGAACGCCGTCGGTCGGGTCCTTGTCAGACGGCTGACGCTCATGAGCGACGAGGATACCGACCTCGTTGTCGACGACGAAGACGTGCTCATGGGCGAGGTGGTGATGTCTGAGTCCACGTTTCCCGCCGCTCCCCTGGTCAGGCCTCCCGTGATGTTATCTCCCGTGTTGGCTCATACTTCTACATGCGCCGAGACCCTGATCACGACGGCGAGCCCGAGCGACTTCGTACGCGTGAGCCCAACGGTCGCCACATCCCTTGTCACATCGTCTCGCCACGCCATGTGACGCGGGAGCTGGCCGGTGCTCGACCCGGAGGATGTCGGCGAGGTAAGAGGAATCCCGGATACATGACTACTGCCTACCCGTAACCCTCCCGGCTACATTCACCCCCGCATGACGCAGCAATGCGAACTCGCGACGTGAGACTGTGCGCCATCTATGTGCCATCCTAGTGCACCATCCATCATCTGGCGCCCGCAGTTGCACTTCTAGATGTTTCGCGCACCCGGTGCGCAGCATCCAGCAATGCCCGGAGTACTGGTCGTACTGTGCCCCGTAACTTCGTACATGTACTCGCACTGCCTATGTCGTGATCATCGCCCGTGTGTGTGCCGTTAGCGTAACTCGATGCTAGTAAGAATTACGCATTCGGGGTTAATGTGAATGGCACGGACGCTCGGTCACATTCGAGAGATAGCCGAGCCGGCCGTCCCGTAACAGCGCGATATCGCGTTCGTCGTATGGCGAGCTACGCAAGCGTCGAGCGCCGAGTACACACGGCGCATTTTTGCGTCACCGGAACACACCTGAGCGTAGTAAAGCTCACTCGCCTTCGTCGTCCGCGTCGATGTCTGGCTCAAGATCCTCCGGATCCTCCTCCTCGTCGCCGCCGCCGTTGCCTTTGCGTGACTGCGACCTCGGGCGGGTGTTGGCTCGGCGCTTGGCCGCGGAGGTGAGCTGCATCTCGGCCCACTGCCGGATGGCCCCTCGCGTCTTCGCCAGGCCCTTATAGTAGTATCGGACAGTCTCCTCCGACGTGTCCTCCCAGCTGTCGCGAGGCCCAAGGCGGGAGGCGGGGTTGGCCGCGGCCATGTCAAGCACTGCCAGCGCGAGCGCCTTGCCAATCTCTTGATAGCACGCCTCATCGTACTTGTGACTTACCGAGGTGTTCCGCGGCGCCTCGGGGCTCATCGGGCAGCTGCTCATCTCGGCGCTCTCGAGCAGCTCGCCCGTATACTTTTTGGGCAGCTCATTCATGCTGATACCGCTGTCATAGTTGCACTCGAGCGTGTAGACGGTAGGCAGGCCGGTGTGCTTATACACGGCGGCGCGCGCAGAGCCCTCCATGCGCTGCGAGTCGAACCACTGACACGCGGCGAAGTCGAGCCAGAGCGTGTTGAGGCTCACGAGTTTGGCGAATAGTCCAGCGCGTGTGAGCTCGTCGAATGAGTTCCCCAGATTCCCGTACAAGAAGCAGCCGCGCTTGCCCGCGTGCGCATGGCAGTCGACGAACAGGTGCAGCGCGCCACGCTCGTGCAATTGCTGAACAACTGCGCAGCATGCATGGATGCTCGGGTGCTCCGCCGCGCTCGCTTCCAAGTACACGCGGTTCAGATTGACGCCGCGCGTGTCCGTGCGGTAGTGGCCACGAAACACGCCGTCCGGATTGAGCATCGGGATGAGCTTGAAGACGAAGCGCTCGCGCAGCGCGGCCGCGCGTGGATCATCGGTACGTACGAGGAAGGCCAAGAGCCCGTCGAGCACGTGCGAAGCGGGCGTCTCGCCTGGGTGCACGCGCGCCGAAACGAGCACCACCGGCTTGTTGGGGAATGCATGCGGCCGCGCGTGACCGTCGCGACTTGAAGCCTCGGGTAGCAGCGGTGCTGGTAGTGGCGCCTCCGGCTCGGCCTCGGGCAGTCCGTTCGTGCCGGTGATCGTGATCAGATCGATGCGTCGACCCTCGAGAGAGCGGCAAAGCAGCTCACGACGGTAGTACAAGTTGGGCGCGGGCGTCGCCGGCAGCAGCTTTGCTGCGCTGTATGCTGCAGCTGTGCCGATCTCCGCCACCACCTCCAACTGTGAACGCGGCGCAACGTTCCTTTTGACTGCCGTTTCTGAGCCGCCGCTGCTGCTCACAACTTTCGCAACGCCTCCCCGCTCATCCACGGCATTGGTGGAGGGCGCATCGCCACTGATGCCATCGGTGGCTGCGGGCGCGCTCGCAACGGCGCTCGCCAACGCTCCGTTGCGTTCCGTCGCAGCGCCCTCTACGGCAGCGCCTTCCACGGCAGCAGCGCCGTCCCTAGCGCGCAAACATTTGGTGAGCCAGGCCCACGGATCCGGCGGCGCGGGCAGCGCTCGCTCGCGCGAGCATGCTCCGGGGTGCGGAGGAGGTGGCGGGGGAGGTGGCGGGGGTGGTGCTGGGGCGGGTGGCGGTGGTGCTGTTATTAGCGCACTCATCCCGGCCTCGACTGCTGCCTTTCGGGCCGCGTGCCTGAGCACGCTCAGATCCGAACGCTCTCTCGCAGCGTCCGCATCTGCCCGCGTTCCGTCGCCCTCAACGGTAGCACCTTCTCTTTGGGAGAAGACACCCGTTGCAAACCAGGTGCATGGATCAGGCGGTAGTGGTGCCCCCGCTGGCGGGAGCGCGGCAGGGGGCGCGGCTGGGGGGGCTATCGGTGCGATGGGTTGGCCGTAGAGCGCATCGAGCCACGCGAGCTTCGCCATGCAATCGGCGTATAGGTTCGGGTGAGTGAAAGCAAAGTAGAGCGTGTCGGAGGCGGGCGTGTCGACCTTGTGCGTCATGGTGATGGCAAAGGTGTCGCCCACGCCCCTCTCCATGCTTGAGGGCACAGGCTGCTTGAGTCGCGTCCACTCAGGGCGCGAGGGTAGCGCGCGGTACACGGGCCTCATGTCGTGCTGGAACAGCTTCGCCTGAGGATTCATTCCTCGCACCTCGATCTCCAGCGTGCGCCCGGGGGCGGCGCCGCGCACGGAGAAGCAAAACCAGGTGCGTGAGCGTGAAACATAGCGCGTGCCCTCACAATCGCGCCGCGTCCAGACTATGAACTTGTACTCGGACCTCTGCTCGACGTGACCGAGGTTGCCGCTGTCAAAATCCGCATCGAATTCGAGGCCGCCGACAATGAGTTTTGACGTGTTTGACTGGAGGGCCGGTGGCCGGCGTGCGCGTGCGGCGAGAGCCGCCTGCAGCACCGAGGCAAGAGGGGCTGATGATGACGACTTCTCGTCCACAAAGCCGCCATCGCTGTACGCCCAACCCTCCGCGGCTGCAGCGCTGAGGCTATTGAGCTTGGCCTTGGGAGGCTTTTTCGTAATCATCGGCGGCGGCGGCGGCGGCGGCGGCGGCGGCGGTGGTGCGATGTCACCCGTAATCAGCGGCGGCGGCGGCGGCGGCGGCGGCCGATCGCTGTGACTACGCTTTGCGGCGGCGACCGCGGCCCGCCACCGATTGTTGTCCACGGGCATCGCTGCGATGGCTCCTCTGGTGTGGCTACTTACATGCTGGACGTTAGAGGCGGTGCTCATCTTTCTTACCGGGTACAGTCCAAAATTAGAAGTCTACTCTTTTCAAGGGCGGAGAGGGGTCGGGTTTCCAAACCGGCCCTGTTCCCTGTTCACGAGTTTTTTTCGAGTTTTTCCGCTTTCTATTTTGAGCATCGACGACCGCCGTGCCCGTGCCGACGGCGATGCAGAACAGCCGCGCGGAGCCCACCGTTCACCACGTGTCCGCGAGGCTGGTGATACGCGTTCCGTCAGCTGATGCCCTATTCGTGCCCTTTAATGAGATTGAGGTGATGGAGATGTTGCCCAACGAACGCGAAGCGACGCAGCAGCAGGCTGCGGAGCAGGGTACTTGTACATGCGCAGCAGAGCAGGAGACGAGGACTACAGAGGAGTCTCCGCAGTGTCATTCGGCAGTATCATCTCCGTCATTATCACCAGCTACCGTCGTATCACCCCTACCGCTCGAACCACCTTCCATCATATCCCCCAGCGAGCCCGGCAGCGCCGCTGCCGCAAAACCCGGTGGCTCCACGGAGCTGAGCGCGAGCGACCTCGCGGTCGCTCGGCGGCTGTGCGCCGATTGGAACCAGGTACCGTCAGACTTCCCGGATGCTCAGCTAGTCTGTGACCGGCCCGACATGAAAGGGTGGAAGCGGCCGCTCGACTTGCACGGGCTCGACGCGTACGAGACCCAGGTAGAGCTGCCGGTACGTCCCGAGACATTCCTCGCGATGCTGTGCGACGTGCAGCACCGCGTGCAGTGGGACACGAGCACCAAGGACATCCGCGTGCTGCGCACGACCGGTACGGCTGTGCACTCGGCCATTCATAAGCAGGCGGGCGACGCGATGAGCCTATTCTGGCTAGTGGAAGCGCCGTGGCCTCTTGCCCACCGCGAGTACGTGCTCCATCGAAAGCTCACGACGTTCGAGGGCCGCGGTGGCGCGGGCGGGGACGGCGACGGCGCGGTGAATCGTGCGGGCGACGGCGTGTACATCAAGGTGGACACGGCGGACGACGAGCCAGCGTCGAGGGCTATGTGGCCGAATGTGGCGACTAAATGCGTGCGAGTGAACGACTACTGGAATGTGCAGGTCGTATGGGCGGGCGGGTGCGGCACGTGCTTCCGGTCGCTCGCGCGCGAGCACCCGATGACCAACCTGCTGCCCAAGTGGGTCATGTCGTGGCTGATCGACAAGATGTTGCCGAAGTCACTCGGGTCCTTAAAGCAGACGGCGATCGAATATGAGAGGCGCTCCGACGCCGAAAGAGACGGTGAACGCGTCGTGGAGCCGGTCGGCGCGTAGCAGGGGTCACCGCCCGCCCTCGAGAATGGCTGCCATGCGCCATCTCGGATGTGTGCATGTGTCATCCAACCGAGCCACGCCCCACGCGTGGCGGAGCGGATCGCGGCCATACGGCGAGGATACGGGGCAGCGAGGGCCGAAAATCATCGACAAACGCCCTGCGATCCCAATCTCGTACCCCAAGAATCGTGCCCGTGTGGATTGTACACAGTGTTACAGTCCAATATACGTACCCGCCACACCGCTGGCCGCTGGCGGCCGCTGGCCGCTGGCCGCATGCGCATCCGCCCTCCGCCGCCCCGGCCGCTGATGTTACGGATGGTTTTTCTTTTTATTCTTTTGATGAGTAATTTTAATACCACACGATAATCGTCCCATCGCAAGAGTGAAGAGATGGAGTCGACCGTCGGTCGTCGCGCGGTCCCGGGCTATGCATCGGGGCGCGGGGTTGCGTCCTGCGTCGAGCAGGACCCACGCCAGGGCGTAGTCTGTTGCACACGCTGGTCGTCGCCCGAGTCGTACCCAAGCTTGGAAGCTAAGCTAAGCTTCCACGCTCATGAGAAGGACTGAGGCCATGAAGAGAAGGGTGCTGAGCTTCACGAGGCTCGCGCGGAGGGCGTCGACGCCGCGTGCAACCTCGATGAGCATCTCCCGAAGCCAGCGCCGCAGGCAGACCCACCAGCTGTGCTTGTTGTTGGCATGTTTTGCGCTGCCTGCACCATTCCTCTTCATGTACAGGCGGTCTCTGAAGAACCAGTCAAGGATGGTGAGTAGGATAGGCATCTGAGTCCTGGTGGATGGTTCAGGACGAGCCGCATGAGTTCGCGAAGAGGTCTGCTCTGATTTGGGGAATGCTGGAGACACAGTGGAAAGAGCGAGGAGCACATCTTTGGCTCGCCGCGTTTGCATAAACTCAGCTGCTGTGCGCGGGGTGCAGACAGCATTGCCGATTGGCTGCAGGCTCCACGCAATACTGGCCGGCAACGATTCTGCAAATGAATCGAGCGGCATGGCATTCCATGGAGGTTGCGCTGTTGCCTCGCACTGGCATGAGATCAGACGGCATCTGCCCGTGCGGCAAGAAGTGGTGCATGCAGCGCCGGCCCTAGAAGCCCCTTGCCGTGAGATGTGGCGCACCGCAAAGCTCAACATGGAGGGCGGCATAATGGCCGCGCTTGGCAATGACTGGTGAGTGGGGGATCTCGGCCTTTGTGAATACATGGTCATGGATATGGCAGCCAACGTCATCACGAACATGGGAATGCGCTTTCGCTTCGCGAGGCCGCGAAGACGCCACACAGTGACGCCACTCGAAGTCATATAACCAAAACCATCCCGATTAGGCATTGGCGAGCGCCTCGCAGCTGTTATGACTGAACTTCTCACGAATGGTTAGTCGTGACAGAGTACAGTCTTCCCATTCCCCCCGCGGTTCTGTGTTTGAAAGTCGGGACAACGAATTCTGCCGACGAGGCCAGGTGATCGCATCGAGCATGAGCACTTCGCCGCCTGCTGCAAACGTTTGGTGCGTGAGCGACGTACACGCCGACTACAGCGAGAATATGGCATGGATCAAGTTGCTCACTCGTGAGCGCTTTGGCAACGACGTTCTCATCCTCGCTGGGGATGTCTCGGCGAATGACGAGGTGCTTCGCACGACGTTGAGCAGCCTCGTGGGCAGCTTTGCCATGGTGTTCTTCACGCCAGGCAATCACGATTTGTGGGTGCGTGGGCGTGGCATGAGTCGAACAGACCAGCAGAAGACATCGCTTGCTCGTCTCCAAGAAATATTTGAGCTCTGTGACGAGCTTGGGGTGCACACGCGGCCAGCGCTGGCGGCTGGCGTGGTTATCGCGCCCATTCTCTCATGGTACCACGCGTCATGGGACACCGAGGATGACATCACGGGCTGGGAGGGCATCCCCGAGGCGGAGGATGCCATGGTTGATTTTTACGCGTGCGTCTGGCCAGCGCCGCTCTCTGTCCACAATGAGTCCGTGGCGCGCCATTTTGACGAGCTCAATGTGCAGCGGGGGCTCGAGGCCGAGGTGGCCGCCTTGCGAGCAGCCAATCCGAATGCGCCGCTCATCAGCTTTTCGCACTTTGTGCCACACCCGCAGCTCAATCCAGAGAAACGGTTCCTCTTCTTTCCAAACCTGGCGAAGGCATGCGGCTCCGACATGCTCTTCGCGCGCATCGAGCGGCTCGCGCCGGCGCTGCACGTCTTCGGCCACACCCACTTCGGGTGGGACGCGACGCTGCGCGGCGTGCGCTATGTCCAAGCGCCGCTCTCGTACCCCAAGGAGCGGAGTGGACGCCTCGGCACGGTGGCCACCGGAGAGACCTTCCCGCACGGCGACCCGCCGACGCCCGTGCTCATCTTCGACGGCGCGGCACGGGGCTTCCCGCCGCGCTACGACGCGGGCTGGTCCAACTGGTACACGATGTATCCACGGATGCCGCAGCTCAGCCACATTCTGGCGCCGTGGGTGGCAGGCGCCTACAAGCGCGTGCCCGGGGTGGGAGAGACGGGGTGGTTTGGCGATGCCGTCGATCCCACCACAGGCTTGCGCCTGGGCACACCGCAGTCGGCGTGGAAGCTCGGGCCCAAGTCTGCCGTAACTTTTGAGGAGCAACAGGGGAAAAAGACGATGAATTCGATTTAGTTTTGATGAAGACGGAATCGTCACATTGAAATTGTTACGAAGAGCCGAGAGCAGATAGCGCCAAGTCGCAAGTGCATCAAGTCACAAGTGGGTACGTTCTAGAAATGACCGTAAAGCTTCTATTTCAGAAGATTTCCAGGTGATCGTAAACCGTACAATTGACCTGGCTGGAAATTGGCAAATTCTCTCAGTGACCTGCCACGAAACAATCCATTCTGTAACTGGACATGTATTTAAGACATGTATATCAACAAATGCTGTCACAAATTTAATTTGACAAATACCGTCTCATCGAGCCGCCTATCTTGCTATGTTTCTACGAGGCACGGTTCCTTGGTCTTCTATAGGTCTTCTAGGCGCGTTAAAGCAAAGTGTCTTCCGAGCGGCAGAGACTCTATCATAATATACTTATCGAACTCGCCCGGCCTGGGGGGAGGCGCGGGAGGCTGGACACTTCTCCAAAACTATTGATCCTCTTGTTCGAGAATCGAGAAGTTCCCAAAGCCCTTGATCCCCGGTGGCCCGGATGGCAGCGGCTGATCCGGCCACTTGACGGAATACACGAAATCTCGACGCCGAGAAGCCTTTTGGATGTCCATCTGAAACGGAGATGGCAGTCACCCGACTTCGAAGCTGCTTTTTTTGGCGTTATCGTAACGCAACCTCTCATCGTCATCAGCACCGCACTCACCGCGCTCTCACTCGTCCGGCCATGCTCAACCTCATCGTCGCCGCGAGCAGCGCCTTCTTGTTGAATCAGCCACACGTGCAAGATATTTCGCACTCGCGCGTCTGCCGCTCCGCTCCGCTGTGCATGACTTCCGAGTGGAGTTCATTCGACGAGGTACCCACGCGGACATGCGCGCGCGTCACAGGAAAGCCTTCGCATGTCGCGTCATCCATGTTGCTGATGCCGGTGATGCGCCCCGACGCAGGCCTCGCTTCACAACGCCATTGAACGCGCCTCGACGATGAGGCAGGGCGCACCGCGCAACGTGCTTCAGGGTTTGTCGTCGGCTTACGTGCTCATCTTCAATGCGGGACGGCAGGACGAGGGCGTGTACACGCTGCAGGCGCGTGTGTCGCAGGCGAGAGCAAACGTGCTTGCCTTTGAGCTCGATGACGATGCCAAACGCTTCGCGCAGCTGCTTTGTGCCGACGGTTTTGTGCGTCGCCGCCCCTTGCTCGCCTGCACCTGCACCTGCCCTGCCTCGCCCATGGAGGTGGCGTCTCTGGTGGCGTGTGCTCACGACGCGTGGAACATCTGCTGTCGCTCGCAGGACCTGGCGACCTCAACGGCCTGGGAGGCCGGCACGCTGGACAAGTTCTGCACGACGGGCTCCTTCGAGATCTCGCTCGTGCCGAAGGGCACCTTGATCATGCCGCCGGCCAAGAACGAGTACGACAAGGACGCGTTCGACCGGTTACACGGGCCGCCGGCGGACGCGTCGCCGGACATGCGGGGCGTGCAAGAGCGAAATGACCTCGCGGGCGCCCACGGCTACGCGCCTTCCGAAGAGGGGCGCTCCATCGATACGAGCTCCTTCGCTAGTGAGCGCGAGCGGCTCGAGAGGCTCTTCAAATCCGACTGACGTGATCAGACTTTCGTAGTGCAGACTGCCACCCGCGCGCAGTCGGGGCTCCGTTTGGCAAGGGAGGGGCGTGGTGCGTCGCCGAGGGCGACTGGCGGCTGAATGAGGCCCTGCGGCCTCGTGCGGGCGAGGTGCCGCAATCATGTTGATCCAAAATCATCCCGGTGACCGCAGCGAACGACAGCTGACAAGAACGGCGAGCCACATCTGACAAGAACGGCGAGCCACATGCCGAACACTGAAGGTGGATCCAGACTTCCATTCAGCACGATAGTTAGTATACATGAAAGTTAATACAACACGACGACATCCGACCGCCAGACCGCACCGCCAGCACCCATCGCCCCTCGCGCCAAGTACGACAGTCGACACTCGCTCATAGACGAGACGTGGACTCTCTGACTGGGTACTCTCTGGGACTCAGAGCTTGGCCTTTGGCCAGCTCTCGGGGCTTTTTCGCTGAGAAAACTTCCCATCCGTGAGTTCAAGTTCAAGCTACTTCATAAACAACAGACAACCTAAAGGAAGCCCATCGAAACAATGTGCTCCCTGGGAATGTGCTGTTGTGCTCTCAAGCTCTCGACCTCTCGAGGCTACATGTAGCAGTGGAGGTGAGAGTTAATATTTCCAATCAAGTCTGCGCGAGCACCTGCAGCACCACACCACCGAGCATGCCGCCGGGCATCTGGCCGCCACTGTGCCAAAGCTCCCCGTCGCCAAACTATGTATCGCAACTTCGCAAGCATCTACATTCGACAGAGCGAAACATCGAAGTATGAGAACCTCCCCACATGGCAAAATCCAAAAAGCCTTAAGTTTGAATAGCGGGCTGGCAGTGATCCATCCTGATATCTCCTATAAAAGGTCACGTTTTCACGATAAAAGCGTCCGCGTGAACGTGCAGTGTTCACGATCGACGTTTTAACCTGGAGGTTCCTAGGGCAACTTCGCTCGAAATGTCGAGCCAGAGCCGCCGCAGCGCTGCTGGGGCCGCAGCCTCCGGCACATCCGTGGAGCTCCCAGCGGCAGCAATGACCGACCGTGAGCGCGGCTCCAATTTGGTCCGCCGGTACTTCATGCAGCTGACCCAGGGCTGCGGGCGCAAGGGCTGCCCAAACCGATACTGCTTCTCATGCGCCGACGGGCCGGGACAGCTCGACCGCACGGCCGCCGCGCTGCGCAGCCTCGAGCTTGCGCAGGGCGCCGTGCACCACCTATGCGATGAGGAGCCGCCTTTCCTGCACATCGAGCTGGTGCAGGAGCTCGTTGCCGACGCGATGCGCACTGGAAAGCTCGGGCTGCTGACCAAGGAGGTCTCATCTGTCTTCTCAAACGCGGACGCGCTCAACCGCTCCTTTCTGCAGTCCGACGCGGAACGCGAGACGCTCGCGAAGGCGCTGCACGTCGAAGTCGAGGAGACGCACGGGCTCGAGACGGCGGCCATCGGCGAGGCGTACTGCGAGATGCTGCGGCTGCAGTCCGCGGAGGTGCTCGGAGCGCTCATGAACGCGACGGAGTCGCTGCTCTGCAAGCTGCAGCTCGCACAGCTCGCGCAGCCCACCGTCGTCTCGGACGGCACGCAGCTGCGCCAGTTCGTCATCCTGCTGCTCAACCCGCTGCTGCTCGAGCCGCAGTACCACAAGCAGGTGCTGCTGCCGCTGCTCTCGCTCATAGAGAAGCTGCCACCACCGATCGCCGACCGACTCTCGAGCTGGTGGTCGCTGCTGCCCACGCGCCAGATGGAGCAGATGGTCGCCGTGTGCCAGCAGTTCCTGACAGTGCGCCTCTGCCACACGCAGCGCATTGATGACGCGGTCATCGCTGCCACGCGCGTGCTCGGCCAGCTGTATGACGCCAACGAGGCGGCTATGGCCGTCGGCCGTCGCAAGCCCTCGGAGGCACTGGACTACCGCCGCTTCTACAACGACGCGATCAACCTCGAGGTCAATCTCAAGGAGGACTACCGGCGATGGAAGTCGGCACGCGGCGAGTTCTCCTTTTGCGACCACCCGTTCGTCCTCGAGCCTGCTTCAAAGTCGCGCGTGCTCATGTACGATGCGACCGCGCAGATGACGCACGAGTTCGAGGGCGCGATCCTGCGCTCGCTCTTCGTGGGCGCCACCTCGCCCTACCTCGTCATCAAAGTGCGCCGCTCGCACCTCATCTCCGATACCTTGCTACAGATGGGGCTGCACAAGGAGGATCTAAAGAAGCCCCTCAAGGTGCAGTTCGTGGGCGAGGACGGCATCGACGAGGGCGGCATCCAGAAGGAGTTCTTCCAGCTCATCTTCGCCAAGATCTTTGACGTCTCGTACGGCATGTTCGTGTACGACGACGAGTCGCGCTTCTTCTGGTTCAATCGGGCGTCGCTCGAGAATGAGCGCGAGTTCGAGCTCATTGGCATGATCCTCGGCGCCGCCATCTACAACGGCGTCGTGCTCGACGCTCGCTTCCCGCACATTGTGTACAAGAAGCTTATGGGCCAGCCCGTCGGGCTCGATGACCTCGCGATCGCCTTCCCGCTTCTCGCACGCTCCTTCCAGCAGCTGCTCGACATGCAGAGCGACGACGACATCGACTCTCTCGGGCTGGTGATGCAAGTCTCCTTTGAGCAATGGGGCGAGCAGAAGACGTTCGACCTCGTGCTCAACGGCGGCAACGTGGCCGTCACGCTCGCCAACCGCGACGAGTACGTGCGCTTGTACGTGCAGTACCTCCTCGACGACTCGATCGCGCGCCAGTTTGGCTCCTTCCAGCGCGGCTTCCACCTCGTGTGCGGCGGCGAGTGCCTGCAGCTCTTTCGGTGGGAGGAACTCGAGCTTCTGATCTGTGGCTCGCCAGTGCTCGATTTCGAGGCCTTTGAGCGCGTCGCGCAGTACGACGACGGCTTCTCGCGCGAGCACCCTACCGTCCGCCTCATGTGGGAGGTCATCCACGCGCTCTCCTTTGAGATGAAGAAGCGCTTCCTCTTCTTCTGTACCGGCTCCGACCGCGTGCCGATCAAGGGTCTGGGCAACCTCAACTTCGTCATCAGCCGCAACGGCACGGACGAGGAGCGGCTCCCGAGCGCGCACACGTGCTTCAACCACCTGCTCCTGCCCGAGTACAAGAGCAAGGAGAAGCTCAAGGACCAGCTCCTGAAGGCCATCGTCGACACCGAGGGCTTCCACATCATCTGATCGACCCGATCGTGCCGTGCCGTGCACGGCCGATCGAGCGCGAGGGTGCAGCGCAGGGCCTTTAAAGGCCTGCTGCGAATTAGGCTGTCTACGGCGCAGGTAATAAGAGCTTTGAGCCAACGAAGGACGAGAGGCGACGCAAAGACGAAACTAAGTATCTGATGCCACACACACGTAACGCGGCGCGAGATGCCTGCGTGAGGATCGGCCACAGAACCGAGAGCGAGACCCCGCGTGCCCCGCCACTGGCACTGCCGCGCAGGTCACAGAGTCACAGTAATTGGGCTCGTCCCCCGCGCCGGTTCCGTTTGGCGTTTTCGGCATTCGGGTCGTGCGTGAAAAGTAACGCGTGCTTTCGAAAGTAACAAAGCCGCGAGCGGCGAGGGTCAGCGATCCGCATCATGCCGGATCCGACACGCTCCCGGCGGCCCGGGCCCCCGCGTCGCTCGCCCGCGGCCGGCCTGTGCGGGTCGCTCCGGTCGCGCCCCGGCGAACCAACGACGATACGAGCGGAGCGCACCGGACGGCGCCCCCGCGGCCTCGACCCGCGGCCCTAACGACACACGGCACACGCGGCACGAGACGTCCTGACGCGGCGCGCAACCGGCCCAGCAAGCCCCAACCCACACGGACAACACGCGAGACGACTAGTCACTAGACGGCGAACGGATACTTAGAACTTACAGTGTCTTTAAGGAGGTACTATACTAGAGTGTCTAACCAGGACGGTACCCCGGTACGAGTAATCACGTAACACGGTAACAGCTTTCGACCTCTGGGTCCGTCCTCTCCGTCCTACTGACCTACTCCTTTAGACACACACGCCCCGGGGGGAACGCGTATCCCCCTGTGGATCACCTCTGCCCCCCTCGCAGACACAGTCACGTACCATCGATGAAACCCCCACACAATGACACAAACTGCAGCGACGATTGTCGTTGGGTATGCACCACAACACCCGCGGTGGCGACAACGCACGTGCACACTCAGGAGGCAAGGGCGAGAGCGATGACGAGCACGAGCACGAGCAAGCGAGCAGGGCGATCGACTCGTACACGCGCCGGGCGTGCCGCGACTCGTTTGCGCCGCATCACTCACTGCAGGGCAGCATCACCAGTCATAAGTCCGACCGATCTGATCAAGCCCCCTACCGGCATACATTCCGGTTGAGAACCAGAAGTCGCGACGTTGACTTCCCCACGTCACGAATCCTGCTCTGCTTGCCTCCTCGAAGGAGAAGCCCGCCACCTTGCACTGGTATGGTCGATAGCCAGCAGCCTTCATCTGCTCGATCGTGAAGCCTGCCGCCTTAGCTTCCTGCGCTGTATGAGTTCCGGGTCCCAGGTGCCCTGCACTGGTGAGCTCTTCAATCGAGAAGCCAAACACGTTGCACTGGCGTGAAGTATAGCCAGCAGCCTTCATCTGCTCGATCGTGAAGCCCGCCGCCTTCGCTTCCAGCGTTGTATGAGTTTTGGGTCCCAGGTGCCCTGCACTGGTGAGCTCTTCAATCGAGAAGCCCGCCACGTTGCACTGGTACGAATCATAGCCAGCAGCCTTCATCTGCTCGATCGTGAAGCCTGCCGCCTTAGCTTCCTGCGCTGTATGAGTTCCGGGTCCCAGGTGCCCTGCACTGGTGAGCTCTTCAATCGAGAAGCCCGCCACGTTGCACTGGTACGAATCATAGCCAGCAGCCTTCATCTGCTCGATCGTGAAGCCCGCCGCCTTGGCTTCCTGCGCGCTATGAGTTTGCTTTGCTTTCATGGGATTTACATGCACCCAGCGCTGCCGCGTGGTGAGAGAGATTGGCAGAGCATTGCTACGGGTATAGCGATTGAACTCGTCGGCAGAAAGCTTGGTCAGCTGCCAGGTTGGATCATGTGCAGCAGCGCGAGCGGCAACGCTCCAATCATTGCACACGAAAAGCAACCGGCCCAGGTGACTCAGATCCAGAAAGTAGCAAACGGCCATAAGAACGTCCAAAGTTAGATCAGTTGTACAATCCGCCGATTTTGCTCGGGCCGCAGCATCTCTAACCTCGAAGAATCTTGCTTCAGTAAGTAGGCGTCGCCGGTCGGCCTCATCTTCAATCTGTCGGCGTCGCCGCTCGGCGTGGTCGGCATCTTCACGCTCCAGAGATTCACGCCGCCGCTTCCGGCACTCAGGTGTCTCCCCAACAGACCACTGCACGCACTCTGCCTCCGCGGACGGTGCAACGCCGAGGAGGTCCAGCGGATCGGCGCTGGAGCTGGCCGTACAACAACTTGCATCCAACGTTCGGTTCGGCCAGGAGTACGGCGGCGGCATCAAAAGGTGCAAGCCCCAACCCTGGCAGTCTCGCTGCACACCAGGTCTCGCTCAATAACCATCATGTACGGATACCTCGAGGAGGAAAACGAAAGGCTTGCTTTCTTCCCGTTCCACACCGGACACGAGACATATTTTTCCTTCGTTCGTTCGTTCGTTTTATCATGAATCGAAACAGTTCTCGAATGAATTCGTGCATCGCAGCCGATTCGGCGCTACACGCCGCGCTGCCTCCGGTCCGCGAACGGACTCGCTCACTCCGCGCTGGTGCACTCTCTCCTCGTCCTCTCGATCTAGGACTAGGTTCGGAGATCCTCTGTTCATTGCCTCTGTTCCTCTCTCTCTCGCTCGAGTCGACTCTCTCCTGAAGTCTCTCCACACTCTGTCTCTCTGATAATCGGATCTCTCAGTCTGATGATCGCTCTCGCCCGCGCGGCTCCGCACATCGACCGTTACGATGCAGTCTCAGCCCGCCAGCCACGCCGCCTCTGATGACTCTCTCAATCTCTCTCAATGGACCCATGCGATTTGATTCGTGTCATTCGAGTGCCCGGTCCTACCGGGCCGCCGCCACGCTGTGCACTCGCGTCCCCGCACGCGTCCGATGACCTCCGCGCATCTCCATCTCCATCTCTCGCTGCGCGTCCACGTGTCAGGTCCGTCCGAAGACGAGCTTCGTCAGCTCCGTCAGAAGACGAGCTTCTGCGTCAGGTGATCGTACCCTCCGCGGGTGTGGTCCAGCGCCCGTGCAGTCATCACCGTGTGCGGTGAGCGGCCGCGCTCAGGCGAGCTCGCTCCCCATTTGCGTGCCGTGCGAGACGATGCGTGTCGAAGCGGCGAGCCCAGCCGCATCGGCGAGCCCAGCATGCCACCGGCAATCTCGGGCGTACCTGTACCGGGGCGTGCGAAGCCGAGCGGCATGCCCAGCGGTGACGTGAGCGGCCGCAGGGGCGTGAGCGGCCGATCGGGCTGCAGTCCGAACGGCGAGTTGGGACTCGTACCGGCCCCAGGCGGAGATGGCACGCGCCCAGCCGAGTCACCCAGCGACGGCAGAGAGCCGCGCGAGGGGCTGCGCAGCGAGCCCGAGGCAGTGTGCAGCGTGCGCCGGAGCAGACGCTCCTCGGCTGCAAGCGAGGTGGCAAACGTGGACGCGCCCATGTCCCCAGGCCCGCGCTGATCCTGAGCTCTCTCCGCCTCGATCTTGTGATCCATCTTGCTGATGAGCGCACGCTCACGGAAGAAGTCGAGCATGCGCACGCCCGGAGACGCCGATGGCAGGTGGGGCACACCATACTTGCGCAGGATCGCCTCGACTTGCGCCCGCAGAACGGTCGTGTTCTTCACCCAGACTGGGCTGGTGCCCACTCGGCGCACTGCAAAGTGCTGAAAGCTGTTGATGCTTTCGTCGGTGGACGAACCGGTGCCATAGCGGCCGTACTTATTCTCCTGGCTGCGCAGCATGAAGAGCAGGTCGCGCTCTTCGACGGAGAACATCCGGTCCTGCGCCAACAGCGGGTCGCCCAGCTGGCACAGGGGCCAGAAGGTGCGATAGTTCTTCGCGAAGACCTTGGCACACAGGGGGAGTGGCAAGCCCTTTGTGACAGCCCACTCCCAGAGGACGGCCGTTTGTACGTCGCGAAGGTCGGCGGGGTTCGCGACTTGTTTGAAATACGCTGTGCCCTGGCTCATGTCGTGAGCCCTCTACGCGCGCAGCGCAAGCGCGAAGTCTGAGTGAGTGAGTGATTGAGTCATCGTCTCGCAGTTCCGCAAATTTCTAGGTTCGAACATGTAGAATGAAAGAGACCGTGATTCTCTACCGAGCTTACTTTCGGGTTCGACGAAATTCAAAACGCATGTCTAATTCCGCATGATGGCTGCTTCTGAGTAGCGCGCCGCCATCATGGCCACCGTGCGGGACGCGCACCTCCTCGAGGAGAGCCTCATGGAGAGCCTCCAGGTCGCCCACGTGGAGGCTCGCCAACGAGTCGTCATCCCTCCGTCTAGCTCTTCATCGCCGCGCGTCCATTCGTCGCCGCGGCTGCTGCGCCCGGGCACCGCTCCCTCCAACGGGCGCCCAGTGCCACACGTGCTACACAGCGTATCCAGCAGTCACGACGCGGCGACCGTGCAGCGTTGGACGGGCGAGCCTGGAGTAGACGACGAGAGCCTGCCCTCCGAGCGCGAGAACAAATCGTACCTCGAGACGCTCGCCGCCCGCGCCGCCGACCTGGCCAGCGAGCTGTACCGACTCAAGCTGGTAGGCGGCATGGACCTCACCGGCAAGGTGTCGTCGCCCAGGATGTATGCAGGCAGGATGGGCTCGTCGCCCAAGATTGCGCCCCACAAAAAGTCCGTCTCGGGCCGAACCGCGGCCGCTTCCGGCCGCTCGAAGAAGAGCGGCAGCGCCCGGGCGCACCAGAGTGTGGCCGCCGCTGAGCCTACCACGTGTGCGCCGGCGGAGGCGACTGCAAGGGCCGTCTCATACGAGGAGCCGAGCAATCCTTTCTTCCTCTCCGGACGGCACGTTGCTGCGGCGGACCTGCCGATTACCGGTCAGGAGCACAGCAGCACGCCGAGTGACCCTACCGGCTACGGGCAAGGGCTGGTGCATGCGATGACCCTGGAGCTCGAAGTCGAACAGGAGAAGCGCGTCGCACACCTGCAGCAGCTGGGTGTGAAGCGGCTGCGCAGCCAGGCTATCGCGCGTGCCTGGTCGGCGTGGCACAGCACGTGGTTTGAGATGACCAAGGCGCGGCAGGTGATGATTGCCACTGATTGCCTCTGATTGCCACTGAGTGCCTCTGAGTGCCTCTGATTGCCTCTGATAACATCTGAGATGACCATGGCGCGGCAGGAGGCTGCCCTCGAGGAGTCGAGATCCGAGCTCGCGAACGCGACCCATCTGTGCGAGCGCCAGCGGCTCGAGCTCGAGTCCCTGCGCGGGCGCGGTGCGGCGGTCAAGGTGGCCTCAGCGTACGCGGTGCATACCGGCACGCCTTGGAGTAAAGAGGACGAGCTGCGGTTCCATGCGCTTGCGAAGATGGGGGACGACGGCAAGTACAGCGATGGGCTGCGCGAGCTACTCGACCTCGCGGTAGTCGCCACTACGGCGCGCGTGTCGGACGCGCTGCGTGAGGCTGCGCATGCACGCGCCGTGTCGGAGCGAGCGGATCGAGAGAGCCTCCAGGTGATGATTGCCACTGATTACATCTGATTACATCTGATTACATCTGATTGCATCTGATTGCATCTGATTGCATCTGATTGTCTGATTGGCTCGAGAGCCTCCAGTTGATGATTTCACTGATTGTCATCTCTCTGCTGGCCTCTCTGCTGGCCTCTCTGAGGACCACCGATGGCAACTGATGGCTTCTCTCGATCGACTCGCCGCACGCTGCCTGCGCCCAGCACCTCGAGGCCGCGTTCAACGGGAACGACCCGGCGAAGCTCGTCGCGCGCGCGCTGCTCGTACAGACGCAACGGACCGCCTCGCGGCTGCGCGCGGTCGTGGGACGTCTCGAGCATGAGTCAAGCCTCGCGCAGTCGACCCACGTGGCCGATGTACGCAGCCTCTCCGATAGGCTCGTCGCTAGGCACGATGCCCATCAGGCGCTACTCCTTGTGGAGCTCGAGCGTGCCGACAGCGCTTGGGCCACTTCGGTCAGCGCCCTCGAGGCACGCATCACCGACATCCGACGCTCTTGGGCGAGTGAGGTGCATGCGCGTGGCCTCGAGGGCACCCCTGCCCTGCATGCAAGTGCTCACCACGGCGCCCTCCCTTCCCCACAGGTGCATGCGCGTGACCTCGAGCTCCACCGGCTGCATGCAAGTGCTCACCACGGCGCCCTTCCCCCTTCCCCACAGGTGCATGCGCGTGACCTCGAGCTCCACCGGCGGCAGTCGCAGCTCGATGCGCTCACCACCAAGCTCGAGGAGGCCGAGGAAAGGCACACCTTTGAGAGTCGCATTGCCGCCACCGATGGGCGCACGCTCAAGGCCGAGGTCGTGCGGCTCGAGACGGCGCTCGAGGCGGCGCGTTTGGAGCACGGCAGGTTGGAGAAGGAGAAGCAGAAGTTGATCGTGCAGTGCGTGAACCAGTCGGCCGATGCGGGCTCGGCGAGTGAGGGGCTGCAGCAGCTGCTGCGGCAGGAGCAGCAGGCGCGCGCCGAGATGCAGGAGAGGGCGGACGGGCTGCTTGCGATCGAGAAGGAGCAGCGGCGCGCGCGTGAGATCGAGCTGCAGCACGAGATCGCGAGGGAGCGCAAGGCGAGCGAGGTGCGCGAGGCTCTGATTGCCTTGATTGCATCTGATTAGCCAGGATTGCATCTGATTAGCCATGATTGCGGGCCAGATGCTCAAGGCTGTTGACACCCGATGACTTGATTGCATCTGATGAGCCATGATTGCGTCCTTGCTTAGGTGCGCGAGGCCGCGATGCTCAAGGCGTACACGGCGCTGCAGGAGGACAAGGCAGCGATGGAACTGACTCTCCACACGAGGCTCAAGCGCCTCGAGACAGTCCACGAGCAAGAGAAGGCTGTGCTGCGCGCGCGCGTCGACAGACTCTCGAGGCTGCAGGAGGAGGCCATCAATGCGGGCGGCGCGCAGAAGACGCGTGCGCTGCTCTGGCACGCGGCGCTCAAGTCGAAGACGCAAGCCGAGGATAGCATCTCGTGGCGCGGCGAGAACAGCCCAGCCCTCAATGAGGCACCCCGGTGGAAGGCGCAGCAGTGGGCGGAGCAGCAGTGGGCGGAGAGTGCCTCCGGCACTGCACCACATCTCGCCTCTTCCTCGACTTCGTACGACCCCGAGGATGCTCCGGCGGCAGCAGCAGCAGCGGCAGCAGCAGCAGCAGCGGTCATGCTGCCGGGGAGGCGCAGCGAGGTGTCGGGCGTTAACGCGGGAGACTCAGGACGTCAGGAGCGAGGTGTCGGGAGATTGTAGCGAGGTGTCGGGAGACTCAGGACGTCAGGAGGAGGAGCGTTGGAGAGCTTTTGGAGAGCGTTCCAACGAGAGGTAAGAGACCTTAATTAGACTTTAGAGACTAAGAGCGCGTCCAAACACCAAAGGTCCAATGGGAGGTTCCAGTGGAGGTGGAGCGGACGCCGCGGAGAAATCGCCGCTAGCCAAAGTACGCCGCCGATTCTCGATAGCCATTATACTTAGCGAAGAGACGCGCCGGATCGGATCACAATCGTCTCAGTACACAGATAGACGTCAGAGTCGGGGTCGAAGACGGTTACAGTTAGACGACTAAGAGAGCGTGCCGACGCGCCGCGCTCGAGCGACCCCCCGGTACGCGGGAGGCGCGCGACCGGCCGCCGACACCCGGGCGCGTTCGTTGTTTCGTTTTTCGTACGCGCCGGCGTCGACCGTCGTGTTAGTACGATACTAATGCGTGGACGCGGAATGCGTAAAGCGGCGCGCCGACTGCCAATGACGTCAAGTATAATTATAAGTCAAGTAGATAGTAGTTGAGCATCCAAGCAGCAGCGGTTTACACCAGGTACTAGCTGACAAGTAGCTGTGGTACCACGGCGACGCCTGTCACAGCCGGGGTAGACACGTCTCGAGACTCTCTGCTGTCCCGGTCGGCTAAACTAAGGGCTACGCTCTAGTCAGGCTATACGCGGGCAACACGATCCTAGTACCCCTGAATCACAGAATTGAACCACGTGCAACGAGGTGCTCGAGCAGTCGATAGATGCCGGCCTCTTTGAAAAGATGTCGTGGTTCGAAGCGCTCTCGGAAGACCTCGTGCGCTCGGCGCGCCTCTGCTCGCCATTCGTCCTCCGAGTGGCACAAGCGGTCGAACGCTGTGGGGATGGCCTCCTGCGGCATGAAGCGGACGGTGCCATTGAACTCGGCCTCGTCAAAGGGGTGGCAACGCTCCGAGAGGACAATGCGGCCGCCGGGCATCGAAAGGATGCGTGGCACTCGGAATGTCACTGGCGAGCGGCCGGCCGCCTCGCATCCCTTGTGCAAGTTCAGGTAGAAGTGGTCGGTACGCAAGATCTCGGCGAGGGGCTCGTCTTCCCACGCATCGTAGGTCTGCACGAGTCGATCGTGGAGCACAGCACGCAACTTATCGAAGCAGAGAGTACGGGCCTGGCCGGGCTGCAGCCGGTCCCTCTGATCAATGGCTCCAAGAAAACGGAGGCGCGCGCATGCACTGCCGGTACCGACGGCAAGGCGGGTGGTGTGAACGGCCGTTGGGGCTGGTCCGGGAGGTGGTGGCAGGTAGCCAGGTGGGATGAAGCGCAGGGTCAGCATGGGGGAATCTCGTTGGACACCTCCGATGCATTCGAACGTTGCATGCCGCGTGCCGTTGAAAGGCAGTGGAAAGCGCTGCTGGCAAGAAGTCATACAGCCTTCGAGGCCAGCCCATCCAAAGTCCCACACCTCATCCACAAGCTTCGTGCGGTAAGGACACCACCTTCTCGGTTCGGTGGAATAGAGCACCGTGCGCACGCCTCTTGCGCGAAGTCGACGGAAGGGCATGTTGGGTCGCGTTGCCAAAGTGAAGGGGCCAACCCAGATGAACAGATCGCCACTCCGCAGCTCAGATAGCTCATGACTGAGCCGCATCGAACGGCCAACGCCAGCCCGTATCTGCCACCCCAAAGCATTGCGAAATCCTGCGACGAGTGTCGCCACGACCGGGTACAGCATGAAGGAAAGGTGGCCATCCATCCTCTCATCATGCCAGATCAGGACGCGATGAGTACCGATGTGGCTCACGTTGCTGGTGTTCAGCCCCAAGTGGGTGTTCAACCACCGATCGCGAGCTGCGCCTGCCTTTAGCTCTGCACGAGAGATGCTGTCTGATGGCTTGAAGGCCCCTTCCATGAAAGGCGCCAACACCGTGAATAGTTCACGTGAATATGCCAACTGCAAGCAATTCTGGTGGACCACATTCAATTTTTGGATTATTGGTGGTATACATGTGACAGTTGAATGCGACTTGACTTGACTTGACTTGACTTGACTTGACTGCCGACCCACATGAACTCGCAAGAAATGCAATCACGCATCACTCGGCCGTGCCCCTCGTTCTGGAGCTCATCCGGGAAATGATGGACCACGCTGAGCTCCAGAAGCTCCTGGTCAGTGGTGACGTGGACGCTCTGCGCCGTTTGCTCAAGCGAGAATCGTATGAAGAAGCAGCCACGGTTGCTGCTCCGCCGTCCTCGAATCAGCTGCTGCTGCAGTCGGCTGACCGCCTGCTCCAGCCATCCACACTCTTCGCTTCCCGGCCATCGGTGCGGCTTCCCATCGGCGCGTTCGAGGTTCTGATTTGCAACCATCGTTCGATGGGCAAGCTGCTCTGGCCCGCCGGTCAGGCCATCGCAGAGATGCTTTCCGGTGTGGCACCCGCGGCCGCTGCGTCCTCGCTCGCCGTCTTGGAAATTGGTGCGGGAGCGGGCGTGCCCGCGCTCATCGCCGCACAAGTCGGAGCACGAGTGGCCATCGCCACCGACTTCACCGAGGAATCTGTCGAGCTGCTCCGCTACAATGACGGCCTCAACGGTCAGAGACTCACGGGCTGTTCGCGGCTCGATGTGGGCGAGCCCTCTTGCATGCTGGAGTGCGTACGGCAGCACGGACTCGCCGAAGCGGACCCGGTGCTCATCGTCGCGTGCGAGTGCTCTTACGACCCGACGACGGTGACCAAACTCTTTGCCTCGGCAGGTCAGTTGCTCTTGCGACCGGGAGCGGCCAGCCCTCTGATCTGCTTCGCGCGCTCAGACGTCTTTGCTCATCTCGACGAGCACACCTTCGCGGCGGCGCACGCCGGTGGCTTCGCACTGTGCCGGCGCGAGCACCGCCGCGCCGCCGGGGTGCTCGACGCCACGCTGTCGTATCTGACCCCCTGTGCCGAGGATGCTGTGGAATGCTTCTTTTTTGTTCGAGAGGCGGACGCGGCACTGCCGCATCCGATACTCGACCTGCTCCCAAGGTCACACGCGCCGCAGGCTGACGCCGCGGCTGCGCCCGCTGCCGCGGCCACCGCCTCCGAGCTCGCGAGTGCATGGGCTCTCCCTACTTTTTCTTACACTTGGGCACTCCCTAATTTGGAACACCGAGCACACCCCGTCGAGGAGCGGCGTCTCCACTTCGATCCGCCAACCCCAGTCGTTCCACAAGAATAGCTGTTGACCGTGAAGGGAGGTTTGGGGGTGTGCTGTGCGACAAGTCTCATGAGTTCACCAAAAACGCTCACGAACCGAGAGTGAATCTGGGGGGGGGACCGAATCTCCGAGAAAACGCTCGACACCGTGGAGGTCATCAAATAATGTTGACCATCTGCGCTATTGTAGCCCTTGGCTACCAGCTGCCGTCCCATGCGAGCTATTCTGCGCCAACGCGCGCCGCCTCTGCAAAGATGATGGGTGGATCACCGCTCGCCGCGAGCCTCGACAAATCCAAGTCGGTGCTTGTCCAGGGCAACACACTCAAAACTTGGGATGTAGGAGAGGAGACTGTGGAGCGTGTTCAGCTCCAGATCACGTCGGGCGGTCGCCCCGTGCACAGCCGCGTGGAGCTATGGTACACGCCCGCGTACGTTCCATCCAAGATTTCAGTATATACCGAGGACGGCAAGTACCGCCCAGTTGACATCATCATCGAGACGCCCAAGTCGCCCAAGACTGTGGCGGTCTACAACACTGGCTCGCTCGATTTCCCCTTCACCGCCACCGTTGCCCACACCGGCATGGACAAGGCCTACTATTCGCTGAAAGACATCACGCCCGAACACGTTCAGGGTGGCCGAATCACGTCCTACACCTTCGGGCCTGAGGTCGAAGCCGTTCAAATCCTGTTGACGAGCAAGGTGAACAACCTGAAGGCCAAGATCGAGCTTACGCAGGGACCCAACCAGGTGAAGCAGATTGTTGAGATCTACTCATCCACCTACAAGAACCCGCTCTACCTCGTCATGCAGACGCCAGGTGCAAACAACGCCATTCGTGTCATCAACGAACACACCGTCGAGTTCCCGTTCGATGCTTGGGTGCTACCGTACAAGACCGCCGGCACGGATGCCTCCGCACCGGTGATGGGTGGGTTCTAGCTCTGTGCACCTCGCGCATGTGCATGCACTATGCGTCTCTCGGATGTCGCGTTGTACTGCTCCGACCTCTTCCCCTCCGCGCCCCCACGCTGTGGTCTGTCCAGTGGTTCGCCGGGCCGCTCGCTCCGGTGGGCGACTGTGGCGATCATGCCAACTTGAGCTCGCACCGTTCGAGGTCTAACAAGGGCGTGGAGCGGCATATAATGTGGTAACGTTCGGTGGCGAGTACACAGTCTGTGTTCGGCGTAATTCGAACACTCAATCTTACTGCTTGTGCTTCATTCGACTTGTTCGGGCGTACCGGCGGCTCCACGGACCACACCGACGCCGCGAGCGTGCCCGGGAGCCGCCTGCGTGCGCGATCGTCCGCCGCGTGGCTGCCCCGGTGCGCGTTAACGTGCGGTCTGAAAGACTGAAACTCGTCGAGGAGGACCGAGGAGGACGTCGCACCTTAGCGCTTCCGACATGTCCAGTTCGAGCGGTGACCCTGACCGGTGTCCGGTGACGATACGAAACTGGGAAACTGAGTTACTTTGAAACTCGACGACGTCTGACTACAGTCGCCGACCGTAAAGTATAACGCTTTCTATAGGGCTCTGGTCTGTACGCCCCGCGGGACACCTCTCCGCATGGGCTATTTCAGTCCTCATCAGACAAGCTCTGACTACTGGCGCTGCTGCCATCCTCTTTCTCACCTTCGTACTCAAGGTCCTGTCGGAGCTTGCGTACGGTGGCCATGAGCGAGGTGTCGCGTGAAATTGCCTCATGCACCCAGGCAGGCGCAGCGAGGTTGAGCACTCTTTTTCGCAGACCAGCGACAGCGCGAGCACCCACGGAGGCCACGTCCTTGTCGGGCAGATCAAGGAACTTGGAAAGCTGCCGCCACGCTTGCTTCTGCGGCCCGACCAGGTCCTCGAGCCGCAGCTGCAGCGAGCGTGTGCGCTGGCGTTTCGCGTGCATGTACAATCCCGGAAGCCTGTCCATGCGCAGGCGGCTGCAGAGCGTTGCCATCGTGACGTTCGGTCCATCATGGGCAGACGTCATCGGCCACTGCGCCACGCACGCCTGCATCGGATCCCAAAGCACATGCACGAGCTGCACATCGGCGGCGTGCTCACGTAGGCTGTCGAACGTCCGTTGCAACGCACCCGCTTCACGTTCGAGCCATACCAAGCGAGTCCTACGCTTTCGCTGAATGGATGCAAGCGACTTGAGATCGTGTATCGAGCCGCCCAGTGGTGTTTCGCAGAGCAGCTGTGTGCGCGCCCGCTGACACAGATCGCCAAAAACTTTAGAGAGCAGCTCGGAACCCAGACCAAAGTGCGAACCGATGAGAAGCACCGATCGCGTTGCTGCCTTGCGGCTGCGACTGCGGAAGATAGAGCGACTCGAAGAGCCCACGAAGATGTCGTCCGCACCGACGCACAGCACCACGAAAAGGCCGATGATGCTCATCGTGAAGGAAAGCATACATGAGCATACGTGTGAATTGATACACGTGTGAATTGTCTTTACGGATTTGGTATGGTAGGGCATGCAGGACTAGGTGTTGAGGAGTAGAGGAGGGGTGTGGGCCTCCATTGGGATAGATTTGGGGTTCGTTGAGGTTCCGGGTAGTCGTCGATGGAAAGAGTGTGTGATTTGAGGTCGTCTGTTCGTATCATCAGCCTGGACACTGGACCACAGCTGTTAAAAGTAAATTGAAGCGCAATAATTCAGTGGTCAATTCTCAATTTTCTTGCTACGTCGGCACGACGAAACTTTGTCGCTCAGATCAGCCGTCTCGCATTATACGCCCGCGTGTCAGTCCTCAAGCCAGCGCTCGATGATGGTCCTCGCGAGGGAGATGGACGAGGGCACGTGGAAGGCGCCCGGCTCGGCGGGCTTGTCGAGGTCGCCCTGCCTGGCGAGCGCACCGCGCACAAACTCGCGCTCGAACCACTGCGCGTCCTCCAGCTCGTCCTCATCGACATGCAAGACTTCGTCCTTGGTCTGCACCAGGAAGCCAACCATGAGCGATCGCGGGAAGAGCCAGGGCTGCGAGCCGACGAAGCGCAGCGAGGTGCGATCGCACCGCACGCCCGCCTCCTCCATCATCTCACGCAGCACGCATTCCTCGATCGTCTCCCCAAACTCGACGAAGCCCGCGAGCGTGCTGTACCGGCCGGCGGGCCATTCCTTCTTGCGCCCGAGCAAGCACTTATCCCCGCGCGTGACGAGCACAATGACGGAGGGATCGAGCTGCGGACGGTAGCGCGTGCCGCAATCCTCGCACTTTCGGTTGCGCCCGTTTCGGAACGGCTTCGTCTTGCCACCGCATGCGCTGCAGTGCGGAATGGACCGATGCCAGAGCGCCAAGCCCCGCGCCGTGGTGAGCAGGGCCACGTCGTCGTCGCTCGTGAGTCGCACGTCGCTGCCGCCCAAGATGGCTGCTTCGCCGCCGCCCGGGCCGCGTGAGGCCCGCAAGGGCGCCCACTTGCCACCGAGGTCGGGAGCAGTCTCCAAGTGGGAGAGTTCGAGCAGCCAGAAGCCGGGCGTACTACCCTCGCCGTGCGCCGCCAGCGGTCCTTCCTTGGCGGTTCCGATCCATTGCGTGATGCAGTCCTCATGCGCCGTGAATCGGGACGCGGCCTCTGCACTCAACAACACTGGCTCGCAGTCCCGCCCTCGCTCTGCTTTCGCGGTGCACGGCGACACGCACAGCTCGCCTTTGTACACGGGCACGTACCGTGCAACAGCATCTGCGGCGGGCGCACCAGTGCGCTGCAGCCGCAAGTTGGTGTCGAAAAAGGGTACCGACGTCAGCGATGCAGAGGGCCAGGATGCCACGACGAGCAGGAACATGACGATTTTGGCGTTACGTGCTGGGTTTCAAGAGATCCCAGAATCGGAGGGCTCGAGCGAGAGAGCCGCGTCTGTGGTGAGGATACGCCCAAGAAGGCGCTCGCAGCTGCCGTACCGAAGTCCAAAGGGACTTGGGCAGTTTTGCTCTCGTTCGTGTCGCGCTTGCAGCATGTACAGTCGCGAGGAGCGGTACCGCTCGATGTCTCAGGCGACGCCGTGGACGGTCGGCCCGTCGGCGAGCCGCGATTTCGAGCCGCCGGCCGCCGCCGACGATCCGATGCTCCAGATCGCTGCTTCAGCGCACGCAAAGATCGCCGGCCACAATGGCTTGGGCAACCCGAAGATGGTCCGTGGCCAGCGCGGCCGCTTCACGGGCAGCGCCTCGGCGCCCGCGCTGCACCGCGAGTTTACCCTCAGCACCTCGGCCAACGAAGTCGTCCAAAACCGGCTCGGACCAGGCCCGTCGACCGTGACGCTGGAGGTCGGGGTGAGCGCATTGCGTGGCGCTGCTCAGTCGCAGGCCAAGGAGCTGGTCGCGTCGCGCCAACGGGCTGCTCGAGCGTCGCCACCACCGAGCGACGAGGTCGACGCGCAGGAAGGCGCAGCGGCCACAGCAGCAGGAGCGGCGGCGACGGAGACGGAGGCGACGACGGCCGCCGACGTGAGCTCTTCGCCGCTGCCGCCGCTGCCGAGCACGCCGCCAGAAGAGAGCGACCCGGGCGCGGCCACCGCGGCCGCGGCTGAGCCGTCCGCCGCGCCAGCCAGCAGTGCAGAGGACGAGAAGGACGAGAGCCATCCCACCGGCGCGGACTCCGCGGAGGCGAAGAGCCGAGGCAGGCGCGGCGGTGGAGGCTCTAGCAGCGCGCCGATGCTGCCGGCAGAAGGGACAGCCATGGACGCGGAGATGAGCGGAGCGCCGCGCGCTTCCGCCTTTGCCCCACATGCATCCGACGGCAGCGGCGGCGGTGGCGCCGGCAGCGGCGGCGGTGGCGCCGGCAGCGGCCGCGGCGGTAACAACCCGTTCGCGCGGCTCAAGGCTGTAGGAGTGCCGGGGGACATGGCTCTTCACGTTCACACCCCCATGGCTGCGCCTCCGCCGCAGCAGACGCCTCCCGCATGGACAGTTCCCATCAAGGGCCGCGTGCCCTCGCCCACTCCGCTGCAGCTGCCGTGGCGGCCGGAGCCCGGCCGACTACTGAACTCGCCGCCGAGCGGGCAGCCGCTGCGCCCACTGCCGCTGTATCCGGCGCCCATACAGCCGGGGTCGACGGCGACGGTGCCGCTCACAGACGACGAGGTGCTCGTTGGCAGCGTGGCCAGCGTGGCGCAGCGGAACGCCATGGCGACCATTGGCATCCGTGAAGGGCGGTGTGAAGGGCGACCACAAGGCCGACCCCTGGGCCGTGGAGTCCGTCCTGCCACGCCGCGAATACTAATCACCTCCGCCTCCGCGCCGCTCACCTCCTCTTCGACTCACGAGGAGCCTCCCCCGAGGGCGCCCTCGTCCTCGCCGCGTGCGCCACGCACGAGCTCCACCGAAGTCGGCGCCGTCGTGAGCGCGAGCGGCGCGGGAGCTGCGGCGCTCACGACGGCGCTCACAGCGCCGCCGCCGCCGCAGCCTCTCGGCGCTGTCGTGAGCGCGTCCATGCCGGTGCTGCCGACTGACTGGTCACCCATCGACGGTGGGACGCGCGGTGGCCCCGAGTTCCGTGCAAGCGCCTTCGGACGCACGCTCGAGTCCGTTGCCGCGCCCGTGCCCTTCGGTGGCGCCGGCCTGCCAGCATCGCTGAGCGCTGTGGCGGGCACTGCCAAGCTCAAGCAGCCTCGATCGGAGTTACAGACCGCGCCGCCGCCACCGCGCACGCAGCAGCCGCCGATGGCGGCGGTGACGCACAGCGCGCAGCTCGTCGGCCGCACGAGCGCCTCGTGCGCGGAGCCGCGCGGATCACAGATGCTCCCGCTGCGCGTGTGTGGTGCGCTCACGACGGCGCCCGCGTGGCAGGAGGGATGGGAATGGTTTGGGTGGGACGTCTCCCCCTTTGACGAGCGTGCTGCCGAGGTGGCGGCGGCCGTCGACGTTGGCGCGGAATGGGCGGAGGAGGCCGTGGATGCTGCGCCTCGCGAGGAGGCGGAGCGTCGTGGTGAGCACTTGCATGCAGCGCCTCGCGAGGACGTCGCAGCGCCGCCGCCACCCGTCGCCAAGCTCGCACTCCACTTGGAAGCAAAGTCGTCGGCACCCTCATCGTCGTTCAGCGAGGGTGGTGAGGGTGGCGGTGAGGGTGGCGGCGAGGGTGGCGGCGAGGGTGGCGGTGAGGGTGGCGAGGGCGGCGAGGGCGGCGACGCCAGCGAAGAGGCAGCGGCGACGCAAAGGGAGTCACGCGACGCAAAGAGAGGTGCTCAGCACGATGCCCTCGACCCTTCACCATCGCTGAGCGTCGTGATGAGCACCACTCCGGATGCCTCATTGGATGCGGCGGCGGCGCGTGCCCGGGTCTTCCTCAACACGAAAGGATACGCCGAGCCCGACGTCGAATCGATCCGGCCGTTGGGACGGGTTGGAGGCAAGGAGCTGCTCAAGGCCATCTATGCGCACGCGGTCCGTCTGTCGGAGAAGAGCTTCGCAGTGCCCTCGACGTCATCACGCGCAGGCCCACCGGCGCCGCTGCTGCGCCATGCGTTGGGTAAGCCGGCGGGCTGCCTCTGCCTCGAGCTCTGCGAGCCGGGAGCCTACGACGCGCTGCGTGCTGCGTACCGCCGGCTCGCGCGCATCGAGGGTCATCAAGGGTCATCCAGCATCGAGGGTCATCAAGGGTCATCCAGCATCGAGGGTCATCAAGCTGGCGGCCCCGCCGAGACGATCCGCGAGCTGCTGCCGATGCTTGATGAGCTTCGTCATCGCATAGCCGTGGGTCGTGTGGCACTCCAACGGCTCAGTGTGCTGCTGCCACCACCGCCCGCGGGCGCCGCGCCGACAGCCTCGTTGGCCATCGGGCTGAGTCTCCTCTCAATGGCTGGCAGTAACTCCCACCCGGGTGCGGAGGCCGCTCGGCAGGCGGCGCCTGAAGTGGCCACGGCACTGGAGCTGTGGCACCGGTCCGGGCTCACCGAGGCCGCGTCGTCGCTCGCTGCCGACCTGAGCCTGCACGCGCACACGCTGGCTCACCACCTGAGCAAGTCGATGCCCAAGTCGCCTGAGGGCGAGCTGCTGCCCGGCATCACCCAGATGCCACCACACCTGGCCGTCGTTGAGCTATGCACACCCGCCCACCTCGAGTGCTTCCGACGCATCGCCACCTGGGGGGATGTGACACCCGAGCCTTCAGGCCCAGGCACCAACCAGGTCCCCACAGGGGTGGGCCTCGGCCTCCGGAGCGGCGTCTCCAAAAACGTCCCCGCTGCAAGCGCCTCGATGAGCTCGGCGGCGCCGCCCAACACGCAATGGGCGCAGCTCCTCGCGCAGCAGCTCCTCTGCACGCTCTGGCGGCTCTACCGGTGTGGCGCACTCACGGTGCCCATGGACCCCGAGGTGCAACAGACGGCCGAGCTGCTCGAGCACCAGCACCGTCGCGCGCGCCAGGCGCAGCTCGAGCAAGAGCGACGAGAACGCATCGGGCAGCCGTCGCCGCCGCCGCCGGGCCCTGATGACATTCCCGACGAGCGCGACTCGCCTTATTACGGACGCCACCTGCGGGCAGTGTGCGTGCTGCAAGCGCTGCATCGACAGCGCCAGCTGCAAGTGCAGAAGCAGAAGCAGCAGGCGGCGCTGCACCGGCTCGGGCACGAGCAGAAGCAGCTCGCGAAGCGTACTACCGGCGCCGCCGCACCCACCTTTACAATGGCCACGAGCAATCCCAAGCCGGCCAAACGCCCCGCGCCGCAAGGAGCGCTCCACCGGCTCGGGCAGGAGCGGCCAGCTGGGCCGAAGCTCCCGTTCCTCACCGCCCTGATCGTGCCGCCCAAGGCCCACTTCAAGGACGGCGAGGTGCCGCGCATGGAGCTCTACCACTCCGAGAACGCGCCCGGCTACGTACACTTCTCGTCGTGAGCCCCTACCGGTCCGGCTTGGGTGTTGAGACGGCATGGGCTCGTACGCGCGTACTGTATTCTCGAGTAGCGAGCTCTCTGCGTCAAGCTGAAGAGTGCAGACCCCACAGTGTGTGCCCCGCGAGAGCGTCAGACAGCACAGCACACGATAAATGTATCTCACCGTGCCACCCGACGTCTGGACATGACGGGGAACTGATATAATAAGCAGCGCTTGACCACCTTCCAGTCTCGAGACTTTGGTGAACGCTGTCCACACTGGAATCAAAATGTGGAAAAAGGCGAGCACGGATTTTCGATCGTGTCGTCTGGAAATCCAACGCCGCAAATTCAGTTGTCAAGCACACCGTCTGGAATCTAGATTTTTTGAAGAGACAACATGCCGACTCTTGTCAAGCATGGCACTCGAGAGCTTAGCTTCGCTGAAGCATTTGAAACCATCTCCCAGGTGAAAGCCGCGCTAGCTCGCGCTCACGGCATCGCACCAGAGAGCGCGCGCTTGGTCGCCAAGGGCAAGACGCTCTCCGACGAAGAATCCGTTCCGAACTGCAAGATGATGTTGTTTATCCGCGGTGGCACATCAACGCTGTCATTGTCGCTGCGCTGCCTCGTTAGCGGCCGCGTCGTGAATCAGGTTCAGGTCGCCTCCTCGATGCGCGTGTCCGAGCTTGCAGAGCGGGCGACCGTCGCCCTCGGCCTCTCGGGCCATCGGGCCCTGTACCTGGAGGCTGGCAAGCAGCTCATGCGTCCCGAACTGTCGCTCAATGACTACACGGTTACGAACGGCACCGAGATTTTCGTCTGTCCGGTTTCGAGGACTGCGGAGGAGCTCGGTGCTGAGGCTGAGCCCAAGCTGCTGCCGCTGCCGCTGCTGCCCCCGTCAATCAAGAGCGCAGTGCCTAAGGCTCTGGAGCCCGTGCCGCCCACGCCGCCTGCGCAGGACGCCGATGGCGAGTGCAGCCAGGCGGGTGCAAGGGTACCTGCTCGAATGAGGACGGGTGTGCTCGGCGAGGCTGGGGCTGCTGCCCAAGTGCAAATGATCCCAATCCCCATCGAGGTGCTACGTGAACTGCAGCGCTCGGAGTGCGGAGGCGGGAAGCCTGTTGACGAGCGTGCCTTGCTCGGCTTGATCGATCAGCAGATGCACGCCAACCTGGGCACCTTGGGCATCCTGGGCGAGCTGCCTCGCATTGAACAGCAGCAGGCGAGGCAAGAAGAGCATCTCGAGCTCGTATGCTCGAAGCTCGTGCACGGGCTGCAACGCGCCCAGCCTGCCGAGCAGCTCGGCAACAAGCCCAGCGACGCCAAGGAGCGCCGAAAGGAGTCCGCAGCGTGGGGTAAAGGCCTTTCAAAGGGGTTCCTCTCGCGACCCAAGAAGCAGAAGCGGCAGCCGGCTCAGCCGCCCGCGCCCGTCGTCGTCGTCAGCCAGGCTGAGAATGCCGAGTTGAGCGCTGCCGTGTGCGCAGCCAACCGTGCCAAGAAGAGGGCGGCAGCTTGCTGCTTGGTGTGCGCAACACGCCTGCCAGTGACGGCGTCGATTCAGGCGCGCTGTCGCTGCGGTGAGCTCTTCTGCGCGGCTCATATGCATGCGCACGCGTGCAAGCATGACTACAAGGCTGCTTTTGCGAACCATCTGCGAGCGGCCAACCCGAAGGTGGAGCCAACGAAACTCGAGACGCTATAAGACGTAACTCGAGACGCTGCGAGACGGGGCAGGCAGCAAGACACATACTGGGACGCTACTACCGTTGATTGTAGATGCAATTAAGATGGATGGCCGACATGATTCTGCTCGGGATGCGCTGGGATGCGGCGTTGGCAGGGGCGAGCAGCTGGTCATGCCGAGTCCTGAGAGCTCGCAAGTTGCGAGCCGGGCTCAAGGAATCGGTATCCGGGAATGAAGGAAACCTAACCGGAGCTAAGCTGGGAGCTGAGGCAGTGGTGCCTGGTGCGGCCCCGGCGCCTTGACGTGACATCGATTCGCGTTTTCGTTGTTAGTCGGCTCGATCCTTGACTCGCGTTCAAGGTGTACTGCTACTAACACAGAAAAAGCCACTTTTTAGCGGGTATCTAAGCTCTCAGCAAGTAGATCACGAAGAGCCCATCACGACGCTGCCGCTATGTTCACGCGACGCGAGGACGGATGTCCCATGTCGCCGAAACGGATACGCGCACTGCCCGTGCGCGCACGACTTTGCACAAGAAATGCACGGCCGTCCGAACAGAACGCCTCGCGCAAAAGCCAAACCAACGCGGAGGTCAGATGGCAGCAGTACGATGTCAACGCGCTTTTGTGCCGTACTGTTTCTGGCCGACTGCGAATGTCTGAGACGAACACGATCGAATTCTTCTGATTTGCGACCCATTCTCGCAAACCATGCAAGCATGAACGCAAGCCACATGGGATTGCTGTGGACGCCAGATCTCCCGCCGATCCCCGACAGCAGGCCAGGAATCGGTGGAAACTGCTCAATGGGGGAACTCAAGTACAACAAGGTGCCTTTGAAGAACTCGACCATGTGTTTGGCCCCGGAAGGCGACTGGATTAGCGATAAGATACGCAAGGTTGGACATTGGTATGATTGTATGCTTCTGAGACGCCTGTGGCACGCACCTGTCGCAGACAGAAGCCGCGGAGGCATATTCCTCGAAGTAGGTGCAAACATTGGCACTTGCACGTTGGAGTTCTTGCTCTTGACGGATGCGTACATAATTGCAGTGGAGCCGAGCCCATTCAATCTCTACCATCTCACACGCACGCTTCACATGGCAGCATTACAAAATCCCGCCCTGGCCTCTCGCGTTGCGGTGCTCACACTTGCCGCTGGAGATGCAAGTATTCGAGGCGCAGGATTGCGCACGCCACATGGTAACGCCGGCAATTCCCAGATGGTAACGCCTCCATCCCCGCCGCTGCCGAGGCCGGCTGCCAAGGGTGCAGCCGCGACCAACGGGCGAGCTGCTTCTGCGCACCGAGGGCTTAGCCCTGGGGGCAATCCAGCAAGCCCTGGGCGTCCGCAGAAGGTGGCGGCGTGCCGGGGCTCGTGCACAGTCCAGAGCGTTGCTGTTGAACCTCTTGATAAGATCTTTCCTGGTCGAGCCCTTCGCTCTGTGCGACTCTTCAAAGTGGACACAGAAGGATTTGAGTGCAACGTGTTGCGAGGTGCACGCCAATTACTGCGATCGGGCGAGGTGCAACGCGTGACTGCTGAAGTGAACTCAGGAATGCTGCAACGTGCAGGTTGTGACGAGACGCGCCTGCACCGCGAGCTCTGGTCTTCGGGTGCATACAATGTCTCGCTTCGCCCGACGATGACAGAATCAACCTTCATCGCACAGCGCTTTGGCGGACCTCTGGCCATGTGCAGTGGGCCCAGCGGGTGCCCAAACGTGCCATTGGATTACTCGAGTCCGGAATGGCAAACTCCTGGTACGTTGCTACATCCTCATCCTGGGTCCAGCTCGAGCTCCACGTCTTCGTCTGCGGGTCCAGAGGGGGCACTACGTGTACATCTTCCCTGTGCATCGCATCTGCTAAAGGGCTTTGGCAAGATGAAGTATGATGCTTGCATGGCATCTGCCCTTGGTTCATGCCCGCCCGCTGTGTGCGCGTCGCTCAGTACCGGAGCGGGCGTTCTACCGCCCCTTTTGTTGCTTGCCCCTGAACGCTGAAGACCTCTAGCGTAGTAACTTGGTAGTACTGTAATTCTCGCGCTCGACCGCTGTACAAGCATACTAACGCATTCGCACCCCTTTCGCGCACGGTGTCGATCATTCAACGTTATTCGCGGCGCCTTGGCCTTCGCGCTTATCCGTCGGTTATGGCGTTCCGACCTCCACCAACAACAGTAATAGGGTACTAGACGTAACAGTGTCGACACGATACGATGAGTCACACACGCGGCGACGAGTACACACACATTCGACTTTGGCGCCAGTTGGTTCTTGGAACGACCCTCCTCGCAGCTGCCAGTCTCGCGTTCGCCGGTTCGCACTGCGTTCGCCGGTTCGCAGGGTCCGGAAGCTACGAGGAGGGAACGCGCCAGTGCTCGCGGCGGCACTCGAGTGGCTGTACACACATCGGTATGGTACTTCGTCACTGGCCGGTGCTTCGTCACTTACCTCTCGAGTGGCTGTACACGTCGGTCTTCTCCGATCATTTCTGATCTCTTCGCTGGGATCGCTCCTTCCGTCGAGCTCGCGCGTGCTCAACGGCAGATGCCATCGAGCTCTTGAGCTTTGAGACGATCATGTCTATCCTCTGGTCCATTCTTCGGGCTCGCTCTTGCTTGCGAGCCAGCGTGCGCTCAACGGCTGCCTCCATAGACTTATAGAGGGCCTTGAAGGCTTGGGGGTGGCGCAAGCCCGAGAGAGGAGCAAGCACCGGGTGCACGAGCGGCAGCGCCCACGGCAGCTTCTGACTGATGAAGCGACCCATGGTGCGCACGAGCGATCCGGCCTTATGCTCCCCCGCCTGCATGCGGCGCCGCCACGTAGCCTTATCCTCCCCCGCCTGCGGAGCCGCATGCGCTGCAGGCGGGATCGAAGAAGCTTCGGCCTCTGCGGCGGCCATCATCCACCGCCAGAGGCGGATGAGGCGCGGCGCCTGCGGGATCTCCGCCTGCGAGATCTCATCGTCCTCTGGGTCCGCCTTCTCGGCGCCCTTCTTGGCGGCCGCCGCGCGCTCTGTCTGGATACGCTCTGCTTCGTTCCGCTCGGCCTTTGCCTTCTCGGCCTTCGCCTTCTCGGCCGCCATCTTGTCAGCCTTCGCCTTCTCCGCCGCCGCCTTCGCCGCCATCTTGTCAACCTTCGCCTTCTCCTTCTTCGCCTTATCAGCCTTCGCCTTGTCAGCCTTCTCCTTCTCGGCCGCCGCCTTCTCGGCCGCCACTTTTTCGAGCGCCGCCTTCTCGAGCGCCGCCTTCTCGGCCACCGCCTTTTGGGCAGCCGCCTTCTCCTTCTCGGCTGCCGCCTTCTCCTTCTCGGCCGCCGCCTTGTCCGCCGCCGCCTTCTCGATTGCCGCCTTCTCGGCCGCCGCCT
>Ga0180442_100058_pt1 | contig 51038 bp, 51 predicted proteins | sample ChrtobMetP5_16mM_FD_119746 | JGI IMG/M metagenome (GOLD analysis project Ga0180442, IMG submission 119746) | Chrysochromulina tobin associated microbial communities from unialgal haptophyte culture, Seattle, Washington, USA - P5_16mM MetaG | ecosystem: Host-associated > Algae > Haptophytes >... | reverse complement strand
GTGCACTCAGTGCACAGTGCATGAAGGTGCTTTTTGTTCTTTGTGCACTGAGTGCACAGTGCTTTCAAATCTCTACGCTTTTCTGTCTCTCAGACAGTGCATTGTGCACTGTGTGTGGTGTGGCTGCGCGCCTCGTTTGGCAAACGATTCAACTTGACTAAAGGGTATAGCGTGCAGACTGTTCCGCATTTTGTGAAAGTCATGCGCGCCGCCGAGCGGTCATGCGACGTGGTGTTAGTGGATGGTGACCACGGCTTCGTTGGCACCTACAGGGACCTCCGCATGCTCCAGCGAGCCTCCTCCTCCACCACGGCTGTGGTCGTCGACGACGTGGTGCCTCAATGTGGCGAGATGCTCGGCGGTATTGACGAAGCCGACGCGACGGAGTACTGCGCGCGGGTGCGTCGGGATACCAAAGGGCGCGAGACTGGCCGGATCGTCCGGCCAGGCGCCGCGCTGCGCAGGGCGCAGGCGGATGGTTTGCTGAGCGTGCAAGAGCGGTACGGCCCCTTCGCGATGGGCACGAGGTACAATCCTTGCTTTCGTACGAACAAAGGCCCGTGGTGCGGAGGCCAACATCAGTTCGACTGGGGATTTGCAGTAGCACGATACTTGCTGTAACTTGGTTTCGTCATATCTTGAACGTTTCGAAACGGCAATCGCGTTTCCCACCCGCCGCAACCTGCACAGTCACTCGCAATCGATCCGGATGCCTGCCAAGAAGGCTTCACAAACTGCTTCACATACAAAGAAGGCGGCGCCGCCGCCGAAGAAGTCGCCGCCGAAGAAGTCGCCGCCGAAGGCTGCTCCTCCGCCTCCGCCCGCGCCGGTGGCCAAGCCGGCTGCCAAGGGCAAGGGCAAGGCGGCGCCGCCGGCCAAGACGATTGCCAAGAAGCCGCTGAAGCTTGTGAAGATCCCGACGAGCGCGCTCGCGGAGCGCGCCAAGTCCAAGGGTCGCGCAATCAAGGCGGCGGCCCCGTTTGAGCATCCTGACGCTGAGAAGGTGCCGCAGCCCCGGAAGTCGCCGCCAAAGAAGGCGGCTCCTCCCGCCAATGAGGCCGTCAAGGAGGCCCTCAAGAAGGTGTCGACGATCCTGGCGGAGTGCATTAAATCGCTGTGAGTTCGTCGTTCACTGCCGTACGGTGGGGCGCGTGCGCCGCCCCATGTGGCATTGGTCATAGGAGAAGCATGTACGTGTGGCAGAGCATCAATGTCGAGCGTGAGCGAGGACCTCTCTTCAAGAGTCTCTTCCCACATTCTTGTTCTGTCCGGGTCCCGGGGCATGTGAGTCTATCGCAAGAGCGTATTGTAGAGCCAGCCGCAACCGTAGTAAGCATATCTTGCCTAATAGAACACACGCGCTTCACACGCGCAGCGATGCCGATGGTCGGCCTATGCCGTCCTGAGACGATCGCGCACCGCGTCCCGGCCGCGCCCCGCACACACCGAGACCGAGACTGAGCCGAACGGCTGTACAGTAACTCCGCCCGCGTGCGTCGCTATCGGCTGTCATGAGCCCCATGGCTACTGTGCACTGAACTCACAGAAGCTCGGTGGTACTTGACGCGGCGGGTCCGAAGAACACCTTCGTGTGTCCCTGGCGTTGCAGGGTTGAAACCACATTGCCCGCATGGCCATGGCACCTTTCGAGTAGCCAATCAACGTCATCAGCTGACAAGCTGCCTGCAGGGAAGCGATCGAGGATGTTGCGGCGCCGGCGCGCAAGCTCGTCAGGGCTCGGGCGGTCCATCTCCCAGCGTGCTGCCGCCCATGCGTCGATCGGTTGCGTGAGTTTTAGGCTGCGCTTGACAATCGGTGCGCCATGGTGGTCGACCCCGCCGTCCACAACGCTTGCATGCATCCCATTCGGTTGGGCAGAGCTTGAGGAAGCGCCGCCGTGAGCATCGGCGTCCCCGCTCGTGCTGGCACTGCCACCGGCGGCAGCGGTGGCGGCGGCGCGGCCGCAGAGGCATAGGAGGGCGATCTTGAGCGCGACGTACACGACCACCAGCACAGGGAGACCCAACGCTACCATGCCGCTGCCGCTGCCGTGATTCCAAGCGTGAACGTGGGAGAAGATCGAGCCCGGATGCCAGCACTGTGCCCGTACGCAGAGAGAGAGCGGAGGCTGGCTTGGCAACGGCAGTGGCGGAGGCATCGACGGCGGAGCATGCGGCAGTGGCGGCAGCGTAGGCGTCGACGGTAATTGCCATGGCGGCGGTGGTGTGCGCAGGTCCAGGACAAGATCAAGAAGGCCCTCGACTAGCGGCGGGGCGCCAGGGGGGCCCGAAGGCGGCGGCAGCGGGGGCGACGGCACATGTTGCGACGGTGGTGGCGACGGTGGTGGCGGCGGCGCCATCCATTGAAGGAACGAGAGAAGCACAAGCACCGCCAAGCAGGCCGTGCCCAAATTGCAACAGAGTGCCATCCAAAGAGGACTCGTCTTCTGTAGGAGCCCGCTCTCGCCAGCCGTCGCGCGCGCCGTCACGGCAGCCGTTGAGTCCTCGTCCTTGTTCCGGTAGAACCCATGCCGGAGTGAGTGCGGATCGTAATTCGCCGCCTCCTCTTCTTGAGCGGCCAACCATTTGAGCTGCGTCTCGCGCGCTTGACGGCGTATGGCGAGCTCCTCTGCATCAACCTTGTCCGCCGCCGAGGGCGCCGCGCGCGCTCGGCTACCGGACCGTTGGGGCGACCGTTGGGGCGAATGCATCGGGAACGCGTCGACCACTTGCTCCAGCAGTGCACGCGGCGAGCTTGATGGCGTCGCTGACATGTTCGGCGGCGAACCAATAGGCTCACTCGCGCCGGGCGGGACCTGCGCTGGAGTGTGCACGGCCGACGAGATGCCGTGAGTAGCCGTCGTCGATACGAGTGTCTGGAATTCCTTACGAGTATCGACTTGACTTGACTTGACTTGACTTGACGATACAAGTGAACTCGTCGAAGGCTCCTCGTGGATCTCGTCATGTGCAGATTGAGCCGCGATCGGCGCGTCGGTCGCTGGAGCGGCGGCGGGAGCGGCGGCGGGAGCGGCGGGGGCGGGAGCGGCAGCCGGCTTGGCGGCGGCTAGAGAAGCGACTGGCTTGGCGGACTGGCTCGTCAACACATCTGACTCAGTTGGAAGATCCTTCGGCGAGCTGACCAAGCGTTGAGCTGACGCTGCCCAGGTGGTTCGACATGGTGGAGCAGGCAACACGTTGGTCGGCATCGCGGACGATGGATCCAGCCCGCCGGTACTGCAGAATCTGCGGAGTAATCGTAGCTTGCGGAAACCCTCAACAGCTCCTCGTGGCGAGAGTGGCGGCGGCGGCAATTGAAATGTCGCCACGCTTGGCGACGGCGGGGCGGTGCTTGTGACTTCTCGGCCTGCCGTCCACGATGGTATCACGACTCCATCTGGTGTCGTCCATGATGCTGAAGCCAAGATGGTGTCATTCATGCCTCGAGAGAGAAAAGACTCATCACAAGTTGCGCGATTGGAGCGCAACTTTGAAATGAAAACAGTCAAGTCAAGTCATTTCCAGATTAGCAGAAGGGGGCGACTCAGCCAAATTTCGTCACTTGTTCCGAAAAAAATAACCGTCAGCCGAACGAGTATTCCTCGCGCACTCCGACCAACGCCGAGCCGAACGAGTATTCCTCGCGCACTCCGACCAATGCCTCGGCTGGGAGCTTACTCGAAGATCAAAGCGCTCGGCGCCGGCTCCTTTGGCGACGTCTACTTGGTCAAGGAGGTGGCGACTGGCGCGCGTGCCGTGCTCAAGGAGGTCGAGCTCAAAGGCCTTGCCTCCAAGGACCTCAAGGCGGCGCACGATGAGGTCACGGTCCTGCAACGCATGAAGCACCATCACATCATCGGCTACCGTGACTCGTCCGTCCAGGGTTCGCTGCTTCTGATCGTCATGGATTTTGCCGATGGCGGCGATCTCGGAAACCTCATCAGACAGCAGGAGGCGCGTGGTGAGCCGCTCGCCGAGGAGCGGGTGTGCAAGATCGTGGCGCAGGCTGTCGACGCGCTCGCCTACTGCCACCACACCCTCCACCTGCTTCACCGCGATCTGAAACCCGACAATATCTTCCTCACCGCCGCGGGTGACGTCAAGGTCGGCGACTTTGGCGTCGCGAAGACCCTTCTTGCGACCAACGCGATGGCGAAGACCAAGTGCGGCACGCCTCTCTTCATGTCGCCTGAGCTCATGTCCGGGATGCCATACGATCGCAGTGCGGACGTATGGGCATTCGGGTGCGTGCTGTACAACGTCCTCACACTCGCCGCGCCCTGGATCGATCGCGTGAGCGAAAAGGGCGGCATGATGGCGCTCATGCGCCTCGTGTGTCACTCGGAGCTCGACCTGACCCCGGCGCGGGGCACTTACTCGGCGGAGTTGATCTCACTTCTGGAGCAGCTGCTGAGCAAGCGCGCGGCGGAGCGGCCCTCGTTCAAGGACGTGATGGGCTTGCCGTTCGTGCAGGCCAACCTCACCGGCTTCTCGCAGCTCCCACGCGAGCTCACACGCGAGCCACACGTGCCACTGCCAGCCACAGCGCCGCCGCCGCCGCCGCCGCCGCCGCCGCAGCAGCCGCAGCCGCAGCCGCAGCCGCAGCCGCAGCCGCAGTCGGCGCCGTTGAGTCAGCCACGGCCAGCGGCAGGGGTGCAGCAGCAGCAGCCGCAGCGGCCGCCGTCGGCGCCACGACCAGCGATGGCCCGTCCGCCCTCGCACCGGTTGGCAGCGGCACCGCCGCCGCCGAGCGCCAGCCATGCGCCGCGTCCGTCAATCGCCTCGGCAGCACGTGCGGCGGCCGCCGCTCATGCGGCCGCTGTGGCGCGCGCGGCGACGCCGCCGTCGCGGGAATCCATGGTAACGCCGCCGTTGCGGGCACCCATGCCAACGGCACATGGACCCTTGCCCACCATGGCGCGCGACCAGCCACCCAGCGCCCATGGACGACATGATGGACGACTCTCCAACGGCTTGAATGGCATCGGACAGCCCTTGAGTGCAGTCTCGGCCGTGGCGGCTGTTGTCGCCTCGAGACACGCTGCTGAGGTCGCCAGGAACGCTTCCGATGCAGCCCATCGGCAGTGGGAGGCAGAGGTGCAGCATGCGGCCGACGCAGCGTGGGAGGCAGCGGCGATCGCCCTGCAACGCTCCTTCCGCCAGCTTCGGCCCTTCTCGCCACGCTCTGTCATCGGAAATGGCCGAGCCGCCGCCGCGCCGACGAGCGCCGTTGTGGGCGTCCCCGTAGTGACTGCGCCCGTAGTGACTGCGCCCGTGGTGGCTGCGCCCGTGATGGGCGTCGACGTGCGAGGCTCGCGCTTGCCCCAGCAACGTGCACTCCCCCAAGCACCTCGGCTCCTCATCAATGAAGATCCGACGAGCCGCCCTTCCATCTTCTGCCGAGGCCGGGGAGCGCATATCGGCGTCTACATGTCGTGATGCGCGACGGAGGTGCACTGTCGATGTCTAGGATGAACCATGATGACCACTTCGGACTTGTGTGCCTTAGTTTGCCGGCTGTGTATCGCGGTGCCGTGTGTGGACAGTTAACGCCCGCGAGACGCGTCCCTCGGTCGTGTAGACGTCTGTACGGAAGAAACGGAAGAAAGTAACGGAGCGCTTTTGACCGCGGATGTTTAGGCGACCGTGCTGACACAGGCGTATTCATTACGTATTCATGAAAACACTTGTAGGACATCATCGATGACTCCGAACCGGACGACAATGCGCGCGACATCTCAGTGCTGGAAATGACAAATGTGGCATGAAATACTCCTCGTGAATCTTGCCCGCGCCCCGCGCGTCGCACAGGCACGAGCATGCACATGGCGTATGTAGCAAGGGGAACAGGGCGCGTGGTGCGTCCCGCGTCTTACGGCGGGGCGCCGAGGCCCTCCTGCCACTTCATCGAGTAGCAGCCGGGCTTGCCCTTGAGGCCCCACTTGGGCGACTTCTGAAGGTCGTCCATCTTGACCTTCTCCTTCTGCATCTGATCCCAGTTCACGTCGGGGCGGTTCGGCGACTTGTAGCCGCGCGACTCGCCCGGGAAGCAGCCGTTGGCGTCGGCCTTGGCGCCGTCGCCATTGCGCTCGAACGGGTTGAAGTTGTTGTAGTCGCGGGGCTTCTCTGGGTTCCACTTGTCGAAGATGTCCTTCTGCGAGTCGAAGCCCCAGATGTTATTGAACTTCGAGATGTCGGCCATCATCTGCGGCTGCGGGCCAGTCATGCGGACCTGCACACAGATGGAGGGGAGCAGGGGAGCATCCGGTTCAGGTTTGCGCAAACAACACGTTGAGATCGGAAGCGCGCGCGCACGGTGCGGCGGCACTGTGAGCGCGAGGCGACGCTTGCAATCTGGACGGCACGAAGTGCCACTCGTTGGTGCGAGCGGGCGGGCCCGTACCTGCAAGGCGGGCGCGGCGACGCCGGCGGTGAAGCCCGACGAGAAGATAGCGGCACCAGAAGCGAGAGCGAGCATTTTTTCGGAGATCTGCGGGGTTGAGGGCCGAATCTCATATCACAAAATCTCCCAAAATGACGTGGCCGAATTGGTTTCCGAGTTAGGTTCTTTTCTTTTTTGAAAAGTTGGCGGAACACCTTTCGAGAAAACTACGTGAGTGAGTGAAGGATTGAGAGCATGAGTGAGTGAGATAGTGAGTGAATGTGAGTGGTGGACTGCGACTGATTACTGAGCGAGTCTGCACAGTCTCAAACTGTCTGAAGTGTGAAGAATACCGCTTGCGCTTCGACCGGAAAGCGGAATTACAAACCGCTGCGAACTGGATGCTAAGCTTACAACTGAGAAATGTGCTCTGTGGACTACGTGTTTGGCGTCAGAATGTTGGTTCTTGGGTGAACTGAAAGCGCTAAGCGGTGAAGATGTACGAACAGAGAATTGAGATGACAGCGTTTGTGACAGCGATCTGACCAGATATTTGGTGTTGCCCGCCCCCAGGGAAAACACAAATATTTATATTAATTGTTGCTTTTATCTGCGGTCTGTTGAAATCATCAATCGTCGCCGCATCGTTCCGTTCGTAATCCTAGACTTTGTACGGTTCGACTCCTCGCCTTGACGACGATTGAGTGCGAAGATGTTCGCCTGGTCGTACCGGCGGATGAGCGTCACGCGCTGCTTGCAGTCTTCGAGAGACTCGAGCTGCACGCTCACGTTGCTCGTGAGGTGCGGACCGTAGAGCAGCGGGACGCGGATCATGCGCCGGAGCCCTTCATCAAAGGTCTTCAGCACCTCGCGCAGCTGCCGACCCGCCGGAGCTGCATGCCGCTTCGCCGTCGACTTGGCCGTCGTCCTCCCCATCTGGCCGCCGTGCGCCATCAAAATCTCCGCGTGTTGGGTGCAGTTGAGCGGGTTGTAGTTGTCGGGGAGGGTGTGGCCCTCAGCATCGGCGACGTGCAGCGAGGTGCCCGGGTGGAAGAATGGCGGCAGGGGGATCACGCCCATCCAATAGTTCTGCGGCGACCATTGCCATTCGGGCGCCCACCAGACGTTCCACTCGCCACAGCGCATGCCCTGGATCCGCGTGTCCTTGAGATAGAAGTTGAACGGGAAACTGAGGTGGTGCGTCGCCTCGGAGTTGCCCGCGAGCTCGGAGTGGTAAGTTTGTGAAGGCGAGAGGTGCAGCACCACGCGCTCCTGAGCGATCAGCATCTGCACGAAACGGCGCTCCACGTGCGTTGCATGCTGCTGGTTGGGCGCCGCTCCAAAGTTCATACCGAGCAGGTGCATGCGTGCGTGCGGCTTCAGGTACGAGACCTCTAGCAGCCCGAGGAATCCCGAGGTCCAGCCACCGGGCGCTCTGGATCCCCCCGCCGAGGGCGGTGGCGCCTTGCAAAGCCCCTCGCATTGGAGGAGCCGCATCGGCACTCCATACTTGTCGGCGTAGAACCGAGCGTCCCGGCGCGTGCCGTTGAGCAGGATGACGGACACAGCCTCGACGGCGCGGCTGCACATCGTGCGCTCGCGCACGACGGTGACGCCAGGCACATAGAGCCACTCGATCAAGGCTTGTCGGCTGAGCGGCGGTGTGAGTCCCCAGTACTCCCCCGCGGGGGCTATGGCGCTGCCCCTGCTCCGCGTGTAGGTATCGTCGATCTTTCTCACGAAGAGGTGGCCCACCGGCTCGTCGGGCAGCAGGTTCGTCATGCCGTTGAAGCGGTACACCTGATCGGGCGCCGACCGGCGCAGGAACGCGCGCTGCTCGGCGCTCAGCGGGCCGTTACCCACAAGCACCACGTCATTCGGCTTCAGCAGGACCAGCGTGCCGTTGGGCAGCTTGAGCGCGGCCGGCCGATGCAACGGCGCCCGGTCGAGCAGCGCGTGCGTGGGGTCAAAGTCGATGTATGACACGTTCGCATACCAGTGAATGACGTGGTCCCAGAAGGCGTGGCGCAGATACGCGGGCACAAGCAGCACGATGGCCACCAGCCTGAGCGCCCGCATCGCCATGGGCTGCTTGCCGCCGAGCCAGCGCGTCGCCGCCAGGTAGTACGTGAGCAGCAGCACGAGAACGTACAGGGAGAGGTAGAAGAAGAGGGCGTCGGGCGTGTGCCAGGGCAGAAACTCGTTGGCGCGGTCTTCCAACGTGCAAGCACCGCCGCACTTTGGGGCCGTGTTGAACCCGTTGAGTGCCACGAGCAGCACCCAAGCTGCCACCCATGCGACGTGGAGGATGATCGCGTATCGCAGCAGGTCCCACAGCAAGCGCGCGGATTTGCGCGCCGCGGGCGATTCGTTCACGTCGACCATTGCACAGACCGCCAGCTCGACGTCAGTGCCGTGCCGCGCGGCCATGGACGACGCGCCCGCACCCCTGCTCCTCACGAGGTCTTCCCAGGCAGAGTACCATTCATGCGAGTCCCTCTTTCGTTCATATGAACTGCACATATGAACACACACACGACTTGTTCGTGGCTTGGTTGGGTGCTGGGCGCAGTGCGCGCGCGCAGTGGCGCTGTGTTGTCTTCACGGTACGCCGCCGCTGTGTTGTCGTTGCCAGAAGCTCTTGCTGGGGCGGAGCTCGCACCGCCCCGGCCCGCGCATCAGAGGCATCCGCAGTGGACTCGTGTGCGGGAGTGCTGTCGCATGGTGCGGTCGTGTCACGTGTCAGTCAGTCAGTCAGTCAAGTCGCAATCCCCCCGCGCTCACCGACTCCACCGTCTCTAGGTCTCTTGCTCTAAAATGCACCGCCTCGCGCTCGACGGACGGCTGTGCCGGCTCGGAGTGTCGGTCCCTTCGCCCACCGACGGGCCCCGAGCGACAACGCAAGTACGCCGAACTCGGAACGCAGAGTACAGTGCTTGACTGCGTGTCCCAGGCTCCCGGCTCTCCCCCCGGTGGCTTTGTTTAAACGGGTACTGGGGACTTTGTACGGGGTACAGACTCCACACGAAGGCTGCCCTCAGAGAGATACCCCCTGCTACTTCTCGTTTCACTCAGTCGCTCGTCAGGAACTCGAGCATGGAGTCGAGGTCGTCGCCAAACTGGGCGTGGGCTTGGACGGCGCGTGGTAGGCTGAAGCCCATCGCGAGGAGGGTCTGCACCTCTTGGCTCAACGAGAGCTCGTCGGCGCTTCCCGTACTCCCCGCGCCGCCACAACCGCCGCCGCCGCCGCCGCCCCCAACCCCGCCGCCGCCGCCGCCACCGCTGCCGCCGTCGCCGCCGCCCACCTGTACAAACGGTGCGCCGGCGGCCGCGGCGGCCGCCGTCGCGGGCGCGCTCCGGGTGGGCGCCATGGCGGGCGCCCAGGGGCTGTAGACTGGTAGTGCGGGCGGCTTGGCGAAGTCATGCACGTCGAAGGGGCTGGGCGCGCTCGCTACAGTGCTCACGGCATCAGCGTCCGACCCCGTATGCCCGCACGAGGCGGAGGGCTCGCTGGCGCCGCCGAAGGAGACACCGCTCGCGTCCCCGCTCGCGTCTCCGCCCCATGCGGCCTCTCCGGCCCATGAGCCGATACCTGTGGGGAGAGAGGGGAACAGGCGCCGTCGTGAGCACTTGCATGCAGGCCCAACAGCTTCTGGCCACTCCGGCCCATGCGACGATACCTGCGCCTGGCCAGCTGGCTGCAACTGCTCCACCAGCCCACCCGACGCCAGCCTCGGCGGCGCTCGCGGCGAGGGCGGCCTGGAGCAGCGCGTCCTGCGTCGCGTCCACGTCCGACGCGTCCCGCGCGGAGAGCAGAAGCTGTGACTCGATCGCGGACGTTTCGGACGCTTGCTGAGCTTGCTCCACCTGCATGCGATCCGCGAGCCCCGGGTGGAAGCCCGGGAGGCCGAGGCCGTCGCCCACGTCGGCTACGGTCGGGTCGACGATCACGTTGTAGTGCGACCGGCCGTGGTAGCTCAGCCGCAGCGGCGCGCCCGCCTCGCCCTCGGACGGCGCTGTGAACGTATTCATGGGCGCCTCCGTGTCGCCGCGCACGTCAAAGACGTGCACGGGCCGGTTGTAAATCTCCGAGATCGCCTGGATCTCGAGGTGGTTGCCGAACACGCGGTCGCGCCGCTTGCGCCGCAGGTACGCGTCAAAGTCCTCGGTCACGTACTGCGAAAAGTGGTCACGCTCCTTCTCCATGTGATCGAGGCACAGCCGGCGCACGACGTCGTGCATCTCGGCGTCGCCGTACACGCGGTCCGAGACGGAGCGGAAGAGGCAGTTGCCATCATCGAGCATCCGGCGGATGTGCAGGCCGCGCGCGCGCAGACGCTCCTCGAAGCGCCGCTCCAGCTCCACGTACTCCGCCGCGGAGATGGGCTGCTGGTCGAGCTCATCGTCCGAGTTGACCGGCTCATAATTGTCTGCGCTTGGGCGCGGCGGTGCGCGCGCGGCGGAGGGCCGGGGCTCGTAGCTGATGTTCTGCGGCGTGTACTCGTCCAACGGGTCGATGCGCGTCATGAGGGCGGCTGAAGCGCGCACACACGGTTCCGACCCTATTCCTGCCAGAGCGAGCGCTTCGCAAAATGCAACGCCGAGACGACGCCTGCTCGAACGAAGCCGCATGCAAGGGGGGAGGGGGGAAGGGGGGGTGCGGGATTGGTAGCCGGGCTGCCCAGGAGCGTGTTGAAGTCATTCTGATGCACACGCTTCCCGGCCGCGGCCCTTCCCTGCGTTCCTCGGTCTTGAAGTCCTTCATTGCAGCCTTATTGCGGTCGTGGACGTGTATGGTCGCACACGGTCCATCTCCATGAAGAAAGGGGAAGTCTCAGCCCGCGGTCCCGTTGCGTTCGCATGTAGATCTCTCGAACGCGTCTCGTATGCATCTACCGCTCACAGCCGTGGTTTCATCAGGCGCCACTTCAGGCGGAGGGCGAGGCGCGGCGTGTCCCTGATGCGACAAGACATTCGCTGCGCTGCGAACTGCATCGTGCATGCGCGTGCTTTATCAAGGGCCCTGGCAGTTGCACGGGGTTTTCGCCCCGGCGTCTGCAGCGCCTTCATCACGCGGTTGTAGTGCACGTCCATGTTGTGCCCGCATGCTCGCGCGCGGCTTCCTCCACGCGCTGTCGGTGTCGGCGAGCGCGGCGTCGTCCACGGCCACGCTGAGGTTCTTGGCCATCAAGAGCTGGAGCCCGAGCGTATAGGCCTGCCCGCCGTCGAGCTGCGACGGGTAGGTCCTGTGCATGTCGAGATCACAGGTGATGCAGTGAGTGCGTGCGCGATCAAGGGAGGCACTCAGGTGGCAAGCAGGGCAGCGCACAGGGTGGGGGCGATCGTGACGAGGGCGCCCGCGCCGACGAGGTGGGCGGCGAGCGCCTCGACTCCGGGACGGAGAGCGCCGACGGCGCCGCCTACATAGTAGCGGTCGCCGGCGTCCTCATCGAGTAGCAGACGCAGGGGGACGACCAGATCCGCAACCATGTGGTTGGCTGCGGCCTGCTGCTTGGACAGAGGGCGCTCCTCCTTCCAGTCAAGGACGCGTGCACGTAGCCGGGGGTTTTTTCGGCTTGTTCATTGAGTGTCTGCTCTTTGGGACGGTCCGCGTCTCTTGCCCGCCACGTCCCCGAGGGCGCTCCTCCTTCCAGTCAAGGACGCGTGCACGTAGCCGTTGCTGCTTGAGTGCCTCCGTATCGGGGCGGAAGTGGCCAGCTGTAGAATCGCGGAGGCGGACCTCGCCGCGAGCCCGCGCCGACGAGGTGGGCGGCGAGCGCCTCGACTCCGGGACGGAGAGCGCCGTTCACCGCCGTCCAAAGACCGCTCGGCGGACCTCGCCGCGAGCCCGCGCCGACGAGGTGGGCGGCGAGCGCCTCGACTCCGGGACGGAGAGCGCCGTTCACCGCCGTCCAAAGACCGCTCGGCACGAGCACGACCTCGTCGTCATCCGGCTTGAGACCCTCGCGCAGCGCGTGCTCGTAGTGAGCGTGCGCCGTCAGGATCTGGTTCGCCTCGGCCTCGGGCGGCGGGCGGGCAGTCTGCCTGCCGTCCACGCCGTACGACCTGTCGAAGCGCGAGGATCGATCCGGGCCTGTCGCAAACCTGTCGCACACCCAAGCCACAAGTGGCCTCCACCAGCACGAGGTAAGCAGCCACGGCCACATGGGCCGCCTTGCCCTCATCCGAGATTGGTGCTCTCCCAACCTCGTCGAGCGAGCCGGTGTCCGTTCGCATCCCTGTGAAGAAGCGCATGAACGACTTGCGATCCCGGCGCAGACCCAAACCCACGCACCCAAGCAAGCAAGCAATTAAGCAAGCAAGCAACACCCAGGAATATCTCGGGATACCTCCGCCGGCGAGCATGAGTGCACACACACAGACAGGATCACAGGTCGTACAAGACCGACGCACTGGGGAGGGTTCAGCTTCCCACAACAAATGTAACGGTTGTTTTTGAGTCGTCTTTGCAAGTGAGGTGGGCGCTGGGCGCGGAACAAAACGCGGTCGCGCGCGCGGCCGGAGATGACGCTCGAGGCAGGGCAGCCGGTGCTCAAGGTGAACCTGCGCAAGCTCAAGCAGCGCCTGATCGACACCGACGAGCTCATCGGTCTGTACAGTACCGCGCGCAGCCGTGAGGACTTCCTGGAACAGTCGGTGTTGCAGGAACGCCGTGCAAAAATGGCCGCTGAAGCGGCGATCGCGGAGAGCGAATCACGTTGTCGGACGGCACTTAGGACCGTCCGTGAACGCGAGGAGGACATGGCGGTGCTGCGGCAGACCGTCTGCGAGCGTGAGGCGGAAGCAACGGCGCTGCGGCAAACCGTGCGTGACCGTGAGGCGGTTGCGACTGCGCTTCGTAAAACCATCCGGGAGCGCGAGGCCGAAGCAACAGCGCTGCGGCAGCGGCTGTCCAGTCTCGAGGCCGAGATGAAGGAGGCCCTTAATGCCGAGAAGGACACTAGGCTGGCGGCGCAACGTGAGCTCGCGGCGGAACGCTCGAAACGCCAGGCTGACGGCGCAACGCCCGAACCGCGTCGAAAAGCCGACCGCAGCCAAGAGCACTCCGACGAGCTGCCTCCGAAGCGCGCTCGGCTGAGCTCGAGCTCCGCGCCAAACCTCGAGGAGTCGGGCACGGCTGTGACCGCTGTTCCAGATGCTGGACGCACCAGCACCGCCAGCAGCAGCAGCAGCAACTTGAGCGCGGCGGGATTGTTACCCGACTCAGTCATCACGACCGCTCGGCGCGGTAGCGTCACGCTCGTGCTCCGCATGCTCGAGGGCGAGCTGATGAGATGGCTCTTCTCCGCCTGCGCACTGCGCACAGCTGATGCAGCCACTCCTCTGACCAGTGTGGTCATACAGCCCTCCGGCGTCGGTGCCGCCTCGATCGAGGTGCTGCAGAAGCTGCTGAGCGAACGCGGCGACGATTGGATGCGCGAGTGGCTGAGCGGGCTCGCGCGCGCTATCGTGGGCACTGACCGGTGCCTGCCGCTCGCGCCGCCCAGCTTGCAGCGCGCCGTGCTGGCGTGCCATCTCTTTGCGTCGTGCTGCCGCGAGCGAGGCGACATGAAGCGGGTGCGCGTCTTGTGTTTCGACCTCGCCCGCTACCGCCGATGCGACGAGGCGGCCCTGTTGGCCGCGCTCTGCAGTGCGTGGCCACAGGCTCTGCACTCGAAGGGCTGCGACGTACATATGGAGTTGCCTAATATGGACGAGCCGGCAACGATGGCGTGGCAGCTGCAACCGGGAGCACCGATGATCGCCGTGCTGGCGCTCCGCCTACGCCGACAGCTGGAAGCCACGCGGGGCGAGCGGCGCGCCCTCCTCGAGCGTGCGCGCACGGCGCTCGTACGATACGGCGGGCGCGCGTGGGATGGCGCGTGGGATGGCGACGGGGACGTGAGTAGACGACGCCCAACGGACGCGATCGAGTCTCAACTGATTGAATTCCTCATCCACTCTCTGCTCCGTTCGGGCGCCTTGTCGGGCGCCGTGACGGGCGCGCGTTCACCCGAAGTCCAACGGCCATCGGCAGCGAATGGCCGGACGAGCGCCGTGACGAGCGCGCCCGGAACGACGCCGCAGTCTCGTCAGCCAACCACACTCCCGATGGCCAGCGCCGTGGAGGGCTGTGTGGCGCTCGAATTGCTGGCCGCCGGGTGTGAATGGAGCTGGACTGTGAACACATTGATTCGAGGCAAGCTGCTGCCGCTGCTCGCACCCGAGCAGGGTGCACACGTGTCGGCGCTGCTGCGGCTGCTGGGGCGGTTGGGGCAGCTCGCTCCTAATATGGAAGACCCGGGCGTCTCGTGGTTGCGACAACAGCTGCATGCTGTGCTCGGCGTCGATGCGCCCACGACGGCGCCGCGCTTCTCGCCGGCTGAGGAGGCCTGCGCTGTCGCCGCGCTCCTCGAGCTGGTGCCACCCGGGACGCCCGCGCACGAAGCTCGCGGCGCCATGCAAGCCATCGAGCTCTGGTTGCGCTCACAGCCTAAGTGTTGGGAGCAGGCTGTGCCGGCCGCGCTCCGTGATCGTTACTATGAGTATGCACGCGAAGATCGCGAGTTGTGAGTCGTGTGCTGCTTTAGGTGAGCAGAAAGGCGGAACAACTGTATGAGTGCGTTACTGCCTCACGACGGTTCTCGCGATCTTCAGTAGTCTTTCGAGCTCTTTCTCTGTCCCTGATTCTCTCGCCCCGTCCGCGCAAGTTCCGGGTTCCCTCGACGCGAGTCGACGACTCTCCACCGACTCCCCACACAGACTTGACTGGTGTGAACCCTGTTTTTCTCACGAAAAGCCAGGTCGTCGCACGTCGTGCTCCTTCGGAGCGAGCCGCGTATCTCGGAAATTCAATTCCGAACAAAACCCCACAAGACTAACCGCCGTTCTGAGCGCGTCGTCAATGCGCGCCGCCTTCCTGTTCGCTGCCGCCGTGCTTCCGGTGGCTCTGAGCGCCAATCCGGCCTTTGACCACATTGCCGGCCTGCACCTGAACGCGTCGAGCTTTTACACCACGCTGCATGCGGGCGACGCGGGCCGATGGTTTCTCCTCTTCTTCTCTCGGAATTGTGGCCACTGCGCGGCTATGCTCCCAGCATGGCAGGAGCTGGAGGAGCGACTCGGCGCAAGCGTGAGGGCGGTGCGACTGGGCGCAATAGACGCCGAATCCGAAAAGGTCGTCGCAGACCGCGTGGACATCCACGGATTCCCGACGCTGATGGCCATCGAGGCGGGCTGGTTGTATGAGTACCACGGCGGCCGCTCGGCCGACGAGATGCTCGCCTTTGTCGAGAGCGACGATCTCGCTGCCGTCGCAAAGGGCTCGCGACGGCTCACGTGGGCGCCATCGTCCTGGGACCCGCTGCTGCGCGTTCCCGATGCCCTCCGCGAGATTTGCGGCTATGCGGTGCAGACGAGCCCGCTTGCCGCCGCGCTACTCGCCTCTGCGCTCATCTGCGTAGGGATGATGCTCGCGCGAGCGACGACGCCGCTCGATGCGCCCTTTGTCACCGTAGCGTGCCCCGAAGGCGTGCTGCCCGGGCAGAGCTTCGTCGTCGAGTTTGTCAGCGGGCGCACGAGGCTGTGGCCGCGCGGCCGAACGAAGCGCATGCGGGTGGAAGCACCGCCAGGCATTCATCCGGGCCAAACCTTCTTCGTGCCGCTCATGCCCGCGGCGCCCGCGCGCGCCCCGGACAAGAAGGGCGCGGACAAGAAGGACTGATATAGGCGTGGCGACTGTTCAAAAATGAATAATTCAACTGAGCGTGCGCGCGGGCACTGGGGCGCTGCAGATGGGATACGTCTATACACGAGATAGGCCGCTCGCTCCGGTGGTTTTGCAGGTAGTTAATTCCCTGTACCCGCGCCGTAATGGCGTTTGTACTCACGTCCCAGACGAGACGAGACCATAGGCTAGTATATACATAAATCACGACCTCGCGATGTGCGATGTCGCCGACGGCCGACGCGCCACCGGTCCAACGAAGAGGACCCTTAGTCGCACGCAGACTGTTCTCTGACACGACACGCGCCAGACCACACAAGGGCTTGACACCGGCCACGGCCCGAGACATGGAAGCTGGCTCTCACGTAACAGGTCGTACGTCCGGTCAAAAGCATGCATCTCTGCTTGGCCGTCCAGAGCCAAGAGTGCTTCGCAGAACGGGAACGCGTTTCAGAGCGCGCTCAGGCGCTGTGTGCAGGTCGCCCTCGCTCCCCGTACGCCGCCGGAATCCTCACGATCACAAGATGCTGGCGAGATGCCATCTCCCCACGATCACGAGAGGCTGGCGAGATGCAGACGAGATGCCATCTCCCCAGATCACGACTGGGCGGATGCTGTTCACCATCACGAGATGTCGAGCGCACCCGGGACTCCGAAGTCCGGGACGTCATGCTCGCCGTGCTCCTCGCGAAAGCGGAAGAGGTCATTCGCAAGCAAGATCCGAAGCTCGTTCTTGCCCAGGTCTTCGTCCTCAAACGCGAAGGCGCTCTTGACGCGCGCGGCCTCCTCCTCGGAGGCCATCGCCGTCACGCACGGCGCCTCGACCGCCGGCAGCGCGCCAAAGTAGGCAAAGCCGAGCGCCGCCGCGGCGCTCGGCCGTTTGGCGGGATCAATCTCGAGTAACGCCTTGAGGAGAGCGATCTCGTCCGGCGAGGCGCTGGGGCATGCGTCGCGCAGCTTGGCATCGACCTCCAGGCTGCGCTCCTCGTCGCCGAGGCTCGAGAGCGCCTCCTTGGCGCACACATTCCGCACCTCCTCCACCGCCTCTGCGGAGTATCCTGCGAGCTCCGCGGAGGTCGGATCTCCCAGGATGCGCGCGATGACTGCGAGCTGATCGTATCGCTGGCGCTCGCGCTGCTCGTCGTCGAAAGAGAAGGGGATGCAGTAACGGCCAGGGAAGAGGGCGCCCGTACCTGACGTCGACACGCGAGCAAGTTTGCCTGATGAGAGAGGCACTCAGATGCCATCGGAGGCCATCAGAGGTCATCAGAGGTCATCAGAGGTCATCAGAGGTCATCAGAGGTCATCAGAGGTCATCAGAGGTCATCAGAGGTCATCAGAGGCACCCAGAGGCACTCAGATGCCATTAGTGGAGATCAGAGACCCAATCCGGGATGCCGGGGCGACCGGGGTAAGATTCGCGTACGCAGGTGCGACTGAGGAGTGAGCTCGAGCAGCTCCTTGAAGATGCACCCGACGGCCCACATGTCAATCGCTGCGCCGTACTTTTGACGTAGGATCACCTCGGGCGCGCGGTACCATCGCGTGACGACGTAGAAGGTCATCTGAGCCCTGAGCGGCGGTGGCTTCGCCTTGAGCGGCGGTGGTTCGGCCGCCGCATCGCCACCGCCGCTCACCCCCTCGGCGGCATCCTCCATCGCGTTGTCCACCTGCGTGGAGGTCTCCTCGAGGCGCTTGGCGTACCGCGGGTTCGAGTCGACGCGCGCCAGCCCGAAGTCGCACAGACGCACGACGCCAAAGGGTGTGGCGGGCGTCACCTTGCCCGTCGAGACCAGGATGTTGGCCGGCTTCAGGTCGCGGTGGATGCCCGATATGGCGTGGACGTGCGTGAGGCCCGCGCACAGCTGCGCCATGAACGAGCGCACCTTGTTCACCTCGAGCGACTGCTTGGACTTGATGATCCTGCGCATGTCGGACTCCATAAACTCGGTGATCATGAAGATGTCGTCGAAGGTCTCTATGTTGGCGGGCATGGCCAGCCCTCGCAGAGAGATCACATTTGGATGATGAAAGTCGCGCAGAAGCCGGATCTCGCGCAGCACCTTCTTGGCTTCCTGAGCGTCGTAGAAGACCTCCGAGATGCGCTTGATGGCGACCGTCTCGCCAGTCGCCGTCTCGACCGCACGCGCCACGACCGAGTACGCGCCACTGCCGATGAGCTTGACATTCGTGTAGTCCTTTTGCACCGCCCGATCCGCGCCTGACCAGAAGGCCTTCAGCTCTGCCTCCGAAGCCATGAACAAATTAGGGGCCTCGTTCACACGCGCGTCATTACACGGAAACATCGTTATACACTGTTCGTACAAAGCCTATTCAGATATGGATGCTATGGAAATGGATGACACCTGTACATACTCTATGCAGGGAGGAGAGGGTTGCACCGCTCGTGGCGCTATGCGCCGCTCTCCCGCGACCCCACTGATCTCGCATCTTTATTCGGCGAGGTATCTTTTCGTCGCCTCCACACCAACGTCGGTCTCACGGAGCGGTACAATAGAGCCTTTAGAGCTCAATGGGTCGCAGAGAAGCGCCAGCGTTGACGCCTACGGATGAGATGAGGAGTGCGACTCGTGCGGCTGTCGTGGATATCACGTGCCGGGTGCCATCGGGTGAGCCGCTTGTGGTCAAACCCTCACAGGCGCCGGTGGGCTCGCTGGACTCGTCGCTGGTGCCACTCATTGTCGAGCTTCGCAAGATGCTGTCCAACGATGTCAAGGAGAATGGCGATGCGGCAGCACACATAGATGACTTCACATTGGCGCGCTTTCTCATCGCACGTGAGTGCAAGCTGGCAGGTGCGGAGCGCATGTTTCGCGAGACCATGAAGTGGCGTGTGAGTCGTAGCATCAATCAAATCCGCCGCGACTTGCACCCGTTGGGCACGCACGCGGAGGGCAGCCCTGGCGCGGTTCGTGCTGCCGCGCGCCGCGAGCACTTTTTCGCAGGCTTTGGTGGCCATGCGCGAGACGGCTCGCCGTTTTTCATCGAGCGACTCGGCCGCTTCGACGTGGCAGGCGTCAATCGCGATAAAGCGGTGTTCAACTTTATGATGGACTGCTATGTGGGCTACCTCGAGACGGCCTTTAGCGCATGCCGTGTGGCCTCGGCTCATAGTGGCCGCATGACGCGCGCCCATTCGATCGTCGACGCATCGGGTGTCTCGCTCTCGACGATGGCCAACGTGCGCGTCATCAAGGAGGTGGCCAAGATCGGCACCTCATACTATCCTGAGATCATGCGCAAGGTCACCATCGTCAACTTGCCCTGGGCCTTTGCGGCGGTGTGGAAGCTCGTAGCGCCCCTCTTGCCCGAGCAGACGCGCCAAAAGGTGGCCATCTATGGCAGCGACTTTTTGCCGGCGCTCCTTGACGATATTGACGAAGCCGACCTGCCGGCCTTTCTCGGCGGCAAGAAGGATGATGCCGAGCTGAGCGTGCCGCGTGCCGCTCCGATCCCGGCTGAGCTTGGTCCGAAGCTTGCCGCGGCCGCGGCGACGCTGCCCTACGGCCCGCACGTCAGCTTGGTTGTTGACGTCGACGGCTAATGTGAGTGCCGACTCGGAGACGGTCAGAGGTGCGGTGTTTGTACCCTCAGAGAGCTGACAGCTGAGAGGTCCCCCACACGCCCAGATGGCCAGATGCCATGTCATTGTGCGACATGTCATGACATCTTGCCCCCCACACGCCCAGATGGCCATGCTGTCGCACAAGGACCCTGTCTGCTCCTTTGAGCGCTCAGCATGGCGCTCTTGCTCATCCGCATCAACGGATTCGCGCTGCCTTGGTCCTTGGTGAAAAGATTACCCTATACCATACCGATCTAGTGAACTGACCGGTCATGCGAGTGATGCGTGTTCACATGTGCATGATCGAATGATTGTGCGGGTGTGCATGTGGATGTGTCGTGTCGTGTCGCATGAAGGTGGGCCCTTACGTTAAAAAGGCTATACCGTACCCGGTACATGTGGCGAAGGTATCCGCGACGCGTAATCGTTGTGCTGTTCAACACCTAGACGGAAGACGCGCGTCTCGTTTCGAACGCGAGTGTGACGGGCTTAGAGTCGCCGGCTCGACGAGTTGAAAGGCGGCAGCAACTTGTTGGCATTTGTCAACTCCCGCTGGATTGAGTAGTGATCTACGTTGTACGTCGTGGGGTCGAGCGTCTCGTCGATGACCGACACACACCTGGCTGTTTTGCCGGCAAAGGCTGACGATCCCAGCTTGCTCACACTTCCCGTGTTAAGGCGCTCTGGATCGTAAGCGCCGCCCTCTGGTGTGTCGTTCTTGCGTATGTAGCCGCGAAGCGGGGCCCGACTCGTGAATGAGGCGCTGCCACTGGCGCTCGAGGCCTTCCGAACGGTCTCACCGCACCCGTAGAGGTGATGAAAGTCGTAGCTCCCCGGACCTCGTAACGGCTCCTCGAAACCAGTGGCTGCGCACGCGCAGCGCGCCGTGCTAGTGTTGAATCCAATGCTGCCACTCTGCACGCGTCGGTTCAACGTCTGGCGGCTGGTAGCACTGATACTGGCCTTCTCGAGAGCATACTCTGAGTACGCAGTTGGGTCGCCCTCCTCTCCAAACCTGGGAGCAGAGCGATCCTCGTTGAGCTTCGACATGAAATTGCCCATGCCCTGCGAGACGAGCTTGTTGTGAGATTTCCTGGAGCGCACTGCGATCGTGTGCTGGTTGACCTCGTACGCACCCGGAGCTGGGCGTGGAGACCGGGATGAGTCCTTGGCCGGCGAATCGTAGGCATACACCTTACGTTTGGGACTGCTGTCGGTGCGCGCGGGACTGCCTCGCGCTGAGGAGCAGCTTTTCGTCTGCGATGGCATGAGTCCAGGACTGGCTCGGGCAGAGCAGCAGCCCATCTTCGACGTGGCTCGTTTTGCTATGGCAGCAGACGGTGGCGGTTTAGAGCTGCAGGCCAACAATGGTATGGTGGCAGGCGGTGGCGCGGTTGCAGGCGGCGTTGCGGTGGCAGGCGTCGGTGCGACGGCAAGTAATGGCGCAGCAGCTGGCGGCGATGATAGCGTCTGTGATGCGGGTAATGACGGCGATGTGGCGGCAGGTGGCAGTGTAGCTGCCAGTAGTGCGGATGTCGTTGGTCTTGCATGTACTTGTAGCGAAAGCGAAGGCGATGCCGGGGCAGGCAACGCCAGCGGTGCAGATAGTGGCCACGGTTCTCGCGAGGAGGACAGCGGAAATGGTGGTGCTGCTGGAAGAGATACTACGGCCGCCAGCGGCATTCGGCGATTGTTGCCCTCCTCGAGCTGCACATATGCCTCAGACTTGGTTAGACCGCGGCGCCTATGGATACACTTGATACACATAACCAAGCCGGAAGTAGCGACGGTGAGCCCCAACAAGATGGTTGCTGTGAGCACCTTGTCCTGATCCATCGTTGCTAATGAAATGCCGCGCTGCACGCCTGGACGGACGCGGTCTGGTATGGAAGCAGCGCGCCGTTTTTCGCAGTTCGTGTCAAGTTTGTGTTCGATATCTTGCGAAGTTACGCATTTACTATCGAAGGGCAGTTGACCGTAACGAGCTTATTTATCCCGGGTCTCTGAAAATAGCCGTATGCGCGCGATGCGCGGCGCGCGGACTTCGACACAGTTTCAAAACTTGCGAGTTCAGTCGTTCGTCGTGTGGGCAGTGCGGGGCGACCTCCACACTCCCGATTCCGCCGGATGTCGATTTCTGGACGGGCCCTGGATTTGCCCCTGCCGCTCGAGTACAAGAAGGACTTTTGGGGCAGCAAGCGCACCGCCTGGCCCCACTTTACTGAATCTCTGAAAGTGGGTGGCCTCACGTCGCCACGCGCGTCCAACGACTCGGCGTTCTCCCCACGATCACGCCTCCCTGCTGTGGGCGACTCACCGCAGAGTCCGCGCGGCGAGTCGCGTGGATTCGTCGACTCAGGCCCCAAATCTGCACGCGGACTCGCCAAGTTGGGACTCACGGTCGTGGAGAGCTGGCCGCCTGCGTGGACCCAGCCCGATTTCCCAATGCCTCAACGTCCCCCGCGGCATGCTGCCGAGTTCTCATATCCACGACCGCTCTGTTTCAGCGGCCTGGGGCAGCGTCCGCCCGCGCAGGCCACAGCTCGCCGTACGCACGTCTTTCAGCCAGGGTGGAAGGAGCCGCCGCGCAGGTGGGCCACGGAGCTGCTGGTGCCTGGACATAGGACATTGACAGCATCGGTGGAAGAAAAGAGCGTGTCCCCCTACTCGGACCTCGAGCGCACGCAAAAATCTTTCGTCGCCGCCCTAAATCCCCAGGGACCGATACGCCCGCGCTGGTTCGACCCGATCGTTGGCGTGATGGTCGTCGAGGCGAAACGAGACAAGATCGACTTCACCACCACCTCGAGCTCCATCGGATCATGGCGCAATCAGTCTATGACTATTTCAAGCGACCCTTTCAACGACTCCCAGTGAGGTGCGCATCGATACGCACCTCCAGTGAGTGAGAGTGAGTGGATGCGTGTGAGTGAGTGAGTGGATGCGTTTGAGTGAGTGAGTGAGAGTGAGTGGATGCGTGTGAGTGAGTATGAGAGGCAGAGTGGATTGAGTTGAGTGCGAGTGATAGAGTCTCCGGAGGGTGTGAGACAGGTTTCAGAGCGGGGTCGAGAGTGAAAGTGTGACCTGAGTGGGTGATTGTCGCTCTCGCGTCGCGAGAGTGGGGCGGGGCCGGCGGAAATATGAATGGCCGCGAGTGTGCCCCCCACAGCTGGAGCCTGGTCCGCGCGCCCTGTGCGCGCTGCGCGGGGTGTCCGGTGTCGCACCGCGGCACCGGCAGTGTCGGGCGTCGCCGGACGCCGTCGCCGAGCAACGAGAAATCGTATAGCGGCGGGCACTGGGGCGGTCGCCTGTCGGCGGTGACTCCGCCACGGGGCCCGTGGCGGCCGTGAGCCTGACGGGTCGGGTGGGGGGGTGCGGCGTGTATGAGAACCGTGCGGCCCAATTCTCCAATTGGCGCGGGCGCGCGGCCCGGATATCCGGATCGTACGCGCATGATGCGTACGGCGATCGTATTTATAACGGCGATGGCCGAGATGCGCCGGGCGGCGGGCCGGAATGGGCCCGGGACCGCCCCGGGCGCTCGCCGGGCCCTCGGCTCAATAGAGCGTCCAATCACCAAAGCTGCGTGGTGAATTCGGAGTTCATAAACTGTGGCTCTTTCACGACGCGACGCTGACGCGCAGCGCCACACAGTCCTCTACGCGCACGCACACCTCATTCCTCCGGAGCCACGAGGGCGTAATGAACGGGTCGTGGTATCCATATACGAGTGTGCCCTCGTCGCCAGAAGCCGAAGGCTTGAGCCCGGCCGCCTTCACGGCGCTCAGGATCGCTTGCTTCTCCTTCTCGACACGCTGCTCCGACGGCGGTGGTCCGCTGAAGGTCCGCGCGGCAAGGATGTGTGGCTGCACCTTGCGCACCTTGACGTCGCGGCTGAGCGGCGCAGGCGCTGTCTGCGGGCTGTACCTCTTCTCGAGCACAAATGAGATGCGCGTCGTGCCCTCGCTCGGTGCGATCCGCACGGGCGCCGTCATCGCCATCGTCACGCCATCACTTGTTGACATCCGCACCGGCGCAGTCATCTTCATCTTCTGACTGGGTTTGTTCTTGCCAAAGATGTAGCCGGCGACGGTTCGGAAGCCCGTGCTGCTGGCTTCGCGCATGCTGCTCGTCTTCACAGCTGTTTCGGCGATGGTGTAAGGAGCATACCGACGCAGCTCCACGCCACCCGGTAGCTTTCGGATGACCGTGTAATCCGGCCGCTCGAGAACGTTGGCCGCCCGCCATGCAAAGATGCCGACGCCGAGCCGCGCCGCGCCGAGCACGGCAAGCAGGACTGCGAGAACCCGGCCGATCGCCCCAAGGTTTAGCGAGCGACCGATCACGTGACTCTTGAGCATTTTTCGCGCTGATCGTCGGCGCAGTCGCGCAGCAAACTCACAATCGATCTCGGAACGCGAAGGCTGAGGGTGTGCGGGGCAGATTTCCGAACCGTCGGCGAGTATCGAGTGGGAGTGCTGGTCAGAATTATCAATACGTGGCTTCTGCGTACTTTGCCTGAATTACATGTACACTACGTCTTGTGCATCTGATTACTGAGATACATCTCTCTCTCACTCTCTCTCTCTCTCAAACTCAGTCCTTCCGACGGCCTGCTGGACTATTTCGCCTTGGCCTTGGCTAGCCTCGCTGCTCGTGCCTTGCGCGCCGCGGCGTCTGCTGCTGCTTGCTCAGCCTCCTCGGCCTTCTTGCGTCGCACTTCCGCAGCGGAGAAGAATGGCTGCAGGAGCTGGAGTACAAAAGCTTGGAGCGCGAGCACGATCTTCCAATTGTTGGCGAGGTAGACGACGAGCTACGCAGCAGGACAGTGCGGGAGGAGAGTTAAACGCGTGTCAGCGGCGGCCGTAGCGAACGGGCTCGCGTCGCTGACGGTGGCAAAGGAGCAGAGAGCGCGCGCAAGTGATCAGGGCGGCGGAGAGGCTCTTACGAGCGAGCCGAGAGTGAGCTGCAATCCACCACTCGGAGGCGTCAAAGGTGCCTGCCCCTGGCCGGCGAACGCGGCCGGGTTCATGCCTGGCTGCTGCCTCGCTTTGGTTGAGAATGGTGCGGGCGCCTCGCCGTTGGGAGTCCATTTGGCATCGAGCGCGGTAGTCAGCGCAAACGTCTGCGGGCAAGCGCGTACGCTTGGGCGGTGAGCACATCACGAGCGTGCAAATTGGCCACGGGCGAGGCGGATGGATGAGCGGCGACTAACACACCAGAGCTAGGATCCACGAGCGCCACCACATAGAGGAGAGAGTCTCCCTCGACTTGCTCGGCGAGGAGAGCGCGAGGAGCGTGCGAGATCGTGTTGTCGATGTCGTTGCAAAAACGGAAACGCCCATGGACGATTTCGTACAGGGAGTTTTTCTCGAGCGTCGTGCTGGCGACTGCGAACGAAGTATGCGGCTCTCCTCCTGCTTCACCAGCAAGCCCTCGCGCGGGGCGCGCGCAGCGTTAGAAGTGGCGGGTGCGATCTGCGCCTGAAGGGTCGGGTGACAGGGTGGCAGCTCTGCGTGGCTTTCGAGCGCCGACACCAGCGGTTGACGTGCCTTGTGTGCCGCTTCGCCGCGTCGCAGGTTCATTTCAGAGCAATGGGTACAGGCAGCGCGCCGGCTCCCTTTCCCGTGATCAACCGCAAGCCGACTTTGGGCGCGACACTGCGCAACTTCACGTTTGGCGACTTGTGCAGCATGTTCGGATGCACCGTTGCGGGCGGCGTGTGGGGCTTTGCGGCGGGTGCGCACGCTGATTCTCTACGCTCAGCGCACCCTGCACGACCTGGCTTGTAGCTTTCGCGCTGAACTTGCCTGCATCGCTCTTTCCGCCGTCTAGTCGCTCACTCCCTGCCGCCCGATCGTTTGCGTGCCGCAGGCAAGCCCCTTCGGCGGCATGGCAGCATCAATCTCGCTATGACTGCGTGCTCTGTCGCCTTTGCCTACTCCTTCCAGGCCTCGTGGCACCGGCTCACCGGCCAGCGGCCGAACGAGTCCGAGTGCTACTACGCCGGCGTCCCCTTCGAGAAAGTGAACTAGATAGCGCCCTTCATCTCAGCTGAGAGAGAGCGAGCGCATGCATGACATCGATCACCGCGTCAAGCATCGATAATGTTGTTTGACATAGGCCCCTTATCAGGGTCCGCCTGGACCCAAGTGTATTCGTATTCGCGACGGTACTCAACACGGCGTTCATTGACATAATTTGGTGCAGTCCTGTGATTAGTACACATCGGTAAAAGGCACGCGGGGCGGAGCCGGGACACACGGTTGACGGTTGACGGTTCACACACACGGCGGACCGGTCCGACTCACGGTCACACGAGCAGGCGGAATCGAGTCCGTTCATTCCGAACTTCGTGCGGGTACGTCGTAATGAGCGCCGTCGACCCATACACCATCTTCGACAGCGTGGTGCCGCCAACAAGCGAGCCGGTCGCGGGCAACGACCCTTTCGACTGCTTTGGCGCGCCGGCGGAGCATCAACCGGCCAAGCGGCCATGCAGCTCGCCATCGCCAGTGCTCCCGTTGATTCGCCGCTTTGTGGCTGCACACGTTGGCGATGCGATCGCAGACTTGAGAGCGGCGAGCTCGTCTGCCGCTGCTACGCTCGCGTCCCATCTGAGTGATGCAGCGGACCACTTGGCAGCCGTACCGGCCCAATTTTCCGGCTGCCGGTCCGCTGCGGAGAGCGTGGCTGACGCGGCGTGGTCCACGCTCACACAAGATGGCGCGTGGCCTCACGCTTCGTGGCGAGAGGCGTACGTGCTCGCGCAGCTCGCACTGGCCGCCGTGTGCTCGGCATGTGACAATGACACGGATGCCGCCCTGCGCTGCCTCGATAGGGCCTTCATCCTCGGTGGGCCCACGCAAGTGTTCCGCGACTGCGTCGAGATCCTTGACGAGCCAAAGCCGCAGAGAGCACGGCGATCAACGGGTCCACTGCCGACGGCCGACATCAACGAGGACGCGCCTGCTGCAGAGCCGTGGAGGAGGCGTCTGGAGGAGGTGCGACGTGCCCGTGACGGCGCGCCGTCTCGGGCGAGGCTTGCTGTTCGAGCCGTTGAGCGACAACCCTGCCCTCCGACGGCGCAAGCGTTCCGCGCGGCGCGGCGTGGCGGCGCTCCGCTTCTCTTCGAGGGCGTCGCCGACGGCTGGCCCGCACTTGAACAGTGGCAGGACTTTGGCTGGCTGCGCGACCAATACGGCGCGCGGCTCGTACCGGTAGAGCTGGGGAGCCTCGCGAACGCGGCGGGCGCCGTCGTGGGCGCGACCGCCGTGGGCGCGGTGGGCGCCGTCGTGGGCGCGACGGGCGCCGCCGCGGGCGCGACGGACGCCGCCGTGGCCACCGCCGCTGCGACGGATGGCGCCTCGATGGGCGGTGCGACGAGTGGCGGTGCGACACAGCCTGGCGCCCACCATGGCGCGTGGAGGGAGAAGTTGATGCCGCTGGCCGACTTTGTAGACACGTTCTTGATGGCTTCGGAGCCCGGCACGGAAGGCCACGCCGCGGCCGGTAAGGCGACAGCTGAGGCGGCCGGTGAAGCCGCCGAGGACGCGCAGGCGCGACACCCTCACGCCGTGTCGAGCGCCCGCGCCGTCGTGGGCTACCTCGCACAACACAATCTCTTTGAGCAGATCCCGCGGCTGCGTCGCGACTTTGCGATCCCGGCGCTGCTCGCGGGCGGCGTGCAGCACATGCACGCGTGGCTTGGCCCTGAGGGCACAGTGACGCCTCTTCACTTCGACTCGTACGACAACGTGCTCGTGCAGGTCGTCGGCCACAAGCTCGTGTATCTCGAACGGGCCTCGAACCTAATCTGGACACCTCGCCTTGCATGCAAGTGCTCACCACAGCGCCCTGCAAAAGCCACGTGCCTCGAACCAAATCTGGACACCTCGCCGTGCATGCGAGTGCTCATCACGGCGCCCGCTCCTCTTCCCCACAGGTCCCTCTTCGACTCGGGTCAGACGCCGCGCCTCTATCCCAAAGAGGGCGGCGGCACCGGCGTCGATGCCCAAGGCAACGTGAGTCCTCTGATTACCTCTGATTACCTCTGATTACATCTGAGTACCTCTGATTACCTCATGCTCATCTTTGGTCAGGTGAGTGCGGTCGACGTCGAGGCGCCCGATATGGGTCGCTTCCCCGAGTTCGCGCACGCCGTCGGGTACGAATGCGTCCTCGGTCCGGGGGAGGGCCTCTACATCCCGGCGGGCTGCTGGCATCACGTGCGAAGCCTCAGCCCGTCGTGGTCCATCTCCTTTTGGTTCTGATGGTGCGGCGCATGTGTGCCGCGAGCATGACAGCGCATCATCTCTCGTCTCTAGTTGATGAAACAGTCTACTCTGGATTTCAAGTCCGTACACATTGCTTATGACCTACTGTGTCGTCTTCAACTTTCCCCGATTCCGGCTCTCGCGTCCTTGCTGGTCAATAAGTGACGCAAGGAGGAGCGCAACCATGACACCCAGCTTTATCCGGAACTTGACCCCAATGTTAGGCCCCCGCCAAAACCACCGGATGATGAAGGGCTCCTGCGCCCGCTGAGCCATCAGGTCCTCGTATTGCTGGGCCACTGCGCGAGCGCTCAGATCGACATTCTTGCCCGACAGCAGCTCATACGCATCAGCGATCTGCTTGAAACGGTCCTCGGCCGCTGCCTTGCATCCTGCGGCAAGATCTGGATGGTGCGTCTTAGCAAGACGCAGATACGTCTCCCGGACCGACTCAGGGCTGGCGTCTGCGTTGAGGCCGAGAACTCGCAGAGATGCGACTCGACGCCGATACAACACGGCCGCCATTGAGCGCTCGTGCGGAATAGTTGCGGAATGCGAATTCGTCAAGCCTGCAAGGTCAACTTTGGATTCAACTCCACCTGGCTTTTCGTGAGAAAAACAGGGTCACGCGCGTCAAAAGTGAGGGAGGGCCTCGCGTTGCATGATCTTCGCGACCGAGCTGCGCACGATATTTCTGCTCAGTCTCTTGACAGCTCGTGCCGCATCCATGGCGGCTGTCACGACTCCTAAGGCCGACCTTCGGTACGTCAGCCTAGCGGCGTCAGACGCTGCCAACCAGGTCGCCAATCCTGTCGCGTACCCGCGCGATCTCTACCCGGAGATAGAGCCGTTTGAGACCGGCTACCTGGATGTCGGCAATCACAAGCTGTACTACGACCTGAGCGGCAACCCGAACGGTGTGCCGTGCATATTTTTGCACGGCGGCCCTGGTGCAGGGTGCTCGCCTCGCTCCCGTCGCTTCTTTGACCCAGCATACTACAAGATTGTCATCCTCGACCAGCGAGGCTCTGGCAAGTCCATTCCGAATGCCGCGGACGACCTTGATGGCTCGCTCGTCGAGAACACGACGCCCGCGCTGGTCCATGATATCGACCTTCTTCGAGCCAAGCTGGGCATTGAGCGCTGGGGCGTCGTGCTCGGCGGTTCGTGGGGTTCGACGCTCGCCCTGGCCTACGCTCAAGCGCACCCGGACCGGTGCTCCAACCTCCTGCTACGCGGAGTCTTCCTCTTCGGCCCCGACGAAGTCGAATACTTGTTCTGCAACGGCGGCACCTTTGGGCAGAACCCGGGCGCTTGGTCCAAGTACGTGCAGTACCTCGAAGACACGAGCTCAAACTGGGCGGTCGAAAAGACCAACCTCCTCGGCGCATACTGGACGCGGCTCACGAGCAGTGACGCTGCGGTGCGCTCGGCGGCGGCGGCGGCCTTCGTCGGGTACGAGCTCTCGATAAGCAAGACATACACGGACCCCGCCGTGCTGGAGGTACGCTGAGGCCGTCGTGGGCACATGCTCGTTGTCACAGAGGAGCCGGCACCCCCACGGTCCCCCGCGGCACCCCCGCGGCACCCCGCGCCTCCTTCTGGTGCGCCCTGCCTACGGCTGACTTTCTGTGCCTTGCCTGGCGAGCACCCTCAGACGTACCTTGGCACACCGACGATCCTCATCCCGTTCGCGGTCATGGAGGTTCACTACATGCTCCACGCGGGCTTTATGCGCCGTGGCCAACTCTTGGACAATGTCAAGGTGATGGCAGAGCACGGGCACAAGGTGGCCATCGCGCACGGGCGTGCCGATTATGTATGCCAGCCCCAGGCAGCCTATCGGCTCGCCCAGGCTCTCGGCGCGGTCGGAGCCCAATGCGAGCTCGAGATCGTCGCAGGCGCTGGGCACAGCGACTCGGAGCCTGGGTTGATCGACGCGATGGTTCGTGCGACGGACAAGTTTCGTGATGTTGCGGCCGTGATCGCTTGAGAGCGGGGATAAGGGGCATATGGAGGGCGGGATCCCGTTGGCGTGGATGTCGTCCGGTCCGGGATTACAGACAATCCTGGACGCTCCAGAGGCGGCGAGGGTAGGCTCCAGGTGGGGAGGCGCTTCCAGGGTGCGGGCTTGATGGAGTTATCCGATCCGCCGCGGTCAAGAACGTCAAGTTTATACTTCTCAAGGAGGCGTGTGCGGTTCTTGATCTTGTGTCCTGTGTGATCCAAGCGCCAAGCTGCGAGCCATGCTGCGAGCGCGGACTCCTACCGACTCACGACGTCACAGAGTAGAGCGTGCGCACCTTGTCCCGCAGCGGACCTGGAGTTTGAGACGCTTCGCTTATGAGCAGTTCATGGAGCAGTTTTAGTTTGAGTGCTGGTCATGCGGTCGATGGTGCTGGCGGTTAAAACTTAAATCGTTAAAAGGTGTTATTAGTTATAGTCTCAGAGGAGCAACCGTTCCTATCCGGCCACCGCGGGGGCATGATTATATCATCATGATTGTTTAAGTTTATGCGATTATCCCAGATACGTTATGCGGCCTCATCATCGCCAACCTCGGAGTGCCAGAGGCGGGGGCGCGAAGGAGCTGTCGAAGGCCGATGGCCCTCAAAGGTCCAAGCGGCGCGCCACGGGCACCGGCTGGGTCCGAGAGACACGCGACCATGACTACGCCGACGCCCAGCGCCGCGGTCACCCTGTGACCCTACCATGGACCCTACTGTCGTATAAACAACGTGTTCTCTTCTTTTCCCCTCTTCACGGTGGGGTTATCGCGCAGCCGGCCCTCGTGAAAGGCATGTTGATGTTCCCACAGCCGGCCCCCCAAGGGGCTGGGAGCCCCTTGGCCCCCCCCTTGTCGAGCAGGAATCCAGGTGCAGTCTACCCGTCAGCATGGCTTTCATCATCGCTTGGCTTTCATGGATGTGCATACTTCCGTGCTCACAGGTGGCGGTGGTGCTACAAATGGGGCAGGGCGTCGTAGACCGCTCGCAAGGCCGCTGTTCAAAGGCCAAGAGCAGCACGCAGTGCGCAGCGACTACGGGGGGTGTCTGCGCAAGAGAGATATGCAGCTGCGAACGAACGAACTCGCGCTGTTTGCCTGACGGATGCTCTCCAACGCTTGCCGATATTGCAGCAGCTTCAGTGGCACGACTCCCACAGTGTGTCACAGATCTCGCATGTAACGCCAAGCTTGGGGCGGGGGTGTGCATAGCAGGCCGCTGCCGCTGTGCTGACTCATGGGGCATGTGGAACTGCAGCTACTTCAACGGCCGTCAGAACGTGAGCAGCAACCAACTGTACAAGGAGTCGATCTACGCAACGTACTATGCCAACCTCAGCATGATCCAGCAGCAGACGTTGAGCAGCGAGGTGATGAGCAAGCGCGAGCGTGGCATAGGTTTAAGCGGTCCTGGCTCGACGGTGGAGGAGACGGAGGGAGTGCGGACGGCGCTTCCCGTACTGATCAATACCTTCGGCATCCGCTCCATCATCGATGTCCCCTGCGGAGACTTTAACTACATGCGAGCCGTGCTAAGATCGGAGGCGCTAATGGCGGGTGTCAACTACACAGGTTTGGACATCGTGTCCAGCTTGATCAACGTATTGAGGACCACCTACGGCCATCCGAAGGCCCACGCTCGGCACAACCTCTCGTTCGGACGGTTCGATCTGTCGACCCAATACTTGTGGCCAGCTGACCTTCTCATCGTGCGAGACATCCTTTTCCACTTCGACATGAAGCGCGTGCTCGAGGTGCTTGACCGCATCGATGAGTCCGGATGCCGTTACGCATTGATCACTACCTTCCCGACGCACTTGGCATCGGCGGCCGACGCCAAGTTCCGCGCAGGACGTGGCTTTAGCTCATATGCGTCGTGGAATTTAGAGGATGAGCCCTTCCACCTACCGCCACCGCTGCTGGCCATAGGCAGAGACGGGGGCAGCTCGGATCGCGTGATGGGTTTGTGGAGATGCCCACTCAGGGTGCGGCAGGCAGGAGGGCAGGCAGCGGCCATGTAGGAGGGTTTGTAGAGCGGTGCGCCTACTCAGGCCGCCAAGCCGAGAAGGCCCAGCTGCGCAGCACCGCAGCTCCTGGCCCGTGGCCGCGCGCCCGAAGGGACTGTGTCAACGGCACTACTACAACTAAGCAACACGGATTCATGCATCGCAAACGGCTATAATGACCAATACATTCGCCTACAACTGAAGTGTCAGGGAAGCCGCACACCGTCGGCGTCGCGCAGAGAAACGCCGCGCGTCGCTAGGACCAGACGCGAGACGGGTCACGCACACGTAGACGTACCCCAAATAGACGAGACGAGGTCGGTACCGTATAAGTATTCGAATAAATCTTTGGCTATCTCCTAGCTTTAACTAGCCGTATCACCTATCTCCTACGGAGGTTCCGATTTTAACCGGTTCGGGCTTCGGGCCCGGTTCCAGGGGGTGTCGACCTGTCGTGTCCGGGTGGGACCCGACCCGCACCTGTCGCGCGCCTTGCGATGTGACGGGTGAGGCGACATGACACCTTGGCACACTGCCACCGGTCCACACGTGGGAACGGGCGGAATAATTGAAGTTGAACAATATCCGGATAGTTGCGAGATAGGCTCTTCTTACTCTTCCGATGTGTAGAGTTCAACGTTCGCGACGGTACAACACGAAACAACACGAAACAACACGAACGTTGCCGAATCCGTGTGTGTCAGGAGCTGCGGATCATCATGCGCCCGGGGTATTGACGCCCTATAGAAAGGGGGGTAATCAAGTTGCCCCGCGCGCATTGCGCGCGGCAAGGCGAGGGCGGCGAAAGCACGCGAGTCATGAGCAGGCTCACACTTCGCCGCCGCATCAACGCAGCCGCAACTATCGTATACTCACCGCGCCACGCCGCCGTGCTGCGCGCTCACCTTCACCACCTTCACCTCTTTGAGCATCGCCAACGAGCCACTCGGCATGCTGCACCTTGGCGACCGTGGCGACGGCGCCACTGCCGGCAAGGAGACTGCCAGGCAGCGCTACGCCCACATCAACGCTGGCCACGTTGACGTTCCGGACTTTATCCGGTTTGGCGTCAAGCCGCAATGCTACGAGCTCAAATTTCTACACCCCCTTCTCGACCCCCTTCCACGTTTCCCCCGCCCTCGGCCTCGGCTCGACGGACAAGGGCGGCGCCGCCACGGCGGACGGTAGGTGGACGGCGGACGCTTCGCCATGGGCAACACTGAGGAAGCCCGGATTGCGCGGTACGCGTCCCCCCCGACGCCGAGAGCGGTCGGTGTACGCGCGTCGCGTAGAAGGGGACGATTTAGTACCGTTGCGTTGGTTTGCGTCGGTCCGGGTATGCATGCGCGAATCCCGGCGCCGGCTAGGCGCCGGCCACAGAGTGACGCGCGCAACCGGCAGAACTGCATCCCGCACAACGGAGCGACAACGGGACACGGACGGGAGCCGAGCATCGTTCCCCAGCGTAGTACCTTGCATTCATATCAAATATGTATCACCCTCTAACACCCCCGCCATGTCCGCCAGTCCGCCACTTCTACCATCCCCGCCGCCGCCCGCACCGCCGCCACCCTTGCCGCCTCGACCGCCAACGCCACCTCCGCCGATGCCGTCGCCGCCTAGTTCTGCTTCTCCACCGCCCCCGACGCCACCACCGTCCTCTCCACCGCCTCCCGTGCAGCCACCGCCACCGTCGCCTTTACCACCGCCTACCGTGCCTCCGCCTCCAACATCCATACGTTTTGCGTCCCTTATACTGTTGTATCCGATATATCTTTTGGAGGTATATCTAGTTCGGACTCGACTCATTTCAAACATTTACACGGTACACGGTATCCATGACGGTATCATCATCTTCTTCATGCGATGTGCTCGCTCGTATGCTTATCGGCTGGCTGTGAAACGCCATGGGGGCCCGGCCTCGGGGATCGAGGCTGGATGACGCCATGGGGGCCCGGCCTCGGGGATGGAGGCTGGATGACGCCATGGGGGCCCGGCCTCGGGGATGGAGGCTGGCTGACGCCATGGGGGCCTGGCCTCGGGGATCGAGGCTGGTTGACGCCATGGGGGCCCGGCCTCGGGGATCGAGGCTGGCTGACGCCATGGGGGCCTGGCCTCGGGGATGGAGGCTGGATGACGCCATGGGGGCCCGGCCTCGGGGATCGAGGCTGGCTGACGCCATGGGGGCCCGGCCTCGGGGATCGAGGCTGGCTGACGCCATGGGGGCCCGGCCTCGGGGATCGAGGCTGTAATGTGGAAGTCTGCGGTTGATCTCCATGTAGGCTCCTCAAAATCAGTGTTCCCGTTCTCAACCACCGCCTTCTCAGCCGCCGCCTTCTCGGTCACCTGCACGGCCGCCAACTTCTCGGCCGCATCCTTCTTGGCCGCCGCAGCTTTCTCCGTCGCCGCCTTCGCCTTGGCCGCCTGCGCCTCGGCTGCCGCCTTTGCCTCAACCGCCGCCTTCTCGGCCACAACTTGCCATGCCTTCGCCGCCTTCACGGCTGCAGCCGCCTTGCTCGCTAGGCGTGTGCGCTGCTGCTCTTGTTCACGCGTCTGGGCGCGCTTGGCAGGTGGCGCAGCGACGGGCGCCGAAGCGTCAGGCGCCGTCACGGGCGCTCTTTGTTCAGCGACGGGCGCTGCGGCGACGGGCGCTGCGGTGACTGGCGCTGCGGCGACGGGCGCTGCGGCTACGGGCGCTGGGGCGACGGGCGATGGGGCGACGGGCGCTGGGGCGACCTCCGCGGCCTCCTTGTCTGCCTTCTCCTTGGCTTCTGCGGCCTCCTTCTCGGCCTTCTTCGCCGCCTCGGCTGCCTCCTTCTCCGCCTTCTTCGCGGCCTTAGTGTCGATCGCGGCAGCCGTGGGTGGCTGCAGCTGCTGATCTCGATTCGGCTGGTGTGGCTCGTTCACAGCGCGCTCGACCAGTGCATCGTTAGCGGGCGCTGCCGCGACGGGCGCTGCCGCAACGGGCGCTGCCGCGACGGGCGCTGCCGCGACGGGCGGCATCCTCGTAGACGTTGCACCGTCATCCGCAGCCCTTTGATCGAGTTCGCCATTCGCGAGACGCTTGAAGATGGTGTTGGGCTCGGAGCAACTCGCGCTTCGGGGCATGCGAAGGTTGGCCGCCTGCCCCGAGGCAGGATGGTTGTGGAGGTCGGTCGAGTTCCATGCAAACTCCGGCTGCGTGTGAGATGGTTCGTCGTCTTCGCACCGGCACGTCATTGCCGACACGTCCCTCGCCGCCGCCCTGACGAGTCGCTTCTGGTCAGACTGACGGAGGACCGTCGCGCTCCGTGCAAGCTCCGTCTTGTTCGTCACGATCAGCTCATCGTCCCCCGGGTTCGTCAGAATGGGCCCATCGCCATCGCACGGACAGGTCGGTGATGTCGGTGAGAGGCCGGAGCTCGCCAGCATGATTGTCGTACCCGCACCCCCCATCGGCTCGATTCTCAGGCCAACGGGCCTCAGAGCGTCGCCGAGGCACTTGTCGGCAGCGCTGGCACCTGCCCAGCAGCTCTCGATGGCCAGCTGTCCGTCTGTGTAAGTATTAGAGACGGTCGCGAACGAGGTGGGGGGGCGCGGGAGGCTGCAGTCAAACTCGGTGCCGGCAGGACTGTACTGACGGAACGAGGCGAATTGCCTGTCCGCCTCGTTTCGCAAGAGTGACATCATGGCGACCTTGGGGTTCTTTGCGATGGACCGAAGTGCATCCTCCCATGCCACCATCGTCGCCTCATTACGTGCGAGCATGCACTTTGTCGGCGGCCTTTCCTTCACGAGCTGCCCGGCCGTATTGGCGTTGACAAACTGCGGGAAGAAGTTGAGCGTGATCGTGCAGTTCGCGGGGGGGCAGACGTCCTTGGGCACTCCTTCACACACAAGATCGCGCACGCGGACGAAGTAGTCGGCGAAGTCGTACTTGAGACCCAAGTACAGCGAGGATGCATCGCCAGTGAGGTTCGTAGGTCGCATGCCCGGCTTCTTCGAGCTACTGAGCGCCAAGATCTTCTGGTTGAGTACTGGGTTGCTCCTCCTCCGAAGCGTACCGGTGCCGGAGTCGAAGATCGCATCCGCAAAGGACGACATGTTGCACCCGGTGACGTGTTCGGTCGTCGACCACACCATGCTCGTGTACGAGAAGGGCTCGCCGAGGTCGAACACGCACGGGTGGGTATTGAGCGCATGCCCAAACTCCGTCGCGCCACTTTCGTGGTCAGAGATGATGACGAGCACCTGTGCGAAAGACGAGCCAGCCTTCTCGGCCGCCGCCTCCTCGGCCGCCTCCTTCGCCGCCTCCTCCTTGGCCGCCGCCTTCTCCTTGGCCGCCTTCTCCGCCGCCTCCTTCTCCGCCGCCGCCTTCTCCGCCGCCTCCTTCTCCGCCGCCGCCTCTGCCTCAGCATAGGCCTTCGCAGCCGCAGCCTCCGCCGCGGCCGCCGCCTCCTCGGCAGCCGCCTCCGCCTCAGACGCGGCCTCCTCGGCCGCCGCCTCCTTGGCCGCAGCCTTCTCAGCCTCGATTGCCAGCTCACACGCCATGTGGCACTCGGTTAGCATGAAGTCTGGGTTGGCCTCACACTCCCCCGCCGCAGCCCATTGGGGGCAGTCAGCGGGCTCGGGCGCGAGAATCGCGGCGAGCGTCGCCTTCTCCGCCGCCGCATTCTCTTCGTATGCCTGCTGGGCCGCGGCGTTTTGCGCGGCCACTCTCGTGGCTACGTCCGAACGCTCGCACGTGACCTTACACTGTGTCCTCGCGCACCACTGGGAGAGGCACTCCAGCGCGCATTCGCCCTGCAATGCTCGATGGGCGCAGTTCGGCGGCTCGTCAGCGGGGACGAGGAACTCGGTGAGAGCGGCCCTCTGGGCGATCCCGATTTCGAAGGCCGCCTTCTCGGCCGCCGCCCTCTCGGCGTACTCCTTCTGGGCCGCGGCGTTCATCTCGGCATCTGCCTTCTCGAGCGCCGTCTTTCTCGCGGCCGCCGCTTGCTCCGCCTCTGCCTTTCTAGCTGCCGCCGCTCGCTCCGCCTCTGCTTTCCTTGCCATTGCGGCTTGTTCGGCCGCTTCCTTTCTAACGGCCGCCGCCTTCTGATAGGCCGCCTCCTTGGCAGCCGCCTTCTCGGCCGCCGCCTTCTCCGCCAGCGCCTTCTGGAATTCCGCCTCGACGGCCGCCGCCATGCCGGCCGCTGCCTCCTCCGCTGCTGCCTTCTCCATCGCTGCCTTCTCCGCCGCCGCAGCCGCTTTCTCCGCCGCCGCCGCCTCGATCGCCGCCTGCTCCGCCAACGCCCTCTGGAACGCCGCCTCGACGGCCGCTGCCTGCTCGGCCGCTGCCTTCTCCGCTGCTGCCTTCTCCATCGCTGCCTTCTCCGCCGCCGCAGCCGCATTCTCCTCCGCCGCCGCCTCGATCGCCGCCTGCTCCGCCAACGCCCTCTGGAACGCCGCCTCGACGGCCGCTGCCTGCTCGGCCGCTGCCTTCTCCGCTGCTGCCTTCTCTGCCGTCGCCTTTTCCGCTGCCGCCTTCTCGGCCGCCGCCTTCTCGGCCAGCGCCTTCTGGAACTCCGCCTCGACGGCCGCTGCCTGCTCGGCCGCCGCCTTCTCGGCCGCACTCGCCGTCGCCGCCTTCTCGGCAACCGCCATCTGGAACGTCACCGCCGCCTTTTCTCTTGCCGCCTTCTCGGCCGCCGCCTTCTCGGCCACCGCCTTCTCTGCCGCTGCCTTCTCGGCCACCGTCTTCTCGGCCGTCGCCTTCTCGGCCACCGCCTGCTCGGCCGCCGCCTTCTCGGCGACCGCCTTCTCTTTATTCGCTGCCTCCCTCTCGGCTGCATGATCCTTGATCCATGACTTCCAGCAAGCAGCCTGGCACTCCTTGCGCATCAGGGCCGACTTGGCGGCCGAATTTGTGCTCGAGGCGATGCACTCGCCCGCATCTGCCCGCGCGTCGCACCCTTCAGGGTCTGCTAACTCCCAACTGGCAGACTCCGGGGGATCCACGGGCCTTTTGATCTCGGTCCTTGACTCGGTCATGGCCGGCGCGGTCGGCTGGGTCGTGGTCGGCGTAGCAACCGTGGCCGGTGTATTGAGGTACCACGGTGTTCTGCCATCTTTTCTGCGGACTGCCGTCCCCGAGGCTGGTATGGTCAGCGAGGCTGGCTGGGCCTTCTCTGCCGCCGCCTTCTCCGCCGCTCGCTCCGCCGCCGCTCGCTCCGCTTCCGCCTTCTCCGCCGCCGCTCGCTCCGCCGTGACATGAGGCGTGGCGATCTCTGTGAGCGCTTGAAATGCAGCATTTGGGGGAAGCGCATGCGCGACGAGGGCGAGCGCTAGACATATGGCAAGACGGCAGAGGTAGCCGTGGCCCATGTCTCCTTGCCAATTACCAAATTTGGTCGTCTGCTTTGGCTGACGATGCATGCAGTTTGAAAGTGCAAACCGGCCTCACGGTGCGCATTCGCCCCGGGTGTTAGAGGCCGCAACGCTCCCCGCCTAAGTATGATGCGCCGCCGTTTCAAAGCAGGTTTGAACTTCGATGATCGGAGACGCCGCGCACGTTCGAGTGGCAAAAGTGCCGAGACACAACACGGCCGTCCAGGCAATCGCCCTCAATGCGATTCTTCTCACTGTGCATCATCGCAGCGGCGCGTACCGCTCTTGTGAGCGCGGTTGCGCCGCGTAAGCGCATGTTGATGATGGTGGGCGGAGATCTCGACGATTACAACCGCGAGATCTTCGAGTTGATCATCTCGAACGCCGGTGGATCCAACAGCACTCTCTGCGTCATTGCAACCAATGGCGAAGATCCATGCTGCGACCCCGACAGCAGTTGGGTGTTCTACCAGCAGTTGTTCACCGGTTACGGTGCGACCGACGTCAAGTACATCAACATCGATGTGAACAACAGCTTTCCAAGGTCCCACACGGGGAACGCGTATGACCCTGCGATCATCGAGCAGATCAAATCGTGCGACGGGTTTTGGTTTGGCGGCGGCGACCAGACGCGCATCATGAAAGCCTGGTACGACAACAACGTGACGGGCAAGCTGAACACGCGAACGCCGACACCGGCGATGACGGCACTGCTTGAGCGCTTCGAGGAGCATGGCGGCGTGCTGGCGGGCTCGTCCGCCGGCACTGACTGCCACAATGCGAAGGTCATGGTCACCGACGGTGACTCCTACTCCGGACTCGTGAAGGATACTGTCGCATACAACTACAGTGAAGGTGCGGTCGACCTGGACGACGGTACAGTGACCTTCGACCCGAATGGAGCGCTTGGCACGTTCTCGTATGGGCTCCTTGACACCCACTTTGGCGAGCGCGGTCGTCAGGGCCGGATGATTCGGCTTCTGATGGACACGCTGCACCTGCCGAATGGGTATCCGATTGGGTTTGGCGTCGACCAGAACACAGTGATCATCGTGGACAAGGATGACCCTTCGCACGCCATTGTCCGAGGCCAGGCCGGCGTCACCATCTGTAACGCGTCGACCCTGATTGCACCTGATTGCACCTGATTGCACCTGATTGCACTTGATTGCACCTGATTGCACCTGATTGCATGAGCAGGTAACGTGGAGGACGCGTCGACGACGCAGTGGGCGGGCGCTTGGTCCGTGACCAACGTGCGCTGCAACTACGCCACGCCGGGCGATACCGTGCACATGACCACAGGCACCATCTCCTTCGGTGCGGACAAGACGGCTCTCAAAGGACGGGAGACTGCCGAGCAGCCCTACACTTCACGCGACGTCTTCAACTCGCCGAAGAACCCCTCGACCACGGGCAGCACGCACGAGTTCGTGCTTCAGGCCACGTCGCTGTTCAACTCGACAGCCACGACATCGACCGGACTGACCTTTGAGACGGAGCCCAAGACGTTCGCCGTGCGCATGACGAAGGATGACAGGTCCGTGGCCTATCAGGGAATGCACAACTTCAATGGCACTCTACAAAGCTACACCTCCTACATGGACTTGGTGGTAGACATCTTCGCCCTCGACACCAAAGAGGCACTCAGCATGGCGTTCATGGGTGGAGTAACGGCTGAGCGCGCGCAGATCAAAGGGACGATAGCCGCCGCCCGTGCGCCACGCGAAGATAAGTAAAAGCTCGTGTGGACACGGCTCACGGGGTTTGTGTCCCGGTGATCCCGGATGGCATGTTTTGCGCGCTCGCGACTTGTGGCACCAACAGCAGGCGCCCAACACTGTGGGCCCAAGCGCAACGCAAGAAAATATATTGTGCGAGCGGCCCGATTCGCGCATCGTTTTAAACTCCGGGGGGAACCGGGACACACGGGCCTGTATGCGTGCGCGGCGCGGCGCGGCGGCCCCGGCACCCCCCCACACGACGACCGGACACAGGGAAATTTCGCTCCTCTGTTCAAGTTCAAGTTACTACATAAACAACAGACAACCTAAAGGAAGTTGAACTTGAACTTGAACTTCAGAGCTTCAAGTTGAACTTGAGAACTTCAACTACCGGTAACTTGAAACATGCATGGGTGTGAAAGGCGAAACAACAACCATATGGCGGGGGCTCTCGACGCCTTCACCGTCGAGGCCGGTGCGCTCCAGATCTGCCTCGACCCGGGCAAGTTCGTCCAACGCAAGCGCCCGCCGACTACGAATTTGCCGGAGAGAGAAACGTGCCCGGCGATCCTCTCGCGATACTCATGGATCGGCACTGCAGCGGAGCGCCGCGTGGAATGCTGTGTCGGCCGGCGGGCGGCTGCCTTGGAGGCGCAGCGCTTCGTGCCGTGCGACGGGCACCGGGCACCGAGCTTGGCGACGGTTCTCTCGGCGCTGCGTGGGCGCACCATCGCGTTTGTGGGCGACTCGACGATGCAACAGCTGTGGACGGGCCTCTTGGCCGAGCTCTACCGTGCCCCGCTAACGCTTGAGATCACGCAGCGCGTGCTCGAGTACGACATGCGGCCGCAGAACCACAACCGAGACGCGATGTGCACGGTGTCGCACACCAACCCACCGCGCCAAGGCGGCAGCCAGATCAACTTCCGGCTCGACGCGCGCGCGGCGCCGCTCACGTGCAACCTCACGCAGTACCGTGGCGGGCCGGCGCAGAGCTCGTGGCCACTCCTGGCCGAGTGCCGCGCGCTGCCCGACCTGGAGATGATGGTGCCCGAGGCAGACGTTCTCTTCCTCTTCTACCGCGTCGACGCCAACATCTCCAAGAGCGTACGTCCGGCGTTTCGGCAGAGTCAGCACTGCCGCACACCGGAGATGCTCTTCGAGCGCCGTATCGACGCGGCGCTCGAGGCCGCCGACGCTGCCGTGGCCAACATTGGCGTGTGGTACGGGCGCGGCGCCGAATGGGCGAGCACGACACCCGACCGAACCGCCGAACGCTACCGCGCCGACGTGCGTCATCTACTCGGCCGTCTCAACGGCCTTGCTCCGCAGGGTAAGCTAGGGCTCTACAGGGAGTCGACGCCGCAACACTTTGAGACTTCGACCGGCTCGGGGCTCTTCGAGGAGCGCCAAAAGAGCACGGGCGCCCAGTTTGGTGGACGCCGGCTCGGCGGCGGCGCCCACGGCGCCAAAGGCTGCCTGCAGGAATGCCCGCCACTTGGCCCCCAGTACCGCGACCGTCCCGATTGGCGCAACGAGGTGATGATGACCGAGGCGGCGGCGCTGCGATTCCCCGCAGACGCGATCGTGCCCGTGGGGGCGCTCCTGCGCCCGATGGCCAACGCGCACAAGGACACGAAGTGGGCCTGCGAGCTCGACTGCACGCACTACTGCTACCATCCACTTCTGTGGAGCGGTCTGCTCGACGGGCTGTACAGGCGCTGGTACCGCTGGGCGCTGACGGCCGGCCGCTCGCTGCCGCTCGCGCCGCGCCGGTGGGATTTGCTGGGGGCTGATTTGCCGAGCGAGGTGGGTAAACGAATCCTTCGCTCGCGCACCCTCGCGGGCAAGGTGGGCAATGGCAAGGTGGGCAATGGCAAGGCGTCCATGCTACAAGCAAAGCTCTTGAGGCGCGAAGAGAAGCTTAAGCTGGCAAGCCGCAGCCGAGCAGCTGACCCGTGACCACCTCATTCACGTTCACAGCTGACCCGTGACCGCGCGGCGCGTGCCGACGATCGCGTATCTCGGTACACACATCACCGAACGGTGCGTGGTGTTCTTGGGGGGCTCCGCGCGATTGGCCCTCCCAAGCGGCCCAACGCGAGATCTCGCACCGCGAGATCTCGTAAGTGGACCAAGCGGCCGCGCTAAGCATGGATGTCGACCACTACGTTGGCTCCGACGAGCGCGCGCTCTCACAGGGAAGCTTTTGCATGCTGTGATGAGCGGAGCTGCGAGCAGGGACCCCGCCCTGCTGCGGCGACGTGCCAATCAAATATGTTCGTCACGCGTCACGGTACCGGGGTCGGCCCAGTGTGTGTTTCTTCGCACTGTTAACTTAACAAGAAAGCCCAATACAATTCGAGACGGGTTGAGAAAACCTTCTTTGGACCCGTCCAGCGAGGTCTGTCGTGTCGTTTTCAGGCCCTGCCAGTGCCGCGCGCGGTCACCACGCCTCGCGGCACCGGAGCACCACCCAACGGTCGGCCCTGGTGCTCTGTGGAAGGGCGGGCGGTTAGGGCTCCCCGGCGGTTCTCGCCGGCGGCCGGTGAGGGGGCACCACGGGTGAGGGGTCGACCCGAGCCTGCCTTTGGCGTCTTCGGCGTCTTCGGCTTTGCGGCTGGTGGCGGCGGCATCGCCGGCAGTGTGAGCGGCGGCGCCGCCGCGGCAGGTGCAGGTGCTTGGGTTTTGATCTCTGCATCGATGTCGACGCTCGTCCGTCGCTGCTTCTCAGTGCGCTGCTGCTCCTTACGCTGCTGCTCCCTCAACTTCTCTCGAGGCGAGATGTACCGTTCGGGCGGCGGCAGGCCCAACTCCTTGGCACGATCCTTGAGGACCTTGAACTCGCGAACCTTGACACTCTCACGTGCCGACACGTGGTTGACGAACTCCTCCTCATAGGCCGCATTCTCGGCCGCGAACGCCTCACCGGCCGCTGCCTTGAGCCCCGCTGGCAGCGGGCCAGCCGCCTTTGCGAGAGAGCGCAGCCAGGCCATCTGCAGCGTACCGACCTCGACCTCACGTGTGGCCAAAAGGAGTTCTATCGCCTCGTGTGGCCGTCCAACGACCGCGTGGGCCGCGGCGATCGCATCTCTCTCGAGGAGCTCTGGAGTGAGCGCTTCCTCCGGGCGGTACATGGTCGACGGACTGGGCGAGCGATCGCGCACCGGGCTGTCCCGGGCGCCTCTCGGGGGCGTGCTGTCCCGGGCGCCTCTCGGGAGTGGCTCGTCGTGCGCCCACCGGCCCAAGCGAACGCTGTCACGGGGGTCGTGCGGATTCTTGGGTAGCACTCCCTGCTTTCGCATGGGCGCGTCCAGAGACAGGCGCAGGTTGTGCACCTGGACGGACGAGTGGATCGCATCCAATAAGAATGGTCATCAGTGGTCATCAGTGGTCATCAGTGGTCATAAGCAGTCATCAGAAGTCATCAGCAGTCATCAGCACTCATCAGCACTCATCAGCAGCCATCAGTGCACCTGGCTCTTCTCGACCGACTCCATCAACTGCGGTGCCAAAATAAAGGCCAACTCGGTCGCAGGAGCTCCCCCATTTTCTCTTTCGAGCGTCTGTGCGATGGCATCGAGCGCTTCTTCGGTGGCGTGGCACAGATACGCGGAGTACGCCGCTCGGGCTTCGGAATAAGGCACGGTGCCACGGACATCCTCCTCGTCGTCCTTCTTCCCCTTCCCCTTCTTGCCGCCTTTGGGTCTTCCCCGTAGGCCTTTGGGGCTGCCCTTTGGGTCTTCGAAGACCTTTGGATCTTCGTCTCGGCTGGGTCTTCGTAGGCCCTTGGGGCTGCTGTCGGGACTGGCGGCCGCGTGAGTCCATGAGTGATTCGAATCGTCTTCGGAGCCCATCAGAGCTCGAAGTCCTTTGGGCAGCTCCTTGAAGGGCACTTCCTCGTCGACCCAGAAGGCATCCCCGAGGGTGAAACGCGTCGCCTCGGCCGCCTCCGCCTCCGCCTCCGCCGCCGCCGCCTTCGACGCCATTCGCGCCGGTCTGAGTGTCACCGAGACTTCAGTCGACATTGGAACTAGGGACGGCGGGGAGGGCCTTCCTAGTATGGGAACCGCCCCGGTGCCTATATTAGGCAAGAACGTTTCGGACGAATCGCCGACCACGCTGACCTTTTCGCCCTCCTTGTCCTCGATGGGCGTCGCTGTGGGAACCTCAAACGGCAGCAGCACTTGTCGCGTCTTGGCAAGGGCCCTCGCCCGCGTGCTGAGCTTGTCGCGCGTCGTCTCGGCGACGCGCTCGAGGACCGCCGGAAGCATGCAAGCAGACGCGCTGTGTGTGAGCGAGGCGATCGCGTTCTTTGCGAGCAACTCGACGCGCTCGCACCGGCGACGCACGCGCTGCAGCCCTACCTGATGAGGGAGGCAATCAAGAGGTCATCATCAGTGGTCATCAATGGTCATCAATGGTCATCAATGACTGCAGCCCTACCTCCGCCTCCGACAGCTGCTTGCTCGTCTCCTCGACCTTGAGATCGTATGCGACGCGCGCCTCGTAGTTGCTGTCGCGCGCGAGCGCGGCCTCGTCGTAGACGGCGTTGAGCCGGCGGGTAGACTCGTCCTTGCGAGCGTGCTTCTGGGCCTCGACCTCCTCCATCGTCGCGCGCGCCTCCATCTGCTCCTCCCAGTACTCGAGGATCCCCTTGACGTGATCGCACATGGTCAGCTCCTCGAGCTCGCCCCACGCCGCTCGCAGGTTTTTATGGCGGCGCCCCTCCCTCGTCGCGACCGCAGTCATCTGTGCGACCACGCCGCTCGTCGCGGCGCGCTTCTCGGCTGCTTTGCGCTGCTCCCAAAACCTGTCAGCCCCACGCTTGGCGGACTCCTGCTGCGCCTCCGCCAACTCCCTCTGCTGACGCTTCTGCTCGCCTGCCGCCTGGTCCCTCAAGAAACGTAACCGCTCCCTCGAGACCCCGCCGCCGAGCGAGCTGTTGCTCGCGCCACTCTCTCCGGCGGCAGCCTGGAGATCGTGCATCACCTTCTTACGGCGCGCCTCCCTCTTCTCCTCCGCCGCCACCTGCTCCTCCTGCAGGCGCTCCAGCGAGCGCTCCGAATGCTCCTGCATCGCCACAGCGACGTCCATGCCTTCCTCCAACACATCCAGCCGGACGGTGAGCTCGATGAGCGCAGATCGCAGATAGGCGAGCTTCTGGTTGAGGTGCGGGCGGCGTGTCTCGAGCCGCTCGGCCATCATCTCGTACACGAGCGCGTCCGTCTCCGCCTGTGCGGCCTTATGCGCAGCCTCTTTCCACTCAGACTCCAGCTCGGCAGCTACCCTTGCCAGCTTGCCGCCGTCAGCGTCCTCACGCGCGCGTGCGTCCGTCTTCGTCGCGAGCTCCCCGCGGAGCTGCGCGAGCTCCTCGGCCTTCTCAAGGCGCAGCAGGTACAGCTCGTTATGTATCTCGCAGCTACTCAGCGCGTCGTCATTGTACTTGTTATGAATGATCTGCACGACGTTCGCCATGTGCCGGTCCACCTTCTCCTCGCGGTTCTTCCACTCCTTGAACGCGCCTTCCTTGGGCGTGGGCGCGGAATCGACAAGCGCGAGCCTCATGGGCGGCCGCGGCCGCGTCGGCGGTCGCGCAACCGGCAGTGACGAGCTCTGCGAGACGAGTGAGGTCGTCAGCGTGCCGCCGCAGTCGAGCGTGAACTCAGACGACTCGGCCGTGGCCGTCGAGGCCATGGAGATGCGCGCTAGAGCAGTCTTGACGCCGAAGAGCTCGTCATCCTCGAAGGAAGACGCTGTCGACACCGTCAGCGTGTTCGGCATGAGCTTCCGATGCCGTGTGAGCGGCGCGTGCGGAACCAAGCGAGGCGGCCGTGGATCGGATGATGCTGCCCAGAGTGGCGGAGAGGGCAGCGTCCACGGAGAAGGACCCTTGGACGATGCACCTCTCAGCGGCACGGCCGACGTTCCCGGGCGCTCGAGCAGCGCGGCTCGGGCGGATAGGTAGGCCGAGCGCAGCCCGGCCTCTGCGCCGCTCATGAGGAGTGGCTCGGGCGCCCTTTGGCTGTTCTGACTGAGGAAACAGAGAAAAGCGAAGACGTCCAAAAGCAATTGCCATAATGGGCAAGGATCCTGCAGAACTCCAGGACGAGTGTCGTACAAGGCTCAACATTACGGGGCCGATCGTCTCGGGGACTGTCGGGGAGAGAGATTCCCTCTAATTAATACGGGGACCCGCAATGCGGCGTCCGAATCTCGCAACCCGTCACGCGGCAGCCACGTGCCTCTCATGGATGCTGGCTGCCACGCCACTATGTTCCATCGCGGATATTGAGGAGCCAGTGAAGGAGCGCGTGACTGCCGAGGCGGCTCTCACCATTGCCGTCGGCACGACAGATGCGGCTCGGCGTGTGTTGCCCATCGCACTCTTTGGAGATGAAGCACCAGGCAGTGTGGCGACGTTTCGCGGCGTGTGCGACGGTACGCTCCCCGGTCAAGCGGGAGTCACGTACCGCGGCACGACCATCTCTCGTGTGGAGAGGGACAGAGTCATCCAGGCGGGCGTTGCCTCGGGTAGCGGTCAGGACGTGGAAAGGAGCATCGACTCGACAGGCTATGTGCGCAGCGTGTATGTGAGCCGCGCAGACGCCTTCAAAAACAGCGATACGAATGAGCTTCGTCACGATCGGCCGGGGCGTGTCTCGATGCAAAAGGGCGGTGGCGACTTTCGGCTCACGATCGCACCCGCAGAGAACCGCGCGCTCGACGAAACGAACATCGTCATCGGCCAAGTACTGATGCTCGACACGGCAGAAGAGAGCCCGTCGACCAGCTTGCTGCGAGAAATCAATGAAGTGCCCGTCCGCCAGCCCAAGGCGGAGACCAGTATCTACCTGGCGCTCGGCAAGGCGGCAGGCGATCCGCGGACCAAGGTGGAGACGGTCTATCGGCCCTTGCGCAAGATCTCGATTATTGATTGTCAGACGCGGGACAGGTGAGATGAGAATGTGAATGAGAACGATTCATCGTATTTTTTGGCGTGCTGAACATGGCGCGATCTAGGATTCCTACCGTCCCTATTACCATCTTGGGATCAAAAAAAGGAGGAGCTCGCCGGCGGCACATCGGTGCACACGTCCTCATTCGTCACATCATTGCGCAGGCAAGAGAGGATGACTTCGCACGTCGTCACGATCGAGGCCGCCTCGCCTCGCGATTCCACGAAGGCGGCCTTTGCATATTCTCGCTGGAGACGCGTCCAGAAAATGTCGGGCAGCGCAAAGCGCGCACGCTCGCCGATGTCGTAGCTGAGGAATGAGGAGCCCGCAGCCAAAGCACCCTTCAATCCGCGGTCGGCGATGACAATGACAGCGTCGGCGTCAAGGCCCGTACCATCTCGGCCAGCGACACCGAGGGCGCAACGCACACTATTCCGGTCTTGCGTCCACTCGTCCGTAAAACGCGAGCGTGAGAGCACGCGCAATTTGTAGCCGGTGTCCGCCTGCAGTTGCCTTAGAATGCGATCGAGACGAGCCGTGTCGCCCGAGTTCAGGAAAGATGCCGCATCCAAAACGACGTCAGTAGTAGAGCACGGCATGGCGAGCGACGGCGGAGCGTGCGAGCTCGTAGAGATGGCGGCCACGAGGAGCGCCGCGCCGCGTCGACCGATGTTGCTCGGAATGCACATGAAGAAAGTCGCGGAAGGAGAGTGGGAGGAGGTGCTGACATGCGCTTCATATGTAAGTTCGACTTCCACAAGCAAGCTGACTTCCACAACACGAGCCTTCACTATGAATACACACCAAAGCATAAAAGATAAAACAAGACCCCCGAAGGGAGACACATGCAGCCTTCACACACAGACTTTCTCCCTGTCTTCACAGATTATATTCAGGCTTTTTTATTCACACTTTGCGGCACATCTGCGATGTGCGCGGGCACGCCGCCCGCTCCTCTCTCATTACGGACGTGTGCTCTGCGATCCCAACTGGAATCCCATCACGAGTTGCTTGCTCGATTCTCACACTTGCCAGAGGTCGGTAATCTAAGTGGCCATCCAGTCGCCCCATACATGGGCTCGCTCACGCGCACCAACCTTGAGCGGCTTCTGCGCTCGTGCGAGCGGCTGAGCGGCGACATGCACGGCCGCGCGGACCGCCAGCGCTTCGAGTCATATCTGGTCGTTTTGCAACGCCAGTGGCGTGAGCTCAAGGCACAATCGCAGTGCTCCGAAGATGCGCTTGCAGAGTTCCGCCGCAAGATCCAGCGGCTGGCGGAACTCCTCGACGAGGGCAAGCTGCTCTCGGGGGCGGGCAGCTCGCTGGCGCTCACGCAGGCGCACTGCAACGCGCACTTGAGCCGCTCGCAGGCGAATGCCGAGTTGGTCAACCGACTCCGCGAAAAGGAACGCATGCAGCAGGCGCTACGCAGCCAGCTGAGCCTCGAAGTCGGTCCGAGCGACGCGCCTGTGTCCGAAGCCTCAGCGAGGGCGGTGCAGACGGGTCGCGCCGCTGCAACGGGAGCGCGCGCGACGGGCGGCATGGAGGCGGAAGCGCTTCGAGCGACGTTGCAGACGGAGCGGGCGGCGCAGGAGCACCTGATGAGCGACCTGCTGCGCTCAGTCGGCGAGCTACGCGACCGGTCGGTCCAGGCAAGACATGCCGTGCGAGAGGACAACAACACCCTCGACATGACGAGTAAAGAGATCGACAAGAACCAATCGCAGCTCGGCACGATCAGCGCGCGTCTGCGGGCGCAGATCATGGCCGCGCGCAGCAGCTCATGCCTCGTCTTCTTCATGCTGCTCTTCGTGGCAGTCGTCTTCTTCTTGACGCTCCTGCTCATGAAGGTCAAGTCCAAGAATGGAAGGTGAAAGGTGGTGCCATCACGAAACAAATTACTAGGGCCGTTATCCACGAAACAAATTACGCGATGCCACTAGTGCCACTTTAGGTGCCACTAGGATAACAGACGACCGCACACACACGCCACGAACTAGCCGAACTCGCCTCCTTAAAGCCGCACGCGCGTGTCCGTCCACGCCGTGGAAACTTAGTTCTGCTTGCCCTTGATCGGCGCGGATGGCCAAGTCGCCATTGTAATCAGCGCCAAGGTTCCCACGACGATTGGCCCCACGAGGTCGTCGCCGATCTCGAGATGGCCGTAAAAGACGATGGCCATCATGATTGCATAGCAAAAGCAGGCGAGACGCGGCACGACGTTCAAGAGCCACACATCCACGAAGGCCAAGAGCTTGCAGGTGCCAACCAAGATTAGAAAGTTGGAGCGCGTCGTGCCCAGAAGCTTGGCACCCCATTCAGTCTTATCCGGTCCAGTCCCACCGTTGGCATTGTTGAGAGCCGGCGGGAGAGCCTCGATCAGGCCGAAACTTGCTGCGAGATAGACCAAGCCGGTACACATGCTGATCGACATTATGATCTTTGAGATTGTATGCAGCAGTCCCATTGTCGCTCAAGTTCCGCTGGATTTCCTTTGGGTACGCTGAACGCTCACACACCCACCGCGGGAAAATCGTCAGAAAAGCAGATCAACCAGTGATTTCGGGAGATCTCTCCCGAGGTTTTCTCTTTCCATGTACCGGTAAAGTAGTTCCTAACGACCCAAGCCGAAAGAAGGAAAATGAGAGGTCATGAACTGATGGCAAATATTCTTGAAAATCAGGTATTCATGAGAAGATACGGGGACAATGGGATTAATGGCAGATGACGGATACAAGATGCACTGAAGTGGAGAAAACATTCAATAAATTGCCAATAGTAACTCGGCGACAAGAGAGGGGATCTGAAGATCCACAGCACCCATGGTATTACAAAAGCAACAGAACCCAAATCTCTCCTCAAGTCCGTTCAATCACCATTATGTGCAAATACAGAGCGGCTTGTGGGTCTCAATCTGCCTTCGCATTCAAAACTTATTCTTCGCACCACCACCATCCTTCTGATCCTCCGATCCCTTGGCCTTTCCAGCTATGTACACCGGCGTGCCCTCGATGATGGCGGCGGCCGCGCGGTGGACGACCGAGTATAGGGAGATGGTGAGGCTCGAAAGCGGGGCGAGCAGCATCACGCGCGGCAGCAGCCCCCGCGCGAAGCCGCTGATGCCCTCCTTAGCCACAATCGATCTCGCAACTGCAAGCACACCGGCCTCGCTGGCCACGTCGGTCACTCGCATCGCGGCCAGTCCAGCACCGCCAACCTGCAGGCGAGTCTTGACGACGTCAAAGGGGTTGGTGAGCGCGCTCGCGCCCATGCCCGCGAGCAGCCCGCAGCCTAGCGCCGTCACGAACAGCGGTTGCTCTCCGGACGGTACTCCGCATAGCTGCACCGTGAGGAAGTCATACGCAAGGAAGTAGAGGGAGAAGTAGGGTGCCCAGGTGAGCGCGCCCGCGCCGAGGCCGCGGTAGAGCCCGGAGGGGCCATCCACGCGCAGCAGGTCGCGCAGCACGGACAACGAGCTCGCGCCTCGCGTGACCATCGCACGTTGCTTGACCACCTCCATCGGCGTGTAGATCAGGAGCGATGCGAGGCAACCCGCAATGCCCGCGAGAGTCGATGCGAGGCCAGACGACATGTGCGGCGCTGCAGCTGCACGCGCAGCCTCGTACGCGACGTAGAAAAGCCCGTTGCCCGGCAGGCTCGCGGTGAGATGCGCGCCCAAGCCCTTGTACAGCGCAGGCGCACCCTCGGCACGGAGGAGCGCCAGGCTCTCACGCATGAGGCCGCGTGCTGCCGGGCGCACCATTGCACGTGCGCGCATCGTGTCTAGCGGGTAGAGGCACACGTCGGCAGCCGCGCCCGCGACGGCCCCGCAGAGGAAGTTGGCCGTTGCGCCGAGGTCTCCCATTGGTTTTTGCACACAGAGCTCGACTGTGAATAACAGATCACGCCGCGCTCCGCGCGCCGTACCAGGCGTTCACTCAACACACACTCGGGTAGCTCACTGAGCTCTTCCTCACTACGAGGGGATGACCTCCACACGGTTGACACAACAGAACAGGTCCCAGG
>Ga0180442_100050_pt1 | contig 53499 bp, 31 predicted proteins | sample ChrtobMetP5_16mM_FD_119746 | JGI IMG/M metagenome (GOLD analysis project Ga0180442, IMG submission 119746) | Chrysochromulina tobin associated microbial communities from unialgal haptophyte culture, Seattle, Washington, USA - P5_16mM MetaG | ecosystem: Host-associated > Algae > Haptophytes >... | reverse complement strand
TTTTGGTTACCGTTCTCTGGTTGTCACGAGTGATTCTGACGACGCAGTTGGTGAGCTGCGGGCTGCTCTAGCCTCGCGTGGCTGGCAACCACACTGGCCGATCATTGCGAGCACGGCATCGCAGAGTGCTGAGCGCGATCGCTGGTTCAAAGAGTCGCCGCGGGACAAGATTCGAATCGAGGCGCAGTGGGCGGCGGGTGACCTCGACCCTTGGGAGGACTTTGAGTCGTTCCTGATCGACGTTTTTCTCCTAAGGGAGAGCGATGGGTTCGTGGGAAAGTTCACGTCTAACTTTGACAGGCTTGTCTTCGAGTTGATGAGCGCGCGCTTCGGCTGCGTGAGGCCATACTTGTCGCTAGATGCATCTTGGTGCTTCGGAGGCTTTCAAACAAGTCCCGACGGAAACCGTCGCTTCTTATGCGGAGCGCCCGCAGCTGGGGGCTATGGCGGACTGAATACTACGCGGTAGCAGCTGTTTCATCCAAAGTGAGGGCTGTATTCGGAAGTTTACACATGTTTACACCCAGATGGCACCACCGAGATCTCACAGTGACCGCGTCAACGGACAACCACAACGCGCAACCGTCGCGTCCCCGTCCGGACACGTCGGGACACGTCCGGAGCGCCGCCGCGAGGGCCAATCGGGTGACGTGACGTGCGCCTGATTTGTGTGTACGGTAAGGGTCCCTAGGCGGATTTTGCCCGTCACCACCAGGTAACCACCTGAATTCGAAACTTATCCCTTTTAGGGAAAGTGAGGAATGCGCCGCGAGATCTCGAGCGCGTGTTTGTTGCGCGATGCTGCTGGGCTGCTTTCAAACCCTGGCCTTCGCCGCTCGAGTTCCTGCTCGCATTCATGCCGTGCACATGCAGCTGTCGGCAACCTCGGGCGCGGTCACGCCCTTTGAAGACTGGGCAGAGGCCACCGGTATCAATGCACCAAAGCTTGCCGTCATTGGCCGTGAGGATCTGCGCGGCGTTGTCGTGCTTGAGGATGTAAAGGAGGGCGAGGAGCTGTGCTGCGTTCCACGCACCTCGTGCCTCGACCTTTCTGCGGTCGAGGGCTCTGGCTCCCCGTGCGAGGCGTTCGTGCCAACCAGCCTGTGGGTCACACTGCGCTGGTACGAGCGCCTCGCCTGCTGGCTCCTCGCAGAGGAGCGGCGCGGGCAGGAGTCGCCCATCGTGGGCTACCTCGGCTACCTGCCGCGCCCCGAGTCCTTTGCGAACGCGCCGCTCGTCTGGACCGATGACGAGCTCGCCGAGCTGTGCTACCCGCCGGTCGTCGTCGCCGTTCGCGAGCAGGCGTCCGAACTCAGGGCGCTGCACGCGGCGCTCGTCGGTGGGCGCGGCGGACCGCTCGCGTCGACGGTGACGCTGTACGAGCTGCGCTGGGCGATGCAGCTCGTGCTCTCCCGCGCGTTCACCTCCACCATCGCAACGCCAGCGGAGCTCGCGAGGCGAAGGCCGCCGCCGCCGCCGCCGCCGCCCTCACCTTCACAGGTTGCAGCACGAATGTGGTTTGGCGGGCTGCCCGTGGTTGGGAAGATGTTTTTGGAGCCGCCGCCGCCGCCGCCGCCGCCGCCACTGGGCGACGGGCTCGAGATGGCCATGATGCCCATGCTCGATGCCTTCAACCACGCCTCGCGAGCAGCGACCCAGTGCTCATACGATGGCGAGCGCAACGCCTTCGTGATGAAGGCGACAGCGGCGCTGCAGCGCGGCGAACAAGCCTTCATCTCGTACGGCGACAAGTCGAACGACGAGCTGCTGCAGCTGTTTGGCTTCGTCGAGGAGGGCAACCCCTTCGACGTCTTCCTCTCGATTGGCCTCGAGGACTTCGTCTGCTCAGCAGGCGAACGCTTCTTCGTGTCGGACGCGGCCATGGAGGTGCACGCTCGCTGGCGAGCATGCTCGAGGGGCTCTGAGTGCATGCTGAGGGGCTCTGAGTGCAGGCTGAGTGCTTCCTTTGTCAGCTCGCTTCTGCGCATGCTCGATGGGTTCTGAGTGCATCTCTGAGTGCATCTCTGAATGCATTCTGATTGCCTCCCTCATCAGGCACGCTTCCGCATCCTCGATGGGCTTGGGCTGGGGGGCGCCTTGCTGGGTGAGCTCACACCGACGGGTGCGCCGCCGCCGATGATGCACGCGCTGCGCGTCCTGCTCGGCTCGAAGCAGGAGCTGGAGAGAGACCTGAAGCTCCTTGCGACTGCTGGCTCACTTGAGACTGAGGAACGGGTCTGGGCCGCGCTGCGGGGGTACTGCAAGATGGCGCGCGCCGCAATGGGCGGGCCGCGCAAGGTGGACCTCGACGCCGCCAAGGTCGCGCGCAAGGCGGGCCAGCCGCGCAAGGACCTGGCCCTCACCTTCCGCGCCGAGAAGAAGCGTCTCCTCTCCGAGCTCGAGAATCGGCTCAACTTAGTCTCGGCCCGCTCGAAGCAGGCCGGCAAGGTGGTACGGCTCTCGGCGACGGCGTAGATGCTGGCGCGCGTGCGTGCGTGGATCGGTCGTGTCGTTAGGTTTGTTCCAAATTTGGAGAGTGCGATCTCGACACGTGGCCGCCCTCGCGTTTGACGCTCGCGCGCTTTGAGAAACACGATTGTGGCGCGAGCGCTTTTGCTCCTATGGCCGATGAGCCAGCCACGCCTGCGGCGGAGGAGCTCAAGATCCGCGTCAAGAGCGCATCCGTCGAGGTCTTCATTACCCTGAACGCCAAGTTCCTCGCGCAGCCGCTCGAGAAGGCACTGATCAATCCGTTCATCAAAGTTTACAACAAGAAGACCGACGTGCCCGTCTCCCTCGAGTCGCTGATTTCGATTCACGTGACAGGCGCCGCTTGCCCAGATGGCCCGGTGACCATCGATACGGCAAAGGATCCGACGGTGGCCGCGTCCACCATCCTTGGTTCCAAGGAAGGCGTCCACATCGAGTTCACCTTTGCGGAGCAGCAGATGATGCCCGTGTTCACGGAGGGCATGAGCGAGGTGGACAAGCTCAAGGCTCGGCGTCGGGCTGAGAATGCCGCCAAGCGCGCTGCAGCTGGCGCCACGGATGACGCTGCAGCGGCGTCAGACCCATCGGCCGACACGCCGCCGGTACCGCCGCCTGCAGCGCCCGTAGAGAGCGGCCCACTCGGCCAGCTGAGCAAGGCTGAGGCGCAGGCGCAGGCTATTGAGACCGAGCTCAAGGCTTGCACCACGGAGCTCGCTGCGGCCACCAGCATGGCCAGCGTGGACGCCATCTCGACCCGCGCAACGGCGGCGGCCGGCGGCGTCGGCAAGTTGATGGCGATGATGGACGAGATTGATCTCGGCGACCTCGACGAGGAGCCCAGGGCTGCGGCGCGTGTGCGGCGCAAGGCCATCAACGCCAAGGTGGAGGACGTCCTCGAGCCAGCAAAGAAGGATCTCAACAAGGCCGTCATGGCGGCGCGGAAGAGGCTGGGTTAGAGAGGTCACTCCATGTGGACACGAGCTCTCCCCCTTTTGCGACCGCACATTTGCAAGAGGTACGGAGGAGCCGAACACCGCCGTTTCGGGCGTGCTCGCCGCACGCCGCGCTGATGCGCGGTGGGGCGAGGATCGAATATGATTGTGCCAAATGTCGCGCTGTGGCCGCATGGCGAAACTGCACTGATCGCCTAAAAGGCCAGCTGGTGTTCCCTGTTCCATATAACGGTGGCGACCGGACGTACACGTAGGGACGACGATCGACGTGCGTGTGGCGTCGGGAGTACTTCTACAAAAATTTGAGTTGCAGTCGTCGCGGATCGGTGAGGTGATGCTAGACCAAGATGCTAGAGAAGAAAGTGTGGTCTCACGTCATCGATCGATAAGCGTGTCCAGGGTGTATACACACCTCCTGTGAGAAACTCTCCCGCGGTCTCTCTCCGCGTGACGTACGTCCGGTCCGTCACCACCGCACGCTCTGGGGCATCGAGACCTGGAGCCGTGCTCGGACTGGGCTGGAAGAGCCTGCGCCCGCGCGGACGCGGGACGGGATTGGGTGCGGCATGATGTGCGGCGCGCGCGCTTGTATCCCTACTGTAGTCACGCCAATGGCTCAGCTGACGATGCAGGCCGCCGACGGCCTGCCCCTAGGTGTCGACTGCTGCTGCCGCGCCTGGACCTCGGAGACGCGCGCGAGGGCGCCCTCAAGGTGCTGCGTGAGTCGCTCGAGCGCCTCGAGCTGGCGCACGTCCAGCGTGCGGCGGTGCACATCCAGGGTATGGTCGACTTGCTCGTACCGCTCGGCCAGCGCGCGCATCGACTGATCGTACTTCCACTCGAGCTCGCCGACCGCCTGCTCGATGGCGTGGCGCCCTTCATCAACGAGCATCCCATATCCATACGGGTCGATCGCCTCGAGCGGCACCGCCTCGAGCGCCGTGCTGGGCTCATGCGCGCCGAGGAGCGCGCCGACGAGGTCCGAATGACGATCCGCGAGCCGCTGCGCCTCGAGAGCGAGATGATCGAGCTCGTCGTCCCGAGATTCGCGCGTGGGCGGGCGCGGGATGTCCTCGATGGGCGCCGTGATGGGCGCAGGCGGAGGACCTCCAGTCGGGATGGCGCCGAAGCCTTCGTCCTCTCCAGGGGGCTCGTGCTCGAGACGGCGCTCAGGCTCCTCTGTCGCAATGCGCATCGCCCTTGCTGCTGCGTGCGCCGCCGCAGCGGCGGCGTGGGCAGCGGCCGTCGCCGCGTCCATCGAGCGTTCGAGCGCGAAACCACGATCCGTGTGGGGGCTGTGAACACGATGCTTGTGGGGGCTGTGAATGGCATCAGGCGCGTCGTCGTGGCGACGAGTGTTCGTGGCGGGTGGGCCACTTAGGCCACGTAGGGAAGGCTGGCTCCGTCGTGGGTTCGGTGTGCTACGTCGTGTGCTCGGTTGGGATCCGACAGCGTCCTCGACGTGGTTCCGCCAGATCATCGACGCGATCAGCTGGACGGCCTCGGGCGACTGCACGAGCAGGGCACGTGCGCGTGAGGTGAGGTCCTCGTACTCGTCGAGGGAGTGCAACTGCTCCCTCTCGACCTGCCGGACGAGGCCAGCGCGCGTGACGTGGCCGCGGACTGCAGACTGGACGACGGTCGCGGCACGCTGCGCCTTGTGGATGCGGCGCCGGGCTTGCATGCCGCGCGCCTCGCTCTGTATGAAGAGAGCGGCCGCCTCCGCATAGCCAGCCATCGTGGACGGCGGCTCCATCGCCCTCGGCATCGCCCTCGGCATTCGGGGTGCCATCGGCGCCGAGACCGTGCGCGGCGTTGGGGGCGCAGGGATGCCCATCACGGCGCGTGCCCCAAGCGGCGGCATGCCATACGCTTGGCGCGCGCGCTCACGAAGGCGCTCCGCGCGCTCGGCCTCGGCCGTTACGGCGGCGGCTGCCGCGGCCGCTTCCGGCTCGAGGCCGTAAGTGGCCGCTTTCAAGCTGAAAGAGCTCCGCGCCGCCGCAACTGCCGCCAAGGCGGCGGCGGCGGCCGTGTCGTCGTCGGAGTGGCCGCTGCCAACGCTGCCGACGGCCGACACGACGTCCAATTCGGCGCCGTGATGGGCATCGTCCAGTTCGGCGAGGCGCTCGAGGCGCGCCTCAAGCCTCGCAAGCCTGCCGAGGACGGCATCGTCGCCGCTCCCGCCGAGGCCGAGCTGTGAGAGCATCGCCGTCACGGCCGCCTGCGCCGCCTGCGCCGCGTGCGCGCGCGCCGCCTTCTCCGCCGCCTCCAGTGCCGCCTGCTGGCTCTGCATCATCGCGCGCATCGCCGCCTGAGCCGCCTCCTCCGCGTGCTCCTTAGCCTTGAGCGCTTGGCTCTTCACTTCGAGGCGCTTGCCCACCTCCTTTCGCGCCAACTTGACGCGCACGCCCGCCTGTACGGCCCGCGCCGCATCGGCCGTCTCCTCATTTCGTCCCATTTGAAGCGCCGCGAGCTCCGCCAGCTCCTGTCGCTGCTGCCGGCCGCGCAGCGTGCGCTGGAGCGTGCATGCTGCCCCCTCCTGCCGGACGCGCTGGGCCCGCTCGTCGAGCTGCGAGAGCAACGCGCGACCGTCCTGCAGCCGCTCCTCGCTCGGCGCGAGGCCGGCACGCGCCGTGCCGAGCGCTCCGCTCAGCGCGTCGAGCAGGTCGGCGCCTCCGTTGGGCAGTCCACCCGGCAGCCCCGCGAGGGACACCGCGCCGCCCGCCTCGCCGGCGCTCGCGTCGCCGCTCGCACCGCCGCCGCCCACGCCCACGCCCTCGCCCTCGAGCTCGCTGCTGAAGAAGACATTGGCTTCGAGGTGGAAGGCGGCCGGCTGGGTGCCGGGCGGAGCGAGGCGGTGCGGGTACAGGAGGTACTCGCCGGGAGGCAGCGGCGCGGGCACGTCGAGCACTGCCCGTCGGTGCGAGCGCGCTGGCATCGTGTGGGCGATCAGGCGCGGCGGGGGGCCGTCGTCGGTGGGGCGCGTGCAGAGCAGGAGCGCGATTCCCACCTTGCCGGGCGGCGTGGCACGCGGCGCGAGCTGCTGCTCGAGGAGGAGCGCGATCCGAATTGGGTGCGCCACACGGAGCACGAAGGCGGGAACCGGTAGGTCGTTCAGATTGGCGCTCGGAGGGCGCGGCCACTCGCCCGAGACGGCGAGCTTGGTGCCCGAGATCGTCGGGTCGGCGCCGTCGGCGGTGAGCACCGCCGCGTCCACCGCGGGCGCCACCGCCACGTGGAGCACGTCGAAGAGGGCAGGGAGCTCGTCGAACGCGATCCACTGACACGTGCTGGGTGCCTCGGGCTGCGACCAGGGGCAGCTGACGAGGACTTCGCGGCTGCCGTTGGTGGCGCGCGTGCGCAGCACCGGGTACGCGAGGCCGTGCATCATGCCCGATTTCACCGCCGTCCCAACCGAAGCTCCGTCGGCGTCGCCGCCGCTGCCACCTCCCACGCCGCCACCTGCGGAGTCGTTTGCGGACGGGCTGCGTCGCAAGAGGCTCATGGGCGCGCCGTTGGCGGCGAAGCGCCTCAGTCGCTCCCAGCTGAGCGGCTCGCCCGAGCTCGCCTCGCTCGAGTCCACGTCAAGAGGCACCGTAAGCGGCAGACCGCCCGTGAGTGCGCGCAGCGCCGTCGGCAGGTGACCGATGCGCAAGGCCGCGTAGCCGCCGAGCAGCTTGGCGTAGGCCTTCTCCATGAGAGAGACCCACAGCTCGCCCGGATGGGCGCTGCGCGCGTACAGCGGGACGCCCGACGCGTCGCACGGCAGCCGGTCGTCGACGGTGACGGGCGTCCATGAGTCGCCGATGAAGAGCTGCACAGTGTACACGCCACAGTGGCAGCCGCGCACGGAGAGGAAGAGCTGGTGGAGCAGCGAAGGCCGACTGGCGACAGTGGCGAGTGCGCCAAGCAGCCAGCTGTCGCCGAGCCGAGCTGAGCCGAGGCTGATCGACGCGCCGTTCTCACGCGCCACGCTGTCCGCGAAGAGGGACACCGAGGCACCGAGCGTAGACTCTGTCGGCCGCAGCCACGTCTCTCCGGGTGGCGGAGGGAAGTGCGGGTCTTCGTGCAGCTGACCAGTGCGCTCGAGATCGCGCACGATGGCTTCCTCGGCCGCGACGGTGGCCATTACCCGGGACAGTCGCCGGGCGGTTGGATGGGCCGACCTGTGAACGTCATGTTCACGTCGTAAATTGCCATCTCGGCAAGACGCACAACCACAGGTCCCGTGGAGACACAACGTGGAGGGCGCAGTGTCCTGTGAACGTCGAATGCGTGCCTGGACAAAGGCCATCCTATTTTAAACTTGGTCGCGTTCATAAACCTATGTTCAGTACCCCCCGCGCCGCTTTCTCCTTCAGCCTGTCCTTGCCGCTCTGCACCAGCGCGACAAGCGGTGGAAATCCGTCCGGCAAATTCACTCATGCCCGGCACAGTGCGCCTCCTCGTCGGCCTTCCGCTGTTCCTGGTCGCAGATGCGCGCCTGCACCAGCGATACTCGGCTTTGAGTCACGGCTCTGCGAGCCAGGCAACGGCAACGGAAGCCAGCGATTTGTGCCAGCCACCAACTGCACTGCCATGCGACAAGCAGCAGCTGGTGGGCCGCCAGAAGGTTGAATTTCACCACGCCTTCAACAGCACGCCGCTGGCACTACATTCGACACCTGAGAGCGGCTACGTGCCCGTCACGGATCGCGACTACCTCTTCTTCCTCTTCTTCTCTCCGCACAAGGCCGCACCGGCAGACGCACCGTTGCTGGTGTGGAGCAACGGCGGGCCAGGGTGCTCGAGCATGGAAGGTGCGACAACCGGCCTCAGCCCGATCATGCTGTTCAACGCCAAGCCTGGCGCGCATGGTGGCTTCTCGCGCGTGATGACGTCCAACCATTGGGGTTGGCACAGGCACGCCGCGCTGCTCTTCGTGGATCAGCCGCGCTACGTTGGCTTCTCCACGGGCACGGGCCCGTACGTGACCACGAGCCGCGAGGCGGGGCTCGATATGGTCGTCTTTCTGCGCCGCTGGCGCCGACTCTTTCCTGAGCATGCGCACCGCTCCCTCATCTTCGCCTCGGAGTCCTATGGCGGCCATTACGTTCCCGCGTGGGTCGACGCGACGCTAAACGCGAACGCGGCGCCGGACGTGGCGCACGAGGACGTGCTTCCGCTGCGCGCCATCTACCTCGGCAATGCACTCGTCAACCGGAGCGTGCAGCAGTCGCACAACTCGTGGAACACCTTCTGCCACGCGGAGGGCATCATCAGCCCCAGCGTGACGTCGGAGAGCATTGACAAGACCGACGTTGTGGCGCATCTGGGTTACGAGCCGAACATGTACGACTTCCGGCTTGAGTCGCAGGACGGCTGCGGCGCGTACGGGTACGACTACAGCCGCTGGGCCAGCACGTTGTACAGCGAGCCCTTCCGACGCGCGCTCCATGTGTGCGGCAAGGCCGGCGCCGACTCATTTGCGGGCTGCACTGGCGGCTGCCACGTGTGCATCGGCAACCCCCCCCTGCTCCCATTCGACGAGCACGACGAGTTTGAGTACAGCGCCGCGCTCTCGCGAGCGCTCCAAGCGGGCCTCCGGCTCACTTTTGTGTACGGCAAGAACGACCTCGCGGTACCCTATGTGGGAGGTCATCGCATGGTCATGGAGACTCTGGAGTGGGGAGGCGCGTCCGCCTTCCGCGCCGCACCGCTCGAACCGCTGCTAGCCGAAGGCACCATTGAGGTCGGGCAGGTGCAACGGCACGGGTTGCTCACGTACATGCAAATCGAGGACTCGGGCCACATGGTCTTCGCGGACCAGCCCGCCGCCGGCATACTCGCGCTTCAGACCTTGCTACCGGACATGGATCATTTGACCCAGAGGGCTGTGCCGCCCCTGCTCGTGATTGGCGCGCTGATGCTCTTTGCGGCGCTTGTCGCCGTAGTAGCGCTCGGCTCGGGCGAGCGCATCTACAGGCACATTCAAGCTATTGCTGACAAGCGCTTTGGCATAGCACGAGGTGCCGACGAGTCGCGGTCCGCGCCCTTGGCAGATGAGTCGGAGCAAAGCGCCGACGACCATTATGTCGCTCTTCACAAGTGAAAAAACTTCGCCTTGCGCGCCCGAGCTGCATGCAAGGATGCGGCGCCGACGACGTAGCATTTATGTACCATTTACCTATGAGCGCGTTGTGGCACGGGAGCCGTGGCCGAGCCGGAGCGCGAGCCTCAGCCTGCCCTCTCGCTAGCTAGGCCGGGCTTGATGCTCATTTTACATTTTTTAAAGAACTCCACGAAACTGGAGCGGACCGTGCGAGTACCAACGTGCGCATCCGTTCGGATACAGCACGCACCGATGCTGTACGGTACCACAGAGGTTCAGAGCACACAACACTCAACAGAGGTGCACCGACGGACGGTCACCACCACAATGTCCAACACCAAGGGCACACCAAGGGCATCAATTAAGAACCCCCCAGCACGCCTCCCTGGAAGATTGTACTGTCACATCAGTTGGGCCATGAGACCCATGTTACCGATTCCAAAGCTCATCTTAAGCTCATCTGCGTGTTATCCCTGTCTTCGCAAAGCGTTTCAGTTCTTCTGACGCTCCATCTTTTTCTTCGTCTTCTGTCCATCTGCACAGAGCATCGTTGCATTGATTCCACGCGGCACGAGCGACGAAGCTTGGCTATGCTCGATCCACAGCTCCTCACCAAAATCAAAGTCGCATGCATGCACCATGTCGCGCTGATGAAGGATGGTGCGTGCGGCAGCGTCAGGACGCTCGACGGTGAGCACGCGTACTTTTCGATGGAGGCCACGCAATACGTTCGTCTCGTGGCCTTCGACCTGTCCACAGGCAAGGGGCAAGGGCAACTTAGGTCGTTCGGGTGCGGTACTCGAAGGGCACTGGTTCGAGAGCTCTGCAAGAGGAATCACGTCTAGCGACATGTAATCAATCGTTGGGGGCGCCTTGGCCTCATCGAGAATATCTTCCAAGCTTCGCGGTGTCATTGAACGGTGCATCAGCTTCACCCCGCGCCGGGTGAATTCTTGAACAGTGAGACAGTGTCGACCCCAGCAAGTGGGTGCCGCTGTAGATGAAACGACACTTGACAGGCCGTGCATCCACGCAGTCGAAGGCGACGCATTTGGTGGCGGGACGATCTCACGGAAGAGAAGGGACTTGGTTTCGGATGTGGGATCTCCAGTCAGCGCGAGCATAAAGGTACAAGTGCGATTTGTCTCTGTGAAACGTCTCCTTGAGCGCTTCGCCGCATCGATGCAAACTCCACGCCATCCATAATGTCGCTCCAGCAGAGCCGTGTTTGAGTTCTGGAATGGCTCGTTAGCTGCTATGTCAATGAAGAACCCGTTGGTGTTGCGTTCGAGCAACGACAGAACAGCTGCCTCTTGGCCGCTTTGCGAGTAGTACACGTGGCCGCTGTACGATAAGTAGTCGGGCATCGCGGCGTGGAGAAGCGCCGACAACTGAGAGCCGCGGGGGATAAGAGGCCTAAATACTGTTCCTGTGAATTGGCTGCGTTTCTTGTGAAATTTGGGTCCGCCGCGCGTGGCCGACAGGCCGCGATGGGGTAAAATTGTGTTTCTTGTGATGCATGCACAAATTAGCTTGAATTAATAACGGTCCGCGAAGCAGTTTCCTTCCCAGTGATGGCCACAAAATGGGCAGGAAGGGCCGTTCCGGCCCTTCTCGTACAGCTGCTTTTCTTCCTCTTCGCCGTCGTTCAGGGTCCTTTTGCGCCTGCAGGCGCATGCTGCACCAACACCTGCGCGACCGTCAACGACGGGATATGCTCCGATGGCGGTGCGGGCTCAGAGATGCAGGGTTATTGTGTTCTGGGCACGGATTGCGCCGACTGCGGCTCACGCTGCGCACCACCCCCGCCGCCACCCCCGCCGCCACAGCCGCCAGTGAAGCCACCACCTTCGCCGGATCCGTCTCCTCCGCCTCCGCCGTCTCCCAAACAACCGCCACCCTGGCCTCCTCCGCCACCATGCTCACCGCCAAGGCCTCCTCCGCGGCCTCCGCCACCTAAACAACCGCCACTACGGCCGCCGCCGCCTTCCCCGCCCCCGCCATCACCGTCGCCACCTCCGCCTGCTAGGCCGCCCTCGCCTTCGCCTCGGCCTGCCGGGCCACCTCCACCGTTCCCTCCATCGCTGCCGCCCGCTCCGCCCTCGCCACCGGCCCCACCTGCTCCTCCGCCCTTCCCACCACCACCATCGCGACCGCCGTCGAGGCCACCGCCAAGGTCACCGCCGGCCAAGCCACCGCCGCCGCCCTCGCCCTCGCCACCGCCCTTCCCACCACCCTTGCACCCCCCCCCTCGGTTCCCACCACCGCCCTCACCGTTGCCTCCGCCTCCATTCCCGCCCTCACCTCCGCCGCCTTCCCCCTCGCCGCCGCCACCGGTGGATCCACCTTTCTCAGACCCGAGCCCGCCGCCTTTCCCTCCAGAGCCTTCTCCGCCGCCGCCCTCACCGCCTCCACCCTCGCCGCCGCTGCCCTTACCGCCGCCACCCTCGCCACCGCCACCCTCTCCGCCTCCACCCTCGCCGCCTCCCTCGAAACCTCCGTCACCGCCGCCCTTTCCGCCCTCGCCTCCGTACCCGCCGCCGCCCTCGCCGCCGCCCACGCCACCGCCAGCGCCCTCGGTGCCACCGCTCCCACCGTCGCCGCCCAGACGGCCACCAATCCCTCCCCGACTGCCACCGATCCCGCCCTCCGCGCCGCCACAGCCGCTACCACCGCCCAGGAATCCGCCATCGCCGCAAACCCCACCACCGTCCCCGATTTGGAAGTACCACGTACAAGAGATCAACCACCTGACGGCGAACCCGTGCGGGTACAGCGTGACGGCGAGCGGGGGCATCAACCCCCGGCATGCCGACTGTCCCAGTGTTCAAATCGATAGGCTCGCGACGGTCTGCGTTTGCTCGGATGATGTGCGAGCAGGCGGATGGCGCACCCGAGATGGCGCACCGCTCGGTTCGCCCTCACTGCTTCCGTTCGGCTCGATCCGCCCCTTTCGGCGCTTGCGGCGCCGGATGGCCTTGCAGGAGGTGGTGGTCGAGGCCATGTGGGAGGACCGCATCGAGGACGAGGACGAGGCGCCCGATGAGAATGTGACGAACTCGTGGGTCAACCCGTTGGAGGAGGCCGTGGACAGCGAGTCTGACGTCGAGAAGGATGAGAATGGCATGCAGGAGGAGGAGGAGGACGACGACGACGACGACGACGACGACGACGACGTTAGCAACCAGGTGAGCAGCGTCGAGGGCGAGGGCGTGGGTGCTCTATCAGGTGCTCGGCTCGACCCACACGCCACCATCTATCAGGACGGCGCGCGGGACCTTCTGGACGACGATCACACCGCCGGCCTACGCTCGAACGGTGCGCCGATCTGGGAGCATCCAGAGCCCGGCGGCAAGCCTCCGAGCGACGATGACGACGACGAATCGCACGACAAAGGCGATGTGGCGAGCCGCAAGCACCCTCGTGAGCGCCCTCGGCGGGATGTTTCAGAGCCCTGGCGGCCCTCTCACGAGCTGAATCGTCGCATGGACGTCGGTCACAGTCGCGACAATGGCGGCGGCGACAGCGGCGGCGGCACCGCCCATGGCAGCGGCGCTCATGGCGGCACCACCCATCGCGGACCCTTTGCCCTGGCGCGAGGCGGACGTCGACTACTGTTTGGCGGTCTCTCAAGTGGCAATGCCCACGGCAGCGGGGGTGGCAGCAGCAGCAGCAGCAGCCCCGGTGGGCCCATGCTGCCTCCGGTGCCCCCGACTCGCCCGCCGCCCGGTCCTGCACGCGTCCTTTGCACGTGCCAACGACCCGACCGCCAGATGCGCCTCGGGCCGAGCCCGCCGCCGACGCCGCCGCCGGCCGTTCCCTTTCCGCCCCGGCCGCCGCCACGTCCGCCGCCCCGGCCACCCCGACGCCCGCCGCCCTCGCGACCGCCCCTGCGACCGCCCCTGCCGCCCTCACTGCCACCACCGCCCTCGCCGTCTCCGCCACCGTCACCGCCCTCACTGTCCCCCCCCGCGATTTGCTCATCGACATGTGCCGCCTGGCTGTCGGCGCCTTGGGCCACGATGGCAGGCTCGCCATGCGCTTCTCTCCTATGCTGGTGCACCTCGACCCAGTGGAGGCCTCTGTGTGCTGGCTGCAGCAGTTGCGTGATTTACATGGGGACCGTAGGGTAGAAGAGCGACGAGCGCGGAGACGTCAAGGGGGGCTTGGAGTAGGCTTGGAGAGGTCCATCAAGGGTAATCAAGGGAAGACAACACAGGGGGTCTGACGTGCATAGACGTGTGCGATGCGTGTGGTAGCTGCATGGGTGCGCGAATGAACCCGGATGCAGCATCCGCTCATGTGCGGGCTCTTGATTGGGGTGTGGGTCTGTGTGAGCGTGGGGCTGACTGTTGGGGGTCCTTCGGCACCCGGTACATTGTAAAGAGCGCGTTCATAGTCATTCCGTTCCGGATGTTGCGTTGCAAGTCTTGCATGCAATTTACGTTTCGTTTGTCGTTCATGCTGGAGCTGAAAGCTCGCATCCACAACGGTGGACCCCGCAGTTGAGTCATCATGGTGGCGTATGAGTGCGTATGTTCAACTGGGGCACGTGCGGCAGCTGGGGCGGCCGTGGTGAATACGGCGCAGCCCACGCCGCAGCCCACGCCGCAACTCTCGCCGCGGGTCTCGCCGCAGCCTAAGCCGCCACGCTTCAGAGTCAACGAACGAGTTCAGTGCCGCGACCACGGTGAGACGTGGCAGGTCGGCACGGTGGTCTGCGTGGAGCCGCTTCAGGTGAAGCCCGACGGAGCCAAGTGGACCGCCGGGTACGAGTGGGACGAGGTCCTCAGATGGGAGGCACCGGGCACGCTCTTCGACTTCATCGTCGACACAGGGTCCAAAATCTCGATCGGCGGGATCAGAAAGGTGCTCGAGTCTAAGCGAAAGTTCAAGGCGCTGCTGCAGCGGCAGCGCGTCTCGGGCCTCCCGGAGCGCCCACATCTCGCCAAGCCCCAGTGGGGAGTACCGCCGGTGTCGGAGCCGCCGACCAGGCGAGCGAGTCGAGGGGCAGATGAGCGGAGAGAGCTGAAGGCCTTGCTGGGCCAGAACGCTCTGGCTGTCCGAAGCCTTGACGAGGCGACGAGCCTGCTGGCCGAGCAAGCTGTGAAGGAGAACGCCAAAGCTGCCGTGGCTACGGCTCGAGCTGAATGTGCGAGATTGCAACTCATCATTGACACGGCCGAAATACGCGCTGAAGCGGCCTTGACGGCGGCGGCGGTGGCGGCGGCGGCGTTCACGAGTCTCGTCGCGGAGGCGGAAGGCGCGAGGCCGAAGCTCAACAGATGGCGGAAACCATGGAACACAGAGAGTGCTGCCAGGCTTCTAAAGTCAGCCTGGGAGGAGGCAGAGACGAGGAGAAGATCAAAGGAGGCAGCCGACAAGGCTGCAGAAGAGGCGAGGAGAGCTTCCCAAGAGTTGGCGAGTGGCAAAGCACGGCGAGAAACAGCTCTGCGCGCATGGCAGGAAGCCAAGGTACGTCTCGAGGGGCTCCCGAAGGCCCCAGTTGTGGTGGGCGGGCGCGTGCGCCTCAGGGAGGGCGTGACCCTAACACCTGGCTGGCGCGAACAAAGAGTGCACACATTCGAACGCCAGAAGGAGAGGATCGGCACGGTCGTGGCGCTCGAGCTGCCCGAAGAACAAGACCTTCATCCCAAAGTGGGCGACACCGTCCTCGTCCTCTCTAGTCGTCTCGAGCCCTCGGATGTGGGCCGGGAGGGGGTGCTCGTCCTCGACGACCAGACGAGTAGCCCGTACAAAGTGCGGTTCGACGACGGCTCGCAAGGGGGATGGTATCTCCAGGGTGAGCTCCGCGTGAAGCCGGAGCGAGGTCTCTGGAATTGCGTCGTCGATTTCCCAGGTGAGAAATACTTGGAGACGATCAAGGTGGCGGACCTCGTCGCTCTCCCCAATCTCTATAATCCCAACCTCTACAAGCCCTTTTAGCCCAATCCTCGAACCTCGCTCGTGAAGATTGGGTTGTCAAGGCCCTGCCCACCCCCCGTCACACCTCGCTCGCGACATGTCGGCCGAGAACCGCTGCAAAAGAAGAAACAGGAATCCAGGATATCCAGATACGGGAAAGCATGCTTGACTTATTGTGCACATGAATGGAACTAAAGCGACGGGTCTGAAAAGAGAAGCGCACAATTCATTATCTCACGTTTCATCACGACGCAGCCCCGCCCCCCCCCTCGCAATCCACGAGCAACTCTTTGCATCCCCCTTCCTCGGTGCCGCTGCAGCTGCACCAGCCTCCGCCGCGTTGTGACGATCCCCACCGCCATCTTGCTCGCCGCACGTGTGCACAAACGGCGTCGGCTCTTTGCCGTCCCGCTTCTTCCGGGAGCCTCGCAGCCTGCGCAGCGCACCCTCGGTCCAGTGCGCGAGCAGCAGGCAGGGGAACGTGTAGCGCACCACACGGCTCGGCTTCTCGGACTTGAGCAGTTGCGTGTGGGTCGCCATTGGTGTGGTTCGCTCGACAGTGATGCCCGGCACCTCCTCCTGCACGTACAGCCAGATCTCGCTCCCCCGGCGCACCATCGAAGGCGCTGCCGGGTGGTCCATGGTGCGCTCCCCGTACCTGTGGGGAAGGGCAGGGCGCCGTGGTGAGCACGTGCATGCAAGGCATGGGGGCCGGGTGGTCCATGGTGCGCTCCCCGTACAGACGACAGCTGAGCAGCGGCGTCACGCGCGTCCAGCGCACGCCGTCAACCGACGCGGCGATCGCCAGGCAAGCGCGCAGTCGGTGCACGAGCGGAAAGACGGCCACGAGCGAACCGTTATGGGACGGGTTGGCCTGTACCCCAAAGAAGTACACGTCACCCGTCTCGTCGTAGCCGTCAATGCGGATCGTCTCAAACGGCGCCCAGCTTGACGCCCAGCTCGACGAGGAGCCACTTGCCTCGCTGGCTCTCAAGGTCCTCGGCCCGCCTGTGCCCGCCTCGATGGCCGGCTCAGCGGCCAGCTCGACGTTCGGCGCGCCCTCCGGTGCGAGCCCGAATGATGGGCGAGCTGTGAGGTCGCGACCTCGATAAGGGTCCCGAGAGCGGGTGACTTGCACATGGCGCCGTCCGCTCGCCGCAAGGTTTGCACGTGCGTACAGCAGGAACTCCCCCCCAAAGTGAACGAGCGACAGCCGCCCATCATACTCACACACGCCGCCCTCGTACAGGTACTTGGCAAAGTCGGCGCGCGCGCGCACATCGCGACGCTCGACGCAGCCCGGGTGCCGTCCGTCAAGGATCAAGTGCTTGTGCTGCCACTGCGTGGTCTCGGGCTCGTCCACACCTCCATAGGGGGAGAGCCACGGGCGGCTCTCGCCCACCGCACTGTCGGCCGGAGAACGGCCGTCAAAGCGCCAGGAGCGTCCGCGCACCATCCATAGCCCATTGCGCGGAGCATCGAAGCGGCTTGGGCTGAAGCCGAAGCGCTGCGTGAGCGTCGCCGCCGCCTTGGGCAGCAGCAGCGGGGAGTTGAAGGTGAACCGATCGCTCAGCTTATTGTGACGGCCGCCGACCGCAAACCACTCGCCGCTCTCCAGTCGCGTCAGGGCGAGATTGTGCGTCATCGAGGCGCCGAGCATCCTCACACGCGAGCTCACGTTCCGCAGATATCGCGCCCGCTGCGACATGGCAGCCCCCAGCTCGCCCTTGTGACCCCGCGCGCGGTGGACGACCTCATCGAAACTTAGATTGCGCCATGCCGTGTCGTCTACACTCACTGCGACATTGGCCGCCGCCGCCGCCGCCGCCGCCGCCGCCGCTGCCATGCGCCGTGCGCGCCGCGCGATGGGCAGCGCAAGGGGCTGGGAGCTCAGCCCCTTTGGGAGCGCCTGTGAGCGCAGCGTCAGCTTGGGCATCACGAGGGAAGGGTCCCCGTCGAAGCTGAGCCCGTCAGCCGAGGTCAAGCCTGCGACAAACTCCTCCATGACCTCATCCTTGAAGAGAAGGCACACCTTCTCGATGCCGTCCTCATCGCACGCGAGCGCCGAGTAGTAGCGAAGGTGGCGCCGGAAGAGGTGGGTGAGCGTGCTGCGCGCGTGCGTGGCCTTGGTCCACAGCCAGGAGCTCGCGGCCACCCGAACATCCTGCTTGCGCACGGCACAGAGATGCGGCGCGCCACCAGCGGAGCTGGCGCTTCCTACGCCGAGCGCCAACCCGTTCCATCGCTCGAGCAGCGGCACCTGACGTGCGCACGCAGACGCCTGCTCTGCGTACATCCCCATGCACAGAACCTCGTGCGCTGGCCCTGGCCCTGCTGTGCACTTGACGTTCGTCAGCGTGCCAGCCGTGCCAAGCGACTGAAACCGCTCGGTCGCACACGGTTCGGTTAAGTTGAACATCCAGAAAGGCCCCGAGTAGAGCCCCGGTGGGCGAGAGGCACAGTCCACAGCTCGCATCGCGATGAGGCTTTGTGCGGATGCGTGCTGCAAGAGAACAGTCAGCTCTAGAAGTAGCGCAGTCCGAGCCGCGGCTGTGGGTGCCTCATGGCGTATGATGATCGCGTCGCACACACCCAGGCTTTGCTCCACGTCTTTGGCGCGCACCGTATACGCTGGTGTCGCACGGAGAAAGCGGAGCCGCCGGTCGTCGGAGTGCCATGCTTCGCCCTCAAAGGTGATGGCCGTGTAATGCTTGATGTGCTGCAGTGCTGCAAGAGTGGAACGTACCGACGCCAAACTTTGAGCATTGACCTCGCATAGGCGGCGCACATTGCGACTGCGCAGTGCCGCAACAAGCTCCTTCTCGAGTGCGTCAGACATGTGCTGGGCCTCACGAAAAAACTTCAGTCGGTCGAGGACACCGACTTGTGGAATGCATGCAAACGCGGACCAACGCGTCGTTTTTGCGATTGATGCAAGCAGCCTTTATCGTGCGCCCAAATCTGTGGGGTACTTAAGACTTGGGACCTATTGGGACCTACCCTGTAACTTATAGCTCCATACTAAACAGACCTCCCGCAGGCTATATCCTGTTGAGATTTACTGGTAGTCTTGAGGGACACCTCCCACGCACATGGCAGGCTTCTCAGAATCTGCTCTGCGCAATTTGCGCAGCTCGGCGGCTCACGCGGCCCGCGCTGGACACGAGCAGGCCGGCGCCGGCGCTACGGGGTAGGCCCACGGTCTTCTTCATCGCCAGGTTGCGCGCGGCGGCGAGCAGCATCGCATTGGCCGCGAGGTGTGCATCTGCGGAGGGTGGATGGCCGCCCGCACTGCGCACGCGATTGGCGGGCACGCGTCGTTCAAAGTCGCCCTCGAGCGACGCCTCGGAGAACTCGTCGTGGATGTATTGGATCGCATAGCCGGTCCAAAACTCGACGTCATCATACCAGGAGTACGCGACAATGCCCGAGTGCCACGTGCGCGGCCCCGAATGCGCCTTCAAAGGCTCTTGTACCTCGACCAGGTCGCCGCGGACGAAGGCTCCTTCGGCAGGCGGCGCGTACAGCACCTCGGAAAGTGGCCGGCGCACTGGCGGCGAGCGCGGGTATGCACTGTTGGGCCTGGTCACATCGCCCAGCACGGCGCTCGGCGGGTGCGCGGGTGCTGGCAGCGGCTGCAGCGCTTCGCGAGACTCGTCGTCCTCTTCCACCCTGTCCTCGTCCTCCTCGTCCTCCTCGTCCTCCTCGTCCTCCTCGTCCTTCTCCTCCTCGTCTTCCTCGTCCTCGTCCTCGTCATCCTCGTCGTCCTCGTCCTCTGCCATTTGCGAAGCCATCGGAGTAAACGGCGGAGTTGTCACCACTCTGTCCTCGCCCTCCTCGCCCTCCTCGTCCTCCTCGTCCTCCTCGTCCTCCTCCTCCTCCTCGTCTTCCTCGTCCTCGTCGTCCTCTGCCAGAGGCGAAGCCATCGCGGTAAACGGCGGAGTTGTCACGTGCGTTCGTTGCCAAGTTCGTTGCGCTAGACTTTGTGCTTGTGCATCTGAACTACCTCCTCCCCCTCCAGCACATTCCAAGTTGGGGGAAACTAGCGGAATCTCCTCGTCCTCGTCGTCCTCTGCTAGCGGGGTATAAAGAGTAAATAGAGGGATCTCCTCGTCCTCGTCGTCCTCTGCAAGCGGGGTATAAGCGCGTTGGAGCGGGCTCTCGACGTCACGGGTCCCCTCGCTGCTGCGTGCGACAGTATCAGCCCCCCCGGCGGTGCCAATGGCCGCCGCGATGGTTGCTGTGGCATCAGTGACCATGTTTCCTCCCCCTGTGACCGTGCTCCCCCCCACTCCCCCCGCGTCAGGCTGTTTCGGCCAGACTGCGGCGGGCATGGATTCGACTGCTCCACTGATAGACATCGCAGCGCTCGCTCCACTGATAGACAGCGCAGCGTTCGCTTCACTGATAGGCAGCGCAGCGTTCGCTCCACTAATAGGTAGCGAAGCGTTCGCTTCCCTTGCCAAGCTCGGCAGCAGAGGCGCCGTATCGGTCACCTTCGTCTCCCGCGCCGTATCGGTCACCTCTCGGCGGGCCGGCTCGAGCGCTCCATGGCCGCCAAATACGGCGCCCTCATTGCCGGCGCTCCGCTCCTTGCGCCGATTTGGAGGCTCCGCTACTTGGAGGCGCCTGCTTGGAGGCTCGCCGCGGCTGCTGTCAGAGCGCTTGCGCTTCTTACTCGCACTTACGCCGCGGTCGCCCCGGTACAACTCGCGAGCTGCCTGCTGATGCGCGGCGGAGCGCTGGCACGTGTGCGCCGTCTTTCGTTGGGGGAAGCGGCACGCGATGCACTGCGCCTCGGTCGTCTGCATCCTGCCGCCGCCGCCGCCGCCGCCGAAGCCGTTGGCGCCCTTCGCGTCGGCACCACGACCGTGAGCTGCCTGCTGATGCGCGGCGGAGCGCTGGCACGTGTGCGCCGTCTTTCGCTGGGGGAAGCGGCACGCGACGCACTCCGCCTCGGTCGTCTGCATCCTGCCGCCGCCGCCGCCGCCGCCGAAGCCGTCGGCGCCCTTAGCGTCGGCACCACGACCGTGAGCCCCCCTTTCCATAGCGGATGGCGCTCTCCCGTCCTCCAGACGCGCGTACCCATGCGTGCCCAATACGGCGCGCGTACGCATCACGGGCTGCTCGTCCCACCCGTCGGCCACCGCGATGCCCAGACTCTCGAAGTCCTCAATGCTCGAGAGCCTGAGCACTGCGGAGGAGCCGCACGCGGGCGGCGGCGTGCGGCGCGCCGCGCGCCAGCGTGCTTCGTTCAGGCAAGCCGGTGGCGCAAAGGACTTGGCGCGTCCTATCCTATGATCAACTCGCACCTCAGCGCCGGCAGCAATCGGCTCAGTCGCCACGATCAGCACCACGCCGCCGCCTCTCTCGACGTCGGTGCCCGCGAAGGCGCTCGCGGTGAGAGGGATGTGCTCCGGCGAGGCCCACCTGCATGCAATGAGGGAGGCCATCAGCATGCAATCAGAGGCAATCGGAGGGATGTGCTCCGGCGAAGCCCACCGCTCGAGGCGAGCATTGGGAAGCGCAGAGTGGTTGACGTGGGCGCCGAGGTGGGCGCCGAGGTGGGGCATTGCTCCGAGGTGGGCGTCGAGGTGGGGCATGCCGCCGCCGCCACGTCCGTCGATGAAGCCGATCGCGGTACCTTGCCTGGCGTCGGTGTCCGCACCGCCGCCGCTGCTGCTCGAGGCAGCGCTGCTCGAAGCGCCCGCCGTAGCCAAGGGCAGCGGCGGCGGCGGCGGCGGCGGCGGCGGCGGCGGCGGCGGCGGCGGCGGCGGCGGCGGCGGCGGCGGCGTGCTACTGTCAAAGAGCGTACAGATCGCTTGGCCGCGGATGAGCTGACTGCGTGCAAAGAGCCCTAGCCCTAGCTGCCCCCCGAGCTGTGAACGTGCACACCCTCCGAGCTGTGAACGTGCACATCCACCGAGCTGCACACCCCCCGCCGACGGCGCCACGAAGGCAAAGTGGTTCATCGGGCCGTGCGCAGCTGCGCTCAGTAAGGCCGCCGTCTCTCGAGCAGCGTCCTCCGCGAGGCGCTTGCGTGAGTGCAGCTTGGGTGGCGCAATCTCGGGAGCGAGCTCGAGTGAGAAGCCGCAGCCAGACCGCTCGCGCGCGCACCACCAGCGCCCGTAGCGGAAAGAAGCTGACAGGCCACACCCACACAGAGGCGCCCGCGCCGTGGGCGGCGGGTGCAGCTCGACGCCGCAGCCCATCGGCGCATCGTCCGCGCCGCTGCTGCTGCTGCCGCTGCTGCCGGCCGATACTTGCACGGCTGGGCGCGTGTCCGCCTCACACCACCACCGGCCACGTTCCCAGACGCACGGCCGCGGCGGCGTGCAGCCGCACTGCGGCGGCGGCGCGGGCGGGGGCTGCACGGCCGGCGTAGTCAGGCTGTGCAAGGTGGCCTGGTATCGAGGGCCGACTGACGTGTAATTGATCGCTTCGAAGCCGCCGTCGAGAAGGAAGGCGGCACTGTCCACGCCGCCTCCGCCCACCGGCAGCGCATAGATCCGTAGGCCAGCGCCGCCAGCGAAATCATCGTCAAGACGAGGCTCTTCATTAGCCCGTTGGCGGTCCGAGGCAACGCCCGGCCAATGCGCGGCGCCGGGCCGAGGACCGCCTGGCCGAGGAATGGGCTTGTCAGGCCGGTGGATGCATGCCTTGCGCAGCTTGCCCGGACCGCCATTTTTGGGCTTGTCGCGGCACGCCTCGCACCTGCCACACTCGAAAATTCTTCTGCTGCTCGGAGGTGCGTCGCCACTCACGCTCGCGTCGGCGCGGGCGGCGACCAGCACTGCACCGTTGGCTCCGATAGTGAGTGTGACGATGACACGCGCTGGTGGCACCGACGCGCTCGGCCTGGGTATTGCCGGCCGCTTGGACGGAGAGGACATGAAGGGCAGCCTCCTCTCGGTGTCGTCCTTCATGAATCCCTTCACAGAGAACAAGCCTGCTCCCGGTGTGAAGGTTGATCCGATCAAGTGAGTGAGTCACTCACTCACTCATCAAGAGTGCGCAAATAACCGGGCTACTGTACACAACGACACTACTAACCACGCCAGAAAGGCTTCGCAGTATTGACTGAGAACGAAGCGAGGGCGTGTTTTGCTGCCATGCCTGAACACCAACCGAGGCCTAGAGCGAAGGACGCGGCCAGAGCACGCGCTCGGCGTCGATGACAACCTCGACCACGCCCCGGAGGAAGGCGATCTGAGGGTGCTCCCACATGACCTCGCCGCTGAGTGCGCTGTGGTAGTAGCGGGTGCCGTGCTCATCGGTGAGCTCAGTCCAGCCGAGCGGCCGCTGCGCGCACAGCGCCGCATCGGCGATCCACAGTTGTTCGCAGCCGAGCTCGCCGCCGTAGGGCAGGCCGAGGTAAGCTGCCATCACGAGAACCTCTTCGAGAGCGCGCGGCATGGCCTGGAGGGAGCGCGCGCGCTGCATGTCGAAGGAGGAGCGCAGAGCGTCCACCTCGGCCAGCCTGCACCACGCGAGCCGCACCTCGGGGCTTGCACTCGGCGGTGGCAGGAAGGTGGGCGCAGGCAATGCGCTCCAGGCCGAGCTGGGCGTGGCAGAAGGTGCGAGGGCGGGAGATCGCGATCTGCCGTGGAGGGGATGGCCGCGAGGGTAGTAGCTCTCCTCAGTGATGGAGCTCTCCTCCCCGTCAAATGCGCTCAGATCGATCCTCAGGCGCACACTACCATCACCGAAGCCTGCATTCTCGAGCTCGAGCAGGGCGAGCGCCGCCTTGGGCGCCACGGGCGCGGGCTTCACAGGCTTGGGCCGAAGAGGCTCCCTGTGAAGAGGCTCCCTCGAGGCCACGGGCATGCCAGCGTCGAGGGCGGCGAGGCGCTCCTTGGCAGCGTGCTCGAGGGACGCACGTGAGAGCTCCATTACGCGGCGCGCAGTGGGCTCAATTGGTGCGTTCGGTGCGAAACGGTAGCGCGAGCCTCGCAGCGCGGGGAAACGACAAATCGAGAGCCCGCGCGTCTCCGGCGAGGTGCCCGCCATGCCCACTGGGTGCCCGCCATTCGAATCCGGGCTCGGCTCCATGCCGGGGCCGACGCTGGCACCCTCGCGTCGTATCGAGCCGTTGCCCTCGCGCACCGGGACGCGGGTGTGCGTCTCGTTCGCCCCCATGCTCTGCCAGCCGGGCCCAAAGCGGTGGCGCTTGCGAGCGGACGCGCGCATGTCGACGCAGCACGGCTGGCCGTCGAGAGCGAAGAGGTACCACGCGACGACCGGCTGCTTCTTGAGCGAGACCTGTGGCGCGTAGTTGCAGAAGCGGCGCGCGGTCAGCTGGTACGACTCGCGCAGCGGATGCTCGTGGAAGTCGTGGACCTCGCCTTGGTCGTGCTTGCGATAAATGGGCTTCTTCCAGCGCGCCGAGCCGCCCGTCGCCTCCGCAGGCACGAAGGACCAGAGCGCGGGGAGCGGCGCGAGGATGAACTCGGCGGCCACCCAAAGCGCGCGAAAGGGAGCGGCGAGGGTCGACTTGCCGGGGGGTGGCGAGCCGATGCCGGCCGACGCGCCCACGAGCCCAGCGAGCAGCCCGAGATCGTCCGCCGCATCGAGCACGCGAGCGGGCGTGAGGCATCTCGTGCTCAGGAACGGAGCGTTTTCGTACGTGCCCTGCAGCACGGCGAGGCCCTTGAAGTCGCCGAGCCGCTTGAAGCTGCTCACGTGCGCTTGCTCCGCGAGCGACTGCACGAGTGTGCTGCGCCAGAATTTGCGCTCCCAGCGTATGGCGTGCAACGCATTGTACAGGTAGCCGCCCATCACGGCGGGGTCGAGATGCTTTGGGGGCGCCTTGACATCATTCTTGCCCTCGCCTGGCAGGTGGCGCTGACGAGCATTCGACAGGGCAGACGCGACGCCGCCGAGCTGATACGAGCCGCGGCGCGCCACCTTGGCCTCCACCGCAGCGGTCGCCTGAGCGCCGATCGCGCGGCGCAAGACGTCGCCCTCCTCCCCGAGGCTCGCTCGCACCTCGTCGAGCGCCCCGGGGGGGAACTCGCGCACGCCGGCCCGCTTGCGATGTATGCACTGCCACATCGGGTGGCTCGCGCTCACGGGCTGGTGCGAGCCGCCGAGCCCCCCCGCGCAATAGAGGCACAACTTGAGCCGCGCGCCCATGATGCCCTCGCCGAAGGCTGCAGGACAGCACTGCTCGGCGATCAATTCTACGCCGAGCTTGGCGGCGCCGGTGTGGAGCCGGAGGGGATGCACGCGCGCCTTGACAACGTCGGACGAGAGCCCGAGATTCCACGCCACATCGATGATGCCCTCGCCGCGCCACGGCATATACGGCAGCCGCGCCGCGGAGACGTGAAGCAACACCAGATTGAGCATCTCCTGCGCCGCGCACCGCTGCTGCCTCTCGATGAGCTCCTTGCGCGTGGCCGAGTTGCGCTTCGCTTGCTTCTGCTGCTCCTGCACGCGCACAAGCTCCTTGACGTGCTCCCATCGCATGCGGCTCGCGACCTTGCTCTCGAGCGCCTTGGAGGCCGAAGGGATCATCGAATGCTCCGTCTGCAGTGCCGCCAGTGCCTCTGTAGGCTGCCCTTTGAGCCAGCTGACTGCCCCTTCGAGAAAGTACCACTTCTGCTTCGAAGCCCACGCTCGCGTGCGCGCCTCGGCACCGAGCTTGTCGAGCCCCGCCTGGTGCGTCGCAAACTCGGCCTGGGCTGCTCGAATGGACTCGGCCATCGTCGGCTCGACGTGCACCTCCGTCGAAGAGCCTCGACACGCGCCGACCTCGAGGCCAATGTACGAGCAGCCCCAGAGCTCGGCGAGGTCAGGCAACCGCTTGAGCTCGATCCGACCCTGGGGCATCTCGCGCAGCTGCTCGACCACGGCGTGGATCGCGTTGACCGTCTGCACGGTGGGCGGCACCACCTTGCGCCGTGTGGGTGAGGGTGGGCGGTTCGTCATCTGCGACGCCTCGAAGAGGATCAGGCTCACCTCCAAAATGTTCTTCGCCTTCACGCCCGTCTTCTCCGCACGCAGGCCAATGCGCGGGTCGATGCTGAACCAGTCGCGCAGTTCGAGGCACAGCGTGGCCGCCGCGTGCTCATCGAGCTCGGGAGGGTTGCTGCCCTTCCAATCTTGGCAAGTGAGCTGCAGCGCCATGCGCGCGTCGTGCGGCGTGATCGGCAAAAAGTCGTCCAGCGCCTCCAGCGCCTCCTGGCACATGCGCACGAGCGTGAAGCGCTTACGCATCCCCTTGAGCCGATGACAAAACTCGAGGCGCATCTTCGCCTTGAGCCCCTCCTGCCGCTGCAGCGCAAGGCGGTTGAGCAAGGCGGTGTACCTCTCCTCCTGGAATGTGTTGACAATCGCCGCGGTGCCAGTGAGCCGCGCCCACGTGAGCAGCCGCTCGACCGCGCTCCCGATGTCCGGGGTCCGATACATGCCCGGTGAAGGAGAGATGCGCCCAGGCGGCACGGGCGGTGGCGCGCGTAGCTGCTGCGTGATCAGCTGACGCTGGCCCAAGAGGGACGAAAACTCGGCCCAGGCTCCCTCGAGGCGCTCGAGCGTGTGCAGCGCTCCCTCGAGCAGCCCTCGCTTGATGAGTGCCGCCACCCACGCGCTGATCGACGACGCCGTCACGTCGAGCTTGCCCTTGCCGAGCGACTCGAGCACCGCATATTGCACTCCCTCGGCAAGCAGTTGCTCCGTCTGCGAAACCACCGCGGCCGTGATCGGCTCCGGTCGATTGCGCTCATTAGCCGGTAAGGCGCCCAGCGAGATGGCGATCTCCCGCCGCCCCATGAGCACCTGCCGCTCCGCTACGTGGGCTGCCGCGAGCAACGCGGTGCCGCTGGGTGAGAAGGCGTCTTCTGCGGCGATCGCGTTCGCGAATCCGAGCGTCTGCAGCTGGAAGAGCTCGTACTTTTCCTGTGCAGTCACCTTGTGCGCCTGGAAGATCTGCTGGATCAAGCACGCGTAGTGCTCGGCCATCGGCACGGCCATCGTGTTGAGAACGTGAGTGCGCTCCTCCGCCGCCTCCTTCTGGCGCTTGTACGCGACACGCGCTTTGGTGAGGTACCGGCGCACGTTCGCCTGCACCGCGACGGCCATGCGTGTGCGATGAATGTGCTGTGCCTTGAAGTACGGCGAGCGGAAGAAGGAGAGGATGCGGCGCGCTGCCACCTTCATCAGGAGCAACTCGTGCTCGCGGCGGCGCATCAGCTCGTGCGCACGCAGCGCGCTGGCCGTCGCGGGCAGGCCGCCCTTGGCGCCGCGCGCGCTACCCTTGGCGCCCCGCTTCAAACTGCCGCCCTTGGGTTCGGCGACGCCTGGGGCTTCGGCTTTTGCCTTCGCCTCTGTCAAACGCATGAGCACGGGGTTCGACTTAACGGCCGCGAGGATGGCGAGGGTCGCCGTGTGCTCCGCCTTGCGATTGAGCAGCTCGAGACGGCGCCTCTGGAACTCACGCCACACGCGCTGCAGCGCGCGCGCCGCGATGAGCTGTTTCGTATCCTCATCCATGACCCCACCCACGAGGAAAATTGCATGCGCGCGTGCATTCATCGAGCGGTTACGCGCATCCTGAGCCTCTTTCGCGGCGAGGGCCTTCAGCACGCGTGCATACCGACCCTCGGCGCCGTAGAGGATCACCTCGAGCCCGCGCCAGACGGCGCGCGCGCGCGCCTCCAAGCGCGCCTTGGCCTCTGCCGCGGGATCGGCTGGTGGACGGTTGTCAGGTGCGAGGTTGCTCGGCGAGGCCGAGCGCTCCTTGTCGCGCGACGGTGACTTTGCGAGCGACCTCGCCGACCGGAGGGAGGTCAAGCTCGATGCGGCGGTGGAAGGGCGCGTCATGCCACGCGCCGACGGCTGTGCCGAGCCAGCTGTGAAGACCGACGGCTGTGCCGAGCCAGCTGCAGAGGAGAAATGCGTCACAGAGTTGTCTCCCCACGCCACGGAGTGCTCCGCTATCGAGTCTGCCGCCGAGGCCGGGCGTGCCAACGCCGTCGCGGCGCCGGCCGGCTGGTACGCCAGCGCTGGCGCAGCACGCTCAGCATGGAGGATGGGCGCGCTCGCCGCGGAGGCTCCGGTGAGCGCGGGCAGGGTGCCCACGGACGCTGAGCCGGAGAGGAGCGCTCGGGGCTCTTTGGCCAGCGGCCGTGGCTGCCTCGACGGCTGGGCTGCCATCTGCGTCGTGGCTGCCATCAGCCCCGCGGGCGCCGTGTCGCACGTGGTCAACGGAGAGCAAAGATCGCGAACGTGGCCTTGTCGGGACAGGTGCCCCGGCGTGGCACCGGCAACGGCAAAGACCAGTTGGGCCGTTAACTCTTTGGAGCGCGCGCTCGACACGGCGCTGACCGGCTCGGCGGCCGGCGGCGGCATCGTGCGTGGCCGGGGTCGCTGCTTGCCTGAGCCGCTCCTTTTGATCGCCTCGAGCAGCGTGCTCTGCGCCGCATACATGCGCTCGCGGTCGCCCACCGAATGCTGCCGTGAAGCACATACCTTGGTCGCGGCGATGCAGCTGCCGGCACAGATCGCCCGCCAAATCTCCGCTTTGGAGTCGAACCAGTGAAGAAGCAACGGGTCTTGCTCGAACGGGAGCGGCAGGAAGCTCACCTTGGCCGTCAGGCTGCACAGGATCGCCGCGTGCCGCTTCGATGAGTACGCGGCGAAGCCGCTCGCGTCGGCCTGGCCGAGACCGCTGCTTGAGAGTTTCCTCTTCTGACCGTCCTCCGTCGAGTGACTGAACATCTCGCGCAGCCGCGGCAGGTTGAGATTGAGGCACGAGTCGTTTGTCTGCTCGTGCTGGCACACCTGCACCGCCTCCACCACGCCTACGATGGCCACCCGCAGCGCGCACAGCAGGTCGCCAAGCATCGTGCGTCGCTCGTCCAGCGACGAGTGCTTGCTCAGCTCGCCGAGCGTCGTGGCAGAGCTCGGTCTCTTGGGCGAGCGGTTTCCGAGGCGCGGGCTCGTCTTGTTCTCGTGCTCCTCGTTGAGCAGTGCGAAGCGGCGCATCCGGCCGACCAGCTGCTCGAGCTCCGCCAGCCGCTGGTTGAGCAGCTGCTCCGCGCGGCCTGAGGCACCCAGCCCGCCAGGTGGCATGGCGAGCCCGATAAGGCTACGCGGCGGTGTGGGCGTCTCGAGTGCCTCGGCGCGCCACGCGTTGATGCGCAGTTTCGACGCCGACACCCCGCGCTCCCTAAACCACGGTTTGCCTTGCTTCTCCTCCTCCTCAATCCTCTTCTGCCGCTGCTGGTCACGCCACTGGCCGACGCGACGAGCCGCCTCTCGTGCTGCAGCCGCGGTTGCGGGACGCACGCCTCGGCGCGTCACCGGAATGGACTCGAGGGACGGTGACGGATGGAGCTGCACTGCCGACAGCTGTGCGCCCTTCGGAGCCCACGACTCGCTGAAGGAGTACAGCGTGGACTGCGACATATTGAAACGGAGCAAACTGTCTTTTTAACACCGCCGACTTTCACAACACGTCTCCTCAAATACATGTAGCTCGCGACGCGTGGAAATTATTCTTCACACTACACTTGCAGACTTCGCTATGACCATCCCAGGGGACCGACTTGCGCGAGACGTGATGCCCGAAGACGCTTCCTCGCCGTGCTTCCCTCACGGGCTCGAAGCCGCCCTGTGCGCGCATGTCGAGGCGGCCTACTACACCGCCTCGCGCTCGTGGACCTCACAGCCGGCTCATCCGCTCGATGCTAATCCGAGCCGCACCGAGGTGCTCGGAAATCCTCGCGCATGGCTGACAATCTGCTTGCAGAGCCAGCACAAGCCAAACATCAGCAAGGTGATCGCGTTCCTCTTCGGCGACGAGGCGATTGACGCCGTCGAAGCTGTCATGCGCGTCGCCGTCGGCCCTGCACCCACCGAAGGGCCGGACGACAAGGCCGCTGTGCCACCGCCGACAGCCAAGGTGAGCTTGCAGCTCGTCTTCCGGCAGTGCTGCTCGAATTACGCGACGCATGGGCGCGTCGCACGAGGCATCGTGCACGCGATCACGCGGCGCCTCTCCCTGCACAACGCCGCTCGAACCAAGGCCATCCTTTCACTGCTCGACGAGCCGCGACGGTCAAAGCTTGTCTTCCTCGAGCCGCTCCGTCGGCTCTGCGCGCTATCGGCGGCTTCAGGCCAGCCGGCGGCCGCGGCGGCTTCCGAGGTCGCGTGGCACGAGGCACTGCTGCAGGCCCTCGAGCTCGTGTCCACCTCCGCATCGCCCACGTGCCGATTCCGGCCGTCCGTGGTCTCCGAGCTCCTCTCAGAGGCGAGACACGTGGCGGTCGACATGGGACACGTGGCCATCTGGGGCAGCACCGCCGCCGCCGGCAGCAGCACCGCCGCCGCCGGCAGCACCACCGCCGACAGCAGTACCACCGCCGACGGTAGCACCAATAGCGCGCAGCCGCTCCTCAACCAGGTGCTTCCGGTGCATGCATCTCTCGCACACCTGCTGCGCACCCGTCTCGCGCCACTCCTCGCCGCCGAGGACGACGCGGGCGCGACCACGACGACGCCGCCATACGAGTGGGCGAGTGCAGCTGACTACCTTCCGAACCCAGCGGTGCATTGGGCGCTTTTGCGCACCGCCGAGGCCGCGCGTGCCCAAGGTGAGAACTTCAAGGCGGATCAAGGCGCGGGTGCTCTTTTGGCGGCCACACGTGGCGATTTGGGCGAGCTTGCGTGCGCACTTGGCGCGCTGCTCCATGGCCCTGTGGGAAGTGCGCAGCTCCATGGCCCTGTGGCGGACGGCGCCGTAGCACTCGCAATACTCCAGATGCTCAGCCCCACAGGCCGTCGAAGCGTCGCGATGGAAGACGGGGACGGGCGCCGTGGTGAGCACTTGCATACAGGCCGTCGATGCGTCGCGTTGGAAGACGAAGGCGCCGTGTTGGGCGCCCGTGTGGCCATCGAGCGCCTCGGCGCACCCGGATGGCGCGTGGCGTTGGATGCGGCGCTGGGGGCGGGCGTAGTGGCCGACGGAGGTGGCGGCGGCAATCCAGCCACGCTCTGTGTGCCCTTGCGGACCTCGTTTGACGCGCGGTCCGATGAGGCGGCAGCACTTTCCCATTGGTGGCCCGCTGTGCGGCTTTGGGTGCGCCAGCCCGGCCACTCTCGCTATTCGGGCGTGCTGGAGGGCTTGCTACGGCGCGCGGCCCGTCTGCACGCCCAGGGCGGCTGGCTAGACTCGGGTGGCCCTCGCAAACGGCGCATGCCTGAGATCATCAGCGGCGGCGGCGGCGGCAGCAGCAGCCACGCCGCGCTCGAGCTACGTGCGCCGCTCTTGCCTCTGCACGACGCGCGCAGGCTGGTGGACGCGTGCGCCCTGTACCTGCCTGCCGTGCTGCCCCTGCTGCGCCCGTCCGACGCGCTCGCGCTGCTCCACGCATACGCGCTCGCCACGGCGCGCACCCCCGCCGCTCCGGGCGAGTCTACAGGGCCGCCCGAGATTGCCGAGATTGCGATCTCGAAGCCGCCCGAGATTGCCGAGATTGCGATCTCGAAGCCGCCCGAGATTGCCGAGATTGCGATCTCGAAGCTCGTAGACGCAGCGAGCTCGTGGAGGAGGCCGCCTCAGGGTGGCGCGGAGCCCAAGCGGCCGCCGCTGCAGGCTGGCTGTGCCCTCGCTCTGCTGCCGCTCTGGTACGGCCGCAGCGCCGTGCCGGGCGCACTCTCTGAGCCCACCCTTGATCACTCGTTCGCGCCGCTCGCGACACTCGACGGAGCTGGCGCGGACCTCGCTCTCTGCAGCCACTCAAGCTACCTGCTCGCGGCCCTCTACCTGCCGCCCGCTGCCCCGGTGGCACGCGCCACGCTGCTGCTCGAGCTCGCCGAGCAGTGGGCAGCGGAGGCGCGCTGGAGCTGCGACGTCGGCGCAGTAGCGGCCGCGCGCGTCCGCCGTGTTGCCGCGGCCCTCGCCAATGTGCGTGCGGCGCTCGACGCCGAGGTAGAAGGGCTCTTGCGCGAATCCGGCGCCACGAAGGTTGCGGAGCGGCTGCGGGGTGTAGGCGTGCACCTCTTCGGGGGCCCCTCGATGACACACGTGTATGTGTGAATGTGAATGTGTGTCTGTGTGACTTCTAACACACGATCAGAAATTAGGACCGTGGTGTGGAGGCGCGCGCCTCAGTCGTCAATGATCATTTATGTTCGGCGGCGCCCGAGGGCAGATGACGGTGTCCAATTCCGACAAAACATTACCGAATTTTTCGCGTCGCAACTTCTATTAAACACATCATCCGTAACTAAAGGAAATGTCTGGAATGATCTCTGGAATGACATCTCGGAGAGTATCAAGGAGGTCATGAGATACGAATGACATCTTGATGACTTTTGGCAGCTCTAACTGCTGCACACTCATGACCTTCGCTTCCAAAAAGTGACCCCTTGCAGCGGGCCGACCGGGCGGAAGCGATGGCCCAGCAGGCCTTTCTCGCAAGGCAGCGCCGGATCTGGGATGAAGAAGCCGCCCCTAAGAAACGAAGGCCACGCACGGGCCACTTCCACTCGTTCCTCCGCAAGAATGAGCGGCCGCATGACGCGCTGAAAGCAGCGCTCTTCGAATCGCGTGACCGCCTCACAAACTTGTTCGAATTATGGGACGAGGATGACAACGGGCAATTGAATCGCATTGAATTCCGTCGCGCCGCGAAGATTCTTGGATGCCGTCAAACAAAGGAGGAGCTAGATGCCTTCTTTGACATCGTTGACACGAACCAGGACGGAACCTTATCTCATGCCGAGTTGATGGACGTGGTCCGTGAACCTGAACTTTCGTCCATCGTGCCCCCGACCGAGGCGCCCCCGCCCGCCGCTGACGAGCCAAACATCGGACGGGTACAGGGATGCAAACGCTGTGCCCTCAAGGTCATTCGTACAGTCTATGCCATCGCTAGCTCGGTAACGGTGCAGACGCTCATGTACTTTGCCTTCGTGTACATCGTGCAGATGCTCGTGCGCTCGGTGCGCTCCACAGATGAGTACTATCTCGACAAGCAGTTTTCAGACACGTTGATGTGAGTGACGGCCGCGCCCGTGCCCGCACATACAGCTCCTCACGCGCAGCCTGAAACTGTTGCCGACTGACCCAAAGGCTGTGCCACGTCGTGCGTGCAGCTCGACAACTGGCAACGCCTACGACAACGACCTCAAGGAGTTCAACACCATCCGACGCATCGCGGACATCTGGCAATGGGGTAACGCATTGCTGTGGCCCGGGCTGCTCGGCAACATTGGCCCCACCTGCGCGGCTGTGGGCAAAGGCAGCTTCTTCCGGTCGGCGGACATGGCAACAGAGACCAATTATAGTGCAATATATTATGGTGCGCCCGGAGACTTTTGCAACGACGACCGGCTGCAGGACGGTGAGGGGTACGGGGTCGTTACCAACGAGGGGGCCACTCCTCCGTTGGTTGCAGACGTCGTCGACCGCTTCAACCAAATGGACTGGACGGACGGCCTGCGCATCCTGCAGGTGCGCGCGGCGTCCACGAGTGCAACGCTCTGCGCGACGGATACCATCGGCGGCACATGCTACCCCGAGCCGGACGGAGTTGGGTACGTTGAGGACACAGCACCGTTTGGATACAATGCGACGCACCCTGAGCAGCCCCTGAGCTACCCCTTCCGCTGGCGATCGGCAGAGGAGATGGGCTCAGCCAAGATGTGGTCTGCATCTCCCTCGAGCTTCCGCGGCTACACGGGCGCCGGCTACGTCTCCTTCGTGATCCCCTTCTTCTCAGAGGTGTTCCTGCGAGATGAGCGGGGCACGCCGTCGCAAGTGACCGATTTCCAACGGTACCGCGTCCTGCGCGGCGACGGGCGCAAGCCGCACTTCTTCTGCGTACGCCTCTCGTGGGACTCGCATCACGTGCACCAGCTCTGCGACCCGAACGACCCCAGCCGCCAAAACCGGACCACCGGCATCGTCCGCGCCGCGATCGTCGAGTTCTGGAACGATCTGAAGCGCGCCCATTACGTGGACGCACGGACGCGGATGGTCGAGCTGCTCGTGCCGCTCACGTCCAATCATTTGGGCGTCAAGTCCACCGCTCGCCTCATGCTTGAGATCACCTCCACTGGCGCAGTGCTGCCGTCGTATGACACTCTGACGCGCGTCTCGCGCCAGTTCCAGATAGACGATACGGACTTTTGGCGCAAAATCGGCCTTGCATTCACCTGCTTCTTCTGCTTGATGGAGTTACTTGAGCTTCTGGGCCTCGAAGATGGTGACCACTTTTGCCACCTTGCCGCGCTGCTTGCCACTGATTGCCGCGGATTGGGTCTCTGATTGCATCGAGGATGGTGGCCGCTCGACAGATCAGAGCCAGATGCCCCCCCCCACACCACGCCACTTCTTCCGCACGCGCTCTCCTCCCCTTGTTGTCGCACGCTCTCCTCGCCGCCTGCGCTTTATAGACTCAAATGTGCGTTGCATGCCCTCGCTCACTGGGCTTTGGACCGCGGCTTCTACTCCCTTTTCTGGCAGGCGTCTTCGAGTTAAGCGACGTCATCAAGTACGCCATACTGCCGCCCCTCGCTTCCTTCTGCTGCCCTGCGCGCGCTCCCCAGCCCTGCCTTCCGACACGTCTCGCGCTGTGCACGCTTCGCCAACACGCGTCGCTATGTCGTCACACAGGTACCTCTCCGACATCTGGAACGCGATGGACTGGGTAGTGTACATCCTCTTCATCTTTGTGTACATCTTGGCAACCTCCTACCTGCGGAACGCCCGTTCGTTCGTCTGTGGCGACTTCTGTACCTCCATCGGCTTCCAGGACGACCATCTGGCCATGACGGATGCACGCCGGCTCAAGTTTTACCTCGCCATGACCTCGTGCCTGCAGCTGCTAAAGATCATGAAGATCATGGCGATACTTGTGCCCAAGATGGGCTTGGCGCCTTCGGTGCTCAAGAAGGCGATGGCCGACCTCATCTTCTTCGGCGTCGTCTTCGGTATCTCCGTGTTTGCATTCGCCAATGTGCTCTTCATCCAACTCGGACCCAATATGGCCGAGTTCGCCTCGCCGTTGAACTCCTTCGTCACCCTCGGCCGCGCCCTCTTCGGCGATTTCGATCTCGACTTGATCATTGACAACTCACCCGACTGTGCGTCACTCGCTCTTTGTGCCCTCCGGGCTCTACTCTGTTCGGCCATCCCCTCCTGGTCCTGCCATCCACCCTACATCCACCCTTGAATTCAGCCCCTCCTATTCTCGCCCGACGCCATCTGGCTGCATGCGCTGCTGCTTTGACTGTGTGGTGCGTTCCTCTGTTCTGCGCTGATCGCCGAGCAGACATGAACACGGTGCTCTACCTGATGTACCTGTTCTGCGCTGTCTTCATCCTGCTCTCCATGTTCCTAGCGATCCTCGGCGAGGCGCAGGCCAACTTGCGCGACGACGAGCGCACGCAGCGCAGGAATGCCGAAAGCAAAGGCGAGAAGCTCCCCTCCGAGTATGGCATCTTCACCAAGATGACCACGCTGATCTCTAGGGGCTTAGCGCGAGTGCCAGTACTCGGCAATAACCTCAAGCAATTTGAGGAAGCGGAGGAGGAGAAGAAGCAAGCTGAGGCGACGAGGGTCGAGGAGCAGGAGCAAAAGCTCGATGTTCAGCAGGAGCAGGCTTCAGCTTCGTCAATCTTAGTGCCGCTGGCCGATCGCCTCGAGGCTCGCCAGCTCAAGATGGGCGACAAGATCGAAGAACTCCTGGCTGCATGCGGAGTCTTTGCAAGCGGCGTGAGGCGTAGCTCGTCGAGTGGGGCTGCATGCGGTAGCAGTCCAATCCTGAGGGCTGGTAGCCCCGGCTTCAGTGACAGCGGCGACGATCGGCTTGAGCGGCTCGAGCAGACGCTGTTGCGGGTGGAGAACGTGGTCATGGAGATGAGGCAGGCCCATTCATCAATGTTGGAGCGCGACCGAAATGGTGATCGGGGCGTCAGTCGCCACCGGAGCTTAAACCGTCAGGGGCGGCTGCACCATCACATCTCCAGAGCAGCATCAGCGAACACTGGCGACGACCCTCTGCACCCTGCATCGGGCTCGTCCATGTTCGAAGAGTCGATGAGCTCGTCCGCTACCAAGGAGAAGCCACCTACGAGGACCCTTTCCACGACCGAGTGTTTGAGCTCGTACAGAGCTGAGGAGAAGCCAGAGAGCTCGTTCACAGCCAAGGAGAAGCCTCCGAGTCGCCGACGAGTTCGAAAAGTGCATCTCGATGCGTGATCGGCAGGTCGGCACACGAGGCGGTGCTCGTCTGCCTTCTCAGTCGCCACCACCACCATCGCTTCCTCGAGGCACTTGTCAGCCTCCATGAAGGGCCCGCCGCCGGGTGCACTCTGTAGCCGCCTCTGCGCTCGCCTCCGCCTGGCGCCATTCTGCCTCCATTGATATTTGTGCGCATATCGCTGCTCGTTCTCCGTCGATCTGCGTACGCATTGCCCCCGTGAGGGTGCCGTCTTATCGCATGCGCCGTTCATACTTGTACATACGTCTTCTCGCATATGCCGTCTTCTCGCATGCACCGGTACCTGTCCAGCGCTTCGAGCGTGTAGCGTTGCACCTTGCACCCCCACACCGTGGGTTCCGTGCGGCGTGCGCCTTTGCGTTGTGTATGCCAGAGCGGAGTGCGCCGCCGGCGGCCTCGCCGCCTGCGCTTGGTATCGCATCAGATACAGTCACGCCTTGTTTATTTCGTTGAGCTATTACCGTGCAAAACCGTGCACGGCCATGCCTCCGGGGAGCGAGTGCGACGGCTCCGGCGGGTACCCCGGCTCGTCACACAGCTGGCTAGGCCTAGTGGGTACGCGGAGGTTCCCGGAGGACAATCTCGATTTGCTTTAAAAATTTCAAGAGGAAAATTATTTTGGAAAATACAATTGTAACCAAATGTTGTTTGGGTCACGAAAGACGTCGGTGTATCCTCGACATGCTGCGATATGCAAGAACGGGACGACCGACATTTGATCGGAGAGGACCTGGAAAAACCCGAGCGCCCGAAAAGTGAAAAGGCGGGATTCCGTGATTCTCTTTCATCAATGTATTTCGCAGCAACGAAAAGACGAATATGACGCCGTCCACGGTGGTGATATCAATGGCGATTGCATGGCGGCAGCCAACACGAAGCCAGCCATCGATATGCACCGTCGTGCGACGAGCGGACACGCCACGCATGAACGAGTTCGATCTGTCCGTACTCACGAAGCGTATAGAGACTCAAAAATCAAGCACCAGCATCCCAGCCATTGTAATGGCACCGAGCTGCTTCCTGCCTGGGCAGAAGATGCAGATGCACAAGGTGAGCGCCGAATTCGCGGCGCTGCTGCGCCGCCTGCAGGTCACCGAGCGGGCGGGCGGGCCGATTGAGACGTACACCATCGCCATCATGGTCCTTGTGCAAAACAAGCGGCCGCTGCCACTCGGGATCCAAGCGTCGGTCGCCTCTGTGGAGCAGCTCGAGAACGGCACCTGGGAGGCCGCTTTGCTTGCGAAGCGCATCATCCGCTTCATCGGGGCGGTCGACGACACCGACTATGAGCGAGGCGACCGCGCGGCCCAGCAGGGCAGCGAGCAGGATCGGAACCAACAAGCGCAAGGCTGGTTGATTGCACGCGTGACACCCGTTGACGTGAAGGCTCTGGACGAGCAGGAGCTGGTGCTTAATGGCGACACGTCCCGCGTGCTCGAGTTCTTGTCGCGCGAGCTCGATCCTCTGGTCGAGTGCTGGCTCGACCTCGTGCGCACCTCCGACGTGGTCCGACTTGCCAAATCTGGCGACGAGCTCGAGGCGCTCCTCGAGGAGCTCGGCAGTCTGCCCGGCGTGCACGACTACTCGGCACGCGCTCTGTGGGTGGGGCGGCTGCTGAACCCTGGGCCGATGCGTGTGGCTCACGAGATGCGCTCACAGCTTCTGCAGGCCGACTCGGCGCTTGAACGCCTGTACATCGCCCGCGGCGCTCTGGTCGACAGCGTCCAACGGCTCAAAGCTTCCGAGGAGCACGGCACGCCACTCTTTGTGGACTGATGCGCCGGCCTTGATTGGCAATGTCGGGGACTCGGCTCCACGTGCGCTGTGGACGGTTCCGGGACGTGTACATTGGGCGTGTGCTTTGGGAGACGATCATCGAGACGATCTGGGGCGCGTGTCGTGGCCTTGGGTGTCCAGCGCGAGCGGCGAGAGCAGTGGGGTCGCCCCGCAGGCGTCCGCGCGATCTCGCCCAGGAGATGCCTACTCGCGCGATCTTCCGATCTTCGAGAGCGGTGAACGCCCTTTGACTGCGTGACTCGCGCTCTCGAGAGATGGTGTAACATATCCTTCGCTATAGAGCTGTATATTCTACGATACGAATGGGAATGGGACTTGGCGACTGGGCGGACGATCGGTGGTCGATGCGAGCCGTGTTAAGCGTATTTCCGCATCCGGGGCGTCGGGAAGGGGTTTTCGGTTTACTAACCTGAAACCTCTAACGCGTAACGGCGAGTCGCTGACTCCATGTACCATCGAACTCTCCATTTTCGTAACATTTTCGACAGGGGTATATTCGTATTTTCGACCACATGGTCCGACACTCTTCCTCATCACTGGGCCCACGGCGGTCACTGGCGCGCGCGCAACTCTGCTCGCCACCTGTTCACGATGCCCTTTTGTACTATGTTGCGGTCATGATTGTCCAGTGGCACCAGCCTGCACATCACTGATTCTGTGCTCTCCAGTCCGGTCGCGTGCACTGACAGCAGCTGTGTCCTCTTGTCCGTGCCCGTGCTCGGTTGGCGCGCGCCAACGCTGGCGCGCTGGGCGACCACGACGGTCGCCTCACTGCTCGAGGCCTACATTCGCCTTGATGGCGGCCAGATGGCGCTCCACCTGCGCCTTGAGCACCTCGAGCTCGCTCAGGCCGAGCGTGAGCTCATTGCCGTTTCCGAGCGTGATCGTCGCGACGCCGCCGACGCGCGGGCCTACACCGGCCTTGGCTTTGATCGTGCCAGGCACTGCGATGGGCGACCCGTTTGCTGTGAAGGCTAGCTCGCCCTCCTGCAGCGGCCGCGGAGCGCAATCAAAGCGCGGCGTGTATGGCACGGCAGTGGTGCCGGCAGCGGGCGTCGCGGCCACCGCACCTCGAGCTGTGCTGGCGCCCGCTGGCGTGGAGGCCACGGTGCCCATGCGCGCGCGCGTCTGGCGTGCGCCTGGCGTCGCGGAGATGCCCGGCATCGCAGCAGCCTCAGTGGCGCGCTTGCGCGGATTATTGACGACGGGCTTGGGCGCGGGCGCGGGCTTGGGCGCGACATTGGCCTTGCCGCTCGGTGCAAGCAACGCGGGCGGCGGCGGCATGAGCTTGAGCTGGCTGCTCGTCGCCTCCTTGATGGCTTTCTCAACGTCGCCGCCGTACACCATGCAGAAGTCCCGCATCGACATCTTTTGGATGCAGGTGGGCAGCTTGAAGAGGATGTCAATTCTCACGGTGCTCTCCAGGTTATCGATCAGCTGCTCGACGAGCTGGTTCATCTGCTTCGTCTTCTGCTCGAGCTCGATGTCGAGCTCCTGCAGCACCGTCTCAGGGCCGCCCATGCCGACCATGGCTGCGTCCTCGTCCTCGGCGATGGCGGCCGGGTGCAGGTCCTCGACGAACGCGGTGGTCGTCGTCGACATCGAGCCGCGCAACCTGCGCGAGCGGTGGGGCGACGGGTGAGCGGTGAGAGCGACGGCAGCCAGGTCCGGTGCTGAGGCGCGTCTCACATTGGTTTTTTCAAAGTGACGGTTCAATTCACGCGCCAAAAGGTGTGTGGTGGGGGGCAGTAGTTCGCCGCGCGCGGCGACTCTGGGAGCATTGTTCTCAAAGTTGAGTGGACGTTCGCATTTCAGACGTCTTTCTTGGTCCAACAGTGTGCGGACATGACGCTTCTGCCGGCACTGGGTTCGCCGACCTCGGACGACGAGCCGGCCGCCGCTGCAGAGCCACCCCACATCTTCAAGAAGCCCACCTTTTCCGATGCGCGCCTCGGTGCTTTGCAGCTGAAAACGCAGGGACTCAGGGCCTTCGGTGGGTTTGTAGCGTCGGCGCGCTCTGACACGGCCGCCCAGGCCGCTGCGAAGGACCCGGCTCCGCTACTACCGCCCCCTCCGCCCGCAGTCTTGCCCCGTCCGGGCTCGAGCCACGCCGAGGCGGCCCTGAGTGCACGGCTACTCCGTGGCGTCGGCAGCCATCAGCAGCAGCAGCCATGGGACTCGTGGTTGCAACCGTCACCACCGCAGACGCCGCTGCTGTCCCCTCGCGCCAGAGGCGGCGGCGGCGGCGGCGGTGCTGGCAGCGGCCCGCTGCCGGAGCCCAACTCGACGCGCTCGCCGCGCCGGCCGATCCCACCAGTGGGCTACGCGCGGCCGCCGACACGCGGCGACGCTCAGGGACTGTCTGACAAGCTTCGCACGGCCATCGAGCGCGGCGGCCGGCACACGGAGCTGGACACGGCGTGGCACACCACCTTCCTCGAGCTCGTACGCCAGGTCTACGTGCACTGCGCCGAGCGCGGCCAGCTGCTCGACGCGGTGCGCGTACACCTCGAGCAGGAGCTCAAGAGTGTGCGCACGCTCTGCGCGCAGCAGGCACGCGAGCTCGCGAAGCTGCGACGCGACGCGAGCGTGCTGCTCGGCGGCTCATCCAGCGGCGCGGGCGCGGGCGCCGTGAGCGCCGTCGACGCGCGCGTGGCTGAGGAGCAGCGGATGACGATGCTCACCGACGCAGCTGGCCGGCTCGCGCCCGAATCGCGCGCCGTGTTGGTCACGCGCGTCGTGTCAGGCAGCGAGGAGGCGGGCAGCCGCGAAGCGCTCTTTGGGGCTACGCTCGACGCCTTGCCCGAGGCCGAGCGCCTCAATTTGCTCGGCACGGCGCTCGAGGCGCAGTCGGTCGGCAACCTGATGCGCGTGCTGGGCAAGGTACTCGAGAAGGTCGAGAAGTCGCGCCGGCTGCTGCTGCTCGGGCTGCTCACGGACTCGCTCGACGACGCCGCGAAGGCGAAGCACGCGCTCGAGGTCACCCAGCATCTCACGTCGGAGGCTCGGGCGGCCGTGGCCAAGAGCCTCTTCCACAACCTGCCCAAGCTCACGCGCCGGCCGGCGGTGGCCGAGCTGCTGAGCGGGCTGTCCAAGGGAGAGCGCATCGAGCTGACCTCGGACGTGCTCAGCAGCATCCCGCTCTCCGACCTCGTCGAGCTCACCACGAGGCGCTGCGACACGATGGACGGCTCGACGCGCATCGGTTTCGTCTCGGAGACGATGGGCACGATCTCGGCACGCGAGCGCAACCAGCTCGTCGAGGAGCTGCTCGTCAAGATGCCGGGCAGCGAGCGCGAGAAGCTGCTCGGAAACCTCTTCGGCATGCTCTCTAAGAGTGAGCGCGAGGAGCTGCAGACCCTATTGCAGAGGACGATGCGCGCGGGTGACAAGGAGTAGGTTCTTGGCTTCTTGCTGGCACGCCCTAGCCGCAGAGCCGGATGCGCCGAGATGCCGCCGTCCTTGCGTTGTGTACACTTTGGCTTTGCCCCCTTCATGGTAGGATTTATGTAAATACCTTGCCCTCAGAGGAGCAAGCAATCAAGACACTCACAAAAAGATTCGTCAATTTGGAAAAGTTGGTGTGGCCCCGGCGTCTCCGCACATGCTGCTGTCTTCGCTGTTGCTCGCCGCCCTCGCAGCGCTGCCCCCATCGGATGGGCCATTGGCGCGCTTCCTACACGGCATCACCATCGGGCCCGTTACCATGGACCTCTCGCTGCCCGCACCGGTCGGGCACGCTGACATCCATCTCGACGAGCTCATGTGCACCGATCTGACGATCGCGAAGCTGTCCACGTCGACCGCACCGCAGCCGCCGCTCGCGCTCTCGTTCGACATCGAGCTCGGGTACCTGAGCTGCCAGACAGCCCATGGCTCGACACTAAAGGTGATGCCGCTCGGCTACCCGTCGTGGGGCCCGGGCGTGATGCACATCACTCTCGGCAACACGGAGGGGTCCATGTCGGCCAAGGTAGCCACGACACTCACGCTGGACATCGACGGCGACGGGCTACCCGTCGCCGTGCACTTTGGCACCTCCGACGTCAAGCTCGATGGCAGCATCACTATCACGGGCGAGCCGACCTTTGGACGCATCCTTCAACCCGTGATCAACGCACAGGTGGAACAGCTGGAGCAGGAACTTCAGAAGAACCTGACGCACCTGCTCGAGGTGACGCTGTCTGAGCGGCTCACGCACGCGCTCTCCAACCTGAGCACCCACGTGCTGCGCCCGCTGCTCGAGGTGCCCACGGCTCCTCTGGCCGAGGGGCAGGTGGCGCACGAGGCGATCGTATGGAGAAATAGCTCCACCATCGAGCTGCTCGATGTGCTGCTCAACGAGGTCGTGGGCACGGACGGCCCTTTTGGTCTCAATGGGCTCGCAAAGCGGCTCACGGGCGGGAGCGGCGTCGCCGATCTCAGCGGCCCGCTCGCGCTCCCTCGCGTGCTCGCCCTCAATGTATCGAGTCTGGGCGCTCTGCAGATCGCTCTGCTGGACGCGCGCGTGGCGGGGCTCGATCAGTTGGAGCAATTTGAGCTGCTGACGCCCGGGGATGCGGCAGCCGGCGGCGCGCACTCGCTCGGGTTTGCTCTGGGTACGGCGAGCTTGGGCGTGCAGGCCCTCGCCAACTTCACCTTCGTGCTCGACGGCAGCGTACTCAATGGCAGTGCGCCCATCACGGCGCCACCGCTCACCGAGGCGCTTCATTTAGAGGCGGGCTTGGTCCAGGCGAGCGCGCTGGCGACCATCTTCGCCGCCATCAACGCGTCGCTCGACGTCGCTGGCGCGCTCGCAGAGCCTGGGTGCATCGCGGCCGCCGTGCTGAACGCGTCGGTGCGCGCACTGCAGCTGAATGCGAGCCTGAGCGCGCTCACTACGACGCTCACGCTGCCAGGCACGCTCGAGAAGAACCTGTCGAGCACCCTCAACCATCTCTTTGGGCTGTTTGAAGCGGTCGCCAACCCCATCCTTCCGCAGCTGCTCGCGGGCTTCTCGGCGGGCCCGCTCCGTGGCGGGCTGAATGACGAGCTGAGCGCTTGGCTCGATCAACGGAACGACACGTGCCCCCCGGCCCCGTCGCCGCCGCCGCCGCCGCCGCCGCCGCCCAGCTTCGCCGAGGCTATCGACTGGACCACCGTGGGTGCGCTGGTGCGGCTGGATGAGCTCGTCGAGGAGCACGGCGCTCAGGCCATCAACGTGCTCATCACGGCGCTCTTGGGCAACAGTTCGACTTGGGTCCTTGGGCGGCCGTTGAACTTGACCATCGACGCGAGTGGCACGCCGCTGGGTACCGTACGTGACGCGCCTGGAGCAGACGCCGTGCACCTGTCAGTACTGCATGCACGTGCTCACCATGGCGCCCCCCTCCCCACAGGTGACGCTCACGGTGCTCAGCGCGAGCGCGGATGGGCTGTCGACCGTTGAGAATGTGACGCTGCTCGAGCCGCTCAACGGCCCACTGCTGCGCTCTGGGATCTCGTCCGCGGGGCTGCGCGCCGCGACACGCGTGCGGCTGGACACTGACGCGCCTTGGCTTGCGGCGGGCGTCGGCGGGCTCGAGATGGCGATCTCGATCGAGCTCGCGCAGCTGGCCATCTCGAGCACGGCGCTGCTGGCAGTCAACCGCTCGGGCTGGGGCGATCTGCAGCTGCAGCAGGCACTCAACGGCAGCTGCCTCAACCGGCAGTTGCTCGCCATGCCCTCGCTCTCCGACCTGCAGATGGATCTGGAGTCGATCTCCCTCGGCTTGACCGGTGACAATTGGGGCTACGGGCCGCCTCAGCCGGTGCAGTTGCCGAGCCGTGCGTTCGCGCTGCCGCCGAACCTCGTGCCCCCACTGCTCCGCCGTTTCGTCAACCCGCTGCTCGCACAACTCACTGCGTGGCTGCTCGGCACTTCGGACGTGTGCGTCACGCCGCCGCCGTATGCGCGCGGCTCAGCGCTCATCGACTGGCGTGAGAGCGCGCTGATGCAGGCGCTGCACGGCGTGGTCGACTCGACGGGCGCGCGCCTGAATGGGCTGATTGCGAATTGGACTAACCAGACGGGCGCCCTAGAGCTCAATCGGTCGCTCCAGCTCAACATTTACGACGTCAAGCTCGGCGAGATTGGGATCGAGATTGACGAGATCCACATGGGGGGCCTCGACGGCCTCTTCAACGTGACCATCGCGCAGGCCGACCCGATCGACCCGATCCGGCTGAACAATGAGCTGGGCGTCGGCCAGGCGCGCCACCACAGCAGCCTCGACGACGAATTTGGCGAGGACGCGCGGCTGCCTTTGACCCTCGGGATGCGCCTGCAGCTGACCATCGACGGGCAACCCCACACTTACAGCGCGAGTGCGAAATTGCTCGGGGCGCTCCTGCAGCTAGACACAGAGCTGGGCGTCGACCTGGGCGCTTTGGGCGAGCTGCCGCTCCGCACGCTCGCCTCCCACCCGGCGTGTGCGCTCGTGCTCCCGCTCAACAACCTCTCGCTCACACCGACTTCGGGGTTGTACCTGCTCAATGAGCTCAATGGCGAGGCCGACCTTGAGCTCACCTCCCGCGCTGTGGGGATCATGACGAAACTTCGGATGCCGCCGGGCAGCTCGACCGCCAAAAGCGCCTTCGTCGGTGCCAGCCTCGCCGTCCTCGACAAGCTAGTCGCTGCGCGTCTCGCTGCCGCGCAGCAGACGTGCTTGCTCGGCCCGGCGCCTGCGCCGCCACCCTCGCCGCACGATGAGGAGCTGAGTGCGCTCGACGACTTGATCCTGATCTTGTGTGGCCTCGTGCTCGCGTGCGTGCTCGCGTGTGGATACCTTCGCTGGCGCGCGTTGCATCCCAAAGCGAGCGCGCGCGCACGCAATGTCGATGCAGTCAACTCGATGCTTGAGGCAAGCCGCCCGCTCAGCAGCCAACCTTGGCTACGTCTCGTCAACGAGCAGCGGCCGCCACCGCCGGCGCAGCCGCTACCGCCCACGACAGCGCCTCAGCGGTACGACCGGCCCTCCACCGACAGCGAGCTGGAGCGAGAGCGGCTCGACTACTCATCCCTCGATGGCAACCGCCCCACCGCTGTCGAGCCGCCAGTCGGATGGGTACGCACGGGCGAGGCGCACTCACAAGCGCGCGCGACCCCACGCGGCCACCAATCTCGGGATGAATCTCGGGGCTCCCACCTGCAGCCGATGCGCGCTCGATATGACGTGAGCGTCGCGAGGCGCTGCTCAGCGGGTGCGCGATGGCTCTTCACACTCGCGTGCCTGGGCACGATGGGCCTCTTTGCGTTTGGGCATGCGAGTAACGGCGCCACGATGAATGGCATCATGTACCTCTCCGGCGAGCACGTGCAACTTCCGGGCCTCTTCTATTTCACGCTGTGGGGTTCCATCCGAGATGAGTGGAATGCAGGCACTTACTTCCTCGCGCTGCTCGTGGCGGTCGCCTCTCTGCTCTGGCCCTTCATCAAGCTGGCCCTCCAGCTCCTCCTATGGTGGCTGCCGCCTTCATGGATGGGGTTCGAGGTGCATGGGATCGGGGTCCGCTTTCTCGACGGCACGTGCAAGTTCGCACTCACCAACATCCAGATGGTGGTGCTGCTCATGGTGGGGCTCCACTTCGAGGTCCTGATCCCGTCCGCCGATACGATAGTCCCGCTACTCGAGCTCAACGTCGAGGTGGCACCGGACACGGGCACGTACGCGTTCATCTCGGCGATGGTCCCTGCGCTAGTGCTCGGACACGTACACGCCTACATGCACCGCACGCTCTCGCACCCGCTGCCTCCCGGGCGCACCCGCCGCACGCGCGCGGGCGCCGACGGTGGCGCGGGCAAGAGGGCGCGCCTGGTCCCGCTGCGCCGCACCGAGTTCGAGTCGCTTCTATTCTGGTCGGATCGTCGTCTGCCGGGCGCCGTGCAGCTCGGTGTGGCGCTTGGGTTGGTGGTGTGCTTGCTGGGCGTCTCCTTCGGATTGATTCTGGACGTCATCGACCTCGAGGTGGTGGGCGTTGTCGGCGCGCTGCTCGGTGAAAAGCGACGGACCTCGTGGTCCGTCGCTTCGATGGCCAAGGCCATCTCGAGCGTGACGACGCTCGCCAACCCGACGTGGCTCGCGATCATGCAGGCAGGCTTCTACTTCACCATTGTGGGCATGCCCGTGCTCTGTCTGCTCCTGGCCCTCTCTCTCTGGATGCTGCCCCTCCGGCCGGAACACATGCACCGGCTACTCATGATCGTCGAGGCGGCAGCGGCATGGGCGATGCTTGACGTCTTCGTGGTCATCCTGCTCGCCTCCCTGCTCTCACTCGACCAGTTTGCTCAGTACACCCTCTCAGACGACCCGACCGTCGTCGAGCTCAATACCTTCCTCGCCGCCAACCCTGAGTTCGGCAATCTCCTGCCGGCCGAGCCCGTCGTGCTGGGAGTGCAGCCAACGCTCCTGCGCCCATTCTGGCTGCTCTTCAGCAGTGGCCTCGCCTCTGTGCCGCTCTGCGTCTTCGTCACTCACTGCGCCAACCACGCCTTCGAGCAGCAGCGTGCGCATGCCGCCGCGATGGCCGCGGCCGCTCCGCACTATCGGGTGAGTGACTGAGCCGCACTCAGGCTGGCCATGCCGTTGGACTGTCGCGACTGAGAGCCTGTGCGCTGCGGGAGGGCTGCGCCCCCCGCGCGCGATTGTGACCGATTTCCATTTCCGATTTCGTGTTCGTATTATCTATTAAGTATTATGCGCGGACCGCGGGCCGCTCGGTCCACTTGGTGTACAGAGGGGACGGTAGCGAACGAGAAAACACCTTTCGTTACCGTACACGTAGGAAACAATATTCCTAGGAAACAAAATTCCGCGACTCGGCGGCTCGGCCGGCGCGGGGCCCCGGCGCATCGCGTGTACACACGCGGGCACACGCCGCTCGGCTCCACACGCTCAGCTCCAACCATGATTCACACGGACAGTCACTCACTCAATCACTACATGATCGTACAGCTTGCTTCAGCTTGCGTGCAAGCGACGCACCGTAATAGGGCATGCCAGAGCACACTCACTGTGCCACACCGTAGTCCCTACCACCAAATCCCGAGGCAACCAAAAGCACCGAGGGAACGCGAGAAGCATGCGAACCAGCCGTTGAGTGCACGCGGCCAGCGGTGATGAAGCGAATCATAGCAAGCCTCCCCTTGCCCCAGGTCTTGGCGGCCGCGTGGCGCGCCTAGAAATGCAATCCAACGCCATTGGCCCGATCCTCACATAACTGCCAGTTGGCCGAGATCTTACTCTTGACCGTTGCGGGCAAGGAGTTCTCCTTGAGGTTGAGGTACGAGAGCGTGGAGTTGGCCGCCACGGCCGCGATGAAAGCGACGCCGCCTGCGGCAGGCAAGAGCAGCGCGTGCGCGGACGCGGTAAGCGACGAGACTGACGCGACTGACGCGACTGACGCAGGCAAAGGCAATCGGACATAAGTTGACCTCGGCGAGAGGCAGCACGCACCGCGTTCACCAAACTCGTTCGACTCGAGGTTGACGTACTCGATCGTCTTGTTGACGCACAGCATCTGGGCAATCGCGGCGACGCCGGCGTCGCTGAGGCAGTTGCGAGCGAGGTCTAAGCGCTTAACCGTCTCATTTGTCTTGAGCAGCTCAGCAATGATGATCTGCCGAGGCGTCAGACAACGCACGGTGAGCGCCTGACAGGTCTCTGAGTGGCCCCGGGCGTGCCCAGGCGCGTGTGCAGGCTGGCGCAGGACGCGCGCAGGCCGGCGCGAGCGCGGCGCAGAGAGTGGGCGGACCAACAGCGCTGGCGCACCGCTTCGACGTCATTGTACTCTTCTGAATCCCACTCGAGCTCGTCTTCCTCGAGGTCGCTGATGGAGATCGAATGCGCTGGCAGTTTGATCTTGGAGAGCGAGCCGTTCTGCGCGAGCAACTGAGCGACGCGCCGCGCCTGCGGCACTGTGAGCTCGATTTTGGACAGGTCCACGTCCTCTTCGTCAGTCAGCTGCGACTGCTCGAGGCCATCTGGAAGCTCACCGATTTCGGTAGCATCGAACGGTGGTACGTCATCGTCGCCACCCAGGCCGTCCTCGTCATCATCACCACCCAGGACAGCCGCGAGGTCGTCCTCATCATCATCGCCACCCAAGGCAGCATCGAGACCGTCATCCTCATCCTCGCCGTCGTCCTTTGCCGAGCCCACGAGATCCTGCTCGTCCTCGTCTGGCGCGGCCTTGGCCTTACCAGAGCGACCTGCAGGTGCTTCCGCTTTGCGCTTCGACATCTTAGCTGAGGCTGCCGGTCGATACCGACGCTCTCACTCGGCGGTCAATGGGCGGATTGCCCGAAAGGATGCCGCAACACGCCAACCGGCACTTCACGATGTTGACTTGAACCAAATCTCGACCCGGAGATCAAGACTGGTGATAACCGGTGTGTCACTCGGTGCCGAAGTTTGCCGCCGGCGCAATTCACAAAAGTGTGTCTCCAGTACGGATACAAAACAAAAGTCGCATGAGCGCCTCCCCTTCCCAGCCCCCCATGCCTCCGCCGACGCTGCCGGCCACAGCGGAGGAGGCTGCGTCGATCTCGACGTACGGCATCTTACCTTCGTACGGCCTCTCACCGCGGGGCATGGCATTGGTGCCGCCCTACAACACGCGTGTCTTCGCAGCGCAGGGCTCGGTGATCAACTTCACCGGCTCGGCGATTGTCAATGCAGCAAACGAGGGGTGCATCTCGGGTGGCGGCGTGGACGGCGCCGTGTCTGACAAGGGTGGTGATGCGCTGCACAGGGCGCGTCTCGCGCTGCCAATCGTGCGAAAACCTTCTGTCCGCTGCCCTACGGGAGACGCCAAGATGACGATTGGTGGCGAGCTGCTCTGTGAGTGGTGCATCCACGCCGTCGGGCCCAACTACAGGTACGTCGCCGACGACGACGAGGGCGACCTGCTGCTGTATATGGCTTACCACGCGTCCATGCGCGAGGCGCGCAAGAAGGCGTGCCGGACCCTCGCCTTCTCGTTGCTATCCGCGGGCATCTTCCGAGGCCGAAGGGCACTGCGCACGGTGCTCGCGATCGGCGTGCTCGCGGTGCACGCGGCGCTCTACGAGGGCCTGAGCGACGTCTTCCTCGTCGGATTCACCCATTCCGAATGCGAGACACTCACGTCGGTAATCGACGAGCTGCTCGTGCAGCCTGATGCCGAGGACTCGCGCAAGCAGCTCCTAAGCCAGCTCAGCCCGCAGCTGCAGGAGTTGCACCAGCGCGCTCTCGACGACACTCTCGACCCGCCGCCGCCGCCGCCGCCGCAGATCGGTTATATGATCGCTGCAATGGCGGCCACGGCCATGCACCAGGCAAAGGCATGTGTCCCCTCCTGAAGGCATTTGAGACGAGGGGAGCGCGCGACCAAACTTCAAAGGTCAGAAGGAGAGCATTTTCACTACTTACGATCATGTCTCGAGCCCAGCGGCAGCGCGCACGCACCGAGATGTGGCAATCAAACTATGGCACCGAGACACGGGGCCGACCTCGCGTGCGGAGGGTGCGGGTTACCGGTGCGTGGTGGTCGAGAGCGTCGACTCCCATTCCTCGCTGGTGGCTTCACCGTTCACGGAAAGCGGTATACGACTGACGGTATCCGCATCAATGACCTAGTAATACGGTATACTCAGGCTTTTAGCTTTTTGCGCGCCGGCTGCGGGGGCATCCGCACAAATTCCGCACAGCGTGTACAGCCACGTCTCAGCTCGCACGCACGCGTGTGAGCGTGTCTGTGACACTGCACACTCGGGCGCGGGGCGGCTCCGCTGCAGAGCAGTTTGGTGTTTGACGCAAACTCGGAAGTCGCCACCAGACCACGCGGTCCACGCGGTTCGTTCGGCGACGCGCGTGCACATACGTCTCTGTGTGCGCACCCAGCCTCATAGGCTGGTCACCGCACGCGCTGCAGTTTCCCATTGGATCGCTTGGGCGGTTTTGATGCATTCACAACTGGTAGCCTGTCGAAGTAACTCGCAAACTTCGCCGCACAATAGCTGGTCGCGATGCGGGTGCTGTAGTTGGTGTGGGCCAGGTAGTGTGCAACGCGTCCCTTGTTATCAGCTTCGAGCTGCCAAGGTTTCTTCGGCCCCCAGTAATGCCGCGCAGTGTGCGGGCAGCGCCCCTCCGTGTCCTTGCGAAGGTCGTGGGCCATGGGACGACTGCAGTCCAGATCCTCGGGCACGCTCTCAAAATCGGCGCCGATAGGCAGACCTCCCTGACGTGGCGTGTGCAGGTAGAACATGTGGAACAAGAAGCCCTGGTCGCAGTCGCCGAATGCAACGTCCCAAGTGTTCTTCCGATACATGGTCGTGTGGCGCATTCGCTCGCGCAGCCCAGGCAGCCGGTCAAAATGCTCGCGAGGCCGGCCGGCGTAGGCAAAGCCATGCGTCACGTTCCATTTGCCCAGGCGCAGCAAGGCAAGCCCGTCCTCGTACAGCTCCCGCGATGGTCGACCGAGCGTCCAGAGCCCGCCGTTGAAAGGCGACCAGTGGTCGCCTTCAGAGAAGACGCGTGAGCGGCCATTTGGTGGCACGGCATCGTCCCAAGTGCGTCGCCATCTTGCCGCCACGGCGGTGGCGGGTTGCTCGGGTCGCAGGAGCTGCACGTCGAGGTCAGCAAGAATGACAATCGAGTAATCGACGAGGGATGCAACCCACCACTTGTACAGCACTGATGTCTGCCACTTGGCGCGGCATCCACCTTGCGGTGAGTTGGCGTAACGGTGCACCGCCTCACGCAGCTCCGGGTCGAGGCTGTGGACCTTCATCTGCGGGCAGTCGGATGCGATGACGCTGCTTGGACTACCAGCACCGCCCAGCCATGAACTCGAGCTTGACGGGCACTCTGGGCAAAACTGCTTGCCTGCTCGCTTGCAGCGGCACTGCTTGCTAGATGTCTGGTAGACATGGTCGTCGGTCAGCATCATGAGCAGGTCGGCAGATAGTTCGCCGACGCCGGACACGATTGTGTCGGCGAGGCGCTGTGCGTGCTGACAGTAGTGCAAGACTGCACAGGAATAGTCCGGCACGCCGTCCCACACGGTTGCGATCGCGAGGCGGCGACTCATCTTTTCGCGTAGTGCACATAAGCGAAAGAAATGGTCAGCTCAGAAGGACACACATACGGCGAGGGCCGCGCGTCCCCCCGCAGCTTCCTCACGCACCACGTTGCCAACATCTCCACCGCCATCCAAGCCGCCGACGCCCAAACCATCCTCAACGCCGCCAGCGCGCATGCTCTAAGGTCCTCGTGTGTGATATTCTGAGACTGAGTGCCGGGCAGTAACAGTGCTGCCGTAGCACCGGTTGTCGCGTCTGTCGTGACCACACATCAATTATTTCAAACATGCGTCGGCAACAAACCTCCGCCGCTTCTAGAGGCCAGCAAGTGCGCCACACGCCAGCGCGGCGGCACGCAACATATGAACACAGTTCACAATTTGCATGCAACGACGGCGACAACGAGTAGCAGGTTTCAAAATACCTGGCTCTCCAAGTCTCCATCATTCCCCGCCCCGGCTCCGCACGAGAAGCGACATGTCAAATATGGGAATATAATGCAGGCTCGAACAACAGCTGCAACGAGCTGTGGCCGTGTTCACACATGCAGATGACGAGTCGCCGGATCTAGCCATGGGCGGAACCGCGGCGAGGGTGAGGAGGAGGACGAGGGCGAGGAGGAGGGCGAGGTGGCCGTCGGTGACGGCGACGAGTGGAACGCAGGCACGTGCCAACCTCGTGCCAACGGTGACGAGTGGAACGCCGGCTTGGCACGTGCTGACCTCATGGCCAGGTCGCAGCTGGGGTTCTGGGCTTCCAAATCCAGTATAGGCAGGACCTGAGGCTGAGCCCTCGCGCTCATCCATCCAATACCAGACCAGCCCGAGCGCGCCGATGCGGATGCCGACGCGGCTGCTGGTGGGACATCGGCCCGGGCGGGTGGGACGTCGAGCCGAGACATGCGAAGCGGAGGGACGCCGCCTTGCATCGGGGGCATGCGCGCCCGTGAGCGCACGTCGGTTCTCAAGTCCGAACTGCTATCGTGCGAACGGCGGGAAGTCTCGTGCGTCGCCTGCTCCAGGCGCGCCGCCTCGCGCATGAGGGCCTGCACCCGCGTAGCCGCCGCCTCACGCGCCTCCTTATCGGCGCGAGCCTGCTGCAGCGTCCGTTTCGCCAGCCAGGAGCGTGCCCTCGCTTGCAGGACAATCGCCTTCATCATCTCCTGCATCGCACGCTGTTCCTTCTCCGCTTTGCATCGCTCCTCGAGGAGACGTTGGCGTCGGCGGAACAAGCGCCACAGCATCAAGGCTCCGAGCAAGGCACCTAAAAGCATCGGCAGCAAGGCTCCGAGCAAGGCACCTATAAGCATGCTCCCGCTGCTGGCATCGGGTAATGAGAGCTCGGTGCTCCTGGTAGGGGGGGTGATCGTAACAATGCTCCGAGACGTAATGGTTGGCGTGGACGTCACCGTGAGCCCAAAGAAGGAGCTCGCCACGGACGCGTTCGAAAAAATGGAGGATGCCATACTTTCCTCGATGGCGGCAGTCGCGTTCGCAGTTGCCGTGGTGATGATGATGTCGACCCGAGTGGACGCGGCGCTGGCGATCACTTGGACATTGCTCGGGCCCACGCCCAGCTCGGCCGCGACCCAGACGGCGATGCTGTTCAGCCGAGCCGTCGTGAACGCCTCGATCGGCTCCGCAGCGACGAAGCCGATCACCACCTGGAGTGTTATCGTCGTGATCGACCCCGGCACCGCTGGGGACGGCGGGGGCGGCGGCGAGGACGGTGACGGTAGCTCGGGGCACTCTGCGAGAATCGAGATGTAGGCATCGACGTAACAGGCGCGGCAGCTGGAGTAGCCACCGGCACCGCAGCCGACGCCGTTAAAGGGGTCGGTGCTCGTTGCCAGGCACCGCGCATCAAAGTAGCACTGCTGGCCGGCACACACGGCGGAAGCCAAGGTGCCGCACGGGTCGGGCGACGGCGAGGGCGACGGTGGTGGCGGAGAGGGCGACGGTGGTGGTGGCGAGGGCCGTGGCGGCGGCGGCGAGGGCGAGGGCGGCGGCGGCGAGGGAGGCGGCGGCGAGGGCGACGGTGGTGGCGGCGAGGGCGACGGTGGTGGCGGAGAGGGCCGTGGCGGCGGCAGCGAGGGCAAGGGCGGCGGCGCTACGGGCGGAGGCGGCGATGGTGGAGGCGGCGGGGGTGGCGGACGAGGCGGTGGAGGCGACGGATTCGGCCGTGAGGGCGGTGGAGCCGGTGACGGCGGGGGCGGTGACGGTGAGGGAGGCGGTGGCAACGGTGGCGAAGAGGGAGGAGGCGAAGGCGGCGGTGGTGTCGGCGGCGGAGAAGGTGACGGCGGTGGCGACGGCGGCGGTGGTGAGGGTGGCGGCGATGGCGGACGAAAGAAGCGCCGTCCACAGTCGGTGCAATCCGTGCCAAGGGCGCACTGTGCTGGCGTGCCGTACAAGTCTGTAAGCGAGCCCGGCCCGCCGTCCTGGCACACGCCGTTGCTGGCGGCGAAAGTGCATGAGTCGGTGCATGCCATGGGCGGGGGCGGCGACGAAGGCGGAGACGGTGGCGGCGATGACGGAGGCGGAGACGGCGGGGACACGAAGCGTGCGCCGCAGTCGTCGCAGTCCGTGCCGATGGCGCACTGTGCCACGGCACCATGTAGGGCAGTCAGCGAGTTTGGGCCACCGTCCTGGCAGGCGCCGTTCTGCGCATGCGCACACGTGTTGAAACACCACATCGGCGGCGGCGGGGACGGCGGCGGCGAAGGGGTGGGCGAGGGCGGCGGCGAGGACGGAGGCCGCAAGGGCGGCGGTGGCGAGGGCGGCGGTGGCGAGGGCGGCGGTGGCGAGGGCGGCGGCGGCGAGGGCGGTGGTGGCGGCGGCGGCGTCGGTGGCGGCTTGGGTGGTGGTGACAGTGGCGGGGGCGGCGATGGCTGGGTAGAGATGGCGATGGTGGTGGGTAAGGTGGCTTCTT
>Ga0180442_100048_pt1 | contig 53644 bp, 23 predicted proteins | sample ChrtobMetP5_16mM_FD_119746 | JGI IMG/M metagenome (GOLD analysis project Ga0180442, IMG submission 119746) | Chrysochromulina tobin associated microbial communities from unialgal haptophyte culture, Seattle, Washington, USA - P5_16mM MetaG | ecosystem: Host-associated > Algae > Haptophytes >... | reverse complement strand
GTCCAAGATACATTTTGGGATACATATCAGATACATCAGGATATATGTATCTTGCACGTGGGATACATGCGGGATACATGCGGGATACATATGAGATACATGTATCTGCAGAGGTTCGAGGATTCATTGAGGAGACATGCGGGATACATGAGAGATACATAATGAGATACATGTATCTCAATTGTATCCAGAGATGTACGTATCTGCAAATGTATCTTGTTGTATCCTGATGTATCTTGTTGTATATGAACGGGACACATCAAGATACGTTCACGATACATGCACGATACATGCACGATACATGGGATACGTATCCTGATAACAACCCCCCCCAAATTCGATAACAAACCCCCCGTCACCCGTGGCGCGCCCGGCAGGGCTTTTCACATTCTCTCGACGTCTCGAGAAGGAATTCAAATAAGACAGAAGATGCCCACCGTTTACGGCTTAGGGCTTTACCCTTTACGCGTTTAGAAGACACGGTGGGGACCGGGACACACCTTCATGGGCTCAGGCTGAGGAATCTGGATCTGGCCTTTGCTTGCCGTGCGTCCGAGAGTCGGACCGATGCTTTCAAGTTGAAGTTCATCTTGGAGCTGGTTCTTGCTCTACTTAACTTCCTTCCCGGACGCATCTGAGTGATCTGTGAAACTGACAAACTCGGTGCGTGTCGTGTGATCCCACCGCGCAACCGTGGCGTGTCTTAAGGCGTGTCCCGGCTCGACGCTCAGCCTCCGGTGTTTTCTAACCGTTAAAAGACACCGGGGGAAGCCGGGAAATACAAAAACACCTGCGTCCTTGGGGGTCTTCGAGTGACGGAATCCTAGAGCTTCACTCCTCCTCGACTGTCGTCGCATCCATGCTCGTGTCCACAAGCACCACGTCCGAGTTGAGCGCCTCGAGCCGCCGTTGGAAGGCGGACGACTTGCGCAGCGCCTTGCCGACGGCGCCCTTAACAAACTGGTGGATCACTGGCGGCAGCTCGCCCGGATCGTTGCGCAGCCGGCCTTCGTTGTCGACCGCGGGACAGCGCTTTTTGTGGCCGAGCGTGTACGAGAACGCGCGCTCCGCGGGCAGGTACAGGCGCCTCGTGTGGGGCAGCAGCCGCGGCCACTCCAGGTACGCGAGCAGGTTGTACAGGCCTTGGTCGGTGCAATCCTTGACCGCGAGGCACTCAACGGTCGTCACACGCGTGATCAGCGTCGTTAGCGCGCTCGAAAAATTCTGAAAGGCCTCGGCGCCCGCGAGCGTGACCCCCGCATTGAGCGGGTCGGTGTCGAGGAGCGCCTCGCGGTCCTTTTCGGTGGTGGCGTCACCCGCGCAATGCAGTGTACGCTGCCGCCCCTTTTTGGACTGGCGCAGCGTGCGTACGGCGCCGCTGCCTTCGCCGCTGAGCACCACGGTCCGTGTCAAGTCAAATCGTTCGCTGCCAGCTCTTTGGAGTTCATCCGGTCGCCACTGGAACGGGTCGCCTTGCAAGAGCACGTCGCGCACGTCCGTCATGAGCACGAACCGATAGCGGTGAGCATGCGACCTGAGATGGTCGCGGATGACAAACCAGCGATTGCGCATGACGCAGTGGACGTAGCGTGATGGCTCGCGGTGTGCCACTCGCTCGTTGCTGTCGTCAAAGTCGCCCTCAAGTACACGCACCGAGCTCCGACGCAGCACACGCGCGAGCACTGTGTCCCTCACCAAGTTGCCAGGTCCTTTTCCAGTGAACAAGGCCACTTCAGTGCGGTCTCTCTGCGTGCTGCGTCGCACCGAGTTGACCCACTGCCGCACGCCCACTCGGTACGCCTCCGGTTTGCACTTGCCGCTGCATCCGGTGACCGGATCGAAGGCAACGATCCCGAATACGAGGTCTTTTTTAGCGAATAGCACTTGGCCGTCGCGCAAATCATCGCCGAACGCGAGGCACACCACCAACGCGGCCATGATCGTCGCAACCAGTACGGACATTTCCGCTCGTTCACAGTCCAGTTTTCTCCCTTATTAACACACGAAGGAAACCTACACGATCACAAAGACGTGCTGCGCGGCTGGAGAAGACCGTTACTTCACAAAAACGTGGCATGCTTCGTCATGTAACAGAAAAACCGTCTTTCGTTTGGGTTGTTGCGATTGCGTCACGAGTTCGAGGTATGATGTGGCGCCCACGGAGCGAGAGTAAGGGCGAGAGCGTTGCTGAGATCTCTGAAGAGCCCTACGACACGGCAGAAGAAGCTGAGCGCTCTGCCGAGCTGCTCAGAGCAGCACACACGCGCCTCGATAAGCTCTTTGCCGAGGTCATGGGAGACATACCTTCGGACAACATGGACGCGCTGCGAACAGAGGTCGCGGCATTGCTCACCAACCTGAGCGAAACTGAGCTCAATAATCGCCGCATCTCGGCCAAGTCGCTTTCTCGGCTCTTCAATCACAAGTTGACCCAGTCTCGGCGCGCTGCCAGCGTGTCGCTCGAGCAGCAAGCCCTCAAGCTCGAGGCACAACACCACCATTCGTTGAGGCGTCTGTCGGATGCGAACGGGCTGAGTGACATGCCCGCTCGTGCCGAGACGGCCGAGGCTGCATGTGCTGAGTGCAAAATTGCGACGGGCTCTCTGCTGGCGGCGCTCGGGGAGCTTGGCGTGGCGCAGGAGCAGGAGCACAAGGCAAGCCTCGAGGCGGTCGTGTGCGAGGTGAAAAGCTGGCTGCTCAGCCTGCGTGGCGAGCGCGACGTACTGGCCAAGAACTTGGTGGGTTCGCGCGCGGATGCCCAGCGACTGCGCGTCGAGCTCAGCACGCTGAATGCAGAGAAGCACACCCTTTGCGCGCAGCTCGGAGCATGCCACAGCTCGATGGAGGCCTCCGAGCAGGTGCGCGAAGGGCTCCAGGCGCGACTGGATGCGCAGATGCACGCGGCAGTTGAGGCGGAGCGCGCGGCGCTCGTGCAAGCGGCCCAGCTGGAAGAGGCCATGCGTGCTGAGCGGGCCAAGCTCGCCGCCCTCGAGCAGGAAATCCATGCGATGCTCACGACTCTTGGTATCGAGCTCGACGGCGCGCTCGACCCAAACGCCAAGCTGCGTGAGCTGCTCGAGCGCATTAAGCAAGCCAAAGAGGCTGCCGAGGCGCGAGCTGTTACGGCGGAGACCGAGCTCGCGGCTGCGCGCTCCCAGAAGGCGGTCTTGGGACTTGCATCACTGCCAACGACGGAAGTGATGCACTTAGGGGAGGTCCCGGTCCCGGTGCCGCAGCGCAAGCTCTCGCTGTACGAGCAGGACTGGCAGCGAGCGCATCGGCAGACGAGCGAGGAGCTCACGCATTGTCGCACTGAGCTCGCGACGGCGCTTGAGGCTCTCGCGCACGCATCCGACGAGCTCCAAGCGATGACGTTGCGTGCCATGCGTCTCGAGGAGGTCCGCCGGAACGAGCGTACCGGACTCGTCAAAGCCACCCTTTCGTCCCTTCACCAGCTGCGCCTCCACCTCGTCGAGACTTTGTGCGGCCTTAGGGAGCGCTCGAGCCGACTCGACGAGCGACATCTCATCGAGCTGCCGTTGCGGGCAACCGCGCACGCTCGGGAGGAGACTTCCCCAGTCACTTCCCCAGGCATCAAGCAGCGCTGGGGCGGTGGCGTTGGCGGTGAATCTGAGCGCGTCACCGTGCGTGTCGAGCTGCCGGCCTTTCCTTCTCATGCTCCTTCTGGAAGCTCCCAAGGCGCTCGCACGTCGAGCCCCCTCAGCTCCAGCCCGTCAGCACGCCCCGTGAGCGCCGTGACGAGCGCCAAACTGCTGCCGAGCCATCCACTGGACTCTGCTGGCTTCATCTCTGCTGGATTCACAGCTTCTGGGTTCATGGCGACGGCGCGGGGCCAGAGTCCACAGAGCTTTGGTTTGTTTCCACAGAGCCCCCCGCAAACGAGCCCTTTTACGAGGCGAAGGGGCGCTCGCAGTAGCTCGTGTGCGAGCCTTCAGAGCCCTGCCCTTACGAGCCCTAGCATGCTCCACTGCCTGCCTGGCGCTGCTCACCACCCCCAACCCTTGTCACTACCCTCGTCACCCACGGCGCGCCGAGCACGCCACGAGCACGCCGAGCAGAGGCTCCCTCCGTCGCCAGACAATCCTCCGTCCGTCTTCCTCCCTCCTTGGAATCCTCCGGGCATCGCGCGAGCGAGCGAAGCCAACGGCGTCGACGATCCGCCCTCAAGCCCCGACGTGGCGTCCCCGCGGGGGGCAGCTCCAGCAGCGGCGGCATCACGAATGAGGGCGCGTAGCCAGGATCTGGACCGTCTGTCGACGGCGCACCTGCAGTCGGGGACGCGACCCCGAACGGCGCTGCCGAATGCTCCTTCAGCTTCATAGACGAATTCGGTGTCTGGGATGCAGCTAGAAGTCATGGCTGAGACCACGAGGGTGGCGCTTTTTACTCGAGTATCTAGTAAACATCATGAACAACTCAAACTAGAAAAATCGACCATCCGCTGCATCCACGGACTTCATCGCCGCCAACCCCGGCCGGGCCCCCGCCACACGACACTCCATCGGCACGTTTCGGAGCACGTCTGCGTCGGTGCGATGACTTTCATCAGCTACGACACTCGACTGCACACCACCGCCATGGCTTTGTAAGCCTGGCTCCCCCCTCGCCACGTGTGGCTGTGCGCTGCCGTCAGGCGTGTTGTACTTACTCACTTGTGTGCAGCGCATCGCAAAAGTTCCTGCCGGTCAGGTCATGTCGAGCACTCCACGCCAGCACCCCACGCCTGAGGCCGAATGCCGGGTCCTTCACTGGTCCTCATCTTCCACGTCCGAACCCTCGTCGATCATGGAGGCCGGGTATTCATCATCGTCCTCGCCCTCGCTCTCGTCCTCGTCCTCTTCGGGCTCGGGAGGCGGAGCGGCCATTTTCTGCTTCTTGCCGCTGCTGCCGGCCGGCGCCGCCTTGGCCTTTCCGCCGCTATTGCTGCCGCCCACCTTGGCCTTGCCCGCCGTCTTATCCGCTGCCTTGTCCGCCGCCTTGTCGGCCTTGTCCGCCTCGCGCTGGCGCTTCTTGGTCTCCTTGTCACGCCTCTCGCGCGCTTCCTTCCGTCGGTCGGCCTCGAGCATCTTCAGTTTCGTCTCCACCTCGGTCACCTGAATCCGGAAGTCGCGCGCGGTCGCGCGTTTCATGTGGCGCAACAGGTCAACCTTGCACTTCACGCCCACCTTGACCACTTCGGCCTCGAACTTGTCGACGGCGAACACGAGCTCGGGGATGAGCCGCGCCTCGCGCTTGGCCCGCGTCGCCGACTTCGACTTCTCCTCCATCTGGCCCACGTAGGTGATCAGGTTGTACATGGCCGCGCACAGCGACTCCTCGCCGTTGAGCTTCGCGATCAGGCTCGTGTACGCCGCGGGCAGCTCGGGGCTCTTGCCCGCGAGTGCGGGCAGCGCAGGCAGCCATTTGATGAGCTGGATCTCGTGCTTGAAGATTGCGACGCAGCGCGCGATCAGCGGCTGCGCGTGCGCCGGCTCGAGTTGGCACTTGCACAGCAGCCGCAGGCACTCGACCACCGCCAGCTCTCGCTCGCAGATAGCGCTGTCGAGCGTGCCCGCGCCGCCGTCGTCGGCATGGGCCGCACCTACGCCCGCGCCGCCCGCACCGTCGCCCACGCCGACGAAGGCGTCCTCATCCGCGTCGAGAAACGTGTCGTCGTGGGCGAGATTGCGCGCGGCGAGCCGTTTGCGCACGGTGAGCGCGCGCTCGAGATCGAGCAGATCACACGTGAGTGCCTCGAGCAGCGGCGCCGTGAGCGCAGATGCATGCGCCTCGTTGGCAAGCAGTCCAAATGCGCCGATCTGCAGCGCCTTCTCCTTGCGACGTACCGAGCTCTCCTCCGCCTCGGCGAAGTTGTCTCCAAGCGTGCACAGCGCGAAGCGGCAGAGAGGGGCGGTGAGGCTCGTCGTGATCCCGTTTGCGCTTGCGCGGCGCGAGGCGGCGAGCGCAAACGCGAGCAGCGCTTGCGCGGGCACCGTGTGCGTGACGAGCTCATGGTTGAGGCACGAGCCCGATGCGACCCACTCCAGCACGGCGCCGAGCGCAGTGGGCGGCAGCGTGAGGGTCAGCCGGCGAGCGACGCGCAGTGCGGCCTCAGCCTCGTCGGAGGAATCCTGTTCGAGCATCCTCTCCACCACGGGGAGGAGCACGCCCGTCAGCGTCGCAAGCACTGCCGAGGCCGCCGCCGCTGGCGCACCGCCGCCGGCATGGCCGGCGGTGACACCATCAACGGCGTCGCGCTCGCCCTCGGCAACGTCTTCGTCCATGCGCTCGACGCAACCCTCCACCTCGTCGTCCGAGAGCGCCGTCTCGGGCACGACGGCGGCGAGGGCGTTGCTGAGCGCTCCGGGCGGCGCATGTGTAGCGATGAGGCAGAGTGTAGCGTCGAGCGCCTCGAGCAACAGCTGCAGCCGCGAGCGCACCGTCTCCTTCTTGGCAGCAGCGGCAGCGCCCGCTGCCTTGCACCCCTTGCCAACGCGGCCCTTAGCGGGCTTCTCCGCTGGCTGCGTCGCGCCCTTGGCCATCTTCTCGATCTTACCAGTGAGCGGGTTGACGTACGCGTCACGCATGCCGCTCGGGCTCTCCTTGCCGCCAACGGCCTCCGCGTGCGGCACCAGCGCCACGAGAAGCCCGAGCACGCGCCCTGCGCCTTCGATGGCCTCGGCACGCCCGCCATCGCCCGCGCCCGCGCCGCCGCCCGCCGCCGCGTTCTCATCGCCGAGGGCGGCGGCGCCATTGGCGGCAGCGAGCTCGGCATTGAGTGCGGCGGCCTGCGTGGCGATGGCCTTAAGCACGTGGCGCCCAAAGCGGCGCGAGGTCGCCGCCTTACCACCCTGCTGGCTCGCCTGCGTGCCAGCGGCCAGGGCTGCGCGACTTGCCTCGCCGTCGGCCAGCAGCGCCGCGAGCACGCGCGCGCACGCGTCGAGCGACAGGTCCGCCGGCAGCCACGGTGCGGGCGGCACGCGCTTGGCGTCGCCCACCTTGACCTTGCTCTCAGCGAGCTTGTCGCGCACGCTCGTGCCGAGGGCGAAGAGCTTGCGTGCGGCCTCAACGCCCGGGTCGCCGTCGGGGAAGGGCGCGTTCGCCTTCGCCGAGCACGCCGTCATCACGTGGCCCTGCGTCGGCATGAAGATGGGCGCGCCGGCCCGCCCGTGCGCGCCGTCGGCGGCCTCCTCGTCGGCGCCCACACCGATGTGGCAGAGCAGCGCATGATCGAGCAGCGCCTCGAGCGTCGCCGACACGAACGAGGCCGTCGCGAAGTGCTCGTGCCCGTCCGCGTCCTTCGCAGAGAGCACACTCTCGCCATGGAGCCCGAAGTGCTTGAGCGTACACGCACCGAGCCGCGTGATCAGCAGCCACATGCGCTGACGCGCGCCGTCGAGCACCTTGGCACTCGTGTCGTCGTCTGCATCGTCCGCGCCGGGGGGCGCGCCGGCGGCGTTGGAGGCCTGCTGCGCTTGCATGCATCGCGTGATGGCTTGGATGAGTTGCGGCAACGGCTCGACGATGGAGCATGTAGGCGGCTTGCCCTCAACCAGCGGCTCGGACTCGGCGTAGGCAAGGCACCGGTCGAGGCGCAGCGGCGTCGAGTGCAGCGCCGCCGTCGACATGTCGTCGTCCTCGTACACGTCCGTGTACTGCGCAAGCTGGCCAAGCAGGAGTTCGAAGATCATCGGCCGCAGATGGCGTTGCTCCTGGAATGCGGGCACCACGCCCGCATACAGCGCGCGCCGGATGGTGGGCTGCTGCGTGAGTGAGCGCCGGATGAAGCCGAGTACCTCGAGTTGGAAGCAGTTCCAGCCCGCGCCGCCTGCGGCCGTCGAGCTTCCGCCAGCGCCGCCGCCCGCTGCGCCCGCAGGGTCACTCGCGGTGGTGTGGAGAAGGAGCAGGAAGCCATGAACGGCGGTCAGGCGCGAGGGCTCGTCGCGCGAGAACATGGCCTTGCGCAGCAAGAGCACCAGGTGGTCCCGCAGCTCGGGCCGCTGCCGCTGCAGCGGCAGCAGCGAGGTGAGCATCGCTGTAGCCACGGGCGGCGGCAGCGCGAGCACGTACTCGAGCAGCTGCTTGAGTCGGTTGGCATGCTCGAGTACGGCGAGCGGCTGCAGGCGTACGAGCTCGTCGAGGGCCGCGACCCAGTGGCCCGCCGCGGGGCCGCGCCCGATGAGCCGATCGATGATCAGGTCGATGACCGCCGGGCGTACCATCGAATGCAGTCGGAAGAGGTCGAGAAGCGCCGAGCGCCCGATCAGTGCCATGCGCACCGCCACCGGCAGCAGCCGCGCGCCCGCACCTGCGCCACCACCGGCGACGGGCACGGCCGCAGCGCCCTCGACCCCTTCGGCGGCGGCGTCGGCGTCTGCATCGGCGAGGTCGACGCCGCCAGCGAGCTCACCGCCGACGCCGCCGCCACCCACGGCGCTAGCCACGGCGCTCGCGCCCCCCTTGGCTGGGCGTCCGAAAGCGGCGCCGCCAGTCTTCTTGGGTGGCTCGTCGAGGAGGGCGGCGGCGAGGTGGATGAGCGAGGGCACGATGTGGTCAAACGAGGCGGTGACGCTCGTGCGTACCGTGTGCGCGAGCAGTGCCTCGGGCGACAGGGGCGGCAGCTCTGACGTGGCGCTCGCGAGCCAGGGGGAGGCTGTCGCCCACGCGCGCAGCTCGAAGGCCTCGCGGAAGGTGGCGGCGAGGTGCTGCACGACGGGCTCGTGGAAGCGCTCACCCACGCGCGCGAGCGAGAGCAGCAGAGCGAACGAGAAGCGTCCGAGCGGCAGCTGGCCGGCCTTCACTTGCCGGAGCACGGCATGGCCGAGTGCCTGGTCCTGCTTGACGGCAAATTGGACATGGAGCAGCACGGTGCCCTGGACGAGCAGCCACGCCTCGCCTTCGACGCGCTCAAAGTGCGCATTGAGCGCGCGCAGCACGCCCGGCTTGCCCTCGGTGTCCGCGAGCAGCAGCAGCTGATACACGAGCGCGGGCATCTGCGTGGGCTCTACCTCGGCGAGCCGCGCGCTCATCTTGCCCACGAGCTTCCGGCGCGGCGGCGTGGGCAGGTTGATGTCGCGCAGTATCGTTGCGAGCGGTACGAGCGACGCGGCCGCCCACTGCGTGCGCAGCACGGTGCGCAGCGCGTATGCGACGATACCATCGCCGTCCTTGACGATCGTGCGCCCGTCCGCCATCGTCGTCGGCGCGCAGCCGTCGAGGGTTGCGAGGAGCGAGAGGATGGTCGGGAGCAGGTGGAAGGAGCGCGGCGCCGTCGGCAGCTTCAGCGCTGCGCCGAGGCCGCCGAGCACGCGGTCGAGCAGTGCGATCAGCGGGCGTGTGCCGAGTGCCTGCAGCTCACCGATCGCCCAGTCAGCCACTTTTTTGGCGGCTGCGTCGGTGGCGTCGCCGGAATCCAGCAGCACAACGACGGCAAACATCGTGCGCTCGAGGCGCACGCCCTTGTCAGCGACCTCCTGAAAGGCCGCCGGGAGCAGCTGTGGCAACCACGGCTGAATCTCACGAGCAGCCACCATCGCAGCCACCTCGTCGGCGGCTGCAGTGCTCAGCACCCGTGCGTCGGGCAGCCGGCTAAAGTTGGCAATCGAGGCCTGGACCGAGGCGAGGGTGCACGGGCCGGTATCATCGAAAAGATTGGCCGAATCCTGGCTGTTTTCTAAGTCCATCGTCGCCATGGCACGCGGAACGAGTTCAGAAGGCGGAACGCCATGGCTTTGATCAGAAGAGTATCAGAAGGCGGGAAGCTGCGGAGTCTTCGCGGTTTCGTCCCGGTTTTAGTAAGTCAAAGCGAACACTCAGCATTCGCCGCCTTGGGCTGTTGCGCAACCTTTCCACTGCCTTCCAAATTTGGGTGAAGACGACGGGACATGGCCGGTGCGCTGTCGGCGAAAGTGGCCGAGCCGAGCAGAGCAGGCCGCTGCGTCGACACTCCCGCATGGCGCAACCAATACGGCGGCACGTGCCAATCGTATGTGTCCCAAGGACACTGCGAGGACGGCCAGCTCCTACCGGGGCATGAATGGACCGATGGTGCCGAGTTTGGCCGACCGTCGCTCAACTGCTGTGGGTGTGGCAAGCCGCCAATGCTGCCCTCGCCGCCCTCGCCGCCGCCCTTGCCCTCGCCGCCCAAGTCGCCGCCGCCCAAGCCGCCGCCCTTGTCCTCGCCACCCAAGCCGCCGCCGCCGCCGCCGCCCTCGCCGCCGCTGTCACCGCCGCCCTCGCCGCCCTCGTCGCCGCCGCCGCTGCCACCGCCGCTCTCGCCGCCCTCGCCGCCGCCGCCGCTGCCACCGCAGGTGTGCGGCAACGAATGCCCGTTTGCGTTCAACGACGTGTGCCAAGACAGTGGACCCCAGGCCAAGGGAATGGATTGCCACTACGGAATGGACTGCCACGACTGTGGTCCTCGCAAGATGCGCCCGCCGCCGCCGCCGCCGCCGCCGCTGCAGCGCGCGCCGCCCTTACCCCCACCGACGCACCCACCCAGCCTGTCGCGCCCCAGGCCGTCGCCGCCGTCGCCGCCGCCGTCGCCGCCGTCGCCGCCGCCGTCGCCGCCGCCTGTGGCCTTGCCGCCAGACCCGCCGCCCATCGGCCAGCTGCGCGAGCCCGCCTCTGCAGGCTTTTACGCTGGCGAGCTGCACGGCAACGCCATAACCTTTGGCTCTACCTTTCGTGGCGGCGTCGGCGGCGGTAGTGCGAGGAAGTCGGTCGACACGAGCGCGACCCCGTGGCAAGCAGACCAGCAGTGGGGCGTCGACAGCGCGGCCATCTCTACGGGTGCAGTGGTCATCGCGCCAGCTGCAGTGGCGGTTTTTGCGCCGCCGCCGCCGCCACGGCGGCCACCGCCGCCACCGTGGCTTCCCGGCAGCGAGGCGGCGGCAGCCCTGCTCGGCAGCGCCGCGGAGGCAGCCGGCCTCGATAAGGAACAGGTCGAGCGTGTCAAGACGCTTACCCGGGACGGTGTGGCGGCTGCCAACGTGGTGGGCGGCGTAATCGTCACAGGGGCCGCGAAGTTCGCCGCTTCTAGCGCGCCGCTTCTCGAAGAGGCCGCTTCCAGCGCCATGTCGCTCGCCAATGTGGCTGCCACCCAGGTGGCTGTCACTCTGGGCTCCTCCGCCGGCCTTTCCGCGGAAGAGATCGAGGCGCCCGCCCTGGCCACCGGGCTTCTCACCGGAGTTTGCTGCCTGTGCTGCATCGGCTGCCTCTGGCGCTCTCGCGCGGCGCCCGCCGGCTATGACACGCGTGGCGCGCGGGCTCGCCGTGCACTGGCTGGCATGACGAGCCGCAGGCGCGAGTCGCGCAGTCGCGCTCAGTACCGCACCGCGCCCCTCGACGATTACGACAGCTTCGACGATCCTGAGGATGACTTTTAGCATTTAGGCCCGCCGGCCCTGCCGCACACATGTAGACGTCCACAACTCGTCACGCCGCGCGGATAAGGAGCTCCGCGAGACGTTTGCCCGGCGGTCCGGCGGTTCAGGCATTGACTACAGTTCTATTCTTTTCTAACGCTCAGCGGCGCCGACACGGCAGGGTGCACGTGCCACGTCGGCAGACGGCACCGCACTGCTCGCGGCAGCGCGCCGCGCCGTGCGCACAACGCCGAGAACGCGCGCGACACAGCGCACACACGCGCGCAGCGAACCCGTGTGTCTGTGAGCTCTTTGTGCGCTCGGCCGGCTACACCGGCGCCGCGCCGGGCCGACCCAGGCACCGTTCCTCTCCGCCGTCCGGCCTCCGCGGTTCTCTCGCTCGTCGTACAATCTACAAACAACAACTGCTCGTGTGCTCGAACACCGAATGAGTTGTTAGGAACATGACAACTGCACCATGCCTTAACCTGTTGTGAAACTGTTGTGAGTGATTGACGTCACCATTATAGTTTAACATGCGCCAGTCCCCAGTCGTAGGAGCCGTTGATGACACGTACTATTCTACTATAGTTGAAGAGACTGGACGCCCCCTGCGAGCTGCGCGCTCGTACCCTGCCGATGAGGCCTGCACGGTCTCGCCGGCGCCGCGCCGCGTCCGCCTGCGCGCTCGTCCCACCTATCCAGGCTGGGGCCGAGCGCGGGCGTGCGCGCTCACGCTCGAGCGGCAGGGCCACCTCAGGGAGAATCGTCATACGCATCCGCGTAGCTCGGCTCGCGGTACTGCCCAAACATTTCGCTGTGCTCCTTTGAGGGGATCAGCTTCACCATGTTGTAGGGCGAGAAGAGGACATTGCCGCGCTCTGAGAGCGGTTTGGGCGTGCCGCAATCGCTGCTCTCGCCCTTGCGTGCGGAGTCCTTTCGAGCCGAGTTAGGCCGGCTGCTGCTCAGGATGCCGTGCTGAGGCCGGTTTTTGCTGGTGACGAGCGGTGAGAGCAGCCGCGGGCTGATGGCCTTTCCGTCTGGCGTCGCACGTACCTGCACCGATTGGAACTGACCCGCCTGCCCGGTCGAGCGCTCCTCACGATGCCACGCCTTCAGCCGCTGCACGATGTCCTCCCTCGTTCCGGTGGAGCACAGGTCAAGGCGTTTCGCGAGCTTCTGCAGGTCTCGGTAGCTCCAGTGATCCTGCGACTCGAAGAGGCCTGGGTTAATGGACAGATATGGTGGAACCTTGGCGACCGCTGTGGGTGAGTGCGTCGTATGTGTCGCCATTCGTTCGTGGACTGAATTCGGAGAGGGTCGAAGCCAATTTCAGTCGAGAGACCGCCTTTGCCACGGGGACGGGCTCGCGTTTCCCAAAATAGCTCGAACGAAGACTCAGTCAGTCACATGGGTCTCGTTTGATGCACGAATGGATTTTTTCGTTTGGAATTCTCGGTATCGTCAAACTGGGGGCCTCCCGCGCCCGCTTTCTGCCGATTGCGGACGTGAAGAGCGCATCCAGAGCGGAAGGAAGGCCATTGGCCGGCGCTCGTAGCCGATTCGTCGTCGTTGGGCCGTGCTCGAGAGCCGCTGACTCAGAAACAAGAATGTCCAGTGCCGCGCTGGTCTCGCAGAATCACGAGTCCCACCCCTTCTGCGTCGCGCTAAAGTACTGCCTTCAAGGCACAAAACCCGCGAGATCCTGCGCCCGCTGCAGGAGACCTTCCGTGGCCAGGCAGGCTGCCCTCTGTTTGAACTGCACCTCCGATGTGTCTCAGCGGATCCGCAGCCATGCCCCGTCATCGCGTCGATTCGCCGCCGAGCGAGGTGGCCCGCCGTCGCCACGTGTGCTGCAAGAACTCGGCGTCGATGCAGAGACCTACCACCAGCTGTCGACTCTGCAGACTCGCGACATCTCGCCCACAGACTATGACCTCTTGCTCCGCTTATTCACAAAGACGTCCACAAAGACATTATCAGCAAATGCCCTCGCCAAACTAAGCAAACATGCCTTCATCGCCGCCTCGAATCTTAACGAAGATTGCGCCGTCTGCCTCTGCATGATGTCGAAAGGCGAGAGGCTGTGCCGCCTGCCATGCGAGGGCAGGCACGTTTTCCATCATCACTGCATACTCGAGTGGCTGTCGACGTCCTCACGATGCTGCCCGTGCGACCAGCAGGATCTGACAGACTGCTGCCTATCGGCGTGAGCTTTCTCAGCCAGCGTGTGCTTCGTGGTCCACATGAGTCATGAGCGAGATGAGGCCTGGATGACAGGATGAGGCGCGTGATGTACCCTGAACGGTACCTGTAGTCCTGTACATGTACGATAGTGCATAGCCCCGCCAGGTCGTTAACCATCGTCCTGGAAATTCGCATACACACGTTTATCGAAGTACGCCCATGGTATTTGGTAAAGCCGTACTTCGTTGGATGTACACGGTACATGGAGCCCGACGACGACCCGGGCTCGTGCGCGGCGATCGACGCGTGGCTCGGGCTGCCCGCCGGCTCCGTGGAGGAGGCGTGGATGGAGGCCCCGCAGCAGAGTGGGAGAAGCGAAAGAAGTGAGCTCCGATTGATGGGCAGCAGCCGGCTAACCTGGTACGGCCTAACACACCCGCCCACATGCGCGAGTCCTCCCGCCTGATTACCGATCACGCCCAGCAGCATCGGGTAGCGAGCGGCAGGGATCACCCTATGCGCTGGGAGAGCACGACCCCACTAGCAACAATTGAGAGCCTCCACAAGAGCGAGTACTCAGTACTTCGTCTGTTGACCGGGGCGCGGCAGCGGAGCTAGTATCCTTTTGTTGAGACGGAGTGTGAGGTGAGCGTGGGTGTCGGTCCGCGAAATAACGCCAAATGACTTGCGCGGTGAGTTGTGACCGGACATGACTGGATCTCTGGAATGTTTGTCAAGAACGTGAATCCGAATACCTTATTTTTTGTACATCCCGTGCCGGTGTGGTGTCACCATGCTCGGTATTCACTGAAGGCTAATCTCGAGCGCGGGGTCATGAGCCGGGCTGTGGGGAAACGCGAAAGGCCGGAAGCGCCCCGGCCCCAGCGACACCTCTCAGAAATCCTTCTTGGGGCTCGCCCCACCTTGAGTTAAAGGTAGCGAAAGCCCATCGTGCGCAGCATGTCAGCGAGCCCATCGTCGATGCCTCGCACTGCGTAGCCTTGCGGCCGGCTGCTGCTCGCCCGCAGCTGCACGGAGTCAAAGATGCTGCCCTCCGTGTCGGGGCTGTGCAGCTCGGCGGAGCGGTAGTCGGCCTGGAAGCGCATCTTAGAGGACATGCGCGAGCCATGGTCGGCAAATCCGTGCGTGAGCACCTGCAGCAACTGACCCTTGCCTGGCGGCAAGATGTCCATCGTATTGAGCGAGCCGCGCGAGGGCAGCACGTTGAATGAGTCCGACTCGTCGAGCTCCACGCGGAAGGACATTCGCGCCGAGATATTCTCCGCGTAGCTCAGCCAGCCGGCGCCGTCGTGGCGCGAAAATATTACCATGTCCTCGAACGCGCGGTGCCTCTTGCCGCCCCCCTTGACGTATGAGCCGAGCGCAGCCGCAATCTCCGGATCGGACAGGTAAGTAGGCTCCAAGAGCAACGGCTTGGCCGAGCCCACCCGCACCACATAGTCGAGGCCCAACTTGGGGGCCGATGCCCCTTCGCGCGGGCGTAGTGAGAGGGGCAGGATGTAGTACGACCCCGCGGAGAGCTGCGCATCGCAGGTAACGCATGCATGCAACTTGCGCTCGGATGCCGCGACGAGGCGCATGCCGGCCACTGACAGCCCGCTGGCGCCGCCGCCGCCGCTGGCGCCGCGCTGTAAAACGAGAACGAGTAGGTCGGCCATCTGCACGTCGGGCCGGCCGCGCCCGTTGCGCTGATGCAACGACACCTCGACCGCCGTGTTCTCGAGCACTTGGAGCTCGTACGCGGCCACGCCGCCGGTGGCTGCGGTGCCAAGCGGCGGCAGCGTGCCCCGCACGCGCACCTCAGCCCAGCCGGGGCGCACGCGGCACGCCTCAATGGTTCGGAAATAGTCGCACAGGTCTTCAAAGGCCATCCAGAAGGTGCCGTCGTTGGCATGGTGCCGATGGCCATGCGCGCCGGCGCCGCCGCCGCCACCCGCATTGATCATCGCACGCAATTCGGGCGTCCACATCGGCGATAAGTCCGACCAGTCGCCTTCCCACTCGAGCTTACCCCAAGGGTTGCGCAGCTCGACGAGCCGCACCTGCCGTCCCGCCGCTGGTCCCGTCGGAACTGTCAAGCCCACCACGCGCAAGAGCGAGTAGGCATGGTCGGTGAGCAGCCCCATCGCCTCGGCGGCCTCGGCGGCGGCGCTGCTGCCCCCGTCGGACGACCAGTCGCCCACGCTCGCCGACATGAGAAAGCCCGCAGCTTCAAAGGAGAGCAACTTAGCCCAGAGAAGCTCCACGTCGAGCACCTCGCCACTTGAAGTGCTCGCATCGGGCTCCTCGCCACGTGCGCCGCCGTCCCTAGCGCGGCGCGCATGCCGAAGGTCCAATCGCTCGCACGGGTAGCCGGTGAGCGTGGCGAGCGCCTCGTCAGTGGTACCGCCTTCGAGAGCCTCGTAGCAGCCGTACAGCTTCGCATACGCCTTTTCGACGAGTGAGACCCAGAGCTGGCGGCGTGCTGCGTACGCAAAGGCGGGCACACCCATCGCACCTCTGACGTCGAGATTGCCTTTGCGCATCGGCACGCACGGCAGGCAGTCATCGACAAGCACCGTCTGCCACTCGCCGTCACGGCACAGGCGCACCTGGTATGCACCCCAGTCGTTCTGCTGTTGCGCGGGTAACAGAACCTTGAGCAGCTCAGGCCGCTCCGCGAGGAGGGCAAGGGCAGAGATCATCCAGCAGTCCCCGAGCGCCTGCTGCCGGATGTCATCCGGCGTCGGGTACGCGTCGATGATCGTGTACCCGCCGCCCGGTACGACTGCCGCGCCGCCGCCGATGCCGCCCTGGAAGAGGGAGCCGAGCAGCCCGGGCAGCTGGAGGGCAGGCCCTCGCAAAACGTCGTCGGGGAAGACGATGTGCGTGGGCCGGAGCCAGGTGAGCCGCATGCTGCTGGAACGAACCCCCGCGCCGTTGGTGGACCAGCCCTTGCCGTTCAGAAAGAGCGACCGATCCGCTGGCGGGAAGGCGTCGTCCACAAACGGTTCCCTGTTCTGCTCGCAATAGGCAAGCACTCGCTTGAGCGTCATCGCCGCCTCCGCCTCGTGGCGAGCGCGTCGCTCGACGATCGTTTGAGAGCGCTCGCCGCCGAGAGACGTTTCGCGCGAGAGGTTGACGGGCTGCGAGGCACCCGCCTGCGGCACAGAATCGCGAAACCTGCCCGAGGCCGTGTCGAAAACGGGCGGCACAAGCGGCACAGGCGGCACAAGCGGCACGGGCGGCACGGGCGGAGCGAAGACGTGGCCGCAGGTGGCGCATTCAATGGCGGTGGGAAGGTTGTGCACCGTGCACCGAGGGCATTCGAGAAATGGAGTGCTGCTGTCGGCGCGACCGCCACGCCAGGCACCCTTGCGGCCGTCGCCGCCCGTGCCGCCGTAGCCGCCGCCGTTGCCGCCGTTGTCGCCGCCGAGAGGGGCTTCGCAAGCCTCGCAGCGGGTGGCCGTTGCTGGATTGCGCAGCGTGCAGACGGGACATATGATCGGAGGCGACTGGGCCGGTGCTTGCTTGGCCGATCGCGAAGGTGACACAGCGGCGGCGCGGCCAGCACCCTCCCGTTTGCAGCCAGCACACGCCGCAGCATGCGATGGATTGTTACTTCGACCGCAGAAGCGACAGGTCCAAGGCTGGCTGCTGCCGCAAGCCGAGCAGTTCGTCCGCTCCGCCTTATTGACAAGCGTGCAAGTCGTGCACTGCCAATCACACGCGCCAACGGGCGGTGTTGGCAAACACGGAGTCTGGACTGGCCGGGGCAGCTCGGCACTGAAGACTGTGCTGCAAGAGCCGCACCGCACGTTAATGATGCGATCGCCGCCTGAACAGGCCGTCTCCAGCACGGATGAGCACGTTGGGCACCGGACGCGCACGAGAGTACTGGATAGAACATGTTCCATTTTCTTCCGATCTGACCTTTTCAACTGTGTTTTGGTGCATTCTCCATGCATATCGCGTTCCGCAAGCTCCGGCTCACAGCCATTTCACACAGAGCTGGGCGAGAATTGCTGACGCAAAGTTTCACGTGGCCTGCGCGCGATCGCCTTCTGTTGGGCAAGTGGGCTGTGGGCAAGAATCCACTAAAAAAGGCAAGGAGGCGGCGCCACCCAAGGCCCTGCCAGAAAGGGTTCGCTGATACCCTTTCTGAGATTCTGACATCCTCTTTACTAAGCTCAACCCCCAACCAAAAAAACAAAACAAAACCTGTGTTTTTAACACCACCCGCGCGACGCTCTCTGTTTCTCTGTCCCTAGTTTTGTGTAGTGTGTTCTTGCTAGTGAAAGTAGAAAGAGCGATTTTTGCGGGTTGGCGGACGTGAACAATGTTTAAACAACGTTCACAACACTTGACCATATACTAACGGCGGCTGAACAATTACAATAAACAGCCGTGATAGGTATGTGCCTGTAAACATTTTGTCTCGCTCGTACATGTTTGGGCGTCGTGATCAGATTCCGTAGAGGGGTTTTGGCCGCTCGAGATCGTCGGCGAGCTTCCTGGCGGCGCGCGAGTGCTGGTACGGGTTGTTGAGCGTCATCACCTTTTGCTCCACGGTGCCGTCGAGGATGCCCGCCATCACGGCCGCGCCGAGCGCGACCGCCTCGTCGGGGTTGACCCGCGCGTCGTGGCGGACGGCGAGGCCTGTGACCCGCTTAATGAAGCGCCCGATGGCCGGCATGCGTGTGGCGCCTCCCACGAGAATGACCTTCGAGATGGGCACGTCGCCGAGCGGGAAGGAGCCTGTAGAGCCCGCCCGGCGCGCCATGCGCCGCCAGCGCCACGCCACCTCCTTCTGCCACTGCTGCACTCCCGGTGGCAGGTTGGCCACGTCGCCGCGCAGGAGGGTGCCCATGTTGCTCTCATCGAGCGGTAAGCCTGCCATGCGAGCTGCCTCGCGCATCGGCGGCACTAGGCGGAGCAGGAGCGAACGCGTGAGGGCCTCGAACTTGCGCCTGCTCAGGGTGATGTTGAGCCCCTTCCCCCCTGCCAAAGCGGGTAGGTCGATCTGGGTGGTGGGCTGCGTCGAGAGATACACCTTAGCCTCCTCGGCCGCGTCAATGAGCCGGCGGCGCGCGAACCCATCGAGAGGCACACCGTGCTCTTGGATGAAGGTGTTTTCGAGCCAGTCGGCCAGCGCGCGGTCCCAGTCGTCTCCGCCAAGGCGCGGGTCTCCCGCGCTCGCAATGACCTCTACGACGCCCGCACCGACGTCGAGGATTGACACGTCAAAGGTGCCTCCGCCCAAGTCGAAGACCATCACGCGCGCGTCCGTCCTCGCGTCGAGCGCGTACAGCAGCGCCGCTGCCTCCGGCTCGCGCAGCAGCTTCACCTCCTCGAGCCCGGCGAGCAGGCACGCCGTCTCCGTCGCTAGTCGCTGGCTGTCATCAAAGTATGCGGGTACCGTGACAACTGCTCGCTTTGCGGCGTTCTCGCCGAGGGTGCGCCGCGCCTGCAAGATCATCGCACGCACAAGCTCTGCCGCCGCATCCACCGGTGAGATGGCGCGGCGGAGCGCAGGGCACGCGAGCAGCACCTCGCGCCCGCCCTCGGCGCGCCCCGCGACCGAGTGCGGCACGTCGAGCGCTGCAAGAGCCTTGAGCTCGGACGAAGAGGCGGTGCGCCCGATGAGCCGTTTGGTGGACGAGTAGGTGCTGTGCGGGTTGGTCACGCGCTGGCGCTGTGCGGGCGCTCCGACGAGCACGCGCGCACTCACATTCGCGCGTGCGGCGAGCAGCAGCGGCGGCAGAGCCTCCGCCCCACCCGCGAGCGGCTCCTGAGAGGCGAAGGAGATGACCGAAGGAAGGATGCGTGCTCCGTCAGCGGCCGGGATGATGACGGGGCGACCGTTCGCGTCGATGTACGCGACCGCGCAGTTCGTCGTGCCCAGATCGATGCCGATTGCGATCTCGTCGGCCACCGCCCCCGTGCTTCCCTTGCGGCGACGCCCGCCCTGCAGCAGCCACGAGGTCATCATCTGCAGAGGCTCGGGCGTCACCCGCGAGGCGAGCTGCGCGCGCGCCGACTGGCGCTCACGGTCCTCGCGCTCGCGCTCTGCGATCGTCTGCCACGCGCGCACGAACTCGTCGTCGGCCTCGTCAGCGCCGTCGGCCTCCGCCTCGAGCAGTGCATCCACAGCGTCGTCCTCGTCGTCATCGAGAGGGCTGGGCGCGTTGAGGCCGCCGTCCTCGGCGGTCCGCCATCCAGTGAGATGTGCGGGCGCCCAGGTCTCGCCAAAGGCCTTGCGTAGCTTCTTGGCGCGCGTGCGCCGCAGCGCCTTCTCCTTGGAGTCAATCAGGAGGCGCCACGATGCCATCATCGCCTCCTGCTCCGTGGCCGAGGGCAGCGGCTTGCTCCCATCGTCGGCGATAGCGAGCTCCTCCTGCCAGTCTGAAAGCAGCGCCGCCACGTCGGTGGTGGGTCCGCCTCCCGGCGAGAACTCATCCAGGAGGACGTCTCGCGAAACGATCGACATGCCCACGCCGTACTCGTTCCCTTCGTCATCGCGGTCCTCGGCGAGCGGCCCGTAGCCGTAGAGGACGGTGCGGCGCGCGCGACAAGCGTCCGGTGAAAGACGGCGGCTGCTGACCAATGGGTGCACTGCATGAACGGCATTCAGGAGGAAGAGCGCCGCGAGGCTCGCCGCGCACCTGCGCATGAAAACCGCGGGAAGTCGGACCTTCACAAGGGGCGGTGCGACTGGGCGGTGGTGCCCTTGGCCTTCACAGGGTTCATGAAGTTCAAGGCGGTGCTCGGCGCGCCGCAGCAGTTGAGCAAGCTCATCCAGACCCTCGACAAGCTCGCCGACACGTGCGTCGTGCACCTCACGCCCGACCTGCTGCGCTTTGGCGTCCTCTCTGAAGGACGCGACAGCCTCAACCTGCACGTGAGCTGTGATGTCAGCCAGGCATGTGCCGCCGCCGACGCCGCCGCGCCGCCACCCGGACACGTCCGCGCCGCGCCCACCATGCCACCGCCGTTGCCCGCGCCCGTTTGCGTGCCCGCAGAAGACGGTGTTCCTCGACTACATGGTGCAGAGCAAGGCGGAGAACAACCGTATCTCCTTCTTCGTCAAGATCGAGAACTTGTCGCGTGCGCTGCGTTCCTGCTGCTCCTCCAACTCGGAGCACGTGCAGCTCAAGCTCACTAAAAAGCTGGGGCAGCCGGCGCTCAGCTTCGAGATCCACGAGACGTCGGTGCAGGTGCTGCACGAGGTGCCCATTCGCATCGTCACCGACGTGCGCGAGACGCACCAGTATACGGAGCCTCCTGTTGGCGACAACTCCGACGCGGCCATTGCCGTCATCTTTCCGGCTAAGGAGTTCAAGGGCCTGAAGAACGTCGTCGAGCGCATGAAGTCGGTGCACGACTGGATGCGACTTACGGCGTCGCGCGGTCCGCAGCTGCCGGGAGACGTGGGCGGTGGCGGCGAGATCGACGGCGGTGGCACCGCCGAGCTGCAGCTGCTCGTCGAGAAACCCGAGCTCGTCAGGATCAAGACGACCTACCCCAAGCTCGGCGTGCCCACCGCGGCGCCTTCAGAGGACGACGAGGCCGAGGGGGGCGGAGCAGCCGTAGCGGGCGTGGACGCGACTGGAGGTGCCGCCGCTTGCGACGCGCCGGCTGCGGCGCCGGCCGCATTGCTATCGCGGACGGCGAGTGCGTCGGTGGAAATCAAGAAGCTGCTACGCGTGCTGCAGAGCCTGAGCGCCTCGGACCTCAAGATTCAGAATGCCATCGTGTGCGTCGTGCCCGGCTCGATGGTCATCCTCAAGATCTACCTGCCCGACGTGAACCAGGAGTCGTTCATGATCTACTACCTGCCGGTGATGGCGGACCCCGACGATTGACACTTTGACAGCCGCGGCCGAGTACCGGCCGAGTAAGTTTACTGCGAATTTCCGAAATTCGTTTTCTGCAGACACACGACGAGTAGCGCACAGTCCGGCATTGCAATGGTTTCACTAAGATCTAAGTAGACCTTGGCGCTTGGGCGGCATGTAAAGTGTAAAGACTCATGTAAAACTTACCGTACTATTGACTTTGAAAAAGTCGGCTCGCCACATCGCCGAGGGCATGGCTCCTTCATGGATTGGTTTGTTTGGTCGATGATATCCGGGTGATCGCAACTGGGACGTAAGCTGCGCTTCTTAGGTTGGCGCTCGCGGCGGGGGCTGCACCAGTAGCGTTTGTCAACTGGGACGACAGGCTTCGCCGCAGAGCCGGCGTGTCACGGGCCGGTTCGTGCCCTGGGATGACGCCCTTCGCAAACGCAACCTTCCAGTCGGCCAATGTGATGCCGTCAGGGTGCCCACTCGCGTTGGCGGCGTCGTACACCACACGCACGCCGCCACCTGTTCTGGGCAAGTTGCCCGTCTTCTCGAGGTAGCGCGTAAGCGCTTGCAAGCTCACCTCTGCTGCGCTGCCCGCAATCTCGCCGAAGATAGAATCCGCATCCTTGATGATGACTACCTTGGTGGCGCCCGCCAAATTGATACCCGTGAGCGCGTGCGTCGTACCACCATACGCTTGGGCCGTCACGTTGAACTCCTCATTCGACTCCTTGAGAGTTTCAATGACGGTAATGTAAAACTCCTTCGAGCAGAACCAGCAGCACGGCATAAAGCAGCACCCAGGCTTCTTGCCTCGGCGCTTCAGATTCTCTTTGTACTTTTTGACCGCCTTGCCGAGCGCCTCCTTCATATGGTCTTCGAACTTTGGCGGGAAGCGTCCCGGATATTTCTTCATTGCCCTCTTCTCGGCTTTGCCCTGGATGACACCCGCGGCGACGTTGCAGAGGATCGACGAGATGAACGGCACGTTTTGTGCGAGCGTGCCGCCTAACTCGTTTCCCTCCACATGTGTCCAGTAAACCAGATGGGTGATCTGCGCTACGAAATGCAATATCCACGCGAGGTTGAGCAACACTGTGATCCACACGCGCGAGCGGCGCGCGAGATGGAACCAGAGGGCCTCGGTGGGGCGGCCATAAAAGTCGCAACCCTCTTGGAGCTCGTCGTCTATCATCGGACGGCCAAAGAAGGCTTCGACGAAGATGGAGAGCCGCCAGGGGATGGGCAGAAAGTTGATGTACGAGAAGATGAACGTGAACGCCTTGATGCACATCGTGAAATACTTCTGCGCGTCAGTGCAGTGCGGAGCCGCCCAAGTTTCGACCGTGCTGTTAAACAAGATGACTTTTGGCGGCATCATTGAAGTTCCTGGCATGGTGACCTGGCCGATCGTGTTGAGATAGTCCTCCTCGCAATACGGATACTTCTCGTTCAGCGAGAAATACGGATTATAGGTGCCGTACTTGGGCAGGTTGATAACGACCGGGAATAGGGCCACGACGATCAGCACGCCAAAAACCACGATCCCAATGATCGCCAAAGAGGCGAGAAACTCGAAGATGGGAGATTGTCGTACGAAGAAGCTCAACGTATCGTCGCGTAGCCGCTCGATCCAATTGGCGTCATCGGGCGTGCCCGCAGCGGCCGCGATCGCGTAGCTCGCGTTGATCGGCCCGCCGGCCATAGCACCGCGCTGCGTGCGCATTTTGCGAACGGTCTGCACGGCGTCATCGGCCGCAAGCTTCCACAAATCATGCGGCTTATCCTTGCCAAACTCCAGCTCACGGCCAAGCTCACGTAAGCTCGCCTGTTGGAGGCCCGTCTTCAGCTTGGCCAGATTCGGCTTGCGGGGACCGCCAGCGCCGTCAGCGCCGCCACTGCCGCCAGCGCCGCCACCACCGCCGAAAGGTGAGGGGCGGGGCCCTTTGGCTGGCTGAGGCGAGAGGCTGGTGACTGTCACGCGAGGCGAAGGCGACGTCGCGACCTTCTGAAGCTCATCCTGGTCGACGTCTTCGATGTCGCCAACATCGGACGACGAGGACGCGGCGCCAGCAGCGATCGCTAACGGCGCGACCTTCGCCGGCATGTGGAAGGACGTGCTGTCAAACAGCTCTTCCCCGCGGGGAGCCGTTTTGCTTCGCGATTTGTCGAAGGTGGAAAGAAGTCTGTTTTTCGTGACGACATGTACATTACCGGGTACATGTAGTGGCCGAGTCGGTGCACGCTTCCGTGTGTCGTTTTGAGCTGACCTTAAGATCATGCGATGTTCACACGCGGGGCCTTCGCTCTTGTTGGTGGTCGTGCCCCGCTCATGTCCGCCGAGTACGACCACGTCATCGATGTTCCGCACATCTCGTATGACGAATGGGTGGCCTTCCATAATGAGGTGGCTTTTGACCTTTGGGGTTACGAGGTCGAGAAGCAGATATTCAAGTTGGTCGCACTAGATGGCACATCCGAGCACCTGGACCGGCGGGGGACTTTGACGAGCAAAATTAACCCAATCCCGATCTTTTTGCGACCCATCGTCGGACACGAACCCATGACGTTTGAATGCCACGCAAAATGGGGCGTCCACCGTAACGATAAGCAGCGTCCGAACGAGAGCAGAACGATTGTACTATCGCCCCGTGGCCTCGTCGGAAAGCTCATCGTCGATGGAATCCAGTGGGCGGAGCCGCTGCCATCAGGCGGTGTGCGCGTGCATTCCAACTTGGTGGTCACGGTCAGGGTTGGAGTGCACATTGTAGACAAGACTGCGGCGTTCCTGTGCTTGAAGCGCGCAGAGTCGAATCTGAACGCATTGCCCGATCAGGTTGCCCGATACCTGGAGCACCGCAAGAGCGCCGTGGGTGCGAGCGTCGTGCGCCGGCTCGGCACGTGGTCAGCCGCCCTCGTCAAGAGCACAGCATGGACAGCTCTCGATACCGCAGCAGCGGAGGCGGCGACGGCTGCAGCGGCTGCCGGGGCATTGGAAGGTATCGTAGGGGCAGAAGAAGAGGTGGCGACTCCCGGTGCAACGAGGAATCTGCAGCAGAGAGGCACCACCTTTTGGCTCAGAGAGCACACTGGGTTGCTACCTGCCCCACCATCGCAGACGCCACCGCCGGCCAGCGCCTCCACCGCCTCCTCCGCCTCCTCCGCTTCCTTCTCTCGTTATGGAGCGCAAGAGCCTCCTCCTCTCGGGAGCACACCCTCCACCGCCTCTACCGAGGAGGAGGAGGATGATGAGGAGGAGGAGGAGCTTCAGATGGGAGCGGCGGCGCGGGCTCGCTTCTTGCGCAAACCTGAGCCGATCGTTCCGCCTCTCACCGAGGGCACCGCCGGTGTGCTAGCCACTGCCCCCGCTGCGACCGGCCAAGTGCATGTTATCCTTGAGCCGAAGTCATCGCCTGATTTCGTGGCACCTCGGAACAGACCTGTCGTCCCCTCTGCGGCTGCCGGCAGTCCTGTCACAGGCGCCCGATCAGCCGAGCTGCCCAGTCTGCCTGCGCGCCTGTGGACGGAGAACGCGAGAGCCTCTACAGAGGTCGCTGGCCCCGACGACAACGAGTCCAAGGGGCAAGAGCAACTCAAGTCGACATCGGAGCCCGCTGGTCTTGACGAGTCCAAGGGGCAAGAGCAACTCAAGTCGAGATCGGAGCCCGCTGGTCTTGACGAGTCCAAGGGGCAAGAGCAACTCAAGTCGAGATCGGAACTCGCTGAGCTCAAGGAGCTCGAGAAGCTCGGTGCGTCTGTTGAGGAGTGGAGGAGAAGGCAAAGGGCGGCGGCGGCGCGGGCTCGCTTCTTGCGCAAACCTGAGCCGATCGTTCCGCCTCTCACCGAGGGCACCGCCGGTGTGCTAGACACTGCCCACGTTGTGGAGGTCGCCGAGAGCCCCCATGTCATCACGCCTCCGCCGTCGACGCTGGGACGAGCCCTCTCACTGCCGAAGCTCGTCGCGCAGTACGGCAACTCTGGACGGCGCAGCGCAGCGCTCAAGGCGTCTTGGGCTGCCCAGCGCAAGACGGCGCCCAATACGGCGCCCATAGGCCCGCTTTCCAAGCCCTCGGTGCCGGTGCTCGCAACAGCGCCTTTGCCAGAGCCCGTGCCCGCGTCCGTGCCAGGCGATTGGGGGGGGAACCTGATAGATCTCGAGGATTGGAGCCAGCTCAAGAGGGCCGTTCCGGGCGTGGAGGACGAGGAGCGCTTCAAACCGCTCCGCTCGCTGCAGGAGATCGGCAGCCAAGTGCGCGACTTCACGGACCGCAACGTGAAGCAGCTCAAGGTGCCCGAGCATTGGGAAAACTTCACCAAGGGGCTGCAAGAGCATGTAGTGCGTCGCCCCAAGGAGAATCTCGAAGAGCTCGGGCATAATTTGGCCGAGGGCACCTCAGAGGCCGGACGGCGCTGGGATGAGCTGCGCGACAATGTGGCGCGCGGCATTGCCGAGCACGTGGGCGAGCCCGTGCAAGAGTTCAGTCTCAACTTAGCCAAGGGAGTCGACGAGCATGTGGCCGAGCCCGTCAGGGAGTTCAGCCACAGTTTGGCCAGGGGGGTCGACGAGCACATTGCTAAGCCCGTCCGTGAGATTGGCCCTAATTTCGCCAAGGGCACCTCAGAGGTTGGGCGGCGCTTCGATGAGCTGCGCGACAATGTGGCGCGCGGCATTGCCGAGCACGTGGGCGAGCCTGTGCAAGAGTTCAGTCTCAACTTAGCCAAGGGAGTCGACGAGCATGTGGCCGAGCCCGTCAGGGAGTTCAGCCACAGTTTGGCCAGGGGGGTCGACGAGCGTGTCGCTGAGCCGGTTCGCAAGGTGGGCAAGGACTTGGCCAAGGGCGTGGACGAGCGTGTCGCGGAGCCGGTTCGCCAGTTTGTGAAGAAGCTCACCAAAGACGAAGTTCCGTATGACTTGTGACATAAGGCTCAAGGGCGGAATGCGCACGTTCCACGTTGCGTGCCTCGCCTGCGGCAGCGAAATTGCAAGTTCAAACATCCGATCCAAAAGCCCCACGATAACTTAAATACACGTTAAAATACACGTCGAACATACCGCGCGAGACGATTACGGATTAGCACATTATATACAGCTGCGACGCCGATGCGCGATGGCGCACTTTTATCCTTTTTTTCCAGATTTTTCAGATGAGTCCCAGGATATATCCGCTCAGGAAGTAAGGGGATTGATACGCCACGCACATGAATCAAGACATGAATTTTTGACACCTGACTCTCGTTCGACATAGCTCATAGCTGGGACCTTACTCGGTACTCAGGCGAGTTCCATGGCGCATGGCGGGCTATGAAGCGAAGATCAGTGCCTGCGTACAGGAACGAATACAACTACACACGCGACATTCAACTACGCACTCCACAGCGTATTTCCGTAAACGTACCTGAACTTGCAACTTCCGGTGTGAAAGAGCGCTCTTCGAGCTACATGTAGTATACATGTGCGGAGAGAGGGTTGTCCAGAAAGCTAGTGCGCTAACACATAGTCACTTCGTTGTCGTTTTGCAGCGAAAATTGTGTCACTTTTGCTAGGCCTCCCGGGCGCGCATAGCAGCCCAAATTTGGAAGTGAAGACGCTGGTGCTTCGCTCGGCGCTGCGCATCTATTTTGTGTCGTGTAGCAGGCGAAGGCCGACGCTGTCGCCCGCACGCGCTCATCGCTCACGTTTGAAGAAATGCTTGCAGGATGTGTGTTTTTGCTCACGGCTATCGTTGCGATGCCCACCGGCGACTCGTCCGGACGGCTTGCTCAGCTTGAACCGGCTCCGCTTGAGCAGGTGCCAGCAGCACGACCGGCTACCGCCGTAGCATCTCCACGAGCGATTGCGGACGACACGCCCGCTACTGCAACCTCCAATACAACCGCCACTGCAACCGCCACTGCAATCGCCACTGCAACCGTAACTCGGCCAGCTGTGGCATCAGCCACAGCCACCGAGCGGGACGAACGTCTAGCATCGGCCGAACGGGTCGAACGTCTAGCATCGCCCAGGGATACGACGTTCTTCAGCACTGCCGCCCTGTTGGCCGCCATTGTTCTTGGTGTGGTCGTGAGCCTGCCGATGTCCGCCCTCATCGGCGTCGCACTCTTCGACTGCTCGAGGCGCCGACGGAATAAGAAGGCCAGCAGCGAGCCAGACCACCAGCGACATTCGTCGCAGAGCTCGCCCGCGGGCGTGCCGTCAGCAGCGACGGACGGCACGACCGCCGACGTGCCATTGGCTGCGACGAAGAAGCAGCTCATACTCGAGCGAGAGCAGAGCGGCAGCCTCCGAGGTGCGAGCGCACTTTCAACCATGACAGTCGGTACGCTGCTGGACGCGCTTCCGCGGACTGATCGCCCCGCAATCTACATCACCGCCTCCGCGCCAGCAATGACACACGCAGAGCTCCACCATTTTGTGGCTACCGGGCTCAGCGAGCTGGACGAGTACCATGTAGGATCGCATGACCGCGTGGCTCTCCTCTTTCCCGATGGCCCCCAGATGGTCATGGCCCTCGTGGCGGTCATGTGCCGCGCGACCGCAGTTCCCATCAACTCCGCATCGACGGATGACGAGCTCGTGGCGGATCTGCGCGCGGTGCGTGCAAGCGTGGTGATCAGCTTCGGGGAAAAGCTGGTCGGAAAGCTCGAGCTGATCCAACAGCGCGTGGCCGTTGAGCTCCGCCTCCTCCTCTTCGAAGCTCATTGCCGGGACCCTGATGCCGCCACGCGCTCCAGAAGCGGCTTCCCAGCTGCCTTTTCACTCAGATGCTACTTCAACGGCCGGGCGGGCTCACCTCTGACCACACAGAGCCCGAGCCCGCGCCCGAGCCCTCGCTGGCTCGTGCGCAAGGACACGGCCGTGCTGCTGCAGACCTCTGGCACTACCGGCCAGAAGAAGCTCGTGCCGCAGCTGGTGGAGGACGTGATCGCCGGCGCCCTGTGCATCGCGGCGTCGGTGCCGCTGGGTGAGGAAGACGTCAACGTGAGTCAGATGCCACTTCACCACGTCGGCGGCATCCTACGCAGCGTGTTTGCACCGATCCTCTCGGGCGGCGCTGTCGCGCATCTCGGCGGCTTCTCGCCCAAACCCTTCTGGGAGGCTGCATGCCAAGTGGGAGCGACGTGGTACTATGCGAGCCCGACCATGCATCGACTCTATCTCGACGAGCTGCTGGCCAACCCGCCGCAGCCGGAGGCCCGCCTGAGGCTGCGCTACGTCGCCAACGCGGCCGGCGGCCTCCCGGCCGCCCTCGCGGCTGAGATGCGCGAGGGGTACTCACGTATGGCGGGGACCTGCGTGACGATTGCCCCCTCGTACGGAATGACGGAATGCATGCCAATGGCGGCGCCGCCCCCCGCCTACGCGTTAGAGAAGCCCGGATCGTCCGGCATTCCGATCGGCCCCGAGATGCAAGTCCAGGACGAGGCTGGCGAGGCGCTGCCCGCCGGCCAGGTGGGTGCAATCGCCGTGCGCGGCTGCCCTGTCTTCCGGGGGTACCTCAAGCCGTTGCCCGACGGCGCGAGCCTCGGAGACAGCGTGCCGGGCGATGGCATCGGGGACAACGGCTGGTTTCAGACGGGTGACGTTGGCTACCTGGACGCCGATGGCTACTTGTTCGTGACAGGGCGTTCCAAGGAAACTATCAAACGAGGCGGCGAGACGATAACGCCCTCGGACATTGAGGAAGTGTTGGTGACGCACCACGCGGTGGCGCAGTGCGCAGCGTTCTCGATGCCCCACGCGACGCTACAAGAGGTCGTAGGTGTGTGGGTAGTCACGAAGGCGGGAGCCGAGCGCCCATGCCTTAGTGAGCTTCGCCAGTTTTGCTCAACGCGTCTGCATCCCAGCAAGTGGCCGGAGACCCTGGTGCATGCATGCGCGCTCCCCATGGGCCCCACGGGCAAGATCGTCCGGCTCAACTCGGCGACGCGCCTGGGACTGCCCATGCTAGAGGAGTCCACGCCGCAAACAGAGCGCGCATTCGAAGTGATCGAGATGCCCCCGAGAGGCGCGCCTCTCGCCTCCCCTATCGCCACGCGTCCGTACATCGATTGCGTGTCAGATAAGCCGCGAGACGAGCACGAGGAGCAAGCGTGCACCGAGGTCGAGGCGTGCGTCCGGGAAATGTGGGTGGCGCTGCGTCGGCAGCACGAGCCGCCGGGCCTCGACGACGACCTCTTCCTTCACGGCGCGACCAGCTTGATCATCAGCCAGCTCTGCGCGAAGATCGCCTCACGTTACGGCGTGCGTGTGGCAGTCGGCACCGTCTTTCTGAAACGATCCCTAAGGCGCATCGCCGAGGAGGTCGATGCGGCTTTACAATCCGGCCAAATCGGGCCTTCGAAGGGACGGGCCGAAACCGAGCTGGATGCGTGTGTCAAGTCACATACAGGCCGTTCGACACGCGTGGGGGTGCTCATCCTGCAAGCTCTGCCAGCCCTCCTCATCCATCCGATGATCTGCGCGTTCCATTTCTCCGCATTCATGATCATCTTCGTGGCCACGCGACGGGTGATCTTCGACGCGTCGGGCCACCATCCCGAATACTTTGGGCTTCTTTTTGTTCTCGCCTTCTTCATGACCGTCGTACTTACCCATGCTGTCGTATTGGATTTCGTGTTGCCGCTCCTCGGCATTGCGTTCAAATGGCTCGTCCTCGGCCGCTGCCAGGCAGGTCGCCACGAGCTGTGGGGCTGTTACTACCTGCGCTGGTGGCTCGCGACGCGCGTGCTCGTCCTGTGTGAGCCCGGGGTTATCTTCCTCGCGACACCTGCGATGCGCCGGGTCTACTTGCGTCTGCTCGGCGCGTCCATTGGCGCCGACGTCAGCATTAGTGGGCACGCACTGTGTCAGGTGGCGTTGGCGGCTGATCTGGTCACCATTGGCGCTCGCACGCGCATCGACTCGACTGCATCGGTGTGCGCCGTCTGTGCGGACAACAGCTCTCTCCTCATGCAACCGGTGGTCGTGGGCCCCGACTGCGTCGTCTGCTGCTCCACGCACATCGCTCCTGGGGCGGTGCTCCCAGACGGCGCCTGCATGGGCCCGCTGAGCTCATCCCACGAGCTCACAGACGCCTCGCCCGAGTTTTCGCGCTTCTGCCGCGCGAAGGGCGACTGGATGGGAGAAGCACCGCTCTGGATGAAGGCACTCATCGGCTGGCCGTGCATAGCGTTCGTCGCCTTAGCTCGTGCGAGCGCATGGCTGCCTTTTTTCGCGTTGCTCGTGTTTCAGGCACATGACACCTTCAAGCTCTTTGGTGTCACCTGCTGGAACCGTTACGCCACCTGCTCAGAAGATCCTCATCAACACTTCCTTTACCAAGACTTGATGGCGCAGCTGAACTGGTGGATGGCGAACGAGCGGTTGCTGATCATCTTTGCTCTCGTCCTCTCGCGCCGCGTTGTGCGCCCGTTCGTGCATCTCGCCGCTGTGATCCTCATCAAGCGAGTCGTTATAGGCCGCTTCCGCGCGGGCCCCAAGGGGCCGTGGGAGCGCTTCCAAATCCGGCTGTTGCGCGAGATAATGTTGCAAGGGCGCAATGATGGTGGACCTGCCGACCTATGCGGCGTGCACGAGCTGCTCGGCCGCCACTGGGGCGGTGTGTCGATGGCCATGCGCCTGCTTGGCGCCGAGGTGGGCAAACGCGTCTTTTGGCCCGGCGTGATGCCCGACGTCATCGAGTTTGATCTGCTCGTCGTCGGCGATGACGTCACCTTTGGCTCGCGCTCGCTGATCCTATGCTCGGACACGCACGAACTCGCGACGGTGACACTCGCTGCGGGCTCGATGGTCGCCGACCGCTGCGTCGTCCTGCCGGGAGTCACTCTGGGAAGGAACGCCACCCTCGGCAGCGGCTCGCTCGCCCCCGCGCACGCTCATTTTGAGCCCATGAGCTTAGCGGTCGGGTCGATCGGCGGCGCCCCTGTAATGCTTAGAGGCGCCTACGCCGTCCACGACTCTACTACCGACGTGCCACCAAAGAGCGACCCAAACTCGCTCGTCGGCGGCGCGGATACGCTTCGGCCCTTTGGGTCGACTTTCTACCCCACGGGCGAGGCAGGTGAGCCGGCTTCGACAGCGTCGTGGAGCTGTCTGGCAGCCGTGCCGGTGGCCATGGCCACCTACAACTGCATCGTTGCGGCTGGCGTGGCCTTGCTCTACGCCGGACAGATCCCGGCCGCATTGTTGCTCATCCTCTGGGGCATAGAAGACTTTCCTATTGACGACGCTGCGCCTTGTCTCGCTACAGCCTTGGTAGTGATGCTCATTATTGGAGCATTTGTCCTCATCATGAGCGTCTTCAAAGCCATCGGGCTGATGATCAGCATCGCCACCAAGTGGTTCGTAATCGGCCAACGCTCGCCCGGCAAGCACTCATGGGATCATTCCAGGTACCTCATGAGCTGGAAACTCTGGTTCCCTCTGCTCCAGGCAGAACCCTCGATGGAGCAATTTTTCGGTGGTTCCGCCTACTTCGGCATGTATTACCGGGCGTTGGGAGCAACGATCGGCAAGGACGTCTGCCTGAGCCCACTGGGCACGGGTCTGATTCTCCCAGAACCCGACCTTGTCGAGATCGGTGACAACACTTGCGTGAATGCTTCGACGATCGTATGCCACAACAACAATGGCGGCTACTTTGAGCTCGCGACCATCGAGATCCGCGAGAATGTGACGTTACGCTCTGGCGTGCGCGTGATGCACAGCTCTTTCATCTCGGCAGACGCCAGGCTGCTCGAGCATACGCTAATCACCCCGGGAGATACCGTCCCGCAGGGAGCCACGTGGCAGGGATGGCCGGTACGCAGCTGAAGACGGCGAGGATGTGAGGCGGATCGGATTGCCCATGTTTGTTTTAGTTTGCTGATCACCCGGATCAGCGATCACAGTTCACGCACTGCAGTCCCTATCGTCGTACTCGAACTCGACGCACGGTTTGTAGGGTGTTGCGGCCGTAGACCATGACGTTCGTCGCGTCCCGGCGTATACGCAGCGTCGGGTGCGTTTACGCCGGCAGGTGCGTACATACGCACCCGACGCCGCGTTTACGAGTATTATATGGCGGTGGGTGCATATATAAGTAGGTGCGTTTACGCGAGCATGGGTGCGTATACGCAGGTGGTGCAAGCGTAAGGTGTGTAATACGCTAGGTGGGTGCGTTTACTCGAGCGGTAGGTGGGTATGTACGCGAGCGGTAGGTGCGTATATACGCGGGTGCGGGGTGGGTGGGGTGCGTTTACGCGCGAGCGGTAGTGCGTATACGCACGCTGGGTGTGCGGTATACGCGGTAGGTGCGTTTACGCGAGCGCTAGCGGTGCGGCGTGTATCGACAATCGTATACATAGCGGGTGCGTATACGCACGTCAGTCGACGAACGCCGTAACGGGTCGGGACTGGAAAATGAGGGTGTGACTGTTGTACAAGCATCAAGTAAGACGCACGCTTGTGCTCGTGTCGTGTCGATAGCTGTCCGGATCGGAGTGGGAACCGCCGGGGGGTATGTGGCAACAGACAGACTGCTTCCCCCTGGTTCTGACTAGGCGTGTAAGGACCATGTCCTATCTCACTCTCTCCACATTTACATATGTATGATTTGCTCCACCTCGAATTCCCACACTACACACACTCCACATCACGAAAGCCAGCCAGGGTCCCTTTCACTAAAGGTTGGTAAAAGATTGGAAGTCTTACATGTATCTCACGAGATCGCGAAGTTAAAGATATATACTGTAACGGCATGCATGCATTGCGCGCTTTCATCTAGGACTCCTAAAACCCTGCTAAAACCCAAGGGGCTGGGAGAAACCCGGACGCCTCGCGTCCGCGATGAGTCATGGACAGCACGGGCGCGGCTGCGCCACTCGCTCGGATTTTGACAATGACTACGACGATGGCTGCGGCGGCGGGTGCATCTTCGATGACGATGGCCCATCGTGCAGCACGAGCTACATGCCTCGTGGCGGGCTGCTGCAGCGCAGTGACCACTTCCAAGGTCCGCATGCAGGTCCGCAAGGCATCCGTGGGACAACGATGAGCAGCGGATCGCTGCACGGCAGACCGGTGCAGCAGCAGGACATACCGCACGGCCGGCCAGCCGCATCCGTCGCCGGGCTCGACCTCTTTCAGTCCGCGGTCGTCTCTTCGTCCGCGTCCACCAGTCTGGTGGTACGCTCGTGTGCCGGCAGCGGCAAATCGACGACGCTGGCGGTGCGCGCAGGCGAGCTGCTGGCCCGTGGACTGCCTCCGGAGCGGCTACTTGTGCTCACGTTCAGCGTCCGTAGCAAGGACGACCTGCATGCCAAGATGCAAGTCGTTTTTCCCCCCGGTGCACGGTTGCCTCGCGTCCAGACGCATCACGCTCACGCGCTCCTCATCGCTCGCAGCGCCGGCTGCACGGCGCGTGTTGTGTCCGCTTCTGAGCAGCGTAAGATCGTCCGCGAGCTGCTGGGTGATAAGGCGCACGGCGGTGGCGGCAGTGGCGGCGGCAGCGGTGGGCGTGCGAGCGTGCCAAAGGAGTCGGTCAAGGCTGCACTGCACACGATTGCCAAGGCCAAGAGCTCGATGACCAAGCCGCGAGCCCCCAAGGAGGTACAGCTCATGAGCGGCTACCAGTCGGCTCTCCGGCGGCTCGGCTGTATCGACTTTGAGGACATGACCTCGCTCGCCTGCGCGGCGCTCGATGACGAGCCGCCCGGCGCCCGGTACGCGCACGTGATGCTCGACGAGGCGCAGGATACGAGTGAGAGCCAGCTGGCGCTCGTGACCAAGCTCGCGCCGCGCGGTGTGACGGCGATCACCGCCGTGGGCGACGCCGATCAGACGATCGTAAGTAGATGGGACGGTCCCAACCTAGCCTTACCTAGCCCGAACCCATGGGTATGGATGTGGTGAACCCACTCCGGGCACAGACTGCCGCTGCCTCTCGCGGACTGCCTCAACCCTTGTGACCCGATTCGCTGCTGACGGGTCACACAAGTTCGACTCTCTCCTCCGGTGTTGCGTCGCAGTACGGCTTCCGTGGCTCACGGCCAGATATGCTGGCACGTATTCGCTCTTGGTACGGCGCCGAGGAACTCACGCTGCCCACCAACTACCGTTGCGGCGTGCGCATCGTCGAGCTGGCCAAGGGCCTCATCGAGGCCTCCTCGTTGCGCGAGAAGCTGCCGCTGCTCGGCGCACCACGCGTGTGCGGCCAGGGCGAGACGCGACTCGCCGCGTGCGGCACACGCTCCGCCGAAGTGCACGCCATCGCCGATGAGCTCGCACTGCTGCAACACGCGCGCCAGCTGTCCGAGAAGGGCGTCGCCGTGCTCTGCCGCACGAATGCCGAGGTGGCCGAGATCAAGCGCGCGCTCAAGGACGCCGGCGTCATGCTCAAGCGGGGGACAGAGGAGTGGGAGCGAGGCGGTGGTGGGATGCGGTCCGAGATGCTCGCGGCGGCGCGCGAGGCGCTCGCCTACCTTCGGCTTTGCATCTCGCCACACGACGACGCCGCATTTGAGGCCGCCCTGCGCGTGCCGCCTCGCACAGGCTTCGTTTCGGCCAATGCGGCCTCGGCCGCCGCAGGGCCGCCACCGGGGCTCAATTACCTCCAGGTCCTCCTTCAACACCTCGGCCGCCATCCCACGCCGCCATCAGGCCGGCAAGCGCAGCCCACCAGCCTTCTCGGCGCTGCGCAGGCGGCCGCGGCGCGCTCCTTCCCCGCTCTGCCGAGCGCCGGCTCCGGCTCAGGCAGCGGTGGATGCGGGGGTGCCTTCGGCGCCGGCAGCAGCTGCGCCGGCGGCGGCAGCGGGAGTGGCGGCGGCGGTCACAGCGGCGGCGGCGGCGGCGGCGGCAGCGGGGCGGCGGCCAGCGTCAGCCTCACCCGGCCGCAGCAGCAGGCGCTGCGCTCCTTTCTGAGCGCACTCGAGGTGACGAGCAAGGATGCCTCGAGGCTGCCCCCATCGGCATTGCTCGAAGCGCTCGCCAGTCGCCTCGGCCTCGCTGAGCACGCGCACAAGGCCGCCAAGCACAAGGCGCAAGCGCGCAAGAGCTTCCACGTGCATATGCCGGGTGAGCCACGTAAGCCCGACCGCGACGCCGTGAGCAGCGGCGACGAGGACGAGGACGAGGACGAGGACGACGAGGAGTGTGGCGGCGCAGGCGCAGGCGGCGGCGGGTCGGCGGCGGCAGAGTCCAAGGGTGCGGCAACGGTCCGACAGCTCGTGCGCATCTCACGTGCCGTGGAGGAGCGGCTTCGGCGCGAGGAGCCCACCGCACATCCGCCGCTGCGCTTCCTTGGCCGTTGGCTGGACGAGATGGCGATCGCGACGCACGATGAGCTCGGTGGCAGTATCCTCGCCGAGCCCATGCCGTCAGCGAGCCCTTCGACCGCCGCCACCGCCGCTGCTGCGGGTGCTGCTTCGACCGCCGCGCACGCCGCCACGTCCGGAGCGGCCGGCGGCACGGTGGGTGCTCAACACGGCGTCGGTGTGAGCGTCACGACGCTGCATCAATCCAAGGGGCTAGAGTGGGACACGGTGTACCTCCCCGGGCTCGTCGACGGATCGCTGCCGCTGCTCTCGCGCGGTCTGCTCCCCAACTCGCTTGAACTCATCGAACACCTCGAAGAGGAGCGGCGCCTCCTCTACGTCGGCATGACACGTGCGCGACGTGTCCTCGTGCTCTCCTGGGCTCGGGAGGGCGGCGCCAAGGGCGGCGACGCTCTCGCACCAAGCACAGAACCTACGTTGAACAAGCCGAGTCGATTCCTACCCCCCGACCCATCTGCCGCCGCCCAATCGAGCAAGCGCGCTCGTGACGACGCTCGTGACGACGCTCGTGACGACGATGGCCTCGGCACCGAGCCATGGTGACCAATGGCTGATCTCATGGCTGATCTGGGAGAAGGCGAGAAGAGCCGTGCTGCGCAAGAACAGCGGAGGCCGCCGTGCTGCGGACTGGGGGAGCGAGGGACGTAGCTTCGTAGGCGACTGCCGATCTGCCGAAAGGCACGGCTCGCCCAGACGCCTGTGCGCAGTGGGTCCTGTGGGTGCGGGGTTGGTTCGGCGTTCGCGAGGGGTCAGGATCGTGCGTGGGCCCCGCCCGTGAACGCCCGTGGCGCGTGGGAGGCCTCGGCGCCAAGGGAGGGTCTTTTCGGTACCGGGTGAAAAGTGTGCTATTCCGGTTTCCCCCACACGCCACAGGCGAGGAGTGCACCGCAAACATGTACCGCTACTACCCTGTCTAGCTGGACGCGCACCGCGGCGGCCCGCGGGGTCGATTGGTAGTACGATCCGAAGTCGAAACTACGGAGATAACCGCAGCGAACGCTCCACGGCACGCCTCGCACGCTGCGGACCTCATAACCTGCTGCCCTTCTGCTCCAGCCGCATTTGGCTATGGGCGGCACTCTCAGCCTCAGTCAGGTCGTCGCGTATTGAGAGCATCTCGGCCACAACCTCGTGTGCGAGCAAGCTGCCGCTCAGGTCACCAATGCATCGTCCCCGATGGATGACCTTGGCGATTGGGAAGATGGCAATCTCGTAGCGTTCGACGAGCAGCCGGTTGGCCTCCACGTCGATGTTGACGTGTGCCACTGTGATGGGCGGGTCCTGCTGCATCAGCGGCCGAGCGGCCGCGTCGTACTCGGCCAGGTGCCGAAGACAGCGCGCGCACCAGCGCGGGCTGAAGGTGATCAGCAGCAGCGAATGCCGGTGGAAGAGCTCCTCGAGATGCACCGCTGACTCGACCTCTGTGCCTGTGAGCCGCGCGCGCGACAGGAAGGCCGCATTCCAGCGAGCCACGTCGAACAAGTCGGCAGGACTCGAACCAGCTTCGTAAGCGCACGCACGCCCGTGCCTGAAGAGGACGAGGTCGGGCAGCTCGGTGACGTCGAGCTCGCGCACGAAGGCGCTGCTGTGCGGGTCGCCGGCGCGCACCTCGAGCCGCGTGAGCCGCGCGTCGATCCTGTGCTCGAAGAGGAGCTTAGCGGCCACCGAGTAGTTGGCGTGCAGAGCGGTCAGCTGCTGCTCGCTCGGGTAGAGGAGGACAAAGACGAGCGGATGGTGCTCGACCATGGCCCTGGCCATGCTGCGGTTGTGCAGGTCGACGACGGTGTCGGCGGGGACCTCGCGCGTCAGCCTGTGAATCGTTCGCTCCTCGTTGGCGGCCTCAACGGAGCTGTGCAGCGGAGTTGCGCCGCGGAGCAAGCTGCGCACGGCGTGCCCGATCGCCTCGAGCCGCAAGCTCCCATCGTAGATGTGAACGGGTGCGCCGGGTGCGCCGTGAAGGATCACAATCGCCGGCGAGGAGCCTGGACCCACAAGCTCCTGGCGCAGCTGCTGACCGCCCCACTCCGAGGTGTCGAGCACGTGCGCTGCCACCGGCAGCCGCTCGGCTGCGAGCCATGCCGCTGCCTCGGCGAGACGAGACTCGGCCTGGTCGCACGGGCTGTGGGACAGCGTGCACATGAGCAAGGCCGCCGTCTTTTGGGTCGAACTCCACGCTTGCCGCAAGCGCTCAAAGTCACTCGGCGCGATGCGCTTGAGCTGCAGTCGCACGGGTGCCTGCGTGTTGAGGCCACGCTGACCATGTGCCAAGTTAATCTCGTGCTGCTGGTCCCAAATCTGCTGCTCCAGCGCCTCTTGAGCACCGGCCCCGAGCACCAGCAGCGAGGGGAGAAGGCAACGCGCCAAGCCTGCGCCCATCCTTCCCACGCGGTCTGCGCGCTCTTTTTGTCAAATCAAGTTGTCCTGCATCAGATTGCTGTCGTCATCGACTGTCGCCGTCCGCCGAAAAGAGTTCGCGAACCAAAGTCCGCGATCGCCGGCGAACCTGTTCGCCCATGGAACAAAAACGCCAGAACAGCGCGCGGATTCGTGGAATCCTAAATTCTCTGACGCACCCGTCCGTAATGTCCATGCAGGCCGTCGTGGGCGTTCCGGTGAGGGAACAGGACGTGCCTGTCGTCGCCGCTCGCTCGTTAACGTCGCGATCGCCATGCACAGACTCGGCATTGCCACTCGCTCGCCCATCGATTTCATCGGCTGAGGCGCTCGCTGCTCTCACCGGCCGACTGGGCTACCCAGCAGGCCTTGCTCGGCAAATGATCGCATCAAGTGAGTCCATGCCGTACCGCTTCTGGATCGTCGACAACTCTGGTTCGATGCAAACACCTGATGGGAAACGGCTCGTGGAGGACGCTCGAGGCAAAAAAGTGGCGGTCGGAGCGACACGCTGGGAGGAGCTAACGCAGGTGGTTTTGCAGACTGCTGAGGTGGCTGCTGCCGTGGGGGCGCGCGTCGACTTTCACCTCCTGAACAGCATCGGCCCTCAGCCTCAATTTATGACGCTCGTCACTGAGGCCGCCGCGGCCGCCGATACGTTACCGGTCTCGAGTTTGTGTACAGTTGACCAGATGCGGCAAACGTTGCGCTCGATCACGCCCGGAGGCCGCACGCCGCTCACTAACTCTGTAGAGCTCATCAATGCGTCGATTCAGAGCGTCGCGCCGCGCCTCGCGGCGGCCGGTCAAAAGGCGGTGGTCGTCATCGCCACAGACGGGTTACCAGACGATCCGAGAACATTCCTCGCCGCGCTCCAGGCCCTTCAGACCCTCCCTGTGTGGGTGGTGGTGCGCCTGTGTACCAGCGACGACAGCGTCGTGGAGTACTGGAACGACCTCGACGCGCGTCTCGAGGCGCCGCTCGAGGTTCTGGACGATGAGGTGGGCGAGGCGAAGGAGGTGCATGCGGCGGGTAATACCTGGCTCACGTATGCGCCACAGCTGCAGCTCGCGAGGCAGTTTGGGATGCGCTCGAAGCTCTTCGATCTCATTGACGAGAACCGACTCCTCCCTTCGCAAGTCGCAATCTTCTGCGATGAACTCTTCGACTGCGGTCCACTGCCCGAGCCGGAGCTCGGACTCCCGGCGTTTCGGGCGGCCGTCGACGCGCAGCAGGCCAAGGTGCCCCTCGTGTTCGATCCTATCAGACATCGGATGCAACCATGGATCGACACGCGCAAGATTGGGGCGGGGAAGTCAGCATCTTGCGCTGTCATGTGACCGTGACCGCCTGGGTCTTGGCGATGTCCACCTTACGAATTGTGCGCACACAAAGGTCGAAGCGAAACGAAGTGAATCTGAGGTCTGTATGTGTAACTCTGTATCGAGGCCGGGGGTGACGGGTCTGACGATGACGTCGAATCACGAATGGAACCGCGATCGAGCGCGGCGTGTCTCTCGAGTGTCGAGAGGTACTGTACAGTAATCGTGAGTCTGGTCTAAGACATCATGTTCATCATCTTCAGGGATCATCTTCAGTATGAGACGCAATCACTGGACGCAATACACAAACGATCGTGTAGGAATAATAGCCCCGCGGAGCTGTTTTCATGGCTGTTTTAAAAGAGAACTATTTCGTGTTCAGAGAAGCAAGGCAGCGGGTGCCAACAGTTCACGGCGATTCACATTCACGACACGAAGGTTTGCGTTCCGGCTCGGCCTTTCGGGGGAAGATGACGACGGCCGTTTTCGTGCACTTCCTGCCACCGCCGCTACGTAAGGAGGGCAAACACCACCTCCCTTGGATCGTGCACACCTGCAACAAGTCGGGATGCCACGAGGCCAAGCATGTGCAGTTTCGCACGCTCTCCGGCTTTGAGACCTGTGAGGGAGCGCCGGCAGAGCAGAATTGCACATGCACTGTGTCCAACCACCACCTCCGTGGTTACGGCAAGGTGCGCTGGGAAGGCGAGGTAGCGATCATCGAGTGCGACGGTGAAGACGACGGCGAGGCGCTCATCAACGGCGCCGCGTACCGTGACGATGCCAAGAAGAGTGGCGAGGCACTTGAAAAGGCCAAGGACCAGATCAAGCGGCTCAAGGAGAGGCGCTCCACTGAGCAGGCAGCGGCCGAGGAGCTGCGCAAGAAGCTCGCCGCCACCGAGAAGGCCAAGGCGGATCTCGAGGACGGGCCGGTGCGCCAGCTGGGCATCCAGAAGATCAAGTACACTGTGCTCGACGGCCAGTACAAGGCGCTGCTCACCAAGCACCAGGCCCTGAAAGCCGAGTTTGGCGAGCAGGAGCAGCAGCACTATCGGCTGCAGTCGAGCCTCGGCGGCGAGCAGCAGGAGCAGCAGCAGCACGGCGACGAGAACAGCGCACCGTCCTCGCCGCCCAAGCGCCGCCGCAGCAGGCGCGCGATGGCAAGACACTCGCGGGCCAGCGAGCCCGACGACGGCACCAATGACGACGAGGATGCCGCCGACGAGCCGCCGAAGCCTGCCGAAGCTTGTGCCGAAGCTTCCGCCGCCGCCGCCGAGGCACACCCACCGCCGCCGCTGCCTCTGCGATCGGCGCCGCCGAGCGGCGTGTCGGGCATCACGGCCGAGCAGTTTTGCACCGCGAGCGTGGGCCTGCGATCGCTGATGCGTTCGAGCGCACAGCAAGTGTGGGTGCTGACCACGAGCGATGGCGAGCGCCGTCGCGGCGCGACTGTGTCGTCGATCGTCCTGTGTTCGCTTGAGCCGCCTATGATTAGCTTCAACCTGCGCCGCCACTCGGCGATTGAGCAGCTACTCCTCTGTGGTGACGTGGACACTCCTGCACCGGCCGCCGCCGCAGCCGCGGAGGGAGCGAGGGTCGCTGACGCCACTGCGCGGCCGGATGGCTCGCCGCTGCCGCCGCCGCCAATGCCAATGCCTCGCGGGCGACCCTTCGTGGCGCACCTGCTCTCGTCAGCAGGGCAGCGGCTGGCCGCGCGCTTCGCCCAGCGTGGTCTCTCCGACGAGCAGCAGTTTGAGTCGCTCACCTGGCATCGTGCCGGCTCTTGCGGGCAGCCTGTGCTGTGCGCCAGCGGCCCCAGCGACCCCATTCACAGCGACTGCATACACTGCGGCCCCAGCGGCCCCGGCGGAGTCAGCGCTGCTGCCGGCCACACGAGCGCTGTATCGGGCGCGGACGATCTGAGTGGTGGGGTCATCGGATGGCTTGAGTGCGTGAGCGATGCGGTCGTCGATGCTGGCGATCACGTCGTCATCACCGCGCACGTGAGCACAGTGCGCCTGCCGCCACAGTCGGGGCGAGCGCGGAGTGCGGGCCACGGTCACCGCAGCCGCACGCACGCGCACAGCAGTACTAGCAGCAGCAGCAGCACCTGTCACGGCGGTGATGAGTTGCCAGTGCCGTGCCCCCTCGTCTACCATGGCGGTCGCTACACGACGCTTCGATCGCCGCAGACAGGGAGCGCTCCGCCGACGGCGCCATCCTGCGCCCTCGACACGGCAATCGCGCCGCCAGGCGCAGAGGCCTCTGCGTCGGTCAGTGTCACCGAGGTGGCAGCTCTCTATTGCAAGCGGAGCGCCGACGGGCTCAGTGACACGGCGCCCTCCTCGGCCGAGTCCACGTCATCCATGGAGGTGGGTGGACCACCGGCGCCGATGCGGCCGCCTCTGCCACTGTCAGAGCTTCCGGCCGTGCCGCCGCCGCCGTCGTCGTCGCACAAGTCGCAGGTGTACGCTCTCTACCAGCGCGTCCCGCCGCCGCCGCAAGTCGCGCCGTGGGCGCAGCCGCACGGCGCACCCCAAAGCCACCATCAGCACGCACAGCAGACCACCTGGCAGCAGCAGCCGCAGCAGCAGCCGCAGCAGCCGCAGCAGCCGCAGCAGCCGCAGCAGCCGCAGCAGCAGCAGCAGCAGCAGCAGCAGCAGCAGCAGCAGCAGCAGCAGCAGCAGCAGCAGCAGCAGCAGCAGCAGCAGCAGCGCATACACCGGCCACTGCAGCAATTGGAGGAGCTCGTCCAGCAGCAACACTTGCAGCAGAAACAGCACCGTACCCGATCGCCCGCGCCGTCGCTCCCTGCGCGCTTTGCCTACTACGTGCCCGCTCATCCGACCCCTGCGCTGGCGGCGCCGCCGCTCAGCCATAGCGCGCCCCGGTCGGGCCTTGGCAGTGGCGTGCTCGGCATAAGCGGCAGCAGCTTTGGCAGCAACCCTAGCCTTGGTGGGAGTGGCAGCGGCGTGACGACAATAGAAGCGAAGCGGCTCGCGCAACGTGGCGGCTATAGTGGCAGTGCAGTTTGCCCGCTCTCAATCATCTCCATCGGCCTTTGCCCAGCCGACTCGCGGCTGGCGAGCAAGCCGCTCAGCTACCGATGAATCAGAATCTGCTGCGTGCTGGGGCGGGCGGGGCTGTAAGCTTGGGACGGACCGAAAAGTTAACCTTAGTTTACCGTAAAGGCTAAAGCGTATACCGCGCTGTAGACGGCCTGTCCCGGACTCCTGTCCGCGCGGGGGCGACCGCGTGCCGCGACCGCGCGGCGCCGGAGGCTGCGGGTCGGCGTCGAGGTGTGCGCCGCGCGCGCCGACGCGGCGGGCGCGTCGGCGCTCGCGGCTCGGCCGGACGGCGGGACCTCGCCCTCGGCGCTCGGGCCTCGGATCCTGCCCACTGCGCCCGCGCCGGGCCCGGTGCGCGGTGCACGGAGGGCGGTGTCTCTAGCCTTTTTCTGGATCTGGTCAATGCTCGACCTGCACGTGATAATATTTCATGTGTTACCTGCATTGCCCTACACGCTCAGAGCCCCCGGGGAACAAATCGAAGAAACACGCTTCAATTCCATGTTCAATTCAAACACCGCCACGTTACCGAACTCGTGCCGAGCGCGAGCCTCCGAGGGCGGGCCTACACCGCGCCTATACCCCATCTTTGCATGCACAGTTGGTTGAGAGGGAGCCTTGTCTACCACCGACGGTTGTTGAACAACTCTGAGAGCTCCCGCGTGGCTCCATCGCGCTCCATTGCAACAACCACCACCGACCGTTAACTGCCGTCTCGTCCTTTCGCTGTCCTCCCACCACACTTGGATGCCTGGCTTAGTTTCCGGTGTACTTATCGAACACAAGGCACGCGTTGGTGCCGCCGAAACCAAAGGAGTTGGACATGACTCGCGTCACCGGGCCGTCATAGCGCTTGCGGAGGATGTTCATGCCTTCCGCCTCCACGACCAGGTCCTTGATGTTGGCGCTCTCAGCAAGGAAGTTGTCACGCATCATCAAGATCGAGTAGATGGCCTCGTGCACGCCCGCGGCGCCGAGCGAGTGGCCGGACAGCGACTTGGTGGAACCAACCCACGGCTGGTACCCCTTCTCCGTGAAGACCTTCTTGATGCCGCCGAGCTCCATGGTGTCCCCAACGGGGGTCGAGGTGCCGTGCGTGTTGACGTACTCGACATTCTTGACCCCGCCGATATCGTCGGCCATCGCCATGGCCATCTTCATGCAGCGCTGCCCGCCCTCGCCCGACGGCGCGACCATGTCGTACCCGTCCGAGTTCGCGCCGTACCCAACGAGCTCGCAGTAGATCTTGGCTCCGCGCTTTTTGGCATGCTCGAGCTCCTCGAGCACGACGATGCCGCCGCCGCCAGCGATGACGAAGCCGTCGCGCGACTGGTCAAAGGCTCGCGACGCCGTCTCGGGTGCATCATTGTACTTGGTGGACAGCGCGCCCATCGAGTCGAACATGACGGAGAAGCCCCAGTCCTCGGCCTCGCCCGCGCCGCAGAAGGCGATGTCCGCCTTGTTGAGTTGGATCTGCTCCATGCCGACGCCGATGCAGTGCGCACCGGTCGAGCACGCGGAGGAGATCGAAAAGGAGGGGCCCTGCAGCTTGAAGGCCGTCGAGAGGACGGCGGAGACCGTCGAGCCCATCGAGCGGGTGACGCGGTACGGGCCGACGCGGCGCAGCTTCTGCTCGCCCACGGCGTCGAGCGTCTCAGCGATGTCAGGGATCGAGGTGCCACCCTGGCCCAGAATGCCGGCAACCCGGGGCGATGCAATCGTCTCCGGCGCCAGGCCCGAGTCCTTCACCGCCGCCTCCATGGCAAGGTACGCATACTTGCAGTTCGTGCCCATGAAGCGAAGCTGCTTGCGATCAATGAGCTCATCCGCATCGATGTTCGGGCGGCCGCACACGTTCGACTTCATGCCGAGCTCCTTGTACTTCTCGCTGAACGTGATGCCGGATTTGCAATCCTTCAGCGACTTCGCGACGTCGTCGAGCGTGTTGCCAAGGCATGAGACAATGCCCATGCCAGTAACAACGACGCGCCGCCCGTTCGGCGCCGCCATCGCAACGTTGCCTCGCCTCAACGCGTGAGCATCTGAGCGGCCGCGGCGCATCATGCCATCGTGAACCCCAGCCACGAGCGCGTTAGCCTGGTCGATCAGAAGCATCACCACCATCATTTGACGTGCCATGATGCGGCGTGGAGAGCGCAGGAACCTAAGCGGCCGACGTCCCGAGGTGCGGTGTGGAGTCACGCGAGAGGCGAATCTCGCGATCGGAGATTGGATTCACTGTGTTAATTCTTGAACAAGTGAGTTTTGAAGCGCGTGTGTGCCTTGTGTAGTAACTTGAACTTGAACAGAGGCAAGCACGCAAGCAAGCGCTGGCTACACTGGAGTACTCCGGTTTGCGCCTTTTTTGTTACTTTGTTACTATTACTCCGGTTTGCGCCTTTTTTGTTACTTTGTTACTATTGTACGTCCGGTAGCGCCGGGCGCGTGCCGGGTTTCGTCTGCTTTGACTGCTCCCCGTTTGAGGGGGTGCTGCACTCAGAGCTTCGCGGCCGGCGCATCGTCGAACCCCGCCTCCCGAAGCAGCAGCGCCGACGGCTTCCAGTGCGGCACGTCTGGGTGCGCCGCCGCGTACTTGCGCAGGTCCTCGACCATCTTCGCGAGCCCGCCCTCGCGCCCATGGCGTGCCCAGTATAGGGGGCCGCCCTGCCGGCGAGGGTAGCCATACCCGTAGATGTAGACGATGTCCACGTCACTCTCACGCTGCGCGATGCCCTCCTCGACGATCTTGAATCCTTCATTGGCCATCGAGAGGAGAGCTCGGTCGGCGATCTCGCACGGCTCGAGGACACGCCGTGCGCGACCGAGCTTCGCCGAGTGGGCCACGATCATCGCCTCGACCTCAGGGTCGTTCACGGGCGTGCGCCCCTCCGAATAGTCATACCAGCCGCGCTTGGTCTTCTGCCCGAGTCGCCCCATCTCCACCAGCTGGTCCGCGAGTCCTGCCCAGTAACGGCCATTGACGGTCGCGGCCGTCCACCCGTTATCGCGACGGATATTGTACCCAATATCATTGCCCGCGAGGTCGCTCATTTGGAACGGGCCCATCGCGAGCCCAAACTCGCGTAGGGGCGCGTCCACCTGCGCGGGCGTCGCGCCCTCCTCGAGCATGTAGAGCGCTTCCCTTACGTACGGCTCGAGCATCCGGTTGCCGATGAAGCCGAAGCAGTTTCGCGCGAGCACCGTCTTCTTGCGCAACTGCTTGCCGAGCGCCATGGCGGTCGCGAGCGCTTGTGGAGACGAGGCGGCGCCTGCCACGTTCTCGAGTAGCGGCATCACGTTCGCCGGGCTGAAGAAGTGCATGCCAACCACCGCCTCAGGGCGCCGTGTCGAGCTCGCGATCTCGTCAATGTCGAGCGTCGACGTGTTCGTGGCGAGGAGAGCCCCTGGCTTGCAGTGCGTGTCGAGGGCGCCAAAAATCTCCTTCTTGATCGCCATGCGCTCGAAGGCGGCCTCGACGACCACGTCGGCATCCGTGACGCCCTCGTCCGTGTACGCGGTCGTCGTGCGTAACCGCCCCATGTACTCGGCCACCCTCTTCTCGCTCAGCTTCCCTTTCCGGGCCGACGCTTCCCAATTCGCACGCACGATGGCCAGCCCGTTGGCGAGTGCCTCTTCGCTCCGGTCGATGATCGTCACGTCGATGCCGCCCTGCGCGAAGCACATCGCGATGCCGCCACCCATGGTCCCCGCTCCGACAACGGCCGCCTTGCGTACCGGCGCGGGCGCGACGCCCTGCAGTGCGCGAATCTTGCCAATCATGCGCTCGGCTGCAAAGACGTGCTGCATAGCGGGCGCTTGCGGCCCACTCGCCAGCTTGATAAACGCTGTCGCCTCGTGCTCCATCCCCTTCTCGAAGCTGCCGGCGCTCACGGCGGCCTCGACGCATCCGACAATGGCCAGCGGTGCCACCTCCCCCTTGCTTGACTTGGCCACCTGCTCGCGTGCCCCCGCGAAGAATGCGGCCACGTCGGTGCCGTCGGGCATCGTCACGTGCCGATTGGGGAGCACGCGACGCTCGTCGACGGCGACGTCACCGAGCGCCTTGGCGAAGGCGTAGCCGCGCTCAGCCACTGCATCCGCCAAGCTGCCCTCACCGGCTGGGATAATCTCATCGACCAGCTTGGCGGCGAGCGCCGCCTTGGCGTCGATCATGCGGCCAGTGGTCATGAGCGAGATGGCCATCTCTGCGCCGACGATGCGAGGAAGAAGCTGAGTGCCACCTGCGCCGGGCAGTATACCCAGATGCACCTCAGGTAGCCCGACCTTTGCGCCTGCGTGCATAAGACGATATTGGCACGCGAGCGTCACCTCCATGCCGCCGCCCAGAGCCGTGCCGTGGATGGCAGCCACTGTGTGCATCTTGAGGCCGGTGAGCCGTCGCACTAACTGTGGCAACGATGGCTCGGCGAGCGCGTTGCCAGAAGCAAACTCAGCGATGTCTGCTCCTGCCGGAAACGTGGAGCCATCACCCGAGATCACGACAGCCGTTGCTTTGGCAGCCTCGGCCTGATCGAGGCCATCGGCAATGCCCTTGCGCACCGCGAGCCCGAGACTATTGACGGGCGGCCGAGTGATGCGAATGAGCGCGATCCGGCCGCGAAGGGAAAACGAGGTGGCCATTTTTTGCCACCCGAGCCTTCGCCGCCGCCGCCCTCGCCTTCGCCGCCGCCTTCTCCTTGGGGACCATGTAGGAGAAGTGACGAAACGGCACTGATGAAAGAGTTGCACGCGACGCGATGTGCTAAGTTTAAGCTTAAGATTCATATATCTGGAGCCCATCGATGCAAAGGACAAACGAATTCATTCCCGCGTCTGTGTCAGAAGCTCCGACGACGACGGCCGCATCGAGCGCCAAATGGCTGCCGAGCTGTCGGATGAGGCCAGGGCGCGGCTCACGCCGGAGCAGCAGTCTAAGCTCGAGGACCTGCTGCGGGCCATCTCGCTCCAGCCGCGCAGTGTCCAGGCCTACTCCAGCGTCGGTCGCATGCTCGACATGTCCGGCGATCCGCGTGGCGCGCTCGGCTACGCGCGCAAGGCGGTCGCGCTCGCGCCAAAGAGTGCAGTGCAGTACGACGAGCTCGCGCACACGCTGCGGCGCGCCGCATTGTCGGTCGACGCACAGCGCCATCACAAGAGTCCGCCTCAAAAGCAGCAGGAGAAGCGCTTCCCGCACGACGAGGATCCGTGCTGGCGGTTCCAGCAGCCGAAGTGCTTCGAGGTCCAGCACTACACGGACCAGCAGCTGCACATTGCCGAGGATGACTTTGTGCGCCGTACCGAATCGGATAGCTCCGACACGTATGGACTCACGCTCCTCGCCAACCTGTATCGCAACCGATCGTGCGACGCGGCCGTGCGCGCGCTTCGGCTCGACCCGACGCGGCCGACGGTGTACCTGACCCTCGCGCGGATGCTGCCAAAGGGCGGCACGCCCGGGATTTACCGGCGAGCCCTCTCGCTGCTGCCGTCGCACCCCGAGCTCCATCGCGAGCTCGGCGAGGTGCTCGTCGAGCTGCGCTACTATGGGCAGGCGAATGAGCACTTTCGGCGAGCGATCGCGCTCAAGCCCAATTTCATCGCAGCATACCAGTCGCTCGCCGAGCTGCGGCTGCTGCGCGAGAAGCATGCGCAAGCGTTCGACGTGGCGAAGCAAGCTCTCGAGATGCTCCCCGACGCTCCCACGGTGACCGAGCTCATCGCCGCCTCCATGGTCACTGGACGGAATGCGCGCCTGCAGGCGCTCGCGCCGTATGCCGCCTTGCCCTCGGCCGAAGGGGTCGCGACTGCCATCGCACTCATGGCGCAGGCGCGAGGCGAGCAGCGGCGCTACGACGAGGCGGCCGCGCTGGCGCAGGCGGCCGTTGGAATTCGCCCTGACGCCGCCCGTGGATACGCACAGCTCGCCAGGGCGCTCTTTGAGATGTATGGAAGCCGCGGCGGCCGGAGCAGCGGCAGAAGCAGCAGCGGTGGCGGCGGCGGTGGCGGCGTCAGCGGCGGCAGCGGCGGCAGCGGCGGCGGCGGCGGCGGCGGCAGCGGCAGCGACAGCGACGCCGCCGGCGAGGCTTCCTGGGGCTTGTGGTCCGGTCTGAGCCGCCAGGAGCGGCTGTTCGAGGCCACGGAGGAGCGGAAGCGCAAGAAGCAGCGCGAGAAAGCCATCACAGCATGCAAGCACGCGGTCAAGCTCGCGCCGAAGGACTCGGCGACATACCTGCGGCTCGGGCGGCTGCTTCGGCCGATCCCGGGCAGGCTGCAAGAGGCCATTGAGAGCTACAATGGATGCCTGCGGTACGATGCTCTCAACGCGGAGGCGCGCGAGGAGCAGTCGGTCCTCGTCGAGCGGATGCGCGAGCTCCAGAGCCACCGGCCGCAGCCTTGGGACGTGGCCACCAATTTGGTTGCGGGCGTGGTGACACTCTTGGCGCTCACGCACTTTTTCGCTAGATAGACACATGCAGCATATCTGCTCTTCGAGACAGGTGACAGCTACTCAAGGATGCATGAGGATTAAAAGAGGTGTACTTTGCGGGGGGCGACTTTGCGGCGGAGGGGTCCCCTCTCAAATTAACTCTCCAAAAGAAGGAGAGTCTCTACACCAGTCAAGTCCTAGTCAAGTTATTCCATAAATAACAGACAACCTACACGGGGTACATTGTAGCCCCTTCGCTAGCAGTTGACTTGACTTGACTTGACTTCTACACGTACCAGAGACGGCCGAATCTCGTTGATGACCTTTTGGCAGTACGCAATCTTCAGCATTACTCATCTGATATAATCTCTCCGATCTGAGTGTCCGAAGTCTTTTTACTCCACAAACATGTGATCTCAATGCATGATCTCATAATCTCAATAGGTTGACGAACGCCGGAGACACTTGACATCAAAAGGTCCCAAGACCTGCGGCTGCTCCATCCCAATGCAGGCGGACACACGACACTCGGCATCGGACCAGTCACCGCCTCAATCTGATGAGCGCTGGAGCGTCCACGATGGCCTATTCTTTGCTCAGGAAGCGAGGTTGCAAGCCGCCCAGCGACGCAAAGGGGCGCCCAAGTTGGTGGCAACCGGCGGATCCAGGCCTGCTAGCGATCAAGGAGAATCCAGGCCTCCGAGCGTGATCGCCGGGCTCAAGTCATACAATGCTTACTCGGCGTTCGAGGAGATCCGGCAAATCGGCGACGGTCACCAAGGCAGCGCGGTGCTGCTCCGCGACCCGTGGACTGGGCAGTGCGTCGTGTGCAAGCGCGTGCGCGTAGACTGTCGCAGTTCGGCGAAGCTGCAGCAGCTCGAGCGCGAGGTCTGCGTGCTGCACCAGATGTCGCATCCCAACATCATCTCGTACCTGGGCTCCTTCCAGGTGGGCGACACACTGAACATCATCACGGAGCATGCCGCGGGCGACACGCTCGCGCGCAAGATCAGCATGCAGGCGGGCAGCCGCGGGCAACACGCAGGCGCGGCCTTCGCGAGCGGTCGCGTGGTGCGCTGGACGACGCAGCTCGCCTCGGCGCTCGAGCACGTGCACGCGCGCGCTGTGCTCCACCGCGACGTCAAGTCCCGCAACGTCTTCCTCTCTGCCTCGGACGAGATCAAGTTGGGCGATTTCGGCTTGGCGACGCGGCTCTCGCCGGGCATCGACTTGGCCACCTCGTACTGCGGCACGCCGCTGTACATCTCGCCCGAGATGGCCTGCGGCAAGCCGTACGGCGCGCCCGCCGACGTGTGGGGCGTTGGTGTGATCCTGTACGAGCTGCTCACCCTCCGGCGGCCGTTTGAGGCGGGCTCAAGTCTACTTGTACTCTCGCAGCGCATCGCGCTAGGCGAGGTGGACGAGCCGGAGGCGCTCGCGAAGGCGCCGCACCCGCGCGCGCTCACGGCACTCGCCGAGAGCTCGGCTCTCCTTCACCCGCAGCCGGAGCTCCGACTCACGCTTGCAGGGCTGCTCGCTGCCTTGCGCTCCCCCGCAATTGAGGCCGCGTGCTGCTGCAGCAGCAGCAGCATCAGCAATACCCGTGGAGGCTCGGCGACAAGCAGCCCTGGGAAACGGTCGCCGCAGAGGCCGCTCTCAAACGACGGCTCGCAGAAAGCCACGGGCAGCCAGCCGTCGGGCTCGCGGGGGCCCTCTCGACGGGAATCGAGGGAGGGTGACCTGCCGGGTGGCGGATCGGCGATGCGCCCTGGTTCTGAGCCCTGGCAAGCTCGGACTGGAACCGAGCTGGGCAGCCATGCCAGGCCTGGCAGCGATTTGGGCAGCAGCCATGCCGGCCCTGCCAGCCAGGCCAGCCCGGCCGTGACCGCGATCAACCAGCCGCAGCCCGTGAACAACCAGCGCGAGCAGCCGCCCCGCGCGAAGCGCATCGCCTCTGCACCGATTCTCGCCCCGTCGGAGGTGCCCTGGGAGGCGCGAGCCCCCCCTGGCACGTCCAAATTTGGCTTCACGCCCGGTCTCCACAGCGACGAGCGCCCGGCTGGCGGCAGATCGTGCGGCGACGGCACCCTGTTAGGCGGCAGTGTGCTCGGCGGCGGCGGCACCCGTGCTGACGTGGCAGCGAGTCCCCCGCGCGTCGATTCACAGCTCAGCGAAAGCCTACGGTCTGCCCTAAGTTACTTATCAAGGCGCCCGCGCCTGTCGAACGACTCCAATGATGGCTACGACGACGGTAGTGGCGAGGGCCGTCGCAGCCCACCACGCCGCCTTCTCATCTTGCCCGCGGCCCTGACGGGTCTGCCAGGCTCGCGGTGCGCCCGCGACGGCGCTCGGGACGAGCCCGTGGCGCTCGGCTCGGCGCTCGGAGCCTCCGCTCGTCACTTCGAGCCTCCCTCGGCACGCCAGGTTGCGGTCCTCATGGGGCAAGGGCCGCCGGGGGGCGGCGCTGCGGAGGCCCTAGCTGGTGACCATGCGCCGCCGCCGCCTGCCGCCGGCGCGATGGCGCACTCGCCTCCTGAAAACATACCCGGATCCCCGATCAGCGCTCGGCTCCACGCGGCTCCGGCCTCCGTGATCCCCGAGATCGTACGACCCATCGCGTCGCGTCTCGCGAACATGACCGCGCTCGGGCTGCTCGGGGAGTTGGGCAGCTTGAGCCTCGATAGCAGTTACGGACCCGCACACGACGAGCTGAGCGGCGCGGATAGCTCCTTCCTCTTCCACTTATCCATCTCGCGGGATGCGCCACCCACGCAGCCGCACGTGCCGCCGGACTCGCCCTCGCCGAAAGCGCGGAGCCCGCCGCTGCCCTTCCCGCCACCCCTACAGCCCGCCGCTACGAATCCCAAGAGCCCCGGACGGCACGGTGCCCAGGACGGCGCCCAGGACGGCCCCAAAAGCCCCGGACGGCACAGTGCCCAGGACGGCGCCCCCAAAAGCCCCGGACGGCACGGTGCCCAGGACGGCGCCCCCAAAAGCCCAAAGTCGCCCAATAACGCTTTGCGCAGCCTCACCAGGGTAGTCTCCAAGGAGGAGATAGCCGAGATGCCCGACGAGGCCCGCGAGCTTCGTGCGGCGCTCGAGGCTCTGAGCGCGCGCGAGCAGCTAGGCGAGGCACAGCGCGCGAAGCTCGCGTCCTCTAACGAGATGCTGCGCAGCCGGCTCGATGCGGCGGAGGCAGCGACGCTGCCACCGCCCTCGCCTTTGCTCGCAGCTTGGCCTTACTCGCCTACCATCCCGGCGCTCTCCTCGGCCTCAATAGCAGTGCATCTCTCACCCACTTGGATGCCTCTATCGGAGGCGGCTGAGAGCCAGTGCGACGCGGCGCGACTGCCGCCGCCCATGCCTCTGCTGCCTGCCGCCACGTTCGAGGGCGCTCACGAGGGCGCTCAGGGCGCACATGGCGATCATGACGAGCGGCACGAGGCTACGCCAAAGGACGAGCTGGCTGAAGGGCGCATTCTGGTCGTCTGCCGCGACCGGCGCCGGCTCCTCGTGGATGTGTCTGAGGCCATCTCGGACGCGGGTGACTTGTCCATCCTCGGAGTGCGCACGCAGTCGCACCGCAACGGACTTGCCACGATGGAGTTCCACCTGGGAGGCCCGACCCGCGAGTGCATTGCCTTGAGCGTCGAAGCCGTCAAGAAGGTTGACGGAGTGCAGCAAGCATTCATGTTTGCCGGAACCGAAATGCAGTTCAATTGATGGGGCGGACCCGCAGGACTTCGCAGGACGCCAGGACCGACCGACCGAGATGCCGCGGTGTACGTAAATGTAACGCTGTCTCTTCGTAATGTGACGATACAAAATCAGATGATAATTATACGGTCCCACCCGCCGCGCCGCCGGGGTGCCGACACAAACGATCAGATGTTTCTTCGTTAACTTCGAGACGATGGTTGCTAACCGTTGATTGCGTGATTTTCTGACGGACAACGACGAATAATATGAAAGTGTTATCTTCTCATGCACTCAACCAAATGCGAAATGGAAAGTGCATTAGTTGTGCAACATGAAAACCCACGAACAGACGAAACGTTCGGCCGTTTCAAACATTCAAAGCTTGGATGCGGTAACTCTCGTTAGGAACCTACTTGACAACCTCGCTCGGTTTCTTTGCGAGGCACGAAGTGATCCACGAAGTGGCTTCCCTCTGCTTGCTCGCAGCAAAATGGATTGCCCGAAGAAGTCGTCATGTCGAGATTTCGACCCTTGAGCACGTGGCGGTCCGGGCGGCGGCGAGGCCGAGGTCGCTAGTCGGGGTCGGGGTCGGGGTTGGGTTGGGCGACCAGTGGACGCTCAGTGTGGATTTGGAAATCCACACACCGTTTTCGACGAAAAGTCGACCTCCGGGAAACGATACCCAAACGTCCGACCGACCTCGCCGCGGGGCCTTATCTCGGACGAAACTGTGGAGTGTGGACTTACAATATGGACCAGTAACGTCATTGAGTAACGTTCGCGCACTCTGGAGTATCAGTAATGCATGCCATTATCGGTTGTCGTCAGAAGAAACTTTTGTCTCAGTGCGCGAAACGAAGTTTCGGCAACACCCCCAGATGTGTCATACTATTGTAGAGCAAGGGTAGTCGACGGGGGTGTAACGGCGACGGGGGTGCTCTCGCGTCAGCGGGGCAACTTGATTACCATCGTTAATACGCGTTAATAGCGAGACTATGCACAACTATGCAGGGTGCCAATC
>Ga0180442_100030_pt1 | contig 58318 bp, 37 predicted proteins | sample ChrtobMetP5_16mM_FD_119746 | JGI IMG/M metagenome (GOLD analysis project Ga0180442, IMG submission 119746) | Chrysochromulina tobin associated microbial communities from unialgal haptophyte culture, Seattle, Washington, USA - P5_16mM MetaG | ecosystem: Host-associated > Algae > Haptophytes >... | reverse complement strand
GCAGTTGCCGAGCGCCGAGAGCGACAAGTTGATCTTGGTCGCCTCCTTGAGTCGGTCGCCGCTCGCCTGCGTCTTCGACTGGCGCTCGGAGCCCGCCAGGTCGACGAGGTTGAGCTTGCCCATCCGAATCGAGGGCGATCCGTCCTCGCGCGTCTCGCACGACTCGACGGTGATCGTGTAGATGGAGTGCGAGCGGGACGAGTCCTGGTTCATGGCCGTCGCGCCCACGTGCCGATTCTTGGCGCCGAAGTCACGAAGCTTGTCGCACTCGCGAGTCGACTTGACCACGTACGACGTGAGGTCGCGCACGTACACACCCGCGTCCGGATTCTCCTTGAGCTCGAGCTTGTTGGCCGAGTTCTTCGATAGCAAGTCGCGGATCTCCTCGTTGTAAATCTCGAGGTAGGAGGCGCGCACGAGGAACTCGCGGTTGGCACCGCCTGAAGTCTCGATGCCCGCGAATATTTGCATGAACGCACGCGGGATGATGCCCTTGAGCTCCTCGTCGTGGTTGACACCCTCCATCGTGAATGTCTTGCCCGTTCCCGTCTGGCCGTAGGCAAAAATGGTACCGTTGTAGCCCTGTAGCACCGAGTCGACAATTGAAGAGGCTGACTGCTTGTAAAGCACCTCTTGGCGCGTGTTGGGCGCGTAAACTGCGTCAAATGTGAAGTTCTTGGGTGGCTCGTTGGCGCCAGGTGGCGTAACCGTGCATGTGCCGTTTGTGGGATCCATGTGAACAATCTGCTCGCGCCCATCCTCGAGCTCCTTCTTGTTGAGCGGGCGGCAGCGCACCACCACGCGAACGGTCTCCGATTTGTCGGAGGTAACGGCCATGACCGCCATCCCCGCAGCGCGCAGTTTGTCCATTTTCGTCGCACTGATCGCGCACAGAGTTGCAGTGCGCCGTGCACGTTAGAAAAAACACAGCATCACGTTCACATTCACACCAGTCGTCAATCGCCTGCACACTTTTGTTTGGTTTGGGCAAATACAGAAGAGCAAAAGCGCCATGTCGAGCGTTTACATGCCCTTCGTTTATCGCTGGTCTCTTCGAAACACACCCATGCACGCGGCGCAAGCTAAAGGCGCACATGCGACATGCGCGGATGCAGCCTTTGCGCAGTTCAAGACCCTTTTGAGGGCTCTCAGCTCTCGAAGGTCATATTCTCAACATGAAGCCAGACCCTTCTCTGGGTGAAGGCAACGCAGCGTCCTCGTCACTCCTCGGTACATTCCGTCGGTACATCGGTTGTACATCCACCATGAGTTGTCCTTGGGCTTGCTCATCGGCAGAACTCCATGTAGTCTGGCTATCAGCACCATCATGCCGCGTGCCTGCCTGATGCTCCTCTGCAACTGCTGTCAGCCCGCTGTTGGGAGCGCGACGAATGGCGGATGTTCTAGAGTTGACAGCACTTTGGCTGGGCACATTGCACGCGTAGGCGGGCTCAAAACCAACCGGTAAGGGCTCCGCGAGGCTCGAGTCCGTCCGCAGCACATTGGGCACATAGCACACGTTGAGCAGTGTGTCAGGATCAAACGGCATTGAAGCCTGAGATCTCGCCTCCGAGTCTGCGGCTGGCGAGTGTGACGACGTTGCGGAAATTGAGATGGGCTCCATGGTACGCACGGCACGTGCGCACCTTGCGCAGGCGCTCCCACGGACCTCGAGGCGTAGAGAAGGCGTGACGCGGCCCTGCTTGAGGTTTCGAATCGTAGACTCCGACCACCCGATCAGGTATTTGGTTTTGTATAGCTCGTTGAACTTGTGGCGGCGGAAGCATGAAAAGTACACGGCCCACGCGCAGAAGAAGAAAATACTGATGGGCAGAGCGATCCATGCACCAATGGCCAGTTGGGCAAGGTACTCGCCGTCACTGGCTGTCAGCGCACTGGACACGAAATCAATGGGGCGTGCGGGGGGCGCTGGCGGTGGCGATGGCGGGGATGGCGACATTGCACACGCGGCACGCCGTATACGGTGCCGGACGTACCTGCTTTTGGGTTGGGCGCCGTCGCGCCGCGTTCATACCGGTACAGCTCCGCGTGCAAAGTTACCAAGTTTATATTTCGCTTCGGCTATCGGGCTGTTACCACCCCAAACACAGCACCGCGACTAATTCCTTTAGCCATCTCGGTTACATCTCGCTGGCTTAGACACTACAAAGTGTCTAGATCTCTAGATGTCCCCGGCCGTCGAGCGTCGCCACCGCGGGCCGGGCGGCCGCACGTCCTCCAAGGGACGTCCTCAGACCTCACCCGCCGCCAACCCAGCTCGGAGCGGTCATCTGGCGGCTCGTGTCGCCTGATCTGACGCACCACTCGTTAACGCACTGACGCTGCACGCGATTCCCGAGCTTGACCGAAGCGTTGAACGCCTTGAACCAATCGGAATCGCACGGGGGCTCGGCGGCGCACACGCAGGCACGCTCCGGGCAGGTCGCGAGGCAGCGTCCGAGATCGCAGTATATTGTTTATTAATTGTTTAAGAAGATGTGATTCGTTGTGTGTGCAAATTCAGAGATCGGATTGGTGCCTCCCCTATAGGCCGCTATACCCCCTTGGGTAAAAGCACGACCGCCGGCTCTCCGTGCCCCGGGGAACTCCCGCCAGCCCCACCCGGCCGCGCGAGCCATACGGCATCACAGCATGGCTCAGTCGGCTCCACACACGCACACACACCCGCACGGCCACATCGCATTCACGGTCTATCATGGAGGCCGGTCGAATTCGCCACCTCGCCATCGACCTCGCCAAGCAGGGTCTGCTCGACGAAACAATCCCCTCCAGGCCTACAGCCCCAAGTTCACCTTGGCGTCTAGGAGCGTGGGCTGCGCCATCTCCCAGAACATGGCGAGCAGCACCGCCTGGAAGGCGAGTCGGACGACGTGCGCCTTGGGCGGCGTCTCGAGGTTCAAAGGGAAATTGGCCCCTGCTACAGTGGGATCGGCAGGGGTTAGCTACTCGCCGTCACGGATTCTAAGGGCCCACAGACGGTTCGGTGAAGGAAGGCGCTACCGTGCGTCAGTGCATAGATATTCGCGGGAGTAACCATGACTGTGAGCAAGAAGAGGGTCAACGCCGCGTCTGACACAACGGGACCCAGTGTGGCAGGCAGCGTGAAACCAGCAAGCGGAGCAAGGGCGCCAAAAAGCATCCAGCTTCCGCCAAAAATCTCCACAACGCCTGTCCAGATGACGTTGACCTTAGGCGAGAAAGGGGTGTAGAACCAGCCCCACGTGCCGTTCGGAGGCGTAATGTTCTCGAAGCCTTCGAGTTCCGTGAAATGTGCGATCCCAGCGGCGAGATAGATGAGGCCGAGGGCTGGCCAGGACGGCCGTGACAAGTTCCAGAGGAAGGAACCACGCACTGCGTCAAAAGTAGGACCGGCAATGAGAGCTGTCCCAACACCGATGGCTGCGATGATTCCGAACACGATCGCAGCTTGCATTCCCAATGGCATCGCATTGATCCCTGAGGGAGCTGGCAGGTCACGGCCGGCCCCAACGCCCCTCACAATCTGCTTCTCCGAACATTGCGGTGCCACGAGGCGAGCACCGCTGCTGACCTGAGCACCGCCGGTCGAGAGCACCGCCGGCCGGTGTCGAAGACTCATACCTCGCACTGCCGCACTCGTTAACGTGCGCACTGGCCGCACGCAGGCCACGACCAGGAGGCCGACGAGCAGATACGATCGAGATCCCGCCATCTTCGACAGCGGCTGCTGTAACGCAATTCATATGAACACGCACGTCACGTAAAACGCAGTTCACAATGTTTTGCACAGCCCCTTTGTGGGGGTGGGAATACGTGTGGCGACTAGAAATAGTCTCACGTTCACAGCCAATGTGTATAACTCGACGTTCACACTCCGAGAACACACGAAATGTCGGATGTGTCGCAAGAGGCGTGGGGGCGCGGCTACAAACTCAACGTCATGTTCCTCTGCATGCACAACTCGTGCCGCTCGCAGATGGCCGACGGCTGGATGCGACGGCTGTGCGAGGTGGCGGGCGTCCCGATCGGCGTCGCGTCTGCCGGCATCAAGGACTCGCGGGAGATCAAGCGAGGAGCGATCGTGGTGATGGCGGAGGTTGGGATCGACCTGAGCCAAGCGACGTCGCACGCCCTCAGCAGCTACTCGTCCGACGTCTTTGACGTCGTTGTCTCGTGCTGTGCATGCGGGGACCACCTCTCGGGCGAGCTCGAGACGTGGAGACACCGCACACTCTTCTTCGACTGGAACCTTGACGGGCCCGAAAAGCTGGACCCGGGCGACCTCTCCGTGTACAGGCGCGTGCGCGACGAGACGCACGAAAAGTGTGCAGACCTGCTGGCTCTTTTGGAGGCGTTTTTGCAGGATCAGGTTCAGCTACGGCTTCAGGACGAGGGCCGCGCTCTTAATAGATGATAGTTGTAGATAATCGTAGTGTGCGTGTCTGTTGAAACGAAAGAGCGAGCGCGCTGCTCCTACCCACCCGGCCAAACAAGAATCATTCTGCGACATTCAATTGGAATCCGCGATACATGAAGAATCTGAAGTTAACTCAATTGGAACAACTATATATAACCGGGTCTATTAGCTGAGCGTCCGGCCCGACGAATAATGATGGTCCGTTGGGGGCGACATGGATCTTTTGGATCATGCGCCAGCAGCACCCTGGCCTCCGTGTCCAACGAACACCCTCTCTTTGCGCTTGCGATGCATGCGCTCGATGGGGTCCGAGAGCACGTACACGCAGTCCGAGAAGGAGATGCGCTGGTGGCTGTGCGGGTCCACCTGCTCGAGCATCGCGCCAATGGTCGCATCGTCAAGCCGCGGGTCGATGTTTGCCACGAGCGCCCGAAAGCCCCGATCGTCAAGCACACCGCGCGCCTGCAGGTCGAGCCCGCGGAAAAGGGCAACAAAGGGAGCGAGGTACGTGAGGTGGCCCGCCAGCTGGAACTCGAGTAGCTCCTGTAGGAAGGCAGCGTACGGTAGCCTGTGCGCTGCCGCCGCGACGGCCTCGGCCGCGCGCGCGCGCGCCGCCGCCGCCGCGCGGGGTGTACCAGGTACGACAATGGGTTGGGTGACAACTCTTGCGGCGGCGGTGCGATCGCGCCTAGCGGCTTCGCGCATGCGCTGCGAGATGCCTGCGACGTCGGCCTCAGTGTACAGGTATTTGACGATGTCGGTCCACTCGTCCTCTGCAAGATGGCCCTCTTGCTTCTTCTTGAGCTCGTGGGAGATTTGGATATCCGCCTTACTCGTCATCCGGCCACGCAGCTGTACGCGCAGCAGCTCGCCCACCGTATGCTTGAGCTGCCGCTGCACCTCCACAAACCCCTCCTCTACTTCATGCCGCAGCACACACCCAAACGTTGCCACGTCTGCGTCCACCTCCTGGTACTCCCGGATTCCGTCGAAGCACGCCTGCGCGTTCTCGGCTATGAGCATCTTGAGGCCGTAGCGCGCGGTTAGGAACGTCGTCAGATGCTGTGCGAGCGTCTCGCGAGGCAGCTTCATGCGGTCAGTCTTGGCGTCATGCTTCGCCTTCGAGGCATACATCTCTTCGATCAATTCACGCATCTGGCGCAGAGAGAGGTTGCGGCCGCCGCCGCCACTGCTCAGGTAGCCTGTCATCGTGGACCCAACGCGCCCGGGCGGCTTGCCCGACGAGGACAAGCTGCACGCTAAGGTGCTGCCGCCGCCTCCGCCGTTCGGCGCCATCTTGAGCGCCGTCAGCGTGCTGGCCGCCGCCCCGGGTGGTGTGCGAGCAGCCGACGGCGCGCTATAGCGGACGGACGACGGCGACCGCGTAGGGGAGGCGCCATCAACCGTGGCGCATTCGGCGGCGTGCGAATGGGCGCCGTAATGGGCGCCAGCCTCGGCGTTCTCGCGGGCTCCGCCGCCAGCGCCGCCAAAGTCACTGGCAAGCGCACGGGCAGCTTCCGGCCACGCTGACGCCCCATTGGCCACGTCGGCCCGGCGCGCCGGCGCGTGCGCTGCCTTGGCCGCATCACGGGCTTCCCATTCGACGCTCATGCGCTGGGCCTCCTCGAGGGCAGCGCGGCTGCTCCGAAGGAGCTCGGCCGTGTCCACGAGCGCCGGAAGCAGCGGGATGTGCGCGTCGGCGGCCAGCGTCGCAGTGGCCATGGAATTGGCAGCGGCGGCCTGGGCGGTGGCGGCGGCCACGACTGCGGCGGCGACGGAAGCGGCTGTCGCAGTGGCCTCTTGTTCAGCGGCGGCGGGCGCGCCAACCGAGGCGGGCAGCATGGAAGCGGTGGGTGCGATGGGCCCGTGAGTGCTGATATTCGTCGACCCGGGCAGCCGCGGAGATCCCCATGAGTTCACAGCCACGCCAGCTTCGGTCGCATGCATTCCCAGAGTCGCAGATCCACTCGCGAACGCGGAAGGCGGCAGGCCGAACGCTCGCGCCGGAGACGGGGCAACGCCTTGGTCGGCGCCAGCAGGAGCCTCTCCGTCCGCCGACAGCGCCTCTCTCCAGATGCTCGCCGCGGTGATCGGCGATGGGATCGCTGACAGCGCATGAGGCGGAGCGGTTGGGACGCAAGAGGCGTTAACCACGGCACCGGTGGCAAGCGTCGTGGCAAGCGTCGCCGCGGCCGTCAGCGTACGTGGGGCTGACGGGCTCGTCTGCCGCGAGCTGGAGATGTCCGGCCGATAACGCTGCTCCAGTTGCGCAACGTGACTCTTGAGATGAGCCTCGCGAGCCGCACTGGAGGCGGAGTTGCTTGAGCGTTCCTCTGACGAGAGGCGCATTTGCCTCTCGAGCATCTCTGCAGCGTCGAGCAGCTCTACGGTCTCGAGCTCGGCGCGACGGAGCTGCTCGCGCGACGAGAGCCGCTCCGCCGCGGCCACCTGCGCGCAGTTGCTCAGCAGGCTGAATAGCTGCGTCGCCACATTGGTTTGCATGGACGAGAGCTGCATGGTGAGGCTAGAGAGCTCGTGCATCGATGGCTCGCTCGCGGCTTCGACGGCCATCGCAATCTCGGACGCGCAAACGCGCAGGAGCTGCTGCACGGCGAGCTGGCCCTGCCCGCGCCGCACCCACTCGCTGCTCACGCCGCGCAGGCGAGAGTTCAGCTGTGAGGCGACCATCGTCTTCTCGGCATTGAAATCGATCGGACGGCCGTGCTCAGCAATAGAAAATGGACTGCGCAGCGATCGTGCGCGCGAGAAGAGAGACTCGAGTGCTGGGATGGCACTCGTCAGGTCGTCCATCCTTGCGCGGTCGAGTTAGAGCGTCTTGAGTGTGAGTGCGCCTCGTACACTCCCAGCCCCTTGTCGCATAGAGAGCATTTGAGCATTTGAGAGCAAAAAGGTCAGCCACACAGAAAATACAGGGAGGGAACGACGCTCGGAAGCTCGACAGGAGCGCCGCAGGCGGCCCCAGAGGCAGGGCGGGGAGTGCGAGTCGACCGATACCCTCTAGCCGCTAGGTACATAGTTCACAAAGTGGGGTGTGTTTACATTTACATGGATGGATGGATCCTCATGAATCCTATGTACACTGTGGTAGCTTCATGGCATCATGGGCATTGGGCAACCGGAACGCCTGCTCCCGGAAGCCCAAGCTTGACCGAGTTCGGAGTACGACGAGCCGATGACGTTGCGCGACAAATGACGACTCGACCACACACCACTCGACACTCGTCCGGACTGTACGGTACACTGAATTAACCGACTGACACGTCACATGTGATCGGACATGTGTGTACATAAATCGCGGAAAAGTGGGATCATTGTGGGTACAGATGCAATGGGATCCACGAATTGATCTAGATACAGCTCACGTCTCGTCTCTTATCGGTCCATGGACAGCGCCTGGAGCATATCCGTTTGTGCCGACCAGCGTCCCCAAGCGCCCAACAAGCCATGTTCTTGCTCCTCCACTTCCATGGCCATCTGGAGGACCGATACATATGGGCAGAGGACGGCGTGCAAGCAGCTCATTATATACGATTCTTGGATGCCATATTTTAGGACCAGCGATCGCCGAACAGAAATGAGACATGGCAACAATGCGTGCCCCAGCACCGCCCCACCAAGCCCGACGCCGGCAGCAAAACCCACGCAGCAGAATCTATAGTCCTTGCCTGCGCCTACCTGCGCGATTCTGCCGAATGTGCAAGGGATGCAGCAGAAGTGTGTGATCGCGTACAAAGGCCCTTTGTCGAGGCACCCGCAACAGCCCCGACGTAGGCTTGAAGCTTGACAGCTTGCGTTGGGCCGGACGCAGTAGAGGAGATCGCAGCATGTTGAGTGCGCCCAGTCAGGCGCCGGAGGCAAGTCAAGCGGTGCATCCATCGTCCAAGGAAAGAGCACGAGGAGTTTTTGTGAACCAGTCAAGTCAAGTCAATTCAAGTCAACATTTTGACTTGACTTGAACAAGTCAACATTTTAATCATAGCAGTCTACTTTATCGAACTTTTCGTTGTCGGTACTTGTACATGTACCGTTGATATGCATAATTTAGTCGAGATCCGTTATGCAAATGTTGGGGGATGTTCCGCTGCAAAAGCGAGCTACTTGTTTACTTGTTCAAGTTACATAAACTTGAACTTGAACATACTTGTTTTGCCTGCTTCAGTTTCAGAAGTTACCCGTACTCAGATTCCACACAGAAGCGGGTTGTGCGGTCCACGGCTCCACGCGGCGTCCTCGTCGGTCTACAAAGCTCGAATAGAAAACATGGACGACAGTGTCCGGCAGGTGGGGACATGGCTGCAATGCACGCTCAACCCGGACCAAGCGCAACGGGTAGCAGCGGAGGAGGCGCTCAAGCTCTCTCAGGACCAGCCAGGCCACGTCGTCGTTCTCTTTCGTCTCGCCGTCGACCCCGCCATCCCGGCTGAACCAGCGCTGCGGCAGTCGGCAGTCATCTACATGAAGAACATGATCCATCGCCGCTGGGAACCGCGTGACCCCCCCAAATACCTCAGAGAAAAGGGCGAGCAGAGCTCGCCGGGACTCTCCGAGGATGACAAGGCGCTGGTGCGCAACAACCTCTTCCAGGCACTCGCGGTTGCGCCGCCCCAGATCCGCTCGCAGCTCGGGTTGTGCCTGCGCACGATTGCGTTCACCGACTACCCCGAGCGCTGGCCATCTCTTCTGCCGTCCATCGTTGCGGGCCTCTCGGCCACCGACATCTCAAGCCTATACGGCCCCCTGTACAGCCTGCGTGTGCTTTGCAAGACGTATGAGTTCAAGCGCGACGAGCAGCGCAAGCCGCTGTACGGCATCGTAGACGCGACCTTTCCGATGCTGCTGCAGCTCGCGCAGCGGGTGCTTGCCCACCCGCCCGCGGCGGATGCGTCCGAGATCGCGCTGCTCATCGGCAAGATCATGTGGTCGACAACACAGCTCGGGCTGCCGCCGTGGCTGCTGCAGCCTGCCAACCTGGGACCCTGGTTCGAGACGATGCTGGCGCTGCTTGAGCAGCCGCTGCCCGAGGGCTGCCCGACCGACGAGGACGAGGCGATCAAGTGGGCCCCCTTCAAGGTGAAGAAGCGGATTGCTGCCATCTTCCACCGGCTCATCCAGCGCTATGGGAACCCTTCCCGTCAGATCGAGCCTGACGTCCCCCTAGCGGCGGAGACGATGGGCTTCGCGCGCCACTTCCAAGACCACATGTCCGCACGCTGCCTCTCGGCGTGCGTCACGCTGCTCGGGCGGCGCCATGCGGGACTCGTGCTGCCCAACCGCATCACGACCTCTTGCCTGCAATACATCGAGGAGGCGATCAAGTATAAGCTCACCTACTCGCTTCTCAAGCCGCAGCTGGGCGCGCTCTTCTCAGAGATGATGCTGCCGCTCCTTAGCTTCAGCCAGAAGGACTCCGAGCTCTGGGAGGAGGATCCGCATGAGTACGTGCGCAAGGAGTTTGACATGATCGAGGACTTCTACTCGCCGCGCACCGCCGCGACCAACCTGCTCACGGCGCTCACCAAGAAACGAGGCAAGGACTGCCTGCACGGCATCGTAGCCACGTGCTCAGAGACACTCGCGCGCGCGCAGGGAACGGCCGACCCCGCGCTCGCGCGCTTGAAGGACGGCGCCCTGCTCGCCATCGGCACCCTCCACAAGGATCTCGCCAAACGGGACATGTACCGGCCCGCCCTCGAGCCGATGCTCAAGCTGCATGTGCTTCCAGAGCTTACCTCTGCCCACGGCTTCCTGCGTGCGCGTGCCATCTGGACTTACGGCCAGTTCGCGCGCTCCATCTTCCGAGAAGGAAGGGCCACTGAGCCCGAGCATCTGACGCTCGCCTTCCAGCGGTTCATGGAGTGCATGCGCGACCCGGCACTACCGGTGCGCGTGAACGCGTCGATTGCCATCGAGGCGTTCGTTCAGGGTGAGGTGGTGCCCCAGGCGGTGGTGCAGGTGCTGCCTCAGCTGCTCGAGCTGCTCTTCTCCCTGCTCAAGGAGGTCGGATCCGATGAGATTGTCGCGACGCTCGACACGCTCATTGAAAAGCACGGCGAGCAGATGGTACCGTATGCGGTGCAGGTGGTCACCGCGCTCTGCACGAGCTTCACGCGCATCATGGACGAGAGCGAGTCGGGCGACGACGACGATGATGGCACCATGGCAGCCATGGGCATCATGCAGGCGCTCACCACGATGATGGAGGCGGTCGCTGGCACACCCGAGGTCTACGCGGCGCTTGAGGCGCCGCTGCTGCCGCTGCTCGCGCGCTGCTGCCGAGAGGGCGGAGAGGACTTTTTCGAGGAGGCCATGGAGATCCTTGCGTACCTCACCTTCCACCAGCGCACCCTCTCTGAGGGTCTCTTCTCGATGATTCCGGTGCTGCACGAGGCCTTCCACACGTGGGCGCGCGACTACGTCAACCAGATCCTCGCCCCGCTCGACAACTACATCCACAAGGCGACCGAGGTCTTCCTGACGGCCAACGGCGGCGCTTACGTGCAGATGACGATGTCCATTTGCCGCGGCGTCCTCGTCGGTGAAGAGGCGGAGGCGATGGGCGACTGCGACGTGTTTGGCGGGCCCAAGCTCATCGAGTCGCTGATGCACAATTGCCGCGGGCGCATCGATGCGCTCATGCCCGAGCTGGTCGCCATGATCCACGTGCGGCTGCACCTGGACGACCCAGATGGGCAGCCTGGGCTCGGGTTGACCACGCTGCTATACACAGCGCTCGGATCGGCCATCCACTACAACCCGCTGCTCACGCTTCAGATCCTCGAGCATCGCCAGTGCCAAGCGGCGCTCCTCACCAACTGGGTGAAGCATCTGGGGACTATCTGTGAACGGCCCTGCGTGCGTGCTCACGATCTCAAGATCGCGCTGCTCGCGGTCTCTAGCATGCTCGCGATGCCCGCCGCAACGGCGCCGTACGTGATCGCGTCCAATCGGCTGATGCTCGTGCGCCAGGCCTTGACGCTGCAGGCCCGTCTGGTCAAAGCGCATGCGGACCAGGAGCGGCAGGACGATGAGGACGAGGACGACGACGACGACGATGATGGCGCCGACTTCGATGGCGAGGAGCTCGGTGATGACGTCGATGGCGATAACGAGGACGACACGGGGACGCTGCGCCGGCTGCTCAACTCGGACCGCAAGTTCAACCTGGACGATTTCTTGAAGGCGGGCGGCCAGGATGACGAAGATGAGCTCGACGACGAGGAGGAGTACACGTCACCCATCGACGATCTTGACGAGCTCATCGAGTTCTCGAGCGCACTCGAGGCGGCGTGCCGGGAGGACCCCAATCTGCTCGCCGCCGTCGGCCTCGGTGCCACCGCCGAGGGCATGCAGATCTCTGCCGAGGAGAATGCGGCGTTGCGCTCCTACCTGCAAGAGGCGGTGCAGAAGAAACACGAGAAAGAGGCTGCGAGGGCCGAGGCGGCGGCGGGTGGTGGGCTGGCCGCGGCGGCCGCCGCCCTGAGGTGATACATGTATGTGTGCGCGCCGCGCGATCTGCATGGGCGGCCTCGCCTCTCGATCCCGCGTCGTCTCGTTCGTTCGGATGCCGTGCGCTTGGTGGCATGGGCGTGAAGACGAGATGAGTGCATGCCCACACGTGTCGCGTGTGTGGTGCCTCGTTAAGTCGATGTCGGCCCCCGGCCCCGCGGCCGCGGCTCGCGTCGAGAATCGAGATGTTCGGTCGGGGCGCGCGCGTGCGACAGGGGCGGGGGCGCGTACTAGGAGGGCGAGGGGCGCTGCGGGCGGTGTTTGCTCCGTCGGTCGCCGCCGCCTGTTTGTACTTTATCTCTATTTTAACGGGAAGGGCGGCCGACAGCGACGCCCCCCCGCCCGCCCGCACGCTCGAAAGCAGGTTACCAAAGTACCCGAGGTTGTCACGAGGACACGCAGGCGATGCGACCGGCGCCGCACCCGCAGCCGGGCTAAGCCGCGGCGGCGCTACGGGCCGGGGAGCGACCGGCCGTACTGTGTACGGCGGGTCCTACTACATTAAGAAATGTGGCACGGCATGCAAAGAGCCATACAGAGCCGTGTGATTTCCGCCGGCCCTCAATTCGGTTCTTGCCGGGTTATCGGATATCGCATCGTCCATCGTCCATCGATCGGTCCCCAGGGGCGTGGCCTGGGGCGTGTGGAGGGGGCGGTTTGTGTAGGAGGCTTGGTCTGAGCCCATCGATGACCTCGATGACTACCTCGAGTGAGCCTTTGTCACCGCAGACGACGGCGTCGAAAACTCTCTGGTAGTCTACGAATGACGAGTGGCGCGAAGAATCACCATCATCGGCTGCATCGTTGCATATGCCAATGCCAAATCGAGTGATGTCAAGCGGCGCCCCGTCCATGACCTGCAGATCTGACGGCTTGTCTCCCAGCACCAGCACCGTTTTGCGGAGAGCGTGCCGTTCAAACCAGATGCGATTCCTTTCAAGAGTGCGCCCCTTGTTGAAGCTGGTGATCGGCTCGACAGGCTCAATCGCGACCAGATGCCCATCGTCGCCAAACTTCAGGTGGTTGCTGGAGATCTCACACCATCGGACCGTAACTGGGTCAGCTGCCAGCACCTCCTCGATGACGTTCGAATAGCCTGCGCTCACGATCAGCACTGGCACCTGCAGCTCGGCGAGTCTGCGCAGCAGTCGGAGGGCCCCAGGCCGGAGCTCTATGCTGGAGTCACGCACACACTCACGTATTGCCGGAGCAAAAATGCCGGCGCCATGGCTGATAAGGATGTCATTGGCGCGCACCCACCAGCCATCGCCCGCCAGCTCGGGCGGAAATGGCTTTGAGAAGTCGAGCAGCGGCACAAAGGCCGTGCGCACCTCCTCCGGAAGGCTCGGTGACGAGCCAAGGATATCATGGCACTGATCCGAGTTTCCAGTGGTGAGCGTGGCGTCAAAGTCACAGACGACCAGCAGGTTCTCGACGGCCGTGCCATCTGTCAGCCTCGATCGCAACTCCGCCATCCCAAATGCGCTCTTGGTGGCGCCCGACTCGCTCGTTGGGGCCATCATTTTGAGCGTGGTCGCAAGGCGGCGGCCGCCAGCACCAGCAGACGGTAGCGGCGCTGAGGAGCACCCAGCTGCCGGCAGGAGATAGGAATGGCCGAGCAGGTCTTGCAGCACGAGCTTTCGAAGCAGTCCCTGCGCCTTGAGCCCCGCGCCAAGCGCGTGGCCGGCCACCCCATGCCGCACGACACGCAACTTATCAGCGGGCAGCGGTGGCAGGTAGCTCAGCTGTGCCAAGTCAGGTGGGTCCTGCCCAACGTGCAGCACCACCTTTGCTGCGGTCAACGCACATGCATGCGCGATGGTGCCCTTGAGGCGCCCCTTGCGCGCGTCGCTGAAGTCGGCGCGGCCCGCGTACGTGCTCTCGAAGTCCCGTACGTCAATTTGGGGCACAAGTGCGACAACCGCCCCCGTTGCGTGCCGTGCGAAGCGCAGCGCCCCTGTAGCACCCATCGACTCGCCCAGGAGGCAGACGCGCCCATACGGCGCACAAAGCTCGGTGAAAGTGGCGTCCCACCACGCACCATCGTCGTACTCGCCACTCATCGGGTTTGTCTGAAACCACGACTGCGCCGTATCGAGCACATGCGCGAGCACCATCCGATCGTCTGCGACGGCGCGGTGGGTGGCCCCCCACTCGGCACGCACCACACCATGCCAGCCAAGGGACGAGAAGATGAGCACGAGCGTGCGCTCGCTCGACGCGGCTGTGCTCACGGGCGGGTTCATGATGAGAGGTCCTGGGGCGGCAGCGGCGTGCCAAACGCGTCCGAGCGTCGCGGAGGCCCGCTGGGAGCCACTCGCACGTGCGGCGCCAACGAAGCTCCGCAAACCGAGCTTGGTCGCTGGGAACCCGAGTGGACGGAGCACCGTCCCAGCCAGCTGCTCGACTGCGCATCGGTACAGAGCGTGAATGATGCGCTCGTCGTCCTCGGTCGTTGGCGGCACGGCCACAAAGTCTTGTTTGGTTCGTCGATTGAGCGCCGCCGAAAAAGCCTCTGCCGCACTAACCGGCTTCATACGGCGCTCCCGTTCTTCTGAAAGCGCTGCTTGCCGCGCCATCAAGAAAGCATCGGACATGACGGCGGCTTCAAAATGGTCAAGCACTTTGCTGCGATGCCAGTGATCAAGCTGCACGAATCGTGCAGACGCCACGATGGCATTCGCAGCCTCGCATGCCTCAAATCGAGCTACGTCTGCATCTGTCTGCGAGACCGCCAAGGCGAGCGCTTCGAGTGCGTCGTCCCACAGAGCCACGTCGAAAATGTGCTGCTTCAGTTGCGTGCCTGTGCTCCAATCGAAATCGGCGGCGAAGGCCATAAGCTGCTCGGCGCTTTCGGGTAGCGCAGCATTTGCAGTCTCAGGAATTGTGTTCATCACACCGAGGCATGCATCGATGATCTCGCACACGCCACTGCTGCCGTCGCTGAGACGGGCATCAAGGTGCGAAAGAGGCAAGCACATGCGGATGGGTGAGGTTGTGACAGTGCACGAGAGCAGGATCCGGAGAGTCGACGCCATCCGCGAGCGTGTCCTTTGCGAAAGTCGACGGAAGACTTCGTTTAGACTGAAGTTTTCCAGCTTCAGAATGAGGGAGACGAATGGGTTTTGAGCACAAAAACAGGCGCGAAACGCGCATTACATGATTACCCGGTAATCATCAGGCGGGAGCGATTTTGTGCTGCGCCGCCCGCCCTGCGACCCGTCGCAAAGACAGATGGCGTCCTCGGAGAATTCGTTCTTCGGCCTCAAGGTGCCCGAGGGCAACGACCGCCGAGAGCTGTACAAGTCCCAGTACCGGGCAATCTACACATGTAAACACACTCTGTCTTGCACCGCACAGCACACGTGCCGTGCAGCGCGATTATGCCCAGCGCACTCGCTGATAGAGTTACCATTTCATGCCCATATCATGCCCATATCGCACTCGCTGCCACAGACAAAATGTCGGTATCCGAGCTCGACGCGCACTTCCGCGAGGGCGTGACGGGCAGTGGCCCCGACGGCGGCTGGTCGATCAAGAACGACGAGCGGGTCAAGTATGTGGGCAAGCTGGAGGTGTGCAAGGGTGAGGACTCGTCACTCAAGGTGACGATGGAGGACTATCCGGAGGCGGGGATGTCGGCGCTCAAATACTACACCATCCGTGAGCACCTCGCAGCGCACTTACGACTCAATCGAACGGCCTTGCTTCCTGGCCCATAGCCGATGCACTGCCCTTTGAACCCTCCCTGTTGACCCCCTTACGTGCATGTGGCTGCGCAGAGTCATATACCAAGTGAGCGGCAACACCTTCCCAGTGTAGATTTTCTTGCTCAACCGCTCTCTCTCTCTCTCGTGAGTCTGCGAACACGCCGGAGCTTCTTTGCGAAATGTGGACGACTGCGAAACCGGAAAGTGGGGTTCCGTTTGGAGACGCAGTGCATGCCGACGGACGCGCACATCTTCAGGCAGGCGTGCAAGGCACCAGATATTTCGACGACCTTATCTGGAAGAGCACGGCGTGGGCGTGAGGCGCTGCACACCGGTGGTCGGTGTGCACGTGGAGACCGTGGATTTCAGCACTACTTCTACGGTGTTATGTTAAAACGGTTGCAGACGGTACATGTAGGCCACGAGGGTACTACGTGTCAAAAGAGCATAGCTGGATCACCATGCGGCACAATACTTCCAGCTTCGTCACTGTCCGTGGTCTGAAACTGAAAGTAGACATCTTGCCGTTCCGACTGAGCAGGCGGCTGGGCTGTTTTCAAGGCCGAAGGCTCGTCGGTGTCGTCAAATACGACGAGCTGATCATCGCGTCCATCAAAGCCGCCTCGCAAAGCCGCTTCATACGCACTCTCCTCGCTCGCTACGCTAATCGCCTCGACACCATCGATTGCCCTCCGGTAATTATCCATTGTATTTCCTAATGTGAGAGCCACGACAAAACCAACCATGACCAACAGTGCAATTTCGTGCGGCTTCAGGTCGTTGCGGCGTGGTGGCATACTCGACTCGTCGGCCGAAGACGAAGTTGTCGCGGCCGGGCGCTCGGGCGCTCTCGGGCTGTCGTCGGCGTCGGGGCTTAGCTGTGGGTAGAAGCACGGTGTGAAAGAAATTGGGATAAGGTTTGACTTTTTGACTTCGAACTGTCTGTTGAGGCATCTCGGCCGCCTACTCTCATAACCATATGCGCAGGACACGAAGCCGAAAGAGTACAATTGTACGTTAGGTGTACTTGCTGTGAGTGAGGAGGGGCGTGGGGCCTCGTCCCCGGCGCGTGCGCGCGAGGGATCGGATATTAGGGTTCGTTGCGAGTAGTCGTCGTATAGTCGTGGTTGCACGTTGGAAAGTGTGGAATTGTGTCGCTCTCGCAGCGCAGTGTGAACGTGGCTGTTCAAGGCTGTTCGCACACCAGCCCGGGGATTTTCGTATTCTGATAATTCTTGCGCGCGCCGGCCGCCGCCCGCGCGACCAACGGAACTACGAAGGCGGGTGTGGCTGCAGATTTGTCGACAGATTTGTGATTTCACACCGCCGTTTAGCGCGCGAAGAAAGAACTGCGGAGACCGCCGCCACCCTTTTACCAGCTATTCCACGTCCATCGCGGGATCGAATCATGGATCGAATACCCCGCCGAGCGGCGCGTACACGAGTACGCCGGTACCACGCCCTACGGCTACGCGGCCGGGGTTCATCAGGTCTCTGACGCTCAGACGGAACGGGCGAGTTGTGCAGAGTGTACAGTGTACAGTCCCATCACCTGTGCCCATCACCTCGGATCGGGCAAGCGCGAATCGCGGGGCGGCACAAAGGGCGGGGGCATGGTCTGTGCGTGCAACGCCGGGAAGTCAAAGCCCTCAAAAAAGCTCGATTTGAAGATGTTTGGGATGTTGATCCGCTCGCTGGGCCGCTTGTCGAGCATGCGCTCGATGAGCTCCTTGGTAGCTTGGCCCAACGCGCCTGTCTGGGTGAAGCACGGGTCGCTCATCGCCGGCTGCGACTTGATAATCGCCTGGTAGAGCTCCATCTTGCGCGCCGCACCCGTGGCGGTGCTGTCCTTGGGCGGCATGAAGGGGAAGCGCCCTGTCGTGATTTGAAAGAGCAGGACTCCAAGCGCCCACACCTCCGCCTTGTGGCCATCTGCCGGGACGGGAGTCGGACAGTGGCGGCATGTGAGCACAAGAACTCCGGGGCGCCAAGCTCGAGCCATGGCGGGCGATGCCCGAGGAGATGATGGGTTCGGCCGTGCCGTCTACGTACAGCCAGTCTTATGGATGATCTCGGGTGCGAGGTACAACGGCGTGCCACATGAGGTGTACGTGTGCTCTGACTCACTCACCCGCTTGGCGAGACCCACGTCAATCACCTTGCAGTAACCTCTTCTGCTGATCATCACATTCTTGGCGGACAGGTCGCGATGCATCCACGCTGCCGAATGCAAGGCGTCAAATGCGGAGCACATGCAGGCGAAGTAGAATCGGCATGTATGCAGGCTCATGGCGCCACTATTGCGATGATCGGCCATCAGGTCCTCCAGCGAGCCACCACCCAGATGCTCGAGCAACATGTAACTCTTCTTTTGGGCATCGACGTACTCACCTGCGATGAGGAGGGCCATGAGAGGGTCATCAGCGGTCATCAGCGGTCTTTAGCGGTCATTCGCGATCATCAGATGCCATCATCGGCAATCAGCGCTCATCAGCGCTCATCAGCGCTCATCAGCGCTCATCAGCGCTTATCAGCGCTCACGAGCTCTCATAAGCGCTCATAAGCGATAATGAGCTCTCATCAGCATCATCAGTGGTCCTCAAATCAGAGTAGTCTCACCATAGAAGCGCATCAGAAAGGGCGACGCGCCTTCGCGCATGCACGCAATCTCGCGGTCGATAAGCGTGCGCAGAGGTGTACGGCCGTTCATGCCCGCGCTGTCCTGGATCTTGAGCGCGTAAGCCTTCCGCGTCGGCTTGTGAACGATCAGATGCACCTCTCCAAACTGCCCCTTGCCCAGGATGGCCACCGAGCTCGACTGCGTGACTGCGGCTTGCACGTCGGCGAACTCGCGAGCGAGCGACTCATAGCCGTCGTACGACGACTCACTGAGCGACTTGATATCCTTGTGGCGCGTCATGGCCTGCGCCACGACACCTTGGAAGGCTGATGGCCCTTTGGCCTTCCGGTTTTGCTCGATGACCGACCAGATCGTCATCCGCAGGCGCGTTCCGTACTCCATCTGCATAAGCTTGAAGACCTGCCGGTGGAGCCGATAGAGTTCGGCCGAACCCTGACCAATCGCAGTGAAGTCTGCACGTCCGCCTGTGTCCAGCGCCTCCTGCCCAAATGTGTCGCCAGGCCCAAGCATCCGCTTCGTGTTCAAGCTCTGGACCAGCACGCGGCCCGTGTGCACGACGTAGAGGTAGTCGATGGTGCTGCCTTCACGCACGGCCACCTCACGTGGTAGCAGGCGGCAGTGCTCCATCGCCTCTGTGAATCGCAGAATCTGGTGCAGGTGCACGCCATAGAGGAATGGCACGCGTGCCAGCGCCTCTCGGAGGAACTCAGTCAACTCCTTGGACTTCGGGTGGAGCTTGATGGTCTTGGTGGAGGTCTCGTTAAGGTCACCGAGTTCCACAGCAGTTTCTCTAATGGGCCGAAGCAGTGGGTCACGAAAATGGTAAGCCATGCGCGATGACGGCGCCCCGCGAGCACGGCCCTGCAACCTTGCAAGTGTAAGCGTCGAAAATCCCAAAAGAGCTGCGAAGTTTGCACGATCTCGAAGTCTCAGATCACCACAGAACTTGGGTATGCAGCTTTTACATGTAGTGCGTTTGGAAGATCTGGGGCGTGGGGGACGTGTGGTGGTCGTGGTGGGGGGCGGCTCAGGGCGGGGCGGCCGTCGGGCGGGGGGAACTTGGCGTCGGCCCAGTCGCGCAACGTCCCGTTGGAAGAGAATGGATGTTGAGACGGAGGCAGCAAAGGAAGCCAGGAAAGCACCGCACCAGCTGGTCATCCCAACCGAGGCTCAGCTGCCACAGGCGGCGCGTAGCTTCGGCCCGCTGGTGTATTGGTCAGAGGCACGTCCTGGCACGCCCAGCGGGCTGCCACGGGTAGCACAGTTGGTCTTCCGCCCGACGCGCTTCACGCTGAACGAGCTGTGGACCGACGTACCGCGGCCGGTATCGGATTCGCCATGGCAGCTCTCCTACGCTCTTGCCAGCCGTAGCGAGTGCCGGCTGCTGCAGACAATCTTCGAGGATCACGGCTTTGAGCTGACTACGTCCAATACGTTCAACATCCTCTGGCTGAGCTGCCCGGTGAAGCCGGCGCTGCTGCTCGGGCTCAACAAGTACCAAAAGGTCAACCACTTTCCACGCACCCAGGAGCTCACGCGCAAAGACCTGCTCGCGCGTACGCTCGGCAGCCTGCGCGAGGCCCATGGGCCGTCTGCGTGCGACTTCCTGCCGCAGACCTTTGTGTTGCCCGCGGACTATGACGCGCTGCACGCGGCGATGGCGCGTGAGCGTGTGGCGTGGATTGTCAAGCCGGTTGCCTCGTCGTGCGGGCGGGGCATTTCCATCGTGCAACAGCCGCATCAGCTGCCGCATGAGGACGTCGTCGTCTCACGCTACATCGCCAACCCCTTGCTTATTGACGGCTTCAAGTTCGACTTGCGGATCTACGTGGCAGTGACCTCGTTCTATCCGCTGCGCTGCTACGTGTATGAGGACGGTCTCGCGCGCTTCTCGACCGAGCGCTACCAGAACAGCGGCAGCGGCGGCTATAAGAACGTATTCATGCACCTCACCAACTACTCGATCAACAAGCATTCGGCGCACTTCGTCGAGAACACCGATGCCTCTTCCGACGACCATGGCAACAAGTGGTCGCTGAGCGCGCTGAAGCGGTGTCTTGCGCGCAACGGTGTCGATGTGCCCGCGCTCTTCGCGCGCATCGATGCGCTTATCGTGCGCACGCTCATCGCCGTCGAGCCTTCAGTGGTCAGCGCCTGCCGCCGCTATTGCGGGCACAAGAACTGCTGCTTCCAACTGTTAGGCTTCGACGTGCTCATCGACGACGCTCTCAAACCCTGGTTGCTCGAAGTTAACCTGTCGCCCTCGCTCGGCACCGACTCGCCACTGGACCTCAAGGTGAGCCACCCGCGCACCCTCCGCTGCCCGTGCGCGCGCCCGCCGCCGCCCTCCCTCCCGGCCGCCGCCCCCCGCCGCCGCACGCGCACCAGCCGCCGCCCGCGCACCCGCAGCCCCACTCATGCTCGCACCGCCAAGAGCGTCCGCGGCCTCTCTCCGTGGCCGTGCGGCGTCCAAATGCGGTGCCACAACTGCTCCTGCAGTATCGAGCGCCGGCGCGCCATTCTCTTCGGCGCCGCGCGCTTTTCGAGGCAGGCCAGAACCCTTTTTTGGCAGACCAGCAAACGCGGCAGCGCGCCAAGAGCGGATTGCGTGCGGATTGCGTGCGCTCTTGAATCCCATCGCCTCTTGCCCACCATGGTTTCGCTGTGTGGATGCTCGTTTCGGCGCACGCGCAGGTCAAGGCTGAGATGCTCTGCCAGCTGCTCACGCTCGCCTCGATCACGCCATATGACCGGGAGGCGCATAAGCATGAGGCGCGCCGTCGTGAGCAGCAGCGGTACGAGCGGCTGGCGCGTGGCGAGCCCGCAGCGAAGCAGGTGCTGCGCTCGCGCTTGGGCGAGGTGGTCGGCATGGCGATGAGCCTCGATGCGCACCGAGCGGTCGCCGAGATGGACGCGGAAGCTTCCAAGAGCGGCGCGTTCCGGCGCGTCTATCCAACGGCCAACGGGCACGTGCACCGGCATATCTTCGCGCAAGAGCGCCCCCTCAACACGATGCTCTGTGAAGTGTTGCGCCAACGCGCGGCCGACGTTGCCAACGCGGCAGAACACGACCTCGACGCAATCTCGGGTGCTCAAGGGGCCGCACGCGCCTCCGAGGGCCTCCCGCCGACTGCCCCCGCCGACGCCCCCGGCAGCGCGCCGACAACGAAGCTGGCCGACGCAGCGAGTGCGATCTCGGGAGGTGCGATCTCGGAGGTGCAATCTCGGGAGCTGGCCGACGCAGCGAGCGCGATTGCACAGGCGCCGCCAAAGGCCGCAACCCGTCTGGCAGAGGCACTGGGTGAGGGGCAGCAGCAGCAACAGCAAAAGCAGCCGCCGCCGCCGCCGCAGCAGCAGCAGCCGCCGCCGCACCCGCACCCGCAGCCGCAGCCGCAGCCGCAGCCGCAGCCGCAGCCGCAGCCGCAGGCCTTGCAGCAGCCGCAGGCCTTGCAGCAGCCGCAGGCCCAGCCTGATTTCCAGTCGTCAGTGCCGTCCTGCCCCGCTCGCATCTCTGTGCAGGCGCACGGCGGCTCGTGGGCGGAGGCTGCGACCCACGCGGAGGGTGTGTGCGCGACGCTGCACGCCTCACGCCCTTCCTCGTCAGGCCTCGCGCCCGGCCACCCTGGCGCGCATGGTCCGGAAGGTGCGATCTCGGGAGGTGCGATCTCGGGAGGTGCGATCTCGGGAGGTGCGATCTCGGCGGCCTACCGTGCCGATAAGCCACCTGCCGGCTCGCGCGCCACGCCGTATACAACCACAGGTGACGAGATCGCACCTCGAAACGGAGTGCCACTGATGATCTCCGAGTGTCAATAATCGTCACTGATTGCGGCCCCGTGTGCGAGCACAGTCGCGTATGGAGCGAGCGTGCCAGCTCCAGAATCTTGGAGCCCCTCCAAAGAGGCCGGGCGGCCTAAGTCGCCCTTGCATGCCGGGTTCGTCACTGGGTACGGCTCGCCGACTGCTTCCTTTGAGGCCACTGCTGGGATAGCGGCAGCAGGCGCCGATGCCGCTGCGGCACGGCGCAGCGGCGTGTTCACTGATCCGCAGGTGCAGTGAGTGCCACCGAGTGCCACCGAGTGCCACCGAGTGCCACCGAGTGCTACCGAGTGCCACTGAGTGCTACCGAGTGCCTCGCAGGTGCAGCTCGTTGTGATCGAGTATCTGCGGCGCATCCGACGCACACGTCGCCCAGGCGACACGAGTGCCCTCGTCGAGCCGAGTGACGTTGCCATACGCCAGCGGCTGCATGCGATCGACAAGGCGCTGCGCTCGGCACAGAAGGCGCGGATCACAACAGCTGAGGCGGAGCTGCGCCCGTGCCACGCGCCCAAAGGGGCGTCTGCAGCGGGCAAGGGCGGCGCCGGCGAGGCGGCCTCAGCGGCAGACGCTCAGGACGACGTCAACGAGGAGGCGGGCGGGGTGGGCGAGGGTGCTGAGGACGAGCTCGTCCGAGCTCAGCCTTCCTCGCCGTTGACGAAACTGGGGCGCCTCTTGGCCGGGACTGGCCCGGCGCCGGGCACCAGCGCGCCCGCCACGGCGCCCCACACGGCGAGCGCGCCACCGGGCTTTGCCGCCGCGACGCTTTCGTCTGCTTCCACAGGCGAGCAGTCGCGTGCAGCGATCGCTGAGCGGTTGCTTCGTCACCTGGGGGCCGCGCGCTCGCAGCAGGAGAGCCGCCCGGGACCTCACTCCCGCGTCTCGCCTCGCGTGGGCAGTCGACGCGCCGTTAGCCTGAGCCCCTCGACGCCCTCGACCTTCTCGTCAGCCGTGTACTCCGCGAGTGACGCACAGCTGCTCTACGCGATGCAGCACTTTGCTGCCATGCGCGCGCCGCTTGTCGGCGAGGGCGAGGGCGAGGGCGAGGGCAGCAGTGAGGGAGCTGAGAGTGTCGCCGACTCCAGCGGCAGCAGCGGCGGAGCTGGTGGTGACGTGGCCGTTGCACGGGGCGCCATAGCGGGCGCCAACACGTCCCTTCTCATGCTCACCATCAAGAGCGCCATAGCGGGCGATTTTGCCGAGGACGGCCGCACGCCGCCCATGCCGCCGAACGTGCAGCCCACCCGCTGGCTCAAGGATCATCTCGGAGCCTCTGCTTCCCAATCGGAACCACCTGCCGGCGTCATGTCGAGCAACGCGAGCTTCACCTTGCAGCTGCTCAGTGGCGCTCAGCGCACGCAGTCGGCCCCAAAGACACGGGACGGGCTAGCTGACGGGCTAGCGCCGGCGCACAGCGCGACGACGGCCGCTGCTGAGCGGCTGATGGGCGGTAAGCTGGCTAAGCCCGAGAGTGCGCGTCGCCTCGCCCGTGTCCGCAAAGAAGGAGTGCAACTACTGTACGCAAGGTAGCTCGTGGTAGAGGCGCGGGTGTTGAGTGAGCGACCGGGACCTCTCGCACTCTGCATCGCACTCTGCTCCGCTCTCTGGCTCTGGAGTCGAGTTTTGTGCGGAACGGAACGTGCTCGCGTGGCGCGTGGTGGAGCCCGGACGCACCAACGCGGGGGGCGCCTTCGACCTTCGCCGAGCCGACGAGCCGCGAGCGGCGCGGGAGGCGGGGCGACTCGACATTTTAGTTCATTTTAGGGATTAGCGCGGCGTGCATGCCGTGCACGGGATCTGCGTGTGACAGACCGCCGAGGCCCGCCGACCCGGGGGGCGGGTCGAGCCGCCCGCGCCGGCCGCCGCGCCGCGCGGCCCGATGGCCGGCCTGCGGCGGTACTGCCCGGCCCAATTGGCCCGGCCGCGTTCCGCGCCGCCGCGGGCCCGGATCTCTGACTCGGCCGACGGCGGCCCAACGCCGTGAAGCTACACGTACCGACCCCTCCGGCGCCTTTTGCGCCTATACCACGCCAGTCTTGCGGGCGTTACTTATATAAGTTTCGTAATTGGTATGTTATATCATCGGAGATCGCGGGTGCTCCCCCGCTCCCGGTCCCGCTTCGTTCCCCGGGCCCGGCGGCGCGGCGGGGCAAGAACGTGAAGAATCGCACATAATCGCAGCGGCACGGTATGAAATTTCCCAATTCACCGTTTGGCGCTTTGACGAGCACTACGTATCCTTGACTCGCATTGACTGTCGTTGCATCTGGCGCGTCGGAGCTCGCGACAACCGGCGAGCGCGGCGCCCCGCGCGCCGTCACGACTCGTAACTTCGCGCAAGTGCCGCACGATGAAGCAGATTCGCGGAGCCGGAGCGCCCAGGGCAGCGCCCGGGGCTTTCTGGTGCCAAGGCAGACGATGCCGATGCCGACGGGCCAGATCCCAGTCCGTCCGGTGCCGACGTGTTCTGCGGCTTTGCGACCTGAAGCGCCGCACTCGCCGCCTCGTGACCGGTGAGCGTAGCGACGAACACAGCCTCGAGGAACTCATCGAGCTCGACCGAGCTCGCGCTGTTGCTGCTGGCGCCGCCGCCGGACGCGCCACTGCTCAACACGGCGTCCACTCCAATGCTGGCCCCTGTCCCGGCTACCGCCGCACTGAGGCGGTAGCCGACCTCGATAGGCGAGGGTGTCGCAGAGGCCCCCTGCGCAAGGCCGAGCCGAAACGCGACCTCACACTGCACCTCGCGCTGCAGCCGGTGCAGCTCCGCATGCCCACCTACTCTTGTGGCGGCCGAGGTGCCCGCGGCACTGCTGCTGCCGCCACTGCTGCTGCCGCCACTGCTGCTGGCAGAGGCGGCAGCGACGGCGGCGATCGCTCCCGCGTCTGCGTCCGTGCTACGCACCTGGCGAATCACCAACTGCAATGTCGTGCGCGGTATGGTGCCCGTGTGCAGAGGATCGCACGTGTCAAACAGTGTGCGGGCGCGCTTGAAAAGGTCGTCGTAATGCAGGCCAGCACGCACGGCTCCGCTGAACTCGTCGAATGTGATTGGGTCGCTCTCGGCGCGGTCGATGAGCACGAGCACCGACCGCGAAACGTCAATCGGGCAGTCGCCGCACAGCAGCCGCAGCAGCCGCAGCAGCTCAGCGCCCGTGACGCCGCTTACGCCGCGTCGCGCGTCCAGCGCGGCGTACGCGGCCACCAGATTGTCGATGAAGGCATCCTGCGTCGGGTGGGCCAGGCGGATGTAGCGGTATGCGCGAAGCAGCGGCGAGGAGCCCTGCGTCACCGTCCGAAAGTACTTGGAGATGAAAGCAATTGGCGAGGCTGGCCGGTTCTCGAGCAGCAGCGTGACGACGTCCTTCATGTACGCCGTGACCCCGTACCGGTCCAGGTACTCTTCGGCGTCGAGTGACGTAGGGTCGATCGGCATGAGTTTGCAGTTTGAGTTTCGTTACAAAATCATGCAAAATTTCGCGAGCTTTCGCTAATTCTCATGTCAAGCTTCCATCCCCGCCGCGTGCCCGCCGCGCCCATTCTAATGGTATGGATTGCGAGGCAAAATGCAGTGGTAGTTCAAGGGCAGCTTTATTCCCAGGGCGGGCGCCGAGTGCGAGATGACCAGGCTCCTCCCCGCGCGCTGCTTCTCCGGCTCCAACACGGCGCGCCGGGTGCGCTCGCCCATCGGCGAGTCGATCCCTTCTCTCTTGCCGCCCGTCCACTCGCCGTCGAATACATTGCCGTTGGCATACGTCATCTTACCGCGCCCGTGCTGCATGCCGCACGCCCACTCGCCCTCGTAGACATTGCCGACGTAGACATTGCCGTCGTACACAGCTGCGCCACTCGAATACGTCATCTTGCCACGCCCTTCCTGCTTGCCGCCTTTCCACTCGCCGTTGAAGACATTGCCGCTAGCAAACGTCATCTTGCCGCGCCCCTCCTGCTCGCCGTTTTTCCACTCACCGTCATAGACATCGCCGTTAGCATACGTCATCTTGCCGCGCCCGTTGCGCGCGCCACCTTTCCACTCGCCGCTGTACACGTCACCGTTCGCATACGTCGTCTTTCCGCGCCCCTCCATGCTGCCGCTTTTCCACTCGCCCTCGTGCACAGCGCCGTTCGCATACGTGTACTTTCCGCGCCCTTCTTGCTTGCCACCTTTCCAGTTACCCTCGAAGACATCGCCGTCAGGAAACGTGTACTTGCCGCGCCCTTCTTGCTCGCCGTCCTTCCACTCGCCGTCAAAGGAGGCGCCGCGAGATAACGTCATCTTGCCGCGCCCGTGGCGCTTATTTTCCCTCCACTCGCCCTCGTAGACATGCCCGTTCGCCAGCGTGTACATGCCGCGCCCTTCCTGCTTGCCGCCCTTCCACTCGCCGTTGTAAAGATCGCCATTAGCAAACGTCATCTTGCCGCGCCCCTCCTGCTCGCCGTCTTTCCAATCACCGTCATACACATTGCCGCTCGCATACGTCATACGGCCACGCCCTTGCTGCTTCTTGCCCTGCCAGTCCCCATCGAAGACAGCACCAAAGAAGGCGAGATTGCACGACCGTGGTGTGAGAGAAGGACGCTCAGCGTTCGTCATCTCTCGACTGCCTTCCTCGCGTCGCCTTCAGCGATCTTGGGAATGGATGAAACGGAATTCCTAAATCCGCGAGAAGTACAGCCTAGAAATTCGAATTCCTTTCTTGACTACCACGTGTTCGCCTTGCAGGTTCGCCCACGCGTTTGCGCGGATCGCTCCTCTCCGAATGGGCCGCGACGCAACACGCAGAGCAGCAAAGTGCCAGAGTGCCCATCCGCCCTCCAAAGCTCCTCTCGCGATCGAAGAATGCAACCCGATACTCACACTTCACCTGCCGCCAGCACTAGCGAGGGAGCAGGAGAGTGATGCCACACGCAGGAGCGCGTGCAAGCACTTTCAGAACGAAAATCCTGAGTACGCGCCGAAGAAGGGCTGCGTACAGACTTTCAGCGTCCGCTACAACCATCTGCGTGAGTACGTGTTTGACAGCCAACGGGACTCAAAGTCCATGCCTGCGGAGCTGCGATACATGCGCCTTTTCTTGCTGCTGCTCATCGGCCCGCCCGACATGCTCGCCAACTACAATGAGCACGGCACGTTCCGTTCGAAGACCGACCTTTGGCCAAAGGCTGTCAAGGCTTTCGGCGAGGTGGTTCAATACAACCACTACAAAGAGAGGCCTTCGGAGGAGGAAGCGCGAACAGCAATCGCAGCGTTGTACTCGCTTTGCTTCACCAAGCTCGGGCGACCGCGTACAAACTTCGCATGGCTGCGCTGGAGAGACCGCATCGCCCCAAATGCGAGCCTGCTCGCGATGATTATTTCGCTCATTGTGATGACGCTTGCAAAATGGTTCTTAAACTTGTGATGGCATAGGAAGCACGACGGAGGGCCACACACAGAGCCTGTGACCTTCGTACACCCCTGTGGACGACAACCTTTCAAAGTACGTTGGCGAGAATGGCATGGTCCTCTCGAAGGAAGAGCGAGCTCGCAACCGAGCTGCTGCGCACACCTGCCGCCTACTGCCGCCGTCCAAGAACGCTCTGTGCTGCCGCCGCGGTGTGTTAAACGGTGTGTTAAATGGTTCCGAGGCTGGGGTTGACGCGCGTGGCTCTTGCCGCGCCGCGCACACGCCCGAGGTGCCCGGCACCTTGCGTGTACCTCTACCAGCTCTTGACTCATGTAAACAACTTTTCCCCCTCACGAACGGGGAACACAATATTCAGGTCGTCGCACGGACGCATACGGTAGCTGCTAGGGTAGCTGCGCTAGAGCGGCGCTCCTGTGGGAAAATAAACTAAGGACGAGCCAGACATGTACCAGTTGGTTAGGTGGGTTCGATCCACTCTTTGAGTTGCAGGAACTTCACAAACAGGCAAGAACAGGGTGTGAACCCGGTGTGACCGCAAAATGAGTGAAAGCGATGGAGACGCCGCAGCGATGAGCTTCCCCCTCGAAATAATCGGCATCGTGTCAGCCGTACTGCTGTGCGCGGTGGTCCTCATTGTTTGCCGAATCTGGAAGCGCAATCGGTACTACAAGAAGGTGCAGCACTCGCTCGATGAAGAGGAGCGCGCCTTCCAGGAGACGCTTGCGCGCGGCTACAACGATGAGCAGCATCTTGATGGTGGAGACCACGAGAGGCTTCAGATGCTCGAGACATATCTGCAGATGCAGGCGGAGGCTGGCGGCGCAGATGGGGCGACGTTTCGCAGAGGGAGCACAGAACTGCCCATGCCGACGCATCCTGAAGACGTCGATAAATTCATGCAGGAACTAGCGGCAGCAGCCTCGGGAGACGGAGATGAGGACGGCCCACAGAGGATCTGACGTGAGGGTATGTGTGCACCTGCATGAGCGTGGCGGTACGGTTCTGCCCTTCTCCTCTATCCAAAGTGACCCGGATCCACCGATGCGCATGAATTTTGTGGCGCGTCCGGCCCCGCGGCGGATGGCCGGTAAAGCGGTAAACACTAATCTATCCCCCGGGTCTATTACGCTTTACTAGCGAACATGTCCGAGGAGTTTACGAGCATCTCATGCCACGTGTGTGTGTGTCTCAGACACCACTTAACACAGCATCTCGGTTGTATGGTTGTATACATAGTCCGGCATACGCCATATCACGTCGACCGCCCGCTGCGTGAAAGATGGCGATTTCGCAAGCGCTCCACGGGACGGAGAACCTCGAGCCCGAATCAGCGCTCTTCGATCGTGCGTGCGCAGTCCGAGCTCCGGAGCCTCAGTCGTGCTGCAGGCTCCTGACCGTCATTACGTCGTTGAGGTAGCCTGGCAACGCGCGGTCCCGCCGCAGGCTGGCCTCGCGCGCGGCCACTTTCTCCGGCAAGAAGACGATATCCTGCGCCCACGCGCGCTCGCGCTGCCGGCTGAAGGCGCTCTCGCGATACACCTGAACCTCTCTGCGCATAGGGAAGGGTTCGAGGCGCTCGAGGGCGTTCTGCTTCGACGTGGCCGCCTTGCTGCGATATGCGCTCAGCTGCTTCTCACGACGTGTGTCGCGTCGGTGCAGCCGGGTGCGCTTCTCGTCCTCATACTCCCTCTCCACCACGCGCGCGTGCTCCTCGATCTCGCCCCGGTGCTTTGTGAGCCAGAAGTCATAAATGGCTGCTTTGCGCTGTGCGCTAGCTGCAGCCTGGCTCATGCGCGCTGGCGCTGTCTGCGGCCGCACGAGCGCCGACTTGACCAAGATCGATTCGGGTTTCGACATGAGCTCACCACGTTGCACCACAAACGACGGGTTCGCCCGCGCTTCACGCGCCGCCGCCGCAAGTCGCTCGATCCGATCGTTAGCGGCGAGCACTGCTGCTGATGGTGGCGGCTTCGCCCCGGGCTCGTTGAGTCCGCGCTGCCGCTCAAAGTCGAAGATCAGTTCATTGACCTCGGCGCACGCGACGCGGTTCTCTATTCGGAGCCGCTCGAGCTGCGCTTTCGTCGGTGGCTTCTTAGCCTTCGGAGAGCCCCCCTTCAGGCGGCCATCCCGTGCGGCAAGGAGGGCTTGCTGCAGCTCTCCAAACTCTAGAACGCCGTTGCCGTCCGGGTCGAGCATGTCAAAGAGCTGATCGACCTCTCTAGGTGACGCGTTTATGCCTAGCTTGTGCAGTGCGAATTTCATCTCACCCTTGGAGATGCATCCATCAAAGTTGGTGTCCGCGTCTCGGAAAAAGTCAAGGACCCGAGCGTGGTTAGCGGCGAGGATCGCCGTCAGATTGCCGGGCAGCCCCGCGACTCCTTGCTCCTCGACCGCTGCCCGCTGCTCCTCGGTGATGAGAAACCCCATCGCTGCAGCCTAAAACGACGACGCGCCAAGGACCGACAACCCTCTTGGGTTGGACGGTCTGCTTCAGCTTCAACGTCCGGGAACTCGTAACGTCGGCCTATCCGGATACGACAAGTCCTACGACTAGGCTGACGGTCATTCCACTTTCGACCAGTACATGAATCTCCTTTTGCGCAGAATGTGGAGCGTGATCGTTCTGCCCATGAAACTGTCCCATGGATGCAATTTGTGGTCGGCCCGGTGACTACTCTCTCGAGGACTCGACCTGCCTATGCCGTCCGAGCTACCGCTTCGAAGGCATCAGCCTGGAGCACGGCACACTTGGCATCGTGCAGCTGGCCAAGGCCGCGTATCTGATCGTGTGGCTGCGCATGCATCGACGTGGTGCGGTACATGACAGCTCCGAGCACAGCAGCCTGATGGTGCTGCCCGTGTACGCACGCTTCCTCAAGTTCGAGGTATGGAACTGCGTGGTTTGGGGCATCTTTATGGTGTGCCAGGCTTGGTACGACCAGAAGATGCCGAGGGAGATCACACGGCTTGAAACGGCCGTGCTGCAACTCTGTCGGTACGTGAGCACATTCACTTGGGCCTTCTACACGGAAGGCGTTTTCCTCTTCATGTGCTCCGATTCGGCGGGCGCCGAGTCACTCCGCACGTCAGTACGCGTTGGCGCGTTGTGGGCGTCGCTCCTTGCGGCAGGCTGCGCGCTGCTCTGGCTGCGGTGGGCAGGCTGCTCGACGCCACCCGAGCACTGGCTGCTGCAACTCTTTTGGGTGGGCGCGTGGGTGCCCTACTGGATGCGGCTCGTGCTAATGCTACCGCTGTATTCCACGGCCGCGCTCGTGCTCGCGGTGCGCCAGCGACAGCTCGCCTGGGAACGTGGCGCGCTGCCGCTCGCGCTCTTTCATGCATCGTCGGCCTTGCTCTTTGTGCTGCCCAAGATGGCGCTGGGAGTCTTCACCTCGTCGTGGCTTGTATCGGATGCGATCGCCTTGCCGCTCGCCTGGATCGCGTACACGCCCTTCCTCACATGGGTGCTCGCGCGCGACTCCCGCTACTGGTCGCGCTGCGGCTTCACCGCATGCCTAATGGGCGACGCCACGGCCGGCAGGGTGGCCACTGCTCCGCACCGTGTGCCGCTGCTTGCTGCGCGTTCGTCGGGCAGCGGCTTTGCACCTCGCTTCATCATCGTCGACCCGTCCAAGTTGCGCTTCGGCGTGCGTATAGGGCAAGGGTCCTCGTCGATCGTCTCGGCGGCTACTCTCTACGGCGAATTGGTGGCAGTCAAACAAATGGAGGTGAGTCGGCTCACGCGCGAGTTCGCCTCGATGTTCCTCACCGAGGCAGAATGCCTCTCGCACTGCCGGCACCCACACATCGTGCGATTCGTGGGCGGGTGTGTGGCACCACCACTCGTGTGCCTCGTGATGGAGCAGTGCGAGTCCTCGGTACATCGGCTGGTGCACCCGCGCCGCTCGGCGGCCGCGCGCCACATGCGCCTCGCGCCGCTACCCGACAAGGTGGTGTGCGAGCTGCTGCGTGGCGTCGTGTCGGGCATGGCCTTCCTGCATGACGTGATGGGCATCACGCACGGCGACCTCAAACCGCTCAATATGCTGCTGCGTGGCAACTGCGTGAAGCTGTGCGACTTCGGATCGTCGCGCCTTCTGCAACACGACTTGTCCGAGCTCGCCTTCTCGGCCACACTGCCCTACATGGCGCCCGAGCTCCTCGTGCCCGCATCCAGTACAGCGTCCAATACAGCGTCCAGTACAGCGTCCAGTACAGCGTCCAGTACAGCGCCCATACCCAGCGCCGCAACGGCCTCTGCGGCCCGTGGCAGCGCAGATGGTGAGGGCCGTAGCTTGGCGGGAGCGGCGGCGACGGCGGCCCCGAATGCAGAGCGGCTCAAAGCGGGACTTAAGGCAGGCTCTGGCGTTGGGTACGCGATCGACGTGTACAGCTTCGGCGTGTGCGTCTGGGAAATATGTGTGCGCGAGTACCCTTGGCACGCGCTGCTCGAGGCTGGCAAGGTGGACGAGCTCAAGCGCCGTGTGGGCACGCTCGCTGATCGGCCGGAGGAGGAACACGACGACCCGATCCCGATCACGCCGCCCCTACGCGCACTCATTGAGGCGTGCTGGCGACAGGAGCCCTCAGAACGCCCCGCCTTCAGGCAGCTCGATACTCTGGACTTCGAGGTCATCAGCCGCGGGGGTCCCGCCGCCCTTCGGCTCATCGCTCAGGCGGTCGGCCAACCGTCATCGTCGCTCCTTCCGCCCAGCTTCACAGATGTGGAGAGCATCTACCAGGGGCCTTTGCCGCCTTTGCCGCCTTTGCCGCCTTTGCCGTCTTTACCGCCGCCGCCGCCGCTGCCGCCGCTGAACGCGCTCACTGCCGTTGCAGAGAACGCGGGCAGATCGCCAGTGTGCCAGTCCGCCTATCTTCGCGCTGACAGCCCGGGGCGAATTCCCCGCATATCTTCGCCGGATGAGAGCTTCATGGTTGGTCGATGACGTTGACGAGCCGACTCAGCCGAGCAACCGACTGCCGAGCGCTGATGAATCCCTGGTACCGACCGACATTTGGCCGACATTGTAATTCGGTGACGAGGCGCTAACGAAGCGGCAGGGCGCCGGGGAGCGAGTAGGCTACCCAGGAGGCGCGCGCCCGCGCGGGCGGCGCACCCGATGCCTTACCGATGCCTCGACCCGCATCGCCCGCGGACAACCGCACCGTGAACGGAAAGTGAACGGACGACGTGAGACGTTGGTTACGGTGTCGTTCGGCCCGCGCTTCCCGGCCGCCGTAGGTCCGTTGTTTCCGCCTCTGCCCTTTCGCCCCCGCGTTCCCCGGGGAAGTCCCCGGCGCGGGGCCCGAGTAGGGCTCCCCGAGGGGCCGGTGCAGACCGGCACGCGGCAGTGCGGGACGACGCCAGTCGCCAGAAGCAGAACGCAGAAGATCGTGTAACATTAGTCATTACATACGTTATTCATAAATTATACCCCGTAATATGCGTTTTGACCTGCCGACATACGAGAGCGACTACAATGCGAAGATGTCCATGCACCGTGCTTCGTTTGAGGCGCGCGTAGCAGAGTGTGTCTCAGCGGAGCTCCTGGGAGGCGTTCTGACAGCCGTTATTCGTCATGGAGTTGGAGAGCAGGTGTTTCAGCGCGCGCCGAAACAGCATGATTGGAAAAGAACGACGACCGTGCGAGAATCGTGCTGGGACCGCGCGCGCATGGTTTGATTCCATGTGGCTCGACGCCTCGTCGTCGAATGAGCGCCCCGATCCTGTCCTCCCCTGTGCCAGTGCCGTCCGTGGCGCGAGAGCACTCCACCTTGCTGAATCTTCTGAATCCGTAACCTGCTGTATCTGAAGTCTGCTCTGTAGTTGGCGCTGCTGAACCCCACACCAAACCCGCGGGCCGATCGCTAGGTGATCACTGGGTTTTCCCCTTGCCGTCGGCATTCAGGCCGGCGGTCAGCGCACGCAGTTGGCTCGCCATGGACGTGGACGCGGGCGTGGCGGGCACAGGCTCGGGTACCACCCGGCTGCTCTTGCTGCCAAGGGCACGGACAAATGGCGACACACCCGAGCCCGCGTCGCCCTCGACTGGCGGCGAGTCTGAAGGATCAGCCTTAAACGGCGACACGGGAGAAGAGGAGGGCTGAGCGCGTTCTGCTGGGGCGTAGAGCTCCTTTGGCGCCTTTTTGCCAGTGAGGCTGCTCATGAGCTTAGCGGTCGCAGCGGCGCGCTTCTGCTCGACGGCGTTGAGCACTTTGGACTCTCTGAGTTCCTTGGTCACGATCGCCTGGGCCATATCCTGGCCCGTGGCTTTTGCGGTGCGCTTGACAACAAACTCCTTCCCCTCCTCAGTCATGCGGCGCACGTTGGCCTTTCGCTTGAGCGCCGTGCGCACCAGCTTCATGCTGCGGTCGCGCGTCGAACGCATGAAGGGTGCGCGAACCAGAAAATAACCGAGGACCTTGAGGCCGATAAGGAAGAGCATGGGTGGCAGCACGGCGCGCCAGTAGATCAGGATCGTGCGCAAGAGCCCTGTCTTGCCCATCTCCGTCTTGAACTCGTTCACGCATTCGAAGGAGGTCGGCAGCGCGCGCCCGAGCGGCAGCGGCCTCCATGCATCTGTGTAGTCGTTCCAGTTGTTCGTGGGCGTGGGCTCGTAGTAGTCGACGATCGAGTACTGGTCGTTGGCCGGGATAAAGCGTTGGCAGCCGGGGCCCCACGACTGGTTGACCTCGGTGCGGTGCTCGCGGCCGCCCCGCGTCTCGCACGGGAGGAGCTCGTCGCACTCGGGGTACAGGAAGCGCAGCCCGTCGGCGTCGTCCATGGTTGGGCACGTTTGACGTGGCCACCCATTGTAGAGCCCCTCTGGAAGGGGCTGGTTCATCACTGAGGCCTCCGCGGGCTTCGAGCCGTATGTCAGGGGGAGGATCCTGACGCCCTGCGTCGGGTGCGAGCAGTTGTAGCCCCGTTCGCGTTGCGCAAGGCTCTGGAAGATGAATTGCGGCGGCGGCGCCGGCGGCGGCGTATTGAACGGCGGTGGCGGGGCGGGGGGTGCTCTCGGCTTGAGCGGCGGCGGGCGAGGCGGCGGCGAGGGCGGCGGCGGCCGGCGCGGAACTGGCGGCGGCGGTGGCATTCTAGGGCTCGGTGGAGGCGGCGACCTGATCCAGGGACGTAGTGGCGAGGGTGGTGGAGGCGAGGGTGGAGGTGGCGAGGGCGGTGGAGACGGCGGTGGTGGAGGACACGGACTCGGTGGCGGCCTCCTCGGCCCAGGGACGAGGGGCGGGTCGGGCGGCGGCGGCATCGGCGGCGGCGGCGACGGCGGTGGCGGCGGTCTGGGCGGCGGCGCGGGCGGCTTCGGCGGCCTGGCGGGCGGCATGGGCGGGGAGGGTGGCCTTAGGGGTGGCGGCGGGCCGGGGGGCACGGGCGGCGGCGGAATGCTGACCTGCAACCCAAGAAGATAGCCGATCTGGCGAAGTACGACCGAGTGGAAGTCGGTGCACCCGCGGCATGGTTCGACCATCATGGAGAGCAGCTGCGGCGGAACGAAGATGCACGAAACCACGAAGAAGAGCACCTGCAGCTCAAGATCGGCGAACGATAGGAAGACGCCGAAGAACGCCGGGCGCCACTCGAGAGGGTGGGTGGCGTACCACGCGGGCTCCTCCAGCACGGGCTTGCGGCGCAACCTCTGGACGATCGCGCGCACCTTGTAGATGAAGCCCAGGAAGATGAACTTCAAGGCCAGCGCAACCTCCCAGACCTCGACGACGCCGTCGCCGTCCACGTCCCAAGCTAGGGCCAGCATCTGAAAGATCTTGTACAAACGGTACAAGCATAACACAGAGAGGACTGCGATGCCGATCGTGAAGATCGTATACGTCCAGGACGTGAAGGTCGTGTACACGTCGCCCTCTTGCTCAGACTGCTGGCGAAAGAGCATCGAACAGAAGTCGTCCTCGTACCACCAGCAGCGCTCCTCGTTCACATCGAGCTGCAGGGTTGCGCTGTGGATTTGGCGTCCCTCGGCCGGGCCAGTGGGTGCGAAGCCGCCGACCCACTCGCCGGTTCGCACGTCACCGTAGAGCCATGCGCCCGGAGAGTAGTCCATCTTCGCCACCAGCGGAGGGTTGTTCTCGGGGAAGAGCACGAGCGGCGTGCGCGCTGCGCCCGTCTTGTCCATCCGATCGACGGGCCGCAGCCCATCTGGTCCGGGAGTCTCGGAGAAGAAGCCGGTGATGATGATCTCCGCGTACTCGCACGAGATGCAGCTGATCGTCGCATTGTCATAGCACGTGCTCGCGCCGGTCTTGGTGCGCGGTACGCCGAATTGCCCCCCTCCGGGCGCCGCGTAAGGCGGCGGCCTCGATGGAGGAGGGCGCAAGGGGCTTGGAGGGCTCGACGGGCGACGAATCGGAAATTTCGGCGGTGGACAAGGCGGGGTTGACGGCGGCGGCGACCGCGGCGGTGGGGCAGGCGGCGTTTTAGGTTGATTGGGCGGCCTTGGCGGCATCGACGGCGCAGGCGCGGCTGGCGAGCGCCATGCGTTCGCGCACATGTCGGTGACGTCGAAGAAGCGCACGTTCGCGTTCGCCGCCTCCCATGCGTGGAACGCCTTGCGGATGGAGTGCTTGATCCGGTCACAATCAACGAAGGAGGGCAGGCTCTGCTCCCACAGGCCGAACCAGCCCGTTCGGAACTCGTACTCCTCGGGAAACAGCGGCAGCAGCGCGTCGCACAGCCCCGGGTCAAAGGCATACGTGATGGCGCCCTGCAGGCCCGAAGTGCGGTCGCCGAGCGTGGTGCCCGTGCGTTGGTCGCCGAACGTCCAACGCACGAGGTTGTGGCTCTGGCCGATCACGTGCACGGGATCTGCGTAGCCCGCTGACCAGGCCGAGGCCCTCGCCAGCAAGACGACGAGGAAATGACAACGCATAACTTGCAACGATACAAGCCGTTAGTTTCCCCGCTAGGAAAGAGACGCCCTACAATTTGTACGCGCCGAAAGGTACAACATTAGCCGGACCTCTGCGATGCGCACATGTGTTGTGATCGTGTGGTGTGAATTCATAAAGAATGAACTTCGTCATCACGTCGACGATGTCTGGGCTCGTTCCGAAGGGCGCAACCGAGACATGTCCGCAACCGACAATGTCCGCAACATCTGCATATCGCACCTGCCTTCGGGCCTTGACGTCGACATCATCGATTACATCGTCAACATGATGGAAGGCGAAGAGGAAGAGACGGAGAAGCGAGAGGCGCTCGAGGGCTTCCTGCTCTCGTGTGGAGTCGTCGAGAGCGAGGATGAAGCGACGGTGCAGTGCCGCAAGCTGCTCGACGCGCTCGCGCCACTCGCGGCCCAGGCCGTCGACCTTTCTGATACGGGCCTAAAAGTGCTCAGCAAGGCAACGACGATGGCGGCGCTCGACGGCGGCGAGGACGCCTTCAGGGAGGCGGGCACGGAGCTGGGCGGTCGGCTCGTGTCGATGGACGAGGCGCTCGATTCGCGCAAGAAACGCAAGGCAGCCGAGGAGGCCGAGCGGCGTGCGTGCAAGGCGACGTACCTGCGCATCGCCGTGCAGCGGCAAGAAGAGGAGGCGGCGCTGCAGGCGGCGATGGCGCGCGCGGTGACGCTGCGCCGGAAGATCGGCGCGTTCACGGGCCAAATCGAGGCAAAGCCGTTCCCGCTGCCTAACCCGGGCGGCGGGACACCCCTGCTCGAGAATGCGTCCTTCACGCTCGTGCGCGGCCGCGTCTACGGCCTGATCGGACGCAACGGCAAGGGGAAATCGACGCTGCTGCGCGCCCTTGCGAGCCGTACGGTGGGCAACATTCCTCCCGAGGTGACCGTGCACTACGTGTCGCAGGAGGTGCAGCTCGACGAGGCGATGCTGCTGTGGACGCCCGTGCAGTTCGTGGTTCACGCCGACATCGAACGTCGCATGCTGCTTGAGGAGCAGGCACGTTGATTGCCAGTGATGACCTGCCTTGCATGCAAGTGCTCACCACAGCGCGTTCGGCTCTCGAGGAGCAGGCCGCACTAAGCGGGAGGGACGCGGCGGACGATGCCGAGGCGCGCCGTCTCATCGAGTTGCAGCAGATGCTTGAGAACATTGAGGCGGAGACAGCCCAGGAGCGCGCGACGACGCTGCTCATCAACCTCGGGTTCTCGGCCGAGTTGCGCGCCCGGCCGATGAACGCACTTTCGGGCGGATGGCGTGTGCGCACCGCGCTCGCCGCCGCCATCTTCGCCAAGCCGGACCTGCTGTTGCTCGACGAGCCGACGAACCACCTGTCGATTGGAGCAGTGCTCTGGCTCGCGCGTGAGCTCGCGACGAACGAGACGTGGAAGCAGCGCATCGTCGCCGTCGTCTCGCACGACCGTTGCTTCCTCGACGAGATCACCACCGACACGCTGCACATCTCGGGCGCTGCGCGCCAGCTCACGCAGAGCAAGGGCAACTACACGACGTGGACGCAGCGGCGCGAGCAGCAGCAGCTCACGCACGCGCGCGCGAAGGCGTCCAAGGAGCGCGAGATCAAGGATCTGCGCGACTTCAACCCCGGCATGATCGGCAGCACGCCCAAGGCAATGAAGCTGTACAAGATGAAGCAAAAGCAGGCGGAGAAGCTCGAGGAAGAGCTCAAGAACCTCGAGATCGAGGCTGCCGCGCTCCAGGAGGACGCCGAGATCCCTCTCTCGCTCAAGGCGGGAGGCGAGCTCAGCGGCTTCGTAGTGCAGATCAAGAATGTAGGGTTCCGGTACACGACCGACCTGCCCTTCCTCTTCCGAGGCGCCGAGATGGGCATCGACTCCAAATCGCGCATCGTGTTGCTCGGCGAGAACGGCAACGGCAAGACGACGCTGGTCAGGCTGATGCTCGGAGACCTCGAGGCCACCGAGGGGACCATCACACACGCGAGTGGCGTCCGCATCGCCCTTGTCAACCAGCATCACGCCGACCAGATCGACCTGACGCTTTCGCCGCTGCGCTTCATGCTCGACAAGTTTCCGGGCGACGGCAGTTACGAACACGAGCAGGCGATCCGTTCACACTTGAGTGGGTGCGGCGTCACCTCGCAGCTGATGACATTGCCCGCCTCTGCGCTCTCGGGTGGGCAGCGCTCGCGCGTCTCGCTCGCTGCCGTCTCGTACACGAAGCCGCACGTGCTCGTGCTCGACGAGCCCACCAACAACCTCGACCTCGAGTCGGTCGTCGCACTCGCCGACTGCATCGAGCGCTTCGAGGGTGGCGTCGTGCTCGTCAGCCACGACCAGTACTTCGTCGGCCGCGTGGCCAAGGAGGTGTGGGTGGTCGATGGAGGGGCGGTCAGCAAGGCTGAGTCCTTTGACAAATATCGCGCGCAAGCGCTCGCCAAATTGAAGTGAGAACAGTGCTGTGCTGGCGATGGCGAACGCGGAGGGGAGGACACCGTGCAGGACGATGGTGGACGCAGGAGCGTGGAAAGCTGTAGTGAACACGGTGTGACGCAGCGCTCTTGCTGATGTGCAATCTGCCGTTTTCCCACACATAGATTCCTACAAGTATGCGAACTTGCAAAGCAAATGCGGAATTTCTCGTTTTAGCATGCGGAATACCCGGTCGGAATTCATCCAATCTGCCGACGCCCCCGCGCCGCGTCGCTTCCCGACGAGCCTGGAATGGCTGAGGAGGCCACCGCCGCCACCGCCGCCACTAGAATGGCTGACGAGCCGCCGCCGCCACCGCCTTCGCCGCCGCCGCCGATGTCAGCGCCAGCGCCGCCGCCGCGCGGGTTACCTTCGGTCATGGCTGACGAGCATCCGGGACTGACAGTGGCGTCATTCAACATTTGGGGCATCCCGTTCGCATCGCATGCCTTTCTTTCGCGCCCGGGAAAGTTAGGAGACGTGGCGGCAGCAGCAGTGCTGGCTAGCGCGGCTGAGCGAGAGCGCATTGTCCTATGCTTCCAAGAGGCCTGGGGCTTCAAGACCGGGCTCGCCGCGCCATGCGTCTCCGTGGCACGTTGTCTTGAGCGGATGATGCCTTGGTGCTGCACCGCACGGTACAAGCAGACGTTCAATCCGCGGAGCGTCGGTTCCGAGGTCATACGGATCAATGGGTGCTGCACGCTCGTCGCGACCATCTTTGGGCTGCTCACTGGCTTGTGCTTCCCGTGCGCGGCCCTGCGCGACGACCTCACCAAGGAGCAGATCGTCGACACGCTGACAAAGTGGGGGCTGCCCCACGCTGTCGGTACCAACGGCACCTCTGGCACCACGAACAAGTACGGCACGGTCCTGGATAGCGGGCTGCTGATCGTGACTAACGTGAAGCCGACCGACAGTGGCTTCGTGCCGTACGAGTCGGTGGGCGTCGAGGGCGCTGCGCATAAGGGGTTCCTTTGGGTGCTGCTGCCGCCGGCGAGCAGCACGGGCCATGGCATGGAGGGCGGCGGGGACCTCGTCGTCACAACCCATCAGCACGCTGACCAACCCAATCATCCGGATCCAGCCTCGATTCGGGTTGCGCAGCGCGCGCAGCTGATTCGCGAGGTCGCACGACTGCGCAAGCTCTATCGGCCGCGCCTCCTCGTCATCTGCGGCGACTTCAACGAGAATGCGGATGCGCGCGCGGCGGGCGGAGGGCTGCATGCCGACATGTCGGAGAAGCCACTTCAGCTGACGCGCCTGACCGAATGCAGCCGCGAGGGCACTTGCCTTAAGGATGACGGCTCCGGAGCCGTCGAGGAGCTCGATCACATCTATGCAGGCCTCGATGACGGTGCCGCGCGCCTCGAATTCGTATCCAACCCAGCACTGCGCACGCCGTGGTCGGACCACTCGCTGCTCTGGGTCAATCGCATTCGCGTCGACGAGAGGAGAGATTGAGATCCGGCTGAGGCATGGGCCGACGGACATGTCGGCGCACGCGCTTCCGAATGGGACGATGGGCTTGTCATTTTGGCGCAGTGCTGCAGTGCGACACTACAGTGGCACTACAATAACACACCGTGAGCCGGTGACGAGCCGAGACCAGTGAAGATGGAGAGCACATTAAAAGAGGGGCGGCTTCAGTGTGTACAACGCGTTCCAACTCTTAGTGGTACCGGTACAATGTACAAAATCAAATCCTCGCCCCGCGCGAAAGCGAGATACGGTGGTTCTACCTGTACCTCCCGACTTCCCCTAGCTACGGAAACTTGGGGTTCTCGAACCAACGAACGTGTTCGTCTCTATCCGACAGGTCGTCGGCCGCGGGAGGTTCCGGGAGGGGACGGGGGTCGAATGTCTAGGGTCACTACGGGCGCTAAGGCGTGTCACCGGGCGGGGTGTCATCCCCGGGTATAAGGTATATCTTCGACTGCTGATGAACCGTCCGTCGGGTGTGTATTCTCCGTTATTCACTTGTTTGTGGGGGACGGTGGCTCGTAGGTTGGTTGCAAACGAACCGCCCCCTGTGCCAAGGGGGGGGTCAACGCCGTCCGATGGTCGCCCGCCTCGTTAGTGCGCCCTTCACACGATTTTTAACCAAAAATGGAAGGGTTTTTCACGCGAAGTGTCCTCGCGTGAACTCGTCCGACGAGCGCGCGGGGCTGCGACAGTGATGACCGCGCTTACTCCTCCCTCTGCAGTGAAGCGTGTGCTGCTGGTAGTCGCCATGGAGCAGGAGGTGCGGCCGCTCGTGCAGCGCTTTGGGCTCGAACAAATCCAACCGTCACCCTTCCTGAGGGGCGCGCCCTTTGTGGCATGGATGGGCGAGGTCGAGGGCCTGGTTTTGCACGTAGTCTGGTGTGGTCGCGACCCTCGATTTGGCAACGTGAACAACGTGGCCACGACCGCCGCAAGCGTGTGTCTGTATGCGGCCGTAGCCGCATTCGGAGCGCCAGACTTGTGCATCTCCGCTGGCACGGCTGGTGGCTTTGCAAGCTCCGGAGCGCGGGTTGGCGACGTTTACCTGTCTTCAAAATGTGTCTTTCACTCGCGGCGTATTCCAGATGCGGCAGGCCATCTGGAAGAATACGGCTTCGGCCACTATCGATCGCCGCCGCTCGGCAAGCTGGCGTCTCACATCGGCGTCAAGACTGGGGTTGTGAGCACATCGGATAGCCTCGACGCCGTGCCGATGGACCTGGAGCTGATGCGCTCGGAGGGCACGAGCATCAAGGAGATGGAGGCAGCCGCAGTCGCATGGGTGTGTCAAACGCTCTCCGTGCCATTTGTTGCCCTCAAGTCGGTGACGGATATCGTCGACGGCCCCCGCGCTACAAGGGAGGAGTTTGAGGCTAATCTCGAGGCTGCTTCGCTCGTCCTGCAGGTCAAGACTGACGCGCTTTTGCGCGCAGTGGCTGGCACGCTGCTGGCACAGTGGGCAAATGATGGCAGCAGGACCGCGCCAGCTGCGCCAGCTGCGCCAGCTGCGCCAGCTGCGCCAGCTGCGCCAGCTGCGCCAGCGGCCCGACGGGCAACTGATGGCACCACCACCACCGCCACCAACAACAGTGCGCCGCCGCCGGCGGCTGAGGCCCCGAGAGCGATTCCGACTGTTGTCGACAGTTCCTCAAGCAGTGTTGCGATGAGCATCGGGCCAGACGGGCAGAGCTTTGAGGTGTTGCGCGTCTGAAGGTCTGATCTTTAGAGGAACTTTGTTGTTGTGGCTTGTGCGCTCGAGCGAGCCGCACGAGCCCGACACGCGGCACGCGCGCCTCGCGCGCGAGTCGGTACCCCGACGTCTACGCGTACGTGATTCCCCTCCAAAGTTCCCCCCGAGCCGGCGACAGCGACCCACCCGCCACCGCCCGACCCTAGAGCGTGGCCGCTTCTAGCGTGATTTTCAAGGCTTCAAGGGTGTTTCGCTTTTTGAGTGATCGGTGTGCTGGATTTGAAGGCTTTCTCGGGTGAAAAATGCCGGTGTTGCCCGAAGAAATCGTCGCCGCGCTGTGTCGGCCGCAAGTCAAACTTTGGTGTGGGAACACACGTCTGAACCCAGAAAAGGCACCCTCCACCTCGACGACATTGCCGCGCACGAGCTTGAACATCCGAGTATGTCGTCGTGGCTATCGGCATTAGGCGACGTGACGACGCTAGGCGACTTTTCGCTTGAAAAATCGCTCCAAGAAGCCAAGGATGCCATGGCCCGGGCGGCTCGCGAAGGAGAGGCCACCATGGCCGCAGCGCGTGAGGCTGCTGAGGAGTCTGCGAAGGCCCTCTCCATTGCGGCGCAACATCAAGCCGACCTGCTCAAGGCCCAAGCGAGCACGCTTGAATCAAGCCTGCTCTTCCCTGGAGACGAGATGGAGCTACCGGATCCGCGCAAGAAGACGAGTCAGACACCGCGCGCAATGGCGACTCCTCGGATAGAGACTGAGCTGAGCTCAGAGGCTAACAACTGGAGCGATTTGTCAACGCCCTCGAACCGTGGAATGCCGCGAGATGCCGGCATGACGTCGCGAGATGCCGGCATGACGACGGTAGCTCGCAGCGGAAAACCACAGCGCTCGATGGCTGACCTGCGTGCTGCGGAGAAACGGTGCGAGGTACTCGAGGACGAGTGCTTGAAGCTCCGCACTGCAGTGCTCAGCTGCCTTCCGGCGCAACCTGGGCTCGAGAGCCTGACGTCGGACGCGTTGGCGGTCCAGCTGCGTGCGCTGCACGCGGCGGCACCACCGCACGCCGTCGTCGCCGCTGCTCTCGTTCCCGATCTGGAGATCGACTTTCTGCATGCGCAGGTGGCGCAGCTCCGGTCGCAGGTGGCGCAGCTCGAGGCGCAGCTCCGGCACGCCGAAGAGCGCGTGCAGCAGCCGGCCGCATCCGCGGGCGTGGAGAGGGTGCGTGCGCTCGATACGGCGCGTGTACCACTGATGACCTCTGTTGACCTCTCGATTGCCTCCATCATCAGGTGCGCGCGCTCGAAACGGCGCTCGAAGTGGCCGAGGCTCGTGCCGTGACGGCTGAGGCAGATAAGGCGGCGGCAGCGGCTAAGGCGGCGGAGCAGGAGGCGGAGGTGAAGAAGAAGGCGATCGCCAAGATCAAGACGCTGCAAGCGCAGGTGGATGAGCTCGGCTCCAAAGGAGCTGCCACCCTCACAGAGGCCCAGCAGAAGGTTGAGGAACGAAGGGAGCGTGCCGTCGCGACGGCGCAGGCGGAGGCGCGTGCGGCCGCGGAGCATGCAGCTGACCTCGAGGCGCAGCTCGCGGCGGCACACGCTGCCGCGGCGGACAAGGCCATGGAATACACAGGGATTGTACAGCGGCTCGAGGCGGCCGCTTCGGCCGCTGCCGACGAGCATGAGGCAGCGATCCTGCAGGCGCGAGAGCAAGCTGCACGGGAGGCTAAGGCAGCCGCCGACGCGGCGACAGCGGCAGCGGCCGCGGAGGCGGCAGCAGCGGCGGAGGCCACGGCGTCAGCGGCGTCCGAGGCAGCGGCGGAGGCGGCTGCAGAGCTGCAAGCGGCGCAGGCGGCGATGGCCGAGGCCGAGCAAGCCGCCGTTGCGAGCGCCGCTCTCGCAGCGGCGAGCGCGTCCGAAGCCGCGGCGGCCAAGGCCGAGAAGGAGGCGGCCAAGGCCGAGATGGAGGCGGCCAAGGCCGAGAAGGAGGCGGCCAAGGTTGAGATGGAGGCGGCCAAGGCCGAGATGGAGGCGGCCAAGGTTGAGATGGAGGCGGCCAAGGCCGAGATGGAGGCGGCCAAGGTTGAGATGGAGGCGGCCAAGGCCGAGATGGAGGCGGCCAACCATCGGGCTGCAGCCGCGGCAGAACAGGCGGCGGCGGCCGATCAGACGTCGCAGCAGCAGCAGCAGCAGCAGCAGCATATCGAAGACGCGCGTGCCGCCGTTGCCGAGCTCACCGCTCGTGCCGAGACGGCCGAGGCGCGCGCCGACGCAGCGGAGCAGCAAGCGGTTGCTGCCAAGCAAGAGGCCGAATCAGCGCAGCAGGAAGCGCGCGTGGCTAAAGATGCGGAGGCGGCAGCACGGCAGGAGGTGGCGGCGGCGCAGGAAGCGGCGGCGGCGGCCGTTGCGGCGCGGGCAGTTGCGAGGAGCGAGGCCGAGGCTGCGAAGCAGGCGGAGGCTCTGGCGACGGCGGCGGCAGCGGAAGCGTTGTCTGCCTGTCAGACAGCTCAGGAAGAGGCTCTCGTGGCAGCAGAACTTGCGAGCTCTAGCGCGGGCGCGGCAGCTGCGGCCGCGGCCGAACGGGAGGGGCAGCTTAGAGACGAGCTCAGCGCAGCCCTGGCCGAGGTCGAGGCAGCGCGTGCTAAGGGCACAGCGGCGGTCGCGGCGGAGCAAGCGGCTGCCGAGAGGGCGGCGGCCGCGGTCGAGGAGACTGAGAGGCTTCGATTCGCACTCAGCTCGACAAGCGAGCGGCAGGTGAGTGTGCTCGAGGAGGCGCGCACGGGGCTCCAGGCACGAGTCGTCGAGCTCGAGGCCTTGTTGTCCGAGCAAGCCAGCCTCCGCCAGAGCGCGAGCCGCGCGGCCGAGGCGGCGGAGGCGAAGGCCGAGGCGGCCGAGGCGGCGCAGGCGCAGCTCGAGCGCGAGGCAGTCAAGGCGGCCGAGGCGGCCACCAAAGCGCAGGCGGCCCTCGAAGAGGAGGTCGAGGCGGCACAGCGCAAGGCAGAGGCGGCGCAGGCGAAAACAGAGGAGGCGGAGACGAGGGCCGAGGCGGCGGAAGCGAAGGCGGAGGCGGCGGAGGAGAAGGCCGAGGCGGCGGAAGCGAAGGCCGAGGCGGCGGAGGCGAAGGCGGAGGCGGCGGAGGCGAAGGCCGAGGCGGCGGAGGCGAAGGCGGAGGCGGCGGAGGCGAAGGCCGAGGCGGCGGAGGCGAAGGCGGAGGCGGCGGAGGCGAAGGCCGAGGCGGCGGAGGCGAAGGCGAACGCAGTGGTGGGTGGCCAGGAACAGGAGGCCGAGCAGATAAAGAAAGTCAAGGCGAATGCGGTCGCCAAGATTAAAGGGCTGCAGTCGCAGGTGGACGAACTGACTGCGACAGTGCAGCATCTCGAGGCAACCAAGGAAGCGGCCGAGACGGCGCTATCGGCAGCGCAGGACGAGCTTCAAGCGGCGCGGGCTCAGGCAGCCGAGGCGGAGGGCCAGGCGGAGGCAGCACGATGGCAAATCGAGGAGGCCAAAGCGGAGGCCGAGGATGCGCAGCGAGAGGCCGAGGAGGCACGCGAGCATACTGAGACGGTGCGGAAGCAACTGACCGAGGTGCAGGCGCAGCTGTTGGAGGCCAACACACGGCTGGAAGACATGACAAGCCAGGCGGAGAGTCTCGGGATGAAGTTGGCCGTGCTCAAGCAGGATGCGGATGCGCAGATGACTGCACAGAAGGAGGCGGCGGAGGCCGAGCTCGCGGCGGTGACGTTGCAATGGGAGCAACAGCGGGTGGAGGCAGAGCAGCGACTGGCGGCCGCGACCGAAGACGCCAGCACTCGCATGGCAGTGGAGTTGCAGCGCGAGGCGGCGGAGACGAAGGCGGAGGCGGCGGAGGCGAAGGCGGAGGCGGCGGAGGCGAAGGCAGCCGCAGCAGAGGCGAAGGCGGCCGCAGCAGAGGCGAAGGCGGCCGCAGCACAGGATGGCAGGGAGCAGGCGACGGAGCAGATGACGAAAGCGGTCGCCAAGGTCACGGAGCTGCAGTCGCAGGTGGGAGTGCTCGAGGCGCAAGTGGAACAGCTGCAACTCGAGCTGAGCGAGGCCGAAGCTGAGTCTGGCATCGAAATTCCCGCCGAGGATGCCCCAGATGGCGGCCCTGCCGTATCTGCCGTGCCCGCTCCCGTTTCGCGCACGGCGCCTCCGGGTGCGCCGACAGCCATGTCGCTACACGACGAGTCAGACCAGCGTCCCCCGTCCAGCCGGCCTGCTGCTCCCGCTGCCTCCGCCCCCTCAGCCGAGGATGGATTCCTGGGAATGTGGGGTACACCTAGCCTGGCCTTGGGCGGCTCGGTGCTCGGGGGCTCGGTCTTCGGCGACGCGAGCTTGATGCTCGGCAGCCTGCAGGGCAGCCTGGCGGCGGCGGCGGCGGCGGCCGAGAAGACGGCCGTCGCGGGGCTCAAAGACGTGACGGCGTTCACCGAGACGGCTGTCACAGAGCTCAGCAACATCGCCAAGGAAGCGGAGATGTCCATCGCGCCGATGCCGCCATCCACCCCCAAGGGCCGCGGTGCCGGGAGAGGCCGTGGTGGCACCGGCACTGGTACCGGTAACGGCAAGAAGGCTCCCAAGACGGCGGCGACTCCCAAACCCACTGCCAACGAGGCGGTGGCTGCCGCCGAGCCGATAGCAAACGAAGTGGAGTTGGCGGCGTTGCGGGCACGCGTGGCGACCCTCGATGGTGAGCTGAGCGCGCTGAGGGCGCGAGAGCGCGAGCGGCTCGAGGCGGCGGCGGCGGCGGCGGCCGTCGCCGCCACTTCGGCCGAAGCGTCCGCTGCCTCGGCCTCCGAGGCGGCGGCCGCTGCCTCGAGCGCGGACCCCAGCGCGTCCGACCACCTAAGCAGCGAGGACGCACAACTGACGGCCGCCAAGGCAAAGGTCGATGCGCTGAGCCTGAGGCTCGAGGAGCAGCGATTGAGTGCCGACCGAAAGGTGGAAGAGATCGGCGCCCTCGCCAAGGCAAAGGTCGGCGCGCTGAGCCAACGGCTCGAGGAGCAGCGGCTGAGCGCCGAGAAAGCAGTGGAGGAGGTTCGCGCGCTGCTCGCGGCCGAGAAGCAGAGGTCGGAGGCGTCGCGCCGTGAGGTCGAGCAGGCGCGCTCGGCGGAGCGGTCGGCTCTCGAGGAGCGTGCTGCGGCGGCCGAGGAAGCTGCGAGCGCCGCCTTACAGCGCGCGGCTCAGGCAGTCGAGCTCGCCGACACCCGCAAGGCCAAACTCGCCGAGCTCACCGCCGAGCTCGATGCCGAGCGCGAGAAGGGGCAGGCGATGGCGCGTGAGGCGCGACAGAAGACAGACCTGTCGCTCAGCGTGGCGCAGGAGCTCGCGGAGGCGACTAGTCGCGCCGAGCAGGCCGAGGACGCGCGCCTGCAGGCCGAGAAGGCTGAGAAGAAGCTCCATCAGAAAGAGAAGAAGCTCCAGCAGCAGACGAGCGCCGAGCTCGAAGCGAGATTGAGCGAGCTCGAAGCGAGCCACGTGGCCCTATCCCAGGCGGAGCAGCGCGAGGCGGCGGCGGTAGCGGCGCAGCAGCAGCACGCGCTTGCACTTGGCGAGGCGACGAGGCGCGCGGATAAGCTCGCGAGCGAGCTCGAGGGGAGATTGAGCGAGCTCGAGGGGGTCCGTGAGGCCGCGGCCATCGCCGCCGAGGCTGCCGCCGCCGCCGAAAAGGCCCGCGTGCAGCAGGAGAAACAGGCGGCCGAGGCGACGCGAGCAAAGGAGGAGGCGCAGGCCGGCGCGGCGGCCGCCCTCGAGGAGACGTATGCGCTGCGTCGACAATGTGAGGCCCTCGAGGCGGCCGCCTCACGCGCGGAGAGCCTGATGAACCAGGCGGCGCTCTCACACGAGAATGCGCTGAGTGACACAATGGCGGAGCTCGCAGCTTCGCGGCGCGAGCTTGACTCGGCGCGCGCCGCGGCCGAAGAGGCGCGCGTGGCGGGCGCGGCGGCGGTGGCGGGCCTCGAGTCGAGCGCCCTCTCGCTCGAGATGGAGCTCGCGGAGCTTCGCGGCGCGCTCGAGGCAGCGACCCAGCAGCTCGAGGAGAGGGACGCGCGCGCCGCGCTGAGCACGAAGCGCGCTCTTGCGGAGCAGAAGGTGGCGATGGAGACAGGTCAGAAAGCGACGCGCGAGCTGCTGCAGGCGTGCGAGCTCGAGCGCGACCAGGCAGTCGCGCGCGCCCAGGCGGCCGAGGGACGGCTGGCGGCCGTGGCGACGACGGGCGGCAACGGAGGCGGCGGGGCACCCAGCGCCGCGGCCACCGCCCTTGCTGAGGCGGCGCGCTCGAAGATGGTGGCTATGAGGGCGAAGTGCATTTCACTACTCGAGGCCAAGGACGCCGAGATCGCACGGCTCGAGGCGAAGCTCGCAGCGGGGCTCTCGGCCGCCGCAAATGGCGAGGCGGCGGCGCAGGCCGAGGCCCTGGCCGTGCAGACGCCCGGAAATACGAATGGTGCGCCGCCACCGACACCGCCGACCGCGGTCGAAAAGGCGGTGGCCGCCGCCTCAGCGGCAGATGCGGAGTCGTTACGGCGTGAGCTCAAGGACGCGCAGCGCGCGCTGCGCGAGGCACGCCAGTCACTGAACTTCGCCCACTCGGAGGAAGGAAAGACGCACCTGAAGTCAGTGCTCGCCAAGTACATTGAGGTGGACGACGGAATTCTCAACAGCGACGGACCGTTCGAGGTGCTCTGCACGGTGCTCGGCTACTCGGCGGAAGAGAAACAGCGGATGGTCGCTGCACGACGCAGGAAAAAGGAAGCCTCTGCAGGGCTGTGGGGTAGGGTGGTCGGCTCTTGACTGGCACCAGAGCCCGGGACCGCCTTAGGGACCGCCCCGAGATGTATACGGAGGCGAGAAGCGTTGCAGGGACGATCCGCGTCGGCGTCTTCGCCGCGCCTCACGTCTCCACCCGTAACCGGCTACCGCGTCGGGTGTGTCGGCGACGCGACCCACAGTACTGTTGCGGTTCGGTCTCCACGGGCGTTGTATAGTCGCCGGGTAAGCGACTCTCCGGCGCGAGCCGGGCGCGGCGAGAGCAAGTACGGGAAGTAGCGCATACCGCGCGCCGTAACAGTATACGGGACGCCGCCGGGTCGCGCGGAGTACTCCGCGGAGTACGTCGTGTTGTCTGAAACAATTATTTTGTACACCGTGGGAGTCTCAGTAACACGACTGATGAGGGTGGATCCGTTAAATGGGTTTGGCGGCCGACGTGCGCCCGCCGCGCCCACGTGCGGAAGCCGCGACGTCCGACGTGCGTGTGCTCCCGCGCTCTCTGTGCGCCCTCCTCACTTCGGGTTATACTTGCCCTCCGCCTGGAATCGGAAGTAAAGTTCCATGCTGTCGGTCTCACGGATGCGCTCCCAGCCCGTCTCGGTGATGTGGTAGATGCGCACGGTGCCGCCGGAGTAGGCGTCGCGGTGAGTCGCGGCAAAGATGGCCATCTCGGCGAGGTCGAAGGCCTGGTCGCTGGTGAGGTCGTACTTGTAGCCCGTATCGAGCACGCCGTACGCAAAGGTGGAACCCGATCCGACGCTGAAGATCTTGCCAGGGCAGCGCTGGCCATCCGAGTCGACGTAAAAGATCTGCGGCCCCGTCTTGTCCCAGCCACAGATCATCGTGCCCATCGATAGGCCATAGTTCTTGTACTGGTAGGTGATGTTGGAAAGGATCTTGGAGGCGCCGGCGACCGAGATGCGCTCCTTGTGGTCGAGCTCGAAGAGGCGGCAGCGCATGCCCAGGTAACGCTCCCAGTACGAGCAGTCCGCAGCGCCGCCCGCCATCGTGCCAAGCAAGAAGGGATTGATCTCAATCACCTTCTTGACCGTCTGCGAGGCAATGTATGCGCCCGACGAGGCGCGAGAGTCGACGGCGACGACGACACCGCCCTTGTACTTGAAGGCGAGCGTAGTGGTGCCATGCAGCATCTTGATGAACTGGTCAGCGCCAGCGCATCGCTCCATCGGGTTGGGCAGCAGCGGCTCGGGCGCGAGCGCCTCAGCGGCCATCGCAAATTCGTCAGGCTGCTCGCCTGGCAGCGCTGCGCGGTAGGAGAGCGGCGTGCCGTAGGCGGCTGAGAACATGGCTTCAGGCAGCCAGCGCGATCGGCGCGGGCGGACAGCGAAGGCGGCGGCCCTTGGCGAAGAAGAAGTGCGACGTGTGAATTGGGAAAACAGGGGCTCGAAAGTCGCGCAACGCGGAGGCTTGCACTTCCGCGACGTGCCGAGATCGATCTCTTCATCGGCCTGGGGTAAAGATGGCGGACGCGACGCCACCACCGACGACTCCCTTCTCAGTGCGCCGCGCGCTGCTCTCCGTATCCGACAAGGCGGGGCTCATCGAGCTCGCAACTGCGCTCGCGAAGCACGGCGTCGAGATGCTGTCCACTGGCGGCACCGCCAAGGCCATCCGCGAGGCAGGGCTGCCAGTCAAGGACGTGTCCGAGTTCACAAACTCGCCCGAGATCATGGACGGCCGCGTCAAGACCCTGCATCCGCGCGTGCACGGCGGCATCCTCATGCGCGAGCTTCCCGGCTTTGAAGACGATAAGCAGCTCGAGCAGATCGGCGGCGCGCCCATCGACCTTGTCGTGGTCAACCTGTACCCGTTCAGCGCGACCGTGGCCAAGGGCGCACCGTACGACGAATGCGTGGAGAACATCGACATCGGCGGGCCCACGATGGTGCGCGCCGCGGCCAAGAACCACGCGCGTGTGAGCGTTGTGGTGCAGCCAGCCGACTATGCTGCCATCATCGCGTCGCTGCCGGCGGGGCCGACGCTTGAGGAGCGCAAGCGGCTGGCGGCCCGCGCCTTCTCGCACACGGCCACATACGATGAGGGTGTTGCCACCTGGTTCCAGGGCCAAACGGGCACCGGCCGCAACGGCGTCACCACCCTCAAGTACGGCTGCAACCCGCAACAGAAGCCTGCAAGTGTGCGCGGGCTTCTCTCGCCCTCGGGCCCGCAGCCGATGCCCTTTGATGTGCTCTCGGGCGTGCCCGGCTGGATCAATCTGCTTGATGCGCTCAACGCGTGGCAGCTCGTGCGCGAGCTTGCGGTGGCTACCGGACTGCCCGCCGCGGCCTCGTTTAAGCACGTCTCGCCGGCGGGCGCCGCCGTGTACGCGCCCGTTAGTGAGGAGATGCTCGCCGTGTACGAGGCGACCGGCAAGGACCTCTCGCCCACTGCCATTGCGTACCTGCGCTCGCGCCAGGCGGATCCTCTCTGCTCCTTTGGCGACTTTGTCGCCATCTCGGGTGTTGTCGACCTGTCGACTGCGCAGCTGCTCAAGATCGAGGTCTCGGATGGCATCATCGCCGGCGGCTTCGAGCCAGCCGCCCTCGAGATCCTGCGCGCCAAGAAGAATGGCGCATACATTGTGCTGCAGGCCGACCCGGCCTTCGAGCCGCCGCTCTTCGAGGAGCGCACCGTCTTTGGTGTCAAGATGGTGCAGCGGCGCGCGGCCGAGGCGGTGAGCGACGCGACGCTGACCAATGTGGTGACGAGCCTCAAGGAGCTGCCCGCCGAGGCGAAGCGCGACCTCCTCGTCGCCCAGATCGCCATCAAATACACGCAGTCTAATTCGGTCGGGTACGCGAAGGACGGTCAGATGGTGGGCGTTGGTGCGGGCCAGCAGAGCCGCGTCGATTGCGTCAAGCTTGCGGGTCGCAAGGTGGAGACGTGGTATCTGCGCCAACACCCCAAGGTGCGTGCCCTCAAGTTCAAGGAAGGCGTCAAGCGGCAGGAGCGCATCAACGCGCGCGTGCGCTACATCGAGGGCGACATGCCCCCAACCGAGTATGCGATGTGGAAGGCGCAGTTCGACGAGGAGCCCGAGCCTCTCACGCTCTCCGAGAAGGCCGAGTTCATGCAGACGCTCACCGGAGTCTCGCTCGCCTCGGACGCCTTCTTCCCCTTCCGTGACTCGATCGACGTGGCCTCCACTCGTGGCGTCTCCTACGTCGTCGCTGCAGGCGGCTCCGTGGCCGACGAAGAGGTGATCGCCGCCGCCAACGAGTACAAGATGGCGATGGCCTTCTCTGGCCTTCGCCTCTTCCACCACTAACCATCGTGTGCACCAGTCGGCCGTGTGGGTGGCTCGCCATGCCTACGCCATGCAATGCTGTGGCTCGGGGCTCGAGCATCTCCTCTCGACATGCACATCCCCGACTCGAGCTCGAAAAGTGAGCTGCGGCTAACATCCATCGGCAGGTAGTGCATTAGGTCGGGGGGGGGGGAGGCGGGAGGGGAAATCCGAATAAGTGTCTGAAGGCACCAGTGACGTGCATAGACGTGGAGGGCAAATTTGGGCGGTGAGGGGCCCACCGTGATTTTTTTTTGACACGGTTTTGTTGAGCTCGATGAATTTCGACGGAGACTCGCCCCCGGACGGGGGAGGGATCTACTAGATAGGATTACCAGGCCGCAGGCTTACGAGGCTCGCCCGGGGGACCACGCCGGCCCGGGACCGCGCGGGCGTCCGGGCGGAGGACGGCCGTACAGCCGAGCGCTCATAGCGTGTCGTCGGAGCCGACCGCCGAGCGCGCCGGCGAGCTCAACAGTCAACAGCGATGCGCGGCATACGTACTAACTTGAATTGCTACGCATACTTCGCCCTCTCCGCTGCCCGTGGAGAAGCTTTTGCTGACGCACCGCGTCCTGATGACGCTTTTTGTACGCCGACCGAGCGTCGCGCCGCCCCGCGACCCAGTTCTCACGCAAATCCTCCTCCGATGCCTTGCGCATGAACGCCTGCATGGGCGGGGCTGCCCAAACCTCCGCTGTCGTCCACGGAGCCGTGCTGTCGAAAGAGGGAGCGGCAAAGGCCTCGGAGATAGCAGGAGTGGCCAGTGTCGTTGCTGCCTCGCCGCCGTCGAACGCACCGCCAAATGAGAAGCCACTGCCCATGAGCGAGAAACCGGCGGTACTCGCTGCGCCGAGGAAGAGTGATCGGAGTGAGCCACCTCCTTTCACATCGACAATCTTCGACGCGCCGGATCCTGCGGAGTCGCTGCAACCTTTGCCGTGGCCGTCGCCAGCATCGTCGTCATAACTAACCCCATCCCCATCGCCATCGCCACTAGGCTTGTCCTCACATTCTGGTTGAGGTTCGGCCTTGCCACCCTTGGCCTTCTTCTTGGGCGGCTCCGGTTTCGGCTCTGGCTCCGGCTCTGGTTCGGGCTTCGGCTCCTTGGCGCGGGTTGAGCGCCGGGCTCCGACAGCAGCAACTTCCTTGCGCTTAGGCGGCACGTTAGCGTCGGGGCCCTGATGCGTTGGTCCGGAAGCCGAGCTGCTTCGCAGGCTGGCCGGGGCCTCCTCAACCGGCGATGCTGCCTTTTGCTTCCCCTTTGGCGGCTCCTTGGCCTTCTTTGCCTTGGGCGGCTCCTCGGCCTCGGACCTACCCGAAGACAGCACCGCCTTTTGCTTGCCGACACCTGATAAGTGTGGAAACTCAAAGGGCTCGGGTTCGTCAATGACCGCAGACGGGTCGAAACGAGCCCCGACTTGCCAGACTTTCGAGCTTGCCCACTGGCCGTATCGCGCCTTTCGCTCCTCGGCCGCCTGCTCTGCCACAGTGAGCGTACGGCTGCGCTCAACGGGCGCCGCGGCGGTGCCAACGATCCCGCCACCAGCGCTCCCGCTGCCGCTGCTCGGCGTGCCCTTTCTGACGCCTCTAGGCGCCTCTGGACTTGGCTGATCGCTTAGAGGCCGCTTGGTCGGCGCTCCCTTGTCGCCGGTCGCCGGCTTGATGGCCTTGGCGGCTGGCTTGGGACGTAGAAGGGAGGCGAGCACACTGAGTGCCATGTCTGTTTCTTCAGTGGTGATGCCCTCGTCGTCTCCATAATGCTCATCCGCCTTGCCCTCCGCCTCTGCGTTTTCGTCCGCCTCTGCCTCCTCCTCCTCACGCTGCTCCTCCTCCTCCCGATCGTCCACCTGCTCGTCCTCCTCGTCCTCCTCTCCCTGATCAACCCATGGCTGTGCTGTGTCGTCCTCGCTCTCCTCGGCCTCCCGCGCGTCGTCCTCGTCTTCCTCGTCGTCCTCAGCATTTTCCTCAAACTCCCGGCCTCTGCCGACTGCGCCCAGAACTGCACCGCGCACAACCCCAAACGCGCGCCGGGCTGGAAGTGCTGCTGCGAGCAGTTGCACGTCCAGACCCGCCGCTTCCGCCAACTCCTCATCGAGCTCAGCTGCCAAATCGGCGCGAAGGAGGCTACGGTTGATGGCTGCCTTCGGCGCGGCCAACCGGCTCGAAGTGGGCTTCAGAACACTCTTCAGTGGTGGCGCAGTCTCGAGTCTCACGCTCTTCATGTCTCGCCGCTGCACCGTTGCTGTTACTGCCGCCTCCAGCTCCTCCTCATCCTCTGACGTTGCTGCGTGTGGCTGCTGGGACTGTGAATGTGAAGTTGCCGATGGTTTAAGCAAAGGTCCGCCTTTCGGTGACCAGCAATGCTGGTTAGTGACGCCGGGTTTCACGACAATCAGCGGCGCCGCGTAGCCACGTCGCACGGAGAGCTCCGTCCATTCGGATGCAGGCGCAGTCGCCCCTTGCCATTCAGGGACAGCGGCCAACTTCTCAGCTGTATCGACCTCGGCCTGCAGTCGCTCATCCCATTCGGCCTGCAGTCGCTCGAGATAGCTTGGGCGAGCTTGTGCAACCGTCAGCTGGCGGCCGCGCCACTTTGCCCGTGCGTAATCCTTGAAGCACTTGTTGACCTGCTCATCAGTAGCTTCGAGACTGACGTATGCGAAGCCCCTGCAACCTGCCGTCTCAGCGTCGCGAACGAGCTCGACAGTGCGCACCTTGCCAAACGGCGCAAACAGCTGAGCCACGTCTGTCTCTAGCACGTCAGGCGAAAGGCCGCCAACGTGCAGCCGACGCGTCGATGAGCGCTCGGCACCAGCATCGCCGAGCGCGACCATCTTCAGCGTCGTGGAGACGATCGACACGTCGCCCGCAACTTTTGGGATTCTTGTGAACAGCGAAACGAGACTCCGAGAAGACCTGCAACCAAATCTTCATTCTCTGTGAAGACACGACTCGCCCGCTGCTGAAGACGCACGATAAATGGTTGTCTGTTGTTTCTGTATGGACTTGACTTGACTTGAAGCGCCGTGTAGACCGTGCGTTCGATGCAATCCTCGATGCGCGCCTGTCTGTGTGATTTCTAACACACGACTCGGAGTAAAAAGTAATCGCGCGATCTAGTTGTTCCAAAAGCAAGCGCTTATATATTTTCATCCTCAACGCCGCGCGCGAATTATTGGCCTTCGACGCGAAGAGGCGTTCTGCGACATCAGTCATCCAGTCCACTTGCATTATGACTCGCCCGGCGCCCGATTCGCCGTATTCGCCGCGCCTCCTGGCCGACTACTCGCTCGCCTCCTCAATCCTCGCGTCGCCAGCGCGCCGGCGCTATCGACGAGAGGCTGCCTCGCCCTCCACGCTCACTGCGGGGCTGAAGCAGGTGCTGCTTACCACCGTAGAGAAGGCACTCTCAGCCATGGGACGATGCACAACCCCGCCGGTGCCAGAGCTGCTCGTCACACGCTTGCCTCTTGCCGAGCTGCCTATGCCGCTCGCTGAGCGCATTCTCGGCCACCTAAGTGCCGATGACCTCTGCTCAGTCGCTCTCACATGCCGCTTCCTGCAATCCTGCATTCCCCACGCCGCCACCCTCGCTGCTGAGCGCATTGGCTTCGAACTCCAGCCCGAAGAGCCGCAGCTGAGCGCGAGCTGCAACAGCGAAAGCTTCAGCGTGACGCGCCGGCTGCACACGCTCGAGTGCCAGGCATGGCTCGCGGCGCGCGTGATCGAGAAGCTCTCCTCGGAGAACCGCGCCACGCGCGAGATCGCCGTGCTCCGGTGCTCATCGCTGCCGCTGGCAGCGATTGCTCATCACGATCTCGCGCTTGTTCGCCTCGCGTCAAGCGTGCACGTCGAGGTGCGCCTGCGTGCGCTGCGCACGTTGCGCCAATTCTCGGCCACTCACACCGAGCGGTTGCTCTACCGTGCTACTTTCGCCGTCGACGCGGTGCTCGCGAGCCTCAATGACCCCGACGACCTTGTGCGCCGGGCAGGCATCGCCGTGCTACAGGCGTGGATCGCACCGGACGCCATCCTGGCGCCGCGGGTTGCCGGCGCTCTCCGCTGCCGTTGCACAGACCCGAACGAGTTAGTGGCGAGCGCTGCGTACCGACTGCTGGAGGCTCACGAGGAGCTGCAGGAGGAAGACGACATGGATGACGAGACCGACCGGTGCAGTGACATCTTACCAGAGTTCACCGCAGCGCTCCCCATCTGCTAATCGGTCAAGGCGCAGTGCGACGGTCGTCGGCTGTCGCTGGCTATAAAGAGGTTGGTCGCGAGCGCGACGAGTGTGAGCCCTGCCGAGTGCCATGGCCCGTGAAGGGTGTGGTGAAGCTCATATGCGGCAGCGCACTCCGCCATTGCTGTGGCGGGGTGCGCATCACCACCTGCTGCGACAGCAGCTGTGGTCGCCGTCCTGCGCGCGTGTGCGGGTGCGGGTTCCACATATAGTAGATAGTAGATAATTCGTTCGCGCAGCGGTGCGCGCGCGAGAGAGGGAGGCGATGAGTGCGGTGTGTGGCCTTGCGCGGCAGTCGATGCTGTGCAAGATGCATGAGGTGTGCCCTCGTGTGTGCTCGAAGGGGGGTGTTTGCAACGTCTTTGTGTGCGTGTGTGAGGTGTGTGGCCTGAACGGTGCTCGGGTCCCGACGACCGGCGCGCGCCCCGCGGCGGGTCGCGGAGCGGTGCGCGGTCGGGGACGCTGGACTTCCGCCGGCGCCTACCGGCGCCGTGCTGGCGTGGGAGCGTGCGGTGTGTATCAGACCCGCGGCGGCGCCCCGGGCGAGGCGCGGGGCGGGGGGGCTAGTCGTCGTTCTAAGCGTTATTTTGAAGCATTTGAAGAAGTTATTCTGCGTATTTCTCTACTTGATCAGAGCCGACCGAGCCGCAGTCCAAAGTCGAGTTGCAATTCAGTGTTACGGGTGGCGCAGCCGCGGCCGACACGCAAAAGAGCTCAGCCTCGTCGAGCGGCCCGAGGCCAAGCTCCTGGCGAAGAGACGCGGCCTCGTCGAGCTTGCCCTGGGCTAGCAACATCATGCCCAGACTGTTGATGTAGGCTTGAGTGGCAGGATCGCGCTCGCCGAGCGTTGCACGCGCCCCTTGGAGCGCCTCCCAGAACAACGGCGCTGCTGCGTCGAACTGGCCTTGGTCCTGCAACAGCATGCCCAAAGTGTTCATAGTGTGGAGAGTATCAGAGTGCCGATTTCCGAGTGTCGCGCGGCGCGCCTCAAGCACCTCCCGAAACAGTAGCGTCGCCTCCTCAACCTGACCCTGGGCCTGAACAAGCGAGCCAAGGTTGTTAATGCACGTGAGCGTGTCAAGGTGGCGATCGCCGAGAGCCGCACGGCTCGCCTCGAGCGCTTCGCGAAGCAGCGGCGCCGCCTCGTCCAGCTTATTCTGTTCCTTCAACACGAGCCCCAGATCATTGAGGGCAGTGAGTGTCTGGACGTGCCGATCGCCAATCGTAACACGGCGTGCTTCGAGCACATGCCGGAGCACTAACGCCCCCTCGTCAAACCTTCCCTGGGCGTGCAACAGCATGCCTAAATTGTTCATGGTTGTAAGTGTGTTCGCATGCAGATCACCGAGGGTCGCACGACTCGCCTCGAGCGCCTCCTGGAACAGCGGAGCCGCCTGGTCGAGCTTGCCCTGAGCCTTCAACAGCAGAGCCAAATTGTTGATGGACATCAAAGTGTCAGGATGTCGATCGCCAAGCGTCGCGCGGCGCACATCGAGCGCCTCCCTGACTAACAGCTCCGCCTCGTCGAGCTTGCCTTGCGACTTCAACAGCATGCCCAGATTATTCATTGAGGCGATAGTTCGACTGTGCTGAACGCCGAGTTGTGTGCGCCTTACCTCGAGCAAGTCCCGGAACAGCGGCGCCGCCTCTTCAAATTTGCCATGGGCGTACATCTGCTTCGCCTTGTCCTCGATCTCTTTCGACTCCTCGTCAATCTTCGAGCCGGCGCAACCCATGTTGCAAACCCATGTGTGTCCTTTTCGTGTGTGGATGAAACTTATTACCGCGCTGACGTGCGGGGTGTGTGTTGTTGGTGGGTTTGGTTGGTTGTGAGATTCGTCTGTGTGCCTTTGTGCGTCCGCGTGTCCCGTGTGTCCCGTGTGTGTCCCGGCTCCCCCCGGTGTCTT